>OGSZ01000850.1_pt1 | contig 8154 bp, 9 predicted proteins | sample 1574331 | NCBI WGS metagenome assembly OGSZ01 (sample SAMN03295853, study PRJEB24534) | human gut metagenome | isolation source: fecal sample 3 from infant 8 | host: Homo sapiens | place: USA: Pittsburgh, PA | collected 2014-07 | reverse complement strand
CGAGGTAGTGAAAGTGATGCTGCCGCTGGTGAAAGAGCTGGCGAAGGTGGAGAAGCCATCGTCATTAAAATAATCGGTTAGTCAACGCCGGCAACAAGGACTGTCGCCATGATAAATTTTCGCTGTTCAGGACTTCTTTTTCTGCTGCTGGCTGCCAGCGCGGGGGCTCTCGCCGACAGCCAGGTCTATATCTGGCAGCGCGTCTGGAGTGACCAGCATAAAACCGCGCTACGGCAAAGCCAGGCGCTGTTTTCCACCTTGCGCGTTCTGGGGATCCAGTTTCATCCTCAGGAAGGCGTCCGCCTGGCCCGCCTCCCAGGATCTGCGTCCTCTGCTGAGCGCGGCAGACAGTTCCGTGCTGCAACTTCATAGTGTGCAATCCCCGGGGACCTGTTTGTTCGCCCCCACACAGGCGCAGCGCTGGAGCAGGCAGTATGCGCTTATTGCCCTCACCCCTTTCGCCTGGCGTTCCCTGCCGATGGTTCCGCGCTCATCTCTTCTTAGGGAAAGCCCGCCAGCGTCGAAAGCGAGTCGCCGCTGTGGATTGCGGCTGAAAAACAAGAACTGAGCGTTTCACCGCAGCAAATCGACACTTTTATTCGCGAACTGGAACAAGATCCACCAAAAAATTTTCAGGTATCGTTTGGTTTCGTCTGCCGCTGGATAACGATACCCGCACCTGGTCGCTTAGTACGCTGGCGGCAGTCATTCACCACCCGCAGGCTGTGGCTGGCGTTTCCTGACAAGGCCAGTATCCGCTGGTGACGCTCATGTTGAAAAATGCCAAAGAAGACGGGCTCACCGCCTGGGTGAGAGCCAAAATGGCGCTGCGGGCGGGTGATGCCATAACAGCGGCGGCATGGTTCGCCCAAGCGGCTGCGTCATTCCTGCCAAACGAAGCATGGGGCTTCCAGCAGTCTAGTGATGACATTATCAGCGAGGAGTTTGTGACGCCGGTCTGCCGTATTCACGCCGAGCAGGCGATACTCGCGCTCAACCGCGACGACTATCTGCAGGCGATGTGGTTGATGTATCAGGCGAAAGAAAATTACTGGCCGGATGTCGCGCACATTGCCGAACGGGTGCTAACGGTCAATGAGCTCATTGCTTTCGTGGATAAATATGTCCCGGCACCTTCTCCTTCTGATCTTAATATGCCGAAAAATGCCGGGCGCGAAAGCGCCGACGCCAGGCTACGCAATCTGCTCGCACGACGCCTGATGCGCACGGGCCAGTAGCAAAAGCTCTGGCCTATTTTGCGCTAACTGAGGATAGAGACGCCGCCCAAGCGTTTACCAATGCTTTGCCGACAAAAGGACACAAAAAAGCTCAGGCGCAGGGCTGGTGGCAAGCGGTGCTGATCCTGCGCCATCAAACAGCCTATGAGATGGCGCCTGATTGTTAATTGCGGGCTTATCCCCGTGAATGCGGGGAACACGCATACATCACCATCACGCAGAACATCGTCGATGGTTTATCCCCGCTGGCGCGGGGAACACCCGTGATTAATACCTGGCGCGATGTCGCAACCCGGTTTATCCCCGCTGGCGCGGGGAACACGTGGATTTAAAGGAAGTTATCGCCGCATTGAACGGTTTATCCCCGCTGGCGCGGGGAACACCAGCAGCGCTATAACATTGAGGGGCTGACATGCGGTTTATCCCCGCTGGCGCGGGGAACACTTAGCTCGGCAATCTGTGCCAGCGTGTCTTCGCGGTTTATCCCCGCTGGCGCGGGGAACACAATTTATTTGTGCATCTGTGAGGCGTTGCCGCCGGTTTATCCCCGCTGGCGCGGGGAACACAGTAGTTGATGAGCAAACCGGACTGGGGCGAGCGGTTTATCCCCGCTGGCGCGGGGAACACCCATTATCAGCCGTTTGGTGGCAGCGATCCCGCGGTTTATCCCCGCTGGCGCGGGGAACACCCCGCCGGAGCGGGGCAATTCCCATTATATTTCGGTTTATCCCCGCTGGCGCGGGGAACACACTGGATTTGTTTCTGCTGCGGATGCGGAGCTCGGTTTATCCCCGCTGGCGCGGGGAACACTTCGCCATCACCTTTTATCGACCAGGTGCCGCCGGTTTATCCCCGCTGGCGCGGGGAACACCACGGTTTTATATTCGTTAATCATGGGAGGTCCGGTTTATCCCCGCTGGCGCGGGGAACACTTTCCGGCGCGTTCGACGGGAAAACAACGAGCCGGTTTATCCCCGCTGGCGCGGGGAACACAGGATGTGCAGTCAATTATCCACTCCCTCAAGCGGTTTATCCCCGCTGGCGCGGGGAACACTTCGAACAGCAAGACGGCTCACCGCCCTACTACGGTTTATCCCCGCTGGCGCGGGGAACACGCCTTAGTACCTGATACTTTCAGCGGCTGCGCCGGTTTATCCCCGCTGGCGCGGGGAACACCTGCCATCACTCTGTCTCCTGACCACTACGAGCGGTTTATCCCCGCTGGCGCGGGGAACACCCCAGTGCGGCGGTATTGAGCGCCCCGGCGATCGGTTTATCCCCGCTGGCGCGGGGAACACAGTGTCTTCCCCGTCCCGCTGCACTGGCAGCGCGGTTTATCCCCGCTGGCGCGGGGAACACGTCATATTGCGATGTTGAGTATTCGCTATCGCCGGTTTATCCCCGCTGGCGCGGGGAACACTCAACGGGCAGAACGAGAGCGATTGATGAACCCGGTTTATCCCCGCTGGCGCGGGGAACACGAGCTCACGGCAAGGGCGCCTGAGTGTTCAACCGGTTTATCCCCGCTGGCGCGGGGAACACGTTATCAGGCAAGAGCACCTCCCGTAATGGGGCGGTTTATCCCCGCTGGCGCGGGGAACACGAGGGCGCGGCATTTCACCGGCCCCGATAATGCGGTTTATCCCCGCTGGCGCGGGGAACACTCCGGCGCGACCTGCTCGTAGCCGTCGCCGAACGGTTTATCCCCGCTGGCGCGGGGAACACGCGCAGCAGGAGCGGGACAACTGGCGTACCACCGGTTTATCCCCGCTGGCGCGGGGAACACACGGTTAATGCGCTGTGCGGCGTTCTCTATACCGGTTTATCCCCGCTGGCGCGGGGAACACATACCCCTCTGTTTCTATCGCCTTTTTAAAAACGGTTTATCCCCGCTGGCGCGGGGAACACCGCCTGCGCCGATTTAGCGTCGCCGCCGAACCCGGTTTATCCCCGCTGGCGCGGGGAACACCCGCGCCCAAAATACCCCTCTGTTTCTATCGCCGGTTTATCCCCGCTGGCGCGGGGAACACCGTCAGAAGACGATTTGCCATTCAAAACCACGCGGTTTATCCCCGCTGGCGCGGGGAACACATATGCATGCCGAGTGTGGGAGATTGAGGACACGGTTTATCCCCGCTGGCGCGGGGAACACATGGTCATGCGCTGGGGATTGTTGAGGCGGGACGGTTTATCCCCGCTGGCGCGGGGAACACTGCAGATCGCCATTGGCTCTGATGTTCACTACCGGTTTATCCCCGCTGGCGCGGGGAACACACTGCGGGTTACTGATCTCCCGGGTAAGCCAACGGTTTATCCCCGCTGGCGCGGGGAACACGTCAGCATCCCGAACATTAAACCTCTCCAATTCGGTTTATCCCCGCTGGCGCGGGGAACACTAACAGTAGAACACTGTCGCGTTATTGAAATGCGGTTTATCCCCGCTGGCGCGGGGAACACTCACCGTAATCAATATTAAGGTCAGCATCGAACGGTTTATCCCCGCTGGCGCGGGGAACACTCTCGACAGCGCATCATGGTCACGGCTGTCGACGGTTTATCCCCGCTGGCGCGGGGAACACTAACCTGGATCCGGAATCCCTCCCAGGCGCTGCGGTTTATCCCCGCTGGCGCGGGGAACACACTAAAAAAATAGACTTCAATATCAATAGCTTTTAACTGAAAAACAATTCACCAACAATTAAGCAACAATTTTACATTATTAAAGAGCATATAACTCATTGTTTTAAAACAGGAAGGAAAGATACTAACCGCAGTCCATCCAAATCCACCGGAATACGTCTATTCACACCATATGTCTGAAACTCAAATCCGGATTCGGTATTCGTCGCCCAAGCCATAACAACATTCCCCTCTTCTGCTAGAACGGAAACCTGTTGCCATATCATTTCTCGTGTCTTTGTTGAGATGTCCCCAACATACACACCAGCGCGAATCTCCAGCAACCAGACGGCTAACCGTCCACGGAGTCGCGGAGGAACATTCTCTGTCACCACAACCAACATACTCATCGTTAACGACTCCGATGGCCTGCATCACCTAAAGAGACAGGGAGTGGGATAGCTACAGGATGTGCGTCTTCAGGTGGTGGGGGTGGCTGAATTTCGCCTGCCGCAAGAACATCGTCAATAAGCGGAATTAATTTCGCCAGCATTTTGCTACTGCGGAAAATATCCCTGCAGGCTAGCCGGACTTCGCGATCGGGCTCGGCTGGATTACGCCGCGCAATCTCGAATGCTTTTGGCACGACGGTATCAAACTTGATGATATCGGCAATATCGTAAACAAAAGAAAGTGGTTTACCCGTATGTACAAAGCCTATCGCTGGCGCGTATCCAGCAGCAAGTATTGCCGCTTCCGTCACACCATACAGGCAGGCCGTCGCCGAACTAATACACTGGTTGACTGTATCCCCTTTCTCCCAGTCCTTCGGATCGTAGCGGCGTCCCTGCCACTTTACGCCATATTGTTTCGCCAATAATGCGTAAGTCGCCCGCACACGACTCCCTTCAATGCCGCGTAACTGTTCGACAGAACGTCGGCTTGGCGCTGGCTCACCAAAACGCAACTCGAACATTCTACGCACTACTTTCAGACGGAGCTCATCATCTAAGGCCAGCTTTGCCTGATAGAGCAATTTATCGGCACGGGCGCCACCTGGTTGCCCAGAGGCATAGAGACGGACACCCGCTTCACCAACCCATACCAGCAACGTGCCCACTGTCGCCGCCAGCCTTACAGCGGCATGAGAAACACGCGTCCCCGGTTCCAACATCAGACAGGCCACCGATCCGACAGGAATATGTGTACGGACGCCGGTTTTATCGATTAAAACGAATGCCCCATCGATAACATCAACTTGCCCATACTGGAGAAAGATCATCGATACACGATCTTTAAGCGGGATCGGATTTAACGGCAGCCAGCTCATTAGCGCTTCCTTTTTACCATCAGCATCCCACAACCCAACGCTTTACTCTTACCTAAGCCAGAGAACAGCACCTGGGAGAAAAGCGGAACGTCTGTTACACAAAGTGTTCCGCAAAAATCCACACTGCTGTATGTGATCGGTTCTTCCCGGTTATGGCGAACAAAATGATGCTGTTGATACGCTTGCACACAGCCACAGCGCGTCTGCATTTCCCTGTATTCCTCACCTGCCCACAAAGCCAAAGCATCTGCCTCTGGCTCAAGCAACCGAAAACCATGCTGCTGCCCTTGCCTCTCCAGCCACGCCTGAGCAGCCTGTTGTTGTACCTCCCACCAGCGTTCTTTTACAACGCCGCTTGCTTTTGCATGGTATTTGGCATCCATCATCACATCGCTGCGTTTACCATCTCGGGTAATCACCGGGTTAGCCCGTAGCTGAAAATCCAGTATCAAGCCCTCCGTCAGTTGTGGATTAAATGGTTTGGTTTCAATCACAAACAGAGAATGCTGGGACAGTGGCGGCGTTGTCGAGAGCACAAAAAAGCAGCCTTGCGCTTCCTGACGAAACAAGAACTGACGTGCCGTTTGTTGTGGAAAAAGCTGCCAAAGCCACTGATGACTAGCATAAGGCCTGGCTGATTCCCATTTTTTCAACATTTCAGGACGAAGGTTTTTGAACAGAAGCTGGACACGAGACAAGTACATCACGCCCTCCCTTGCAACAGACCGCTAAAGCGGATATAGCTGCCGAACTGCCAACGCTGGCGGCTGAGTGGGTTATTATGGCTATGGATTTTCTGCTGCCATTGCACACTCTCTTCATCGGGATCGTCCCAGTAGCAAATACCCTCTTTCGAGGTAAATCCATTTAATTCCGCGGCGGACATTTCCTGAGCAGCAAGAATAAATATCTCTTTTAACGTACCAGTCATTAATCGGGGCGCCAGCGGCAAGGCTAACGGACAAGACTTTCTTCCGAGATAAAGCGGAAAATAAGGTGTCAGCAGTGCTTCACGCAACGCCGTCAACGCATACGGAGCACCAGCGGTAGCACTTAACGCCACGTGCCAGTAACCATCGCAACGATATTCACGCTGCGAAATCAGGGTGCCGATTTCATCGGGCGCGAGAGTCAGTTCATCCCGTCGCGTGAAGTAACGATACTTTTTATTTTCTCGTGGCGCACTAACCGTATGATAATCCCGTAGCCAGCGCTCTTGCGAGGCTAGCGCATGCACTGCCAAATGATAGTGTTGGTTAAATGTATTTAACCGTTCTGCTTCATCGCGGCGTATCCCAAGCGCGGCGGCAACCAATCCTAATAATGCCGATCGCGTAGGTACTGCCGCAGAGTGGCGGATCTCACCTGACGCTTCTTCTCCCCATGATGCCAGTGGCGCATAGAGCTGAAAAACCAGATATTCCTTCATCATTCATCCTTACTGGCTGACAAAGGCCAGTAATTCCGCCAGCGATCCGATGCCTTCCTGAACGTTCAGTTCTTGATAAGCGTCAGTACAGTTGCCATAGACCCGATCGAAGCTATCACGCTGCTGTTTTAAGCGAGCAATCGCCGCCGGTATCTGATCGGTATCGCGTACGGGCTGGAAAAATGCCGCGGCCAACGCTCGCGGTTGTTTTTTCCCGATTTCAGCCAGCGCATAAGTAGCATAAGCGCGAGAGGCAAAGCTGTTTTGCTTGCCCGTTGGTGAAACAGTTAGTGCTGTTTCGGTGAGCGCCGCAATGGCGCGTTTCGCTAGTTCCTCATTACCACCGAGGTTTTCTACCAACAAATCCCGGCTGATGCAGAGATAGGTATAGAAAAGCGCTGAGGCAAACCCCTGTTCCCCCATATGAGCAGAACCGGCATCCTCTTTATTATTGAGGTCATCTACAGCAGTAAAGAAATCAGACTCAATGGTCACGGCACTCACACCCAGCGCATGAGAAACCTGGCATGCGGCCTCAACGTTAAACTCAGGTGATGATGCCAGCATACGGCCAAACAATGCCATGTCCACGCTACGCTGTTCATTACGCAGTAATTTAACCTCTTCATCGGTCGGTATACGCTGTTCAGCGATCAGAGTTTTAACCAATTGCTCAATCAAATGAATTTCATGACTGCTGACGTGGACGATCTGCTCAATCTCTAGATTTTTTTCATCATTCGCATTTTTGTCATTTTTCAATTTACCGAACTGCTCAGCGATTTTCTCTGCCGCGCTTTTTGCGACTTTAGCTGCAGTATCTGCAGCAATCATTGGACGATAGACATAGTCCACTCCAATTCGACGAGTGCGCTTACCGATGAAACCATCCATTGCTTCTTCAAACGTTTCCGAAACGCGCCAGGCACGTTTTAGGCTTTGTGACGACACTCGCAGGCGCTCTACACCGCCCATAAATGCCGTTTTAGGCCTGCCGGAATCGTCACGGTTAAGGTTAGCGGGTGCATATGCCGTTAATAAGTGCAACTGAATAAAAGTGGTCATTATTAAATCCCTCTAAGTTACTTATTTGCCATAGGATGTTGAAAGATATTCGTTAGCCCAGCGGATGCGGTTTCGCTTAAAGGGATCTCGGTGTTCTGGCTCATGATTTTCACGACGTTGCCATTCTTCCATCCACAAGAAAATACTGTCGGCCAGAGACAAGACATTCACTCCTTCCGCCCCACGAATATTCACCACCTGAATTAGCAACTGACAGAAAGTTTCCGGATCGGCCGCCTTTTGCAAACGTTCAAAGCGCAGAGCAGAAACACATGCCGTTGTTCCATTTAGCTTTTCTCCCAATTGTGCGGCAAAACTGGCTTTTTCTTTATGACTTTTAATATGCGCAGCGACGCTGATAAACAGCGCCAGAGCCATTTCATCAACAGGCTGTAAGGGAATATATTTAAGCAGGGCCTGGCGAAGCGCGCCATAAGCTTCACACATCATCACCCCATATGGCGGGGTCATTT
>OGSZ01000841.1_pt1 | contig 8223 bp, 5 predicted proteins | sample 1574331 | NCBI WGS metagenome assembly OGSZ01 (sample SAMN03295853, study PRJEB24534) | human gut metagenome | isolation source: fecal sample 3 from infant 8 | host: Homo sapiens | place: USA: Pittsburgh, PA | collected 2014-07 | reverse complement strand
GGCAACTGCTATGCTATTTGCTTATAAAATTTTAGAGTTATTACAATGTGATAAATGGGAAAACTTAAGTGAAGGGATGTTATTTAACTCCTTAATGAAATAGAGAAGAAATGGGGGAGAAGCTTTGAAAGAAAAGTGGATGGTAATTAATAAAAAAGAAGATTTTATAAAACTTACTAATGAATATGAAATTAATCCACTAATAGCAAGATTATTGGCCAATAGAGGAATTGTAAATAAAAAAGAAGCTTCTCTTTTTCTAAAAGGTACAGTTAATGATTTAAATGATGCATCCTTGATGAAGGATATGAAAAAAGCAGTATCTATAATTAAGGGCTCTATAGAAGAAAAGAAAAAGATAGTTATTTATGGTGATTATGATTGTGATGGAGTATGTAGTACAACTATTCTCTATAGAACCTTAAAGAAACTAGGAGCAAACTTTGATTATTATATACCTAACAGAGAAGATGAAGGTTATGGTATGAATAGTGATAGAATTAGAAAGCTTAAATCAGAAGGGGCGGAAGTAATTCTAACTTGTGATAATGGAATATCTGCTATGGAGCAGGTTGAAGTGGCTAAGGAGCTAGGTCTCACTGTAATTATCACAGACCATCATGATATACCTTATATTGAAAAAGAGGGTAACAGAATAAATGTTGTACCTAATAGTGATTGTGTTATAAATCCTAAACAAGGAAACTGTGAGTATCCATTTAAAGAACTTTGTGGAGCAGGAGTTGCATTGAAATTTTCTATGGAATTAGTTAATGCAATGGGACGAAGTTTTTCGGAATTTTATGATTTGTTCCAATATGCAGCTATTGCAACCATTTGTGATGTTGTAGAGCTTTTTGGTGAAAATAGAATAATTGTTAAAGAGGGATTAAAGCTAATCAATAACACATCTAGTATAGGGCTTAAAGCATTAATAAAAGCAACTGGTCTAGAAGGAAAAGAAATAGGTGAGTACCACTTTGGATTTGTACTTGGACCATGTATAAACGCTACAGGAAGATTAGAGACAGCAGATTTATCAGTAGAGTTATTAATAACTGAAGATGAGAAATATGCAGAAGAACTAGCTAAAAAGCTTTATGATTTAAATGTAGAAAGACAAGAATTAACTTTTGATAGTGTTGAAAGTGTTATTTCTAAGGTTGAGGAAGAAATAGCAAATGGAGAAAAGGTTATACTTGTATATGATGAGGGAATACATGAGAGTATAGCTGGTATAGTAGCAGGTAGAGTTAGGGAAAGATTTAATTTGCCAGCAATAGTTATGACAAAAGGAAAAGATATGCCAAAGGGGTCTGCTCGTAGTATTGAAGGATATAATATGTTTGAAGAATTGAATAAGTGTAAAGAATATATAGAGAAGTTTGGAGGACATCCTATGGCAGCAGGTCTATCTGTAAAAGAGGAAAATATATCTCTTTTAAGGAAGGCTCTTAATTCTAAATGTACTCTTTCAGATGAAGATATTATTCCAGTTATAAAAATAGACTCTCCATTAGAAATTAAATATTTGGATGAAAGCCTAGTAGAGGAAATTGAAAGTTTAAGACCTTTTGGAAAAGGCAATGGAAGTCCCTTATTTGCTGTGAAAAATATTAAGGTTTCAAGAGTGTTTTTCATAGGAAAAGAGAAGAACTTTATGAAGTTTAGATTTGTTATTCCAGGAACATTTGGATATGTTGAAGGACTAAACTTTGATAAATATGAAGATTTTAAAAATATGTTTACGGATAAGTACGGTGAAGAAAAGTTTTTAAAATTAGTAGATAGTGGATATGCAGATTTTAATATGGATATAATTTATTATCCAACTATTAATGAGTTTAATGGAAAAAGAAATATACAACTTAATGTTAAGAACTTTAGGTTATAATTTTAAGAGGATAGCTTGAAGCTATCCTCAATTTTTAAGGAGTAGAGAGAATTAAAGACCTTTTTCATATTGTTCTACCATTCTCTTAACCATTTCTCCACCAACGCTACCACATTGTTTAGAAGTAAGATTTCCGTTGTAGTCAGAGAAAGGTACGTTCATTGTACTAGCAACTTCGTTTTTGAATTTAGCTAATCCTTGTTTTGATTCTGGAACCAATGATTGATTTGGCATTTAAATTCACCTCCCTGTATCCTAGTAATCATAGCTTGTGTAATTTTTTTATGATTATTATATATAATTAGAGGTAAAGGTGGAAAAGCCATACAAGTTGTTTATAAAAATAAAAGTTTAGGAGTTGATTTTTTGAGTAAGTATAAAATTATAATGACAGGTGGAGGTACAGCAGGACATGTAACTCCAAACTTAGCGCTAGTACCAAGCTTAGAAGAAGCTGGCTTTGAAATTAAGTATATAGGAAGTAAGGATGGAATAGAAAAAGAGATAATAGAATCAAAAGGAATTCCTTACTATGGAATATCATCAGGTAAGTTAAGAAGATATTTTGATATTAAAAATTTTACGGATCCATTTAAAGTTTTCAAGGGGGTAATTGAGGCTAAAAAAATATTAACAAAGGAAAAGCCTAATATAGTCTTTTCTAAAGGTGGTTTTGTTGCAGTACCTGTAGTTATTGCTGCTAGTATAAAGAAAATACCAGTTGTTGCTCATGAATCAGATATAACTCCAGGACTTGCGAATAAGTTATCAGCGCCATTTTGCGATAAGTTATGTGTTACCTTTAGAGAAAGCTTAAGTTTTGTAAAAGATAATAAGGGAGTTTTAACTGGAAGTCCTATAAGAAGCGAAATATTAAATGGAAGTAAGTTACAAGGAAAGCAAATATGTGGATTTAAAGATGAAAAAGAAATTTTATTTATTATGGGTGGTAGTCTTGGATCAAAGGTCATAAATGATGTGATTAGAGAAAACTTAGATGAAATTTTAACAAACTTTAATGTTATTCACATATGTGGAAAAGGCAATTTAGACAGTAAATTACAAAATTATACTGGATATAAACAATTTGAATTTGTAAGTGAGGAGCTACCTCATTTAATGAAGGCAGCAGATTATATTGTTTCTAGAGCTGGAGCAAACTCTATTTTTGAGTTTTTAGCATTAAAAAAACCAACATTACTAATACCGTTGTCTAGAAAAGCTAGTAGAGGAGATCAGATTTTAAATGCAAATTCTTTTAAGAAAGAGGGGTATTCTTTAGTTCTTGAGGAAGAAGAGATAACTAAAGAAAGCTTTTTGTCATATTTAGAGGAATTAAGGACTAGAAAGAAGGAGTTAATTGGTAAAATGAATGCTAAACAAGGAGAGGTTGGAACTTCTGCTGTGATTAAGACAATTATGGAAGTTATGAGGAAGTAGTGTAATTTGCAGAATATTTATAATATTACTTAAATGTTTTTAATTTACAATTCCCTTGCAAAATTGATATTCTGATATATAATTATATACGTAGGTTTGTTTTACTAGGAGGTACAAAAGTTATTTTTTTAACAATGTCGTTATTAATATATTTAATGGACATTATTAATTTAAATGAATAATTCAGTGTATTTTTATGTTAAAATACACTCTACGGTTTAAACAAACATGTTTCTTAATTAATTTTTATATAAAGAAAGAGGGGTCTACGCGATGAGAAAAATGAAAACTATGGATGGTAATACTGCAGCTGCTCATATATCTTATGCATTTACTGAAGTTGCAGCTATCTATCCTATCACACCATCATCACCAATGGCTGAACACGTTGATGAATGGGTAGCACAAGGAAGAAAGAACATATTCGGTCAACCTGTACAAGTTATGGAAATGCAATCAGAAGCAGGTGCTGCTGGTGCAGTTCATGGATCATTACAAGCAGGTGCATTAACAAGTACTTATACTGCATCTCAAGGTTTACTATTAATGATTCCAAACATGTACAAGATTGCTGGTGAAATGCTTCCAGGAGTATTCCATGTTTCAGCAAGAGCACTAGCTACTTCAGCTCTTAATATCTTTGGTGACCACCAAGACGTTATGGCTGCAAGACAAACAGGTTTTGCTATGCTTGCAGAAGGATCAGTACAAGAAGTTATGGATTTATCAGCAGTTGCTCATTTAACTGCAATTAAATCAAGAATACCTTTTGTTAACTTCTTCGATGGTTTCAGAACTTCTCACGAAATTCAAAAGATCGAAGTTCTTGAATATGATGAATTAGCAAACTTAGTTGATTGGGATTCAGTTGAAGCTTTCAGAGCTAGAGCTTTAAATCCTAACCATCCTGTAACTAGAGGTACTGCACAAAATGCTGATATCTACTTCCAAGAAAGAGAAGCAGTTAATAAGTTCTATCAAGCAGTTCCTGATATAGTTGAAGGATACATGGCTGAAATAACTAAGTTAACAGGAAGAGAATATCACTGCTTCGATTACTATGGAGCACCAGATGCAGATAGAATAATCATTGCTATGGGTTCTGTAACAGATGTATGTGAAGAAACTGTTGATTACTTAAATGCTAATGGACAAAAAGTTGGTGTTGTTAAGGTAAGATTATACAGACCATTCTCAATTGAAAAATTAATGAAGGCTATACCAGCATCTGCTAAGAAGATTGCTGTATTAGATAGAACAAAGGAACCAGGATCAGCTGGTGAACCATTATACTTAGACGTTAAGAATGCATTCTATGGTAAGGAAAATGCTCCAGTTATCGTAGGTGGTAGATTTGGTCTAGGTTCTAAGGATCCAAATCCAGGTCACATTGCTGCAGTTTATGAAAACTTAGCAAAGGAAGATTCAAAGGATGGATTTACAATAGGAATCGTTGATGACGTAACAAATACTTCATTAGAAGTTCATCAAGATATAGATGCTACTCCAGAAGGAACTACAGCTTGTAAGTTCTGGGGATTAGGATCAGACGGTACTGTTGGTGCTAACAAGAGTGCTATTAAGATTATCGGAGATCATACAGACATGTTTGCTCAAGGATACTTCTTCTATGATTCTAAAAAATCAGGTGGTATCACTGTATCTCATTTAAGATTTGGTAAGAAAGAAATTAAATCTCCTTACTTAATCAATAAAGCAGATTTTGTATCTTGCTCAAATCAATCATATGTTCATAAATACAATGTATTAGATGGATTAAAACCAGGTTCAACTTTCTTATTAAATACTATCTGGAATGCAGAAGATTTAGAAAGAGAATTACCTGCTTCATATAAGAGATTCATAGCTAACAACAACATTAAGTTCTATACTTTAAATGCTGTAGCTATTGCTCAAGAAATTGGTCTTGGTGGAAGAATTAACATGATCATGCAATCTGCATTCTTCAAGTTAGCTAATATAATTCCACTAGAAGATGCTATTAAATACTTAAAGGATGCTGTTGTAACTTCTTACGGTAAGAAGGGTGAAAAAGTAGTCAACATGAACAACGCAGCAATCGATAAGGGTGTTGAATCAGTTGTAGAAGTACAAATTCCAGAAGCTTGGAAAACTGTACAAGATGAAGAAGCAGCTCCAATCAAGGGTGCTACTAAGTTTGTTAAAGATATAGTTATTCCAATGAACAGATTAGAAGGAGATAATCTTCCTGTATCTGCATTTGTAGGAATGGAAGATGGTACATTCGAAGCTGGTACTGCTGCTTTCGAAAAGAGAGGAATTGCAGTTAATGTTCCTGAATGGGATTCAGCTAAATGTATTCAATGTAACCAATGTGCTTTAGTATGTCCACACGCAGCTATAAGACCAATCTTAGTTAATGAAGATGAAAAAGCTAAGGCTCCAGCTTCAGTTAAGATAGTTGATGCTAAGGCATTAAAGAGCGAAGAAAAGTTATATTATTCTATGGCTGTAACACCACTTGACTGTTCAGGTTGTGGAAACTGTGCTCAAATTTGTCCAGCACCAGGAAAAGCTTTAGTTATGAAACCACAAGCTTCTCAAGAAGACCAAAATGAAGCATGGGATTACTTAGTTAACGATGTAACTGCTAAGAAGAACCCAATGAACAAGAATACAGTTAAAGGTAGCCAATTTGAACAACCATTACTTGAGTTCTCTGGAGCTTGTGCAGGTTGTGGAGAAACTCCATATGCTAAGCTTATAACTCAATTATTTGGTGACAGAATGATGATTGCTAACGCAACTGGATGTTCATCAATCTGGGGTGGTTCAGCTCCTTCAACTCCATATACAATTAACCATAAAGGACATGGTCCAGCTTGGGCTAACTCATTATTCGAAGACAATGCTGAATTCGGATTAGGTATGTTCTTAGGTGTTAAGGCTATAAGAGAAAGAATAGCTAATAACTTAAAGGCATTATTAGAAGAAGGTGTAAATGACGACGTTAAGGTTGTTGTTGAAGACTGGTTAGCTAATATGAACAATGGTGAAGGAACTAGAGATAGAGCTGAAAAGTTAGAAGCAACTTTAGCTACAGTTAATTCAGAATTAGCTAAGAAAGTATTAGATGAAAAAGACTACTTCGTTAAGAGATCTCAATGGATATTCGGAGGAGACGGTTGGGCTTACGATATCGGATACGGTGGGGTTGACCATGTATTAGCATCTGGTGAAGATGTAAATATATTCGTATTTGATACAGAAGTTTACTCTAATACAGGTGGACAATCTTCTAAGTCTACTCCAACAGCTGCTATAGCTAAGTTCGCAGCATCTGGTAAGAAGACTAAGAAGAAAGACCTTGGAATGATGGCTATGAGCTATGGTTATGTATATGTTGCTCAAGTAAATATGGGTGCAGATAAGAACCAAACTCTTAAGGCTATTGCTGAAGCAGAAGCTTATCAAGGACCATCATTAATCATTGGTTATGCTCCATGTATTAACCACGGTATTAAGATTGGTATGGGTAACAGCCAACAAGAAGCTAAGAGAGCTACTGATTGTGGATACTGGGCTATGTACAGATACAACCCACAATTAAAGGGAACTAAGAATCCATTTGCTTTAGATTCTAAGGAACCAAAGGCAGACTTCAAGGAATTCTTAATGGGTGAAGTAAGATATGCTTCATTAGCTAAGGCGTTCCCAGAAGCAGCAGATGCTTTATTCGAAAAGACTTACAATGATGCTATGGAAAGATTAGCAGGATATAAGAAATTAGCTGAACAAGAATAATTTCTTTAAATATGAAAAGCTGTATCATTAATTGATACAGCTTTTTTGCGTATATATTTCCATAAAAGTTATAGTATACTGAAAGTTGCTTCTCAGTAAGTTCGTATTTGTGATTTTTGTTGAATAATAATTAGTTAATTTACTAATGTTATTAATTACATAAAATAAAATTCTAATTATTTTAAAATATAGCTTTTAATTTATAAGAAATAAGGGTAAAATTAAAACAACTACTTATTTAAAAGGAGGATTTGAAAATGAGTGATGAATTAAATAAATGTGGATGCGGACATGACCACGATCATGAAGGATGTGGATGTGGACACGATCATGATGAACATGGTTGTGTATGTGAAGAGCATGAAAGCTTTGTAATTGATTTAGAAGATGATAACGGAAACGTAATATCTTGTCCTATTATAGATGCTTTTGAGTTTGAAGAAAAGGAATATGTTTTAGCTCAAAGTCCAGAAGATGACTCAGTATACTTATTCAGAGCTGATGGTGAAGAGTTAGTAGTACCTGAAGAAGAAGAATTTGATAGAGTTGCTACTTATTATAATGACGAATTAGTAGAAAAGTAGAAAGAGAGTGGTAAATCCACTCTTTTTTTACGTCTAGACCAGTTATTAAATAAGAACTAGTTAAGCAATAGAAAAGTAAATGGAAAATTATAATAAATGATTTACAAGGTAGTTCATTAATGCTATATTTTTTATAGATAGGAAGGAAGGTGCACACTATGAAATATGCAGATTTACATATTCATTCTTCCTACTCTGATGGAGTATTAGCACCAGAAGAAATAGTGGAATTAGCTAAAAATCAAGGTATTAAATATATATCAATAACTGATCACGATTCTATTTCTGCTCAGTATATTATTGATAAAAAGGATACTGGTGTAAATATTATACCTGGAATTGAACTTAGTACGGAATATAATGATTTAGAAATACATATTCTGGGGTATTTTATTGATATAAATAATAGAAGATTAAATGAAGTTGTAAGTGGATTAAGAAGATCAAGGGTAGAGAGAACATACAAAATCTTAGAAAAGTTAAAAGAAAACAAGGTGTATATTGATATAGATGAAATAG
>OGSZ01000814.1_pt1 | contig 8495 bp, 8 predicted proteins | sample 1574331 | NCBI WGS metagenome assembly OGSZ01 (sample SAMN03295853, study PRJEB24534) | human gut metagenome | isolation source: fecal sample 3 from infant 8 | host: Homo sapiens | place: USA: Pittsburgh, PA | collected 2014-07 | reverse complement strand
TGCTGTGGTTATAGCGGGTGATGGTGTAGAAGTTCGGCAGCCCGTACCAGTACTCATAGCCGGTGCCGACATCCAGCCGTAGCAGACTGGCCTGCTGATGGTTACCCAGCGGCTGGATTGGGGTTAGCCCCGCCGCCGCCAGCTGCGACACGCTGTATTTGGTTTTGAAACCATTCTCCAGCCCCGGCGCCTGGCCCAGCGCCTGCACCGCCACCAGATCGCCGCTCACCCAGCCATGCTGTTTGAAGTAGTTGGCCACGCTGCCGATGGCATCCACCGGGTCCCACAGGTTGATATGGCCGTCACCGTTAAAATCGACCGCATACTGCTTATAGGAGGACGGCATAAACTGGCCGTAGCCCATCGCCCCGGCGAAAGAACCTTTCAGATCCAGCGGGTCGTCGCTTTCGCTGCGCGCCATTAACAGGAAGGTTTCCAGCTCCGACGAGAAGTATTCAGCGCGGCGCGGGTAGCTAAATGACAAGGTCGCCAGCGCATCAAGGATGCGGGTTTTGCCCATCACCCGACCCCAGCGAGTCTCCACGCCGATAATGCCGACGATGATTTCCGGCGGCACGCCATAAACCTGATAAGCGCGGTTCAGCGCATCCTGATACTGGTTCCAGAACACCACGCCGTTCTGCACATTATCCGGGGTAATAAACTGTTTCTTGTAGCGCAGCCAGGCGCCGGTCGGCCCGGTCGGCGGCAGGCCGGTCGGCGCCTGACGATCCATCAGCCGCAGGACGTAATCCAGGCGCTTAGCCTGCGACAGGATCTCCTGCAGTTGCTGTCTGTCGAAGCCGTGCTTCGCCACCATCTTATCGATGAACTGCGCCGCCGCCGGGTTGTTGGCGAAGTCGCCGCCCATCTGCATCACGTTATGCTGCGGTTCCAGCAAAAAGCCGCCGGTTCCACTCGCCATCTCCGTTTCCGCGGGGGTCTTGGGTTTGCTGCTGCAGGCAGCGAGGAGCACACAAAGGGGAAGTAAAGCCAGATAGCGACGCTTCAACATGGGAATTCCGTTTAACAAATTCAGCAAGGGATAATTATGGTAAAGCATGCGACGACCAACAAGAAAGCGACAATCCGTTTGTAGACAAAATAGTCCTTCATCGCCCCCTTCCCGGCATGCTGTCATGCGCCTCATCGTTTCATCCTCTCACCGCCAAACTTTCAAAATAAAATATTTATCTTTCATTTTGCGATCTATTTAACACTTTAAAACCTTTCAAAGTGATTAAAATCAGCCTGCAGTTAGCAAGAAAAATAACACGCTGAAGGAGAGAACAATGATTGACGTCGTTACCCACGGCGCGGAGTGGTTTATCGGCCTGTTTCAGAAAGGCGGCGAGGTATTTACCGGCATGGTGACCGGGATCCTCCCCTTACTGATCAGCCTGCTGGTGATCATGAACGCGCTGATTAACTTTATCGGCCAGCAGCGGATCGAAAAACTGGCGCAGCGCTGCGCCGGAAATCCGATCTCCCGCTATCTGCTGTTGCCCTGCATCGGCACCTTCGTTTTTTGTAACCCAATGACCTTAAGTCTCGGCCGCTTTATGCCAGAGAAGTACAAGCCCAGCTATTACGCGGCGGCGTCCTATAGCTGCCACTCGATGAACGGTCTCTTTCCACATATCAACCCCGGCGAGCTGTTTGTTTATCTCGGCATCGCCAACGGCCTCACCACGCTTGGCCTGCCGCTTGGTCCCCTGGCGGTGAGCTACCTGCTGGTTGGCCTGGTAACCAACTTCTTCCGCGGTTGGATCACCGACCTGACCACCTCTATTTTCGAGAAAAAAATGGCGATTCAGCTTGCCCGGAAAGTGCATCTGTCAGGAGCGACATCATGACCCGCATTCGTATTGAGAAAGGCACCGGCGGCTGGGGCGGCCCGCTTGAGCTCGACGTCGTCGAGGGCAAAAAGATCGTCTATATCACCGCCGGCACCCGACCGGCGATCGTTGACCGCATCGCCAGCCTGACCGGCTGGCAGGCGGTGGACGGTTTTAAAGAGGGCGAACCGGCGGAAAGCGACATCGGCGTGGCGATTATCGACTGTGGGGGTACCCTGCGCTGCGGGCTCTATCCCAAGCGCCGTATCCCTACGGTGAATATCCATGCCACTGGCAAATCGGGGCCGCTGGCGCAGTATATCGTCGAGGATATTTACGTCTCCGGGGTGAAAGAAGAGAACATCAAACTGCTGGAAGATAGCGGCGAGACGGCAGCGCAACCACTCCCTGCCGCGGGCCGCGATTATGACGCCAGCAAAAAGATCACCGAACAGAGCGACGGCCTGCTGGCGAAGGTCGGGATGGGGATGGGATCGGTGGTGGCGGTGCTGTTCCAGGCCGGACGCGACACCATCGACACGGTGCTGAAAACCATTCTGCCGTTTATGGCCTTCGTCTCGGCGCTGATCGGCATCATCATGGCCTCCGGCATCGGCGACTGGATTGCCCACGGCCTGGCGCCGCTTGCCAGCCATCCGCTGGGGCTGGTGACCCTGGCGCTGATCTGCTCCTTCCCGCTGCTGTCGCCGTTTCTCGGCCCCGGCGCCGTTATCGCCCAGGTCATCGGCGTGCTGATCGGCGTCCAGATCGGCCTTGGCAACATTCCACCGCACCTCGCCCTGCCCGCCCTGTTTGCCATTAACGCCCAGGCCGCCTGCGATTTTATCCCGGTAGGCCTGTCGCTGGCCGAGGCCCGTCAGGATACCGTGCGCGTCGGCGTGCCGTCGGTGCTGGTCAGCCGCTTCCTCACCGGCGCGCCAACCGTGCTGATCGCGTGGTTCGTTTCCGGATTTATTTACCAGTAAGAGGTTCCTGAAGATGACCGTCATTTACCACACCACCATTACCCGCATCGGCGCCTGCGCGACGATGGCGCTGGAAGAGCAGATGCTGATCACCTTCCGCGAGGGCGCCCCGGCGGATATCGAAGAGTATTGCTTTATTCACAACCACGGCGAGCTTGCCGGCCCCCTGACGCCGGGCGCAGAGCTGCAGCTCGGCGACAGGCGTTATCCGGTGACCGCCGTCGGCGAGGTCGCCGAACAAAACCTGCGCGAGCTGGGCCACATCACCCTGCGCTTCGACGGCCATCGTGAAGCGGAGTTTCCCGGAACCGTTCACGTCGCCGGCCCGGTGCCGGATGCTATCGCGACCGGCTGCGTACTGAAATTTGTTGCTTAGAAGGAGAGAAAGATGAATCAGGTTGCTGTTGTCATTGGTGGCGGACAAACCTTAGGAGAGTTTCTGTGCCGCGGTCTGGCCGCCGAGGGGTACCGCGTGGCGGTGGTCGATATTCAAAGTGAAAAAGCCAGCCGCGTCGCCCAGGAGATCAACGCTGAATATGGCGAAGGCACGGCATACGGCTTCGGCGCCGACGCCACCAGCGAAGCCAGCGTCACTGCCCTGGCTCACGGGGTGGATGAGATTTTCACGCGCGTCGATCTGCTAGTGTACAGCGCCGGGATTGCCAAAGCGGCGTTTATTAGCGACTTCGCGCTGGGGGATTTCGACCGCTCGCTGCAGGTGAACCTGGTGGGCTATTTCCTCTGCGCCCGCGAGTTCTCGCGGCTGATGATCCGCGATGGCATTAAAGGTCGCATCATTCAGATCAACTCGAAGTCCGGCAAAGTGGGCAGTAAGCACAACTCCGGCTACAGCGCGGCGAAGTTCGGCGGCGTCGGGCTGACCCAGTCGCTGGCGCTGGATCTGGCGGAGTACGGTATTACCGTCCATTCGCTGATGCTCGGCAATCTGTTGAAATCGCCGATGTTCCAGTCGCTGCTGCCGCAGTACGCCGCCAAGCTCGGCATTGATGAGAGCGAAGTCGAGCAGTACTACATCGATAAGGTGCCGTTGAAACGCGGCTGCGATTACCAGGATGTGCTGAACGTGTTGATGTTTTACGCCAGCCCGCAGGCGTCGTACTGCACCGGGCAGTCAATTAACGTTACCGGCGGCCAGGTGATGTTTTAAAAGGTTCCCGGATGGCGCTGCGCTTATCCGGGCTACAAAAATGTCGGTCGGGTCAGGCGCTAGCCGCCACCCGACAAAAAACGGTACCCGGGTTGTACCCGGTACCCCACCTTCAGGAGACATTATGGTTACCGCATTAATCACCGTCGCCGCTATCGCCTGGCTGACTCAGCTGGCTTTCGGCGGCTGGCAAATTCGCCGCTTCAATCGCGCCTTTGATAGCCTTTGCCAGCAGGGCCGCGTCGGCGTCGGCCGTTCCTCCGGGCGCTTTAAACCACGCGCGATTGTCGCTATCGCCGTCGATGAAAACGATCGTATTTGCGATACGCTGTTGATGAAGGGACTCACCGTCTTCGCCAGCCCGCAAAAAATCCCCACGCTTAGCGGTAAACATCTCAAGGAATTGCAGCCTGATGTGATCTTTCCCAATGATCCGCTCTGTCAGAATGCACTATCATTAGCGCTTAATCCGAAACATGCATAATTTCGTTGTGAAAGTTAATATCTTGCGAAATTATCACTTCGAAACTTAAACGCAGGATACAACGCCTATGAAACCACGTCAGCGCCAGGCAGCCATTCTCGAGCACCTGCAATCGCAGGGCAAATGCTCGGTCGAAGAGCTGGCGCAACACTTCGACACCACCGGCACCACTATCCGCAAGGATCTGGTGATTCTGGAGAATGCCGGGACCGTCATCCGCACCTACGGCGGCGTAGTGTTGAATAAAGACGAGGCCGACCCGCCTATCGACCACAAGACGCTGATCAACACCCACAAGAAAGCGCAGATTGCCGAGGCCGCCGTGCGCTACATCCACGATGGCGATTCAATCATCCTCGACGCCGGCAGCACCGTGCTGCAGATGGTGCCGCTGCTGAGCCGCTTCAATAACATCACGGTGATGACCAACAGCCTGCATATCGTCAACGCCCTTTCCGAGTTCGATAACGAGCAGACCATCCTGATGCCGGGCGGCACCTTCCGTAAAAAATCGGCTTCATTCCACGGCCAGCTGGCGGAAAACGCCTTCGAACAATTCAGCTTCGACAAGCTGTTTATGGGCACCGACGGCATTGATCTGGTGGCGGGCGTCACCACCTTTAACGAGGTCTATACCGTCAGTAAGGCGATGTGTAACGCCGCCCGCGAAGTGATCCTGATGGCCGACTCATCCAAGTTTGGCCGTAAAAGTCCCAACATTGTCTGCGGCCTTGAACGCGTGGATAAATTGATTACCGATGCCGAGATTGACCCTGAATTCCAGCGGGCGCTGGAAGCCAAAGGTATTGAAGTCATTATTACTGGAGAACATCATGAGTAACTTTTTGTTAGAGGCCGGACGCCAGACCCTGATGCTTGAGCTGCAGGAGGCGAGCCGCCTGCCGGAACGCCTGGGCGACGACTTCATCCGCGCGGCGGAAACCATCATCCACTGCGAGGGCAAACTGATTGTCTCCGGTATCGGTAAATCCGGCCACATCGGTAAAAAGCTGGCGGCAACCTTCGCCAGCACCGGCACCCCGGCCTTTTTCGTCCATCCGGCGGAAGCCCTGCACGGCGATCTCGGTATGCTCGATAGCCGCGACGTGATGCTGTTTATCTCCTACTCCGGTAGCGCAAAAGAGCTGGATCTCATCGTGCCGCGGCTGGAAGAGAAATCCATTCCGCTGCTGGCGATGACCGGCAAATCCACCTCGCCGCTGGCGCTGGCGGCGAAAGCGGTGCTGGATATCGCCGTGGAGCGCGAAGCCTGTCCGATGCATCTGGCGCCGACCTCCAGCACCGTTAACACCCTGATGCTGGGCGACGCGCTGGCGATGGCGGTGATGCAGGCGCGCGGTTTCAATGAAGAAGATTTCGCCCGTTCCCATCCGGCGGGCGCCCTCGGCGCGCGTCTGCTGAATAAGGTGCATCACCTGATGCGCCGCGACGAAGAAGTGCCGCGGGTCGATGCCGGGGCCAACGTCATGGACGCCATGCTTGAACTCAGCCGAACCGGGCTCGGCCTGGTGGCGGTATGCGATGAAACCAACCGCGTGCAGGGCGTTTTCACCGACGGCGACCTGCGCCGCTGGCTGGTTGCTGGCGGTACGCTCAACGATAGCGTCACTCGGGCGATGACCCGCAACGGCGTAACGCTGCAGGCGGAAAGCCGCGCGGTGGAAGCCAAAGAGCGGCTGATGAAACACAAAATCAGCGCCGCGCCGGTCGTGGATGAAAACGGCCAACTGGTCGGCGCCATCAACCTGCAGAATTTTTACCAGGCAGGGATCCTTTAAGCCCCAGACGTTTCGCCAGCCGATGCAGGTTGGCGACGTCCAGCTCCAGCGCACGGGCGGTCGCCGCCCAGTTGCGCTGGTTCGCCTCCAGGGCGCGGCTAATCGCTTCTCGCTGAAAAGAGTCAGTCGCCTCGCGCAAATTGACGTTTTCCGTCGCCGGCGCCGCTGCCGCCGTCTCAGTCGGCAACATCGGCGCCGTCACCGCAAACTGGAAATGCTGCGGCTCCAGCACCACTTCATCGCCGGCCTGGGTGGCCCGCGCCAGCACCACCGCCCGGTGAATAGCATGCTCCAGTTCGCGCACGTTGCCCGGCCAGGACCACTGCTGCAGCCTGTTTCGCGCCGCTTCGCTGAGTATCACCCGCGCCAGCCCCATCCGCAGGCGGCACTGCTCACAGAAATAGCCCGCCAGCAGCACCACATCGTTTTCCCGTTCGCGTAGCGCCGGAACCGACAGCGGGAAGACGCTCAGCCGATGGTACAGATCGGCGCGAAAGCGCCCTTCCACCACCTCCTGGCGCAGATCGCGGTTCGTCGCCGCCAGCACCCGCACATCGACCCGCAGGCTGCGGTCATCGCCGACGCGCTGAATATCGCCATACTGCAACACGCGCAGCAGCTTCGCCTGCAACGCCAGCGACAGTTCGCCTATTTCATCAAGGAACAGGGTGCCGTTATCAGCCATCTCAAATTTACCGCTACGGTTGCTGATAGCCCCGGTAAACGCCCCTTTCACATGGCCAAACAGCTCGCTCTCCGCCACGCTTTCCGGCAGCGCCGCGCAGTTGAGATAGACCAGCGGGTTAGCCGCCCGCGGAGAGCCCTGATGCACCGCCTTCGCCACCAGCTCTTTCCCGGTGCCGGTTTCGCCGCTGATCAGTACGTTTAGGTCCGAGGCGGCGACGATATCGATCTCTTTTTTCAGCTGCAGCATGGGCGCTGACAGGCCGATAATCTCCTGACGCTCAGGCTGCGCGTCATTCACCGGCTGCGCCGGCAACACGTTTTGCGCCTCAAGGCGGGCAATAAGCAGCGCGTTATTCAATGCCCCGGCCACCAGCGCGGCAATCAGCCGCAGCTCTTCATCGCTGAAGCTATCGAAACGGTCAGCATCCATGCCGTCAAGAGTCAGCGCGCCAATCAGCGTCTGCCCGGCAAACAGCGGCAGGCCAACGCAGGCGTGAACCTTCAGGCTCTCATGACCGGGGATCAGCCCGTCATAGGGGTCGGGCAAGTCGCTATCCGCCGGGAAGCGCACCACATCCCCGGCACGCGCAATCGCCTCAAGCCGCGGGTGTCCTTCCAGGGCAAAGCGCCGACCAAGCACATCCTGCGCCAGGCCATCGATCGCCAGCGGCACAAACTGATGAGCCTCATAGCGCAGCAGCGCCGAGGCATCGCAGCCGAGGATCTGCCGCAGGGTAGTAATCAGGCGCGAAAAGCGGTCGGTGTGACCAATATCGCTTTGTAAATCAATGGCGATTCTCGCCAGCTCGTCGACGGAAAAACTCATTGCCGCTCCATTGTCATTTTGACAACACGCATTGTCATATCGACTATTTTAGCCATTGTCATTTTGACAGCAATCAAAATCAGAAAAAATTAAAAATAGCTAATTATCAATGAATTAAAAAGTTGGCATGCAACTTGATATAAGCCAATCAACTGAGTTTAAACACACTGTATTGATTGAGGTTGCTATGTCTATTGCGGTTAAAAATAACATTCTTTGGGTTGGCCAACGTGACTGGGAAGTGCGTGATTTCCACGGCACCGAATATAAAACGCTGCGCGGCAGCAGCTACAACAGCTATCTCATCCGCGAAGAGAAAAACGTGCTGATTGATACCGTCGATCATAAATTCAGCCGCGAGTTCGTGCAGAACCTGCGCAGCGAAATCGATCTCGCCGACCTCGACTACATCGTCATTAACCACGCCGAAGAGGACCATGCCGGCGCGCTGACCGAACTGATGATGCAGATCCCGGATACGCCGATCTACTGCACCGCCAACGCCATCGACTCGATCAACGGCCACCATCATCATCCTGAGTGGAACTTCCACGTGGTGAAAACCGGCGATACTCTCGATATCGGTAATGGTAAACAGCTGATCTTCGTGGAAACGCCGATGCTGCACTGGCCCGACAGCATGATGACCTACCTGACCGGCGACGCGGTGCTGTTCAGCAACGACGCCTTCGGCCAGCACTACTGCG
>OGSZ01000808.1_pt1 | contig 8548 bp, 8 predicted proteins | sample 1574331 | NCBI WGS metagenome assembly OGSZ01 (sample SAMN03295853, study PRJEB24534) | human gut metagenome | isolation source: fecal sample 3 from infant 8 | host: Homo sapiens | place: USA: Pittsburgh, PA | collected 2014-07 | reverse complement strand
GCGATAGCGTTGTCGAAGGAGCGTTCCCGGCTGGCGCTACGCTTAGCCGGGCTACGACTGAGGAGGCCTGCGGGATACCACCCGTAGGCCCGGCAAGCGCAGCGCCGCCGGGCGGTCAGGCGCCGTACCCGCGGTAGTGCCGGCTGGCAAAAGGCGAGCGGCCTTAAGCGGGTGGATTCACCTTCACTTTGGTCGCCACCAGCAACCCGGTAAACAGCATTAATATTCCTGACAACACCAGCGGCGACAGCAGCCCTAAGTGGTCGAGCGCAATACCGCCGACCGCGGCGCCGCAGGTGTTGGCCAGCTGGATCACCGCCACCTGAATCGACCCGGCTTTTTCCGCCTGATCGGAGAGCGAACGGGTGATCCACGTTGACCACCCAACTGGGATCAGCGCAAACGCGAAGCCCCAGATAATCGCCACCGTCGAGGCGACGATTTTGCTTTCTCCCCACAGCACCAGCGCCACCGCGCAGGCGGTCAGTACCAGTGGCGCGATCGCCAGCGCCGCTTTTACCGAACGCTTGAGAAGCACCGAGGAGAGCGAGGTGCCGATAAAGCTGGCGATACCAAAGCTCAGCAGCACCAGCGTCAGGCCGTCGACATCAAACCCGGCGAGGGTCATGTACACCGGACGTATATAGGTAAAGAAGGCGAACTGCCCGGCAAAGGCCATGAAAATGGCGCACATCCCGGCCATCACCCCCGGACGCTTCAGCAGACCAAACATATTTTGCTGCTGAGAAGCCGATTCACCGGGCAGCGATGGCAGCGCTTTCAGCACCCAGAGCGTACACAGCACGCCCATCACCGCCGCGCCGTTAAAGACGTTGCGCCAGCCGATAAGCCCGCCAAGGAAACTGCCCAATGGGGCGGCGATCACCAGCGCGATTGATACCGCGCCGAAGATAATCGATAGCGCTTTCGGCACCACGCGCATCGGCACCAGACGCATGGTCAGCGAGGCCGACATCGCCCAGAAACCGCCGAGCGCCAGGCCCAGACAGGCTCGTCCCAGCAGCAGCAGGGTGAAGCTATCGGCAAACGATACCAGCAGGCAGGAAAGGGTCAGCAGCAGCGAAAACAGGATCACCACGTAGCGGCGATCGGTTTTGCCAATGATGGAGGTGATAAACAGGCTGGAAAACATCGCGACGAATGCCGTGGTCGTCACCGACTGCCCGGCCATCCCTTCGGAGATGCCTAAATCCAGCGCCATCGGCGTCAGCAGACTGACCGGTAGAAATTCGACGGTAATCAGGCAGGCAACGCAGAAAGCAACCGCGAAAACCGCCGACCAGTTTGGTCGCGCCAGCTCGCGTGCATGGGGTTTGGCTTCATTTGAATGACTCATGAGTGACCTGCGAAGAAAGTGGCTGAAAGCCGCGCAGTGTAACATTTTGTTTGTGACGAATTTAACGTTTTCGCAACTCTTCTCGCTTTTCATAAGAGGATGCGTAGCTGTTCGCATGTTTAAAAAAACGATGCTTGCTATCGCTTTTACAAATCTCAGGAGAATTTAATATAGCACCATGTGCTATACTTTTAACGACAGGATGTCAGCAATGCGTATCTTTAAAACCAAATGGTTTGCCAGAGAGGCTAGTTCTCATGGCATTTCCGACAACGAGCTCTATCAGGCAATTCAATCTGCGCTTCAGGGCAAGGTGGTTGATTTAGGAGGGGGGGTTTATAAAAAGCGACTCAACAAGAATCGCGATCGCGCAATCATCCTTACCAAAAGCGCAGGGTATTGGTTTTATACCTTTCTATATGCCAAACAGGATATGGCCAATATCAACCATCGCGAATTAATGGGGTTTCGTGAGTTAGCAAAACACTATGCCAATCTCTCTGAAGAGAAAACGACGGCCTTAGTTAAAAGTAAAGAATTGGTGGAGATTTGCGATGACAGCAAAAAATAAATACAAAAGCCCGGCTTTCGAAGCGATCCATAGCGCTGCGTCGGGGCTATTCAGCGTTGGCGCAATCCCACAGGAAACAATGCGCCATTTTGATGAATCATGTCTCGGTAGCGTAGCCGCACTTCAACCCATTGAAATTAAAGCGCTACGTGAACAACTCAATGTTAGCCAACCCGTGTTCGCTCGTTATCTGAATACCAGCGTGTCTACCGTGCAAAAATGGGAGACTGGCGCTAAACGACCGAGCGGAATGTCATTAAAATTGCTTAGCGTCGTACAAAAACACGGCCTGAAAATCCTACTGTAGTTATTCTGCCGGATGGCGCTTACGCTTATCCGGCCTACAAGGAACGTAAGGGAGATATGGTTTTGAACCACAGGCCGGATAACAATGAGATCAGTGCAGCCAGTGCACGCCGTCTTCCGGGAGAAACAGGTCGTTATAGCGCTGCTGTAGGTTATGTAAATCGCTCGCATCCGGGTCCAACTCGCGCAGAAAACCTTGCGCCAGGCGGATCTGCGCGTCGGTAATCGGCGCCGCTAATCGCGCTTTTTGCATCAGGCGATACCAGTAATGCAGGTTTTTTTCGCTGGCGTCGACAATCGCGACCTGCCAGATGAGCAGCACCTGGGCGGCGTTCTGCAGATGTGCTTCATTCGGCCGCTCCAGGTAACGCAAATACTCATTACCGGCGGTTTTTCCCAGCTGATCGATCATCGATTCCAGCGGGACAGGCGTGATGCCCAGGCGTTCGCTCAGGCGGCGGATCGCGCGGCGTGAATCAGAGGTAAGCACCCGAAATCCCACAACAAACACCACTACCAGGGTGGCCAGTCCTATCCAGATCATGCATCCTCTCATCCAATCGCAGCCTGACTATCATAATGGGAATTTGCCTGCTGTCGACTGTCGGACCTGGCATAATGCGCAAGAAATAAAAAAGCCCGGCGCGAAGGCCGGGCAAGGTTACCAAATACCTGGTGAATCAGGCAGTCTGCAAAATACGGTTCTTTTTCTCGCGGCGAATTTTACGCTCTTCGAAGATAGCCACGATGGCCATCAGGCAGATACAGCCGATGGCGGCGGCGTCCAGCGCCGCAAAGGTGCCGGCCCAGCCGGTCAGGCCGAAGACCGGCGTGCCGTCGGCGATCATCCCGAGACCCAGCTTGGCGAAGCTATCGCCAATCAGATAGGCGAAAGTGCCCTTGATCCCATCGGCGGCGCCGATCGCTTTTTTCGGCACAAAGCCGACGGCGGCGACGCCGATCAACAACTGCGGACCAAACACCAGGAAGCCCAGCGCAAACAGCGAGGCCAGATAGACGTACTGGTTGCTGGCGTGTTGGTAAACCCCGAGGGTGGCGATAATCAGCGCCAGCGCGATGCAAGCCACCAGCGCGCGGCGGCCGTTGGCCAGATCCGACAACCAGCCCCACAGCAGCGTGCCGACCAGCGCGCCGACCTCAAACAGGGTAAAGCCCTGAATCGCCACCTCTTTCGACAGCTTCAGCTCCTGGAAGGCGTACACGGTGGACCACTGATCGATACCGATACGCACCACGTAGAGGAAGATGTTGGAGAAGCACAGCAGCCAGATCACTTTGTTTTTCAGCACGTACTCAACAAAGATCTGCCACTTGGTCATCGCATTTTCTTCGGTCTCTTTGTCCTCTTCGCTGATCGCTTCACCAAACAGCTCTTCCGCCGTGCCGAGGCCGTAGGATTCCGGAGAGTCGCTACCGTAGCGCAGGCCGATAAAGCCAACGATCAGCGCAATAATCGACGGGAAGATAAACATGCCGATCACATGGCCGTCGAACAGATAGTTGGCGCCAAACAACGCCACGCCCGCCGCGCCCGCGCCGCCGAGGTTGTGGGAGATATTCCAGAAGCCGAGGAAGGTGCCGCGTTTGCGTCTGGGCGTCCACTTGGTGATGGTGGAATAGCTGCACGAGCCGCCGGTGCTCTGGAAGAAGCCGCTCAGCGCATAGAAGGCGATCATCAGGAACAAGCTGGTGGAGCCCGCGCCCATGCTGGCGCTAAAGCCCAGCATACAGATGGCGGAGAGGATCAGCATAAACGGCAGGAACTGCTTGGTGTTTTTACCGTCGGCATAATAAGACACGAGCGTCTTCGCCGTAGGTGATGGAGAAGCCCAGGCCAATCATCCCCAGCTGCGTCATGCTCAACCCGTAGGTGGAGATCATGTCGTTCTGCGCGATGTTAAAGTTCTTGCGGATCAGGTACATGGTCAGGTAGCCGATGAAGACCACCAGATAGGACTGCATGAAAGGTTTGAACCACATTTTGCGCCGCACATCGAGCGGCAGATCCAGGGTCGGCTTGCGCACCTGATTCAGAAAGGCCAGCATGGGTATCTCCTGAGCTGATTTTTTATGCCTGCGTCATAACCAGGCATTGTAAAAACCAGCGCGCCATCTGGCCTGAGACGGCGTCCAGGTGAAACCGGGAAAATTTCTTAGTTTTGCCCCGTTCGCGGCCAAAGGGTGAGCTACATCACGCTTCGCTGGCGGTACGCGGCGCCTGCGCGTTTAAAAACGGCAGCAGCAGCAGCGCGGAAATGCCGGCGGCAATCGCAATCACCACGAAGAATCCGGTCCAGTGCCAGATATCCATCACCTGCGCCAGCGGCCAGCCGGAAAGCGAGGCGCCAAGATAAGCGAACAGGCCGACAAACCCGGTTGCCGCCCCGGCGGCTTCTTTATGCGAACATTCCGCCGCCGCCATGCCGATCAGCATCTGCGGGCCGAAGACGAAGAACCCGGTGGTGAAGAAGCTGGCCGCCTGCATCACATAGCTGGCGAACGGCATCAGCCACAGCCCGCCAACCGACAGCAAAATTCCGGCGGCGAAGATCAGGTTCATCGGCCCACGGTTGCCGTTAAACAGCTTATCCGAGCCCCATCCCGCCACCAACGCGCCGATAAAACCGCCCAGCTCAAACATGGTCACCGCCGAGTTAGCGGTCACCAGATCGACGCCAAGCGTCTCCGACATATACAGATTGCCCCAGTCGTTAATCGCCGCCCGCACCACGTACACCAGCACATAGCACAGCGACAGCAGCCAGATATAGGGATTGGCCAGCACGTAGCGGGTCAGGATCGCTTTGCGCGTCAGCCCGGCACCTTCCTGCTGCTGGGCGATTTCCAGCGCATCGTGACGCCAGTCGCCCACGGCGGGTAACCCCACCGCCTGCGGGCGATCGCGCAGCCGCCAGCACAGATACAGTCCGGCGAGGATCGCCAGACAGCCGGCAATCGTCATCCCCGCACGCCAGCCGTAATGCAGCGCCGCCGCCCCCACCACCATCGGGATCAGCGCCCCGCCGACGTTATGCGCGGTATTCCATAGCGCCCACCAGCCGCCGCGTTCGGTCCGCGAATACCAGGCCGTCAGCAGCCGGGCGCAGACCGGCGAGCCCCAGCCCTGGAAGAAGGCATTCAGCGCCCACAGCAGCGCGAAAGCCCACAGCGAGGTGGAAAAACCGAACAGAATATTCACCACCCCGGTAGCGATAAGCCCCAGACCCATGAAATAGCGGGCGTCGGAGCGGTCGCTGACGATACCGGAGAAAAATTTCGACAGCCCGTAAGTGATGTAAAACAGCGTGGCCAGCAGGCCAATATCGCTGCGGGTCAGCACATTGCTGGCAAGAATTTCAGGCACCGCGGCATTAAAGCTTTTGCGGGTGAAATAAAACAGCGCGTAGCCAAGCCAGATAGTGAGCAGAATATGTCGACGCCAGTAACGATAACGCTCGTCCAGCTCGCGTTTATCGCTAACTGGCGCGGCGTCCGGCGGCGCTTTTAAAAAGGCAAACATCGGCGCTCCTCTCAGGCGTAACGCAGCGGTAGATTGACGCACACGCGGGTACCGTGTGTGCAGGAGATAGTTAACGTACCGCCCAGCGCGGTCACACGTTCGCGCATGCCGGTCAGGCCGAACCCCTGCAGATTCGACCCCGGCGGCAGGCCGCAACCGTCATCTTCCAGCACCAGCATTAGTCGCTCATCCTGCTGCCAGCCCTGCAGGGTAACAGCGCTGGCGCTGGCGTGCTTGACGATATTATTCAGCCCCTCCTGGCAAACGCGAAACAGCGTCACACGCTGGTTCTCGCTCAGTCCCGCCTCGTTAATCCGCCAGTCGAGATGGCTGACAATGCCGCGGTCCTCCAGCTCCATCTCGCGCATCAACGAACGTACTGCCTGCTCCAGCGGCAGGTCGTCGAGCTGACGCGGACGCAGACGGCCTAGCAGTCTACGCACCAAGTCGTAAACTCCCAGCGACAGCTGTTCTATCAGCTGGCCGCTCTGGCGCACGCTGGCGTTATTCGGCGCCAGCCGTTGCACGATCCCCGCCTGGGTGCGAATTGCCGTGATAGTCTGGCCAATATCATCATGGAGCTCGCGCGCCACGTCGCGCCGCACGCTCTCTTCGGTCTCCAGCAGACGTTCCGCCAGCCGCCGATTTCGCGCCAGCTCGTTCTGTAGCGACAGGTTAAGCTCGCGCAATCGCTGGATCCCCGCCCCCAGCAGCAGCCCGGTGAGGCTCTGCGCCAGCAGCGAAAGCAATAGATCGACCGGGTGATCGTGCCAGGTCTGGCTGGCAATCAGCGCAATCGCGTTCATCAGGGTGGCGATCAGCGCCCCCTGCCAGCCGTAGTGCCAGGCGAGGGCAATAATCGGCAGCGCGAGGCAAAATGGGGTAAAGCGGGAGAGCTCGGCGGGCAGCCCAAGCTGCAGCCACAGGCTAATGGTGAATAACAGCAGGTACCAGATCAGATGCCGACCGCGCCAGTTAATCGGCTGCGAGACCAGCGCGGGCCCCAGTGGCCTCCAGACGGTACTGGTAAGATAGTGCCAGATAACCAGGCAGGTCGGCGCCAGCGTCAGACCGCCGGTCAACGTCAACAACAGCGCGGTCAGTCCCTCACTGCCTTCTTGCGCCAGCCACGGCAGCGATTGCAGCAGCGAGGCGGCGATCAGCGCCCCGCCCTGGCGCAGCAGCGTCAGCCAGTCGCGCTGATGGCGATAGCGAGAGATCAACGCCACCGGCAGCAGGGTCAGTAGACTTCCGGTCATCAATATTATCGGATGCGCCAGCGCCACCTCCTGCGCCAGCCAGAAGATAAGCAGCCACTCGGCGCCCAGCAGCACCGGCCAGTAGCCACGCGGGCATTGCAGCATCAGCCCTAAACGCAGGCCAAAGGGAAACAGCAACACCGCTAAATCCGCGCGTTCCACCAGATGCAGACTGATGCTCCACAGGCAGAACCAGGCGGCCGCGAAGATAAAGGCGCAGCCGATGACCGACAGCAATCGTGAGACGACAGCCTTCATTGCCAGCTATCGAACATGCGGCGCGCCAGCTCAACGTCGTTGCTGACGCCCAGTTTTTCCAGCAGGTTGGCGCGGTGAACGTGAACGGTTTTCGGCGACAGGCCGAGCTCGGCGGCAATCTCTTTCACCGCCATGCCCTGCGCCAGCTTTTCCGCCACCTGGCGTTCGCGTTTGGTGAGCGGATCCTGGCGCCCGGCGGCCAGCTTCATGGCGATATCCGGCGTGAGATAGCAACCACCCGCCGCCACCGTGCGGACCGCGGCAATCAGTTCATCCGGGCTGCAGCGTTTCGACAGGAAGCCGCGCGCGCCGGCGTTCAGCGCCTGCTCGATCAGCGCCGGGCTGTCGTGTACCGACAGCATGATGGTCGCCATCCCCTTCGGCAGCTGGCTGAGCAGCTCCAGCCCGGAAATATCCGGCATGGAGATATCGCAGATACAGACCTGTACGCCGCGCCCCGGTAGCCCCGTCAGCGCCTCGCGGCCGCTACCAAATTCAGCGACAACCTGAAAATCAGCTTCCAGCCCCAGCAGCTGAGCAAAGCCGGAGCGGACAATCAAATGATCGTCAATAAGGGCGATGGTAGTCATGGTGTTTCCTGGTGCCTGAAAGCGCCGGATGGCGGCGTAAACGCCTTATCCGGCCTACGGATCCACTCCCTGTAGGCCGGATAAGCGCAGCGCCATCCGGCAAAGGCGCTTACCTTAACCATAAGCACCTTACCGTTCAAGCCTTGCGCGATTTAGAAGAACACCGCAATTTTGTTAAACATGGTGGGATCGGACTGGTTGCGCGCCACTTTGGTGACATCTTCCAGCTTTTCAATCTGGCTAATCATCTGCCCCAATCGCTGGTCATCATTCACCAGCAGCCAGATACGGCTGTGTTCGCTGCCCTGAATTGGCAGACAGAGAATGCCTTCGACGTTAAACGCCCGACGGGCAAATAGCCCGCAAACGTGGGTCATGACGCCGGGATGGTTGCGGACGGTGAGTTCCAGAATGACGTTATCACATTGTTTTTGCATGGCTTATTCCCCCACCATTTCAGTATTGGCCGCACCCGGCGGTACCATCGGATACACTTTCTGCTGCGCGTCGATACGCACGTGGATCAACGCCGGCCCCGGACGGTCGATAATTGCCTGCAGCGCCGCCTGCGGATCGGCTTCGTTATTTAAATCACAGGTTTGCAGGCCAAAACCGGCGGCAATCTGCATAAAGTTAATCATCCCCGGATAGGTCGCCGCAAACACG
>OGSZ01000807.1_pt1 | contig 8560 bp, 10 predicted proteins | sample 1574331 | NCBI WGS metagenome assembly OGSZ01 (sample SAMN03295853, study PRJEB24534) | human gut metagenome | isolation source: fecal sample 3 from infant 8 | host: Homo sapiens | place: USA: Pittsburgh, PA | collected 2014-07 | reverse complement strand
CGCCATGACCTTCGCCCTCCACCTGTGTTACACCTGCGGGAAAATCAGCTCCAGTGCCTGGAGGGAATCTTCCCAGTCGGCGCGTTCAAAAATACCCTGTTGCAGAAATGCCTCCAGCTGCGGCCACAGGGCAATCGCTTTATCGAGCATCGGGTCGCTGCCTTTGGCGTACGCCCCGACGCTCACCAGATCGCGGTTGCGCTGGAAGCTGGAGAGCAGTTGTTTGAAGTTACGCACGCGGGCGTAGTGTTGCTCGGTGATCAGGGCCGTCATCGCACGGCTGATCGACGCTTCAATATCAATGGCCGGGTAGTGCCCGGCTTCGGCCAGACGGCGCGACAGCACGATATGGCCGTCGAGGATCGCGCGCGCGGAGTCGGCAATCGGGTCCTGCTGGTCATCGCCTTCGGTCAGTACCGTATAGAACGCGGTGATGGAGCCGCCGCCGCTGATGCCGTTCCCCGCGCGCTCAACCAACGCCGGGAGCTTGGCGAAGACCGACGGCGGGTAGCCTTTGGTCGCGGGCGGCTCGCCGATGGCCAGCGCAATCTCACGCTGCGCCATCGCGTAGCGGGTCAGGGAGTCCATAATCAGCAGCACGTGCTGGCCCCGGTCGCGGAAATCTTCCGCAATACGCGTGGCGTAGGCGGCACCCTGCATACGCAGTAGCGGCGACACGTCCGCAGGCGCGGCGATCACCACCGAGCGGGCGCGGCCCTCCGCACCCAGAATGTTTTCGATGAAATCTTTGACTTCGCGACCACGCTCACCAATCAGGCCTACCACGATAACGTCCGCCTGGGTATAACGCGCCATCATGCCGAGCAGGACCGATTTACCCACGCCGGAGCCGGCAAACAGCCCCATACGCTGGCCGCGTCCCACGGTGAGCAGGGCGTTAATCGGCCGCACGCCGGTATCCAGTACGTGCTCGATTGGCGTGCGTTGCAGCGGGTTGAAGGGTTGGGTGATCAGCGCGCCGGTTTCGGTGGTATCAGGGGAGGGCAGGCCATCGAGCGGTTTGCCGCTTCCGTCCAGGACGCGGCCCAGCAGCGCCGGACCGAGCGGCAGCTGTTTGCCGCTTTGCAGGCCGTCACCGCTGATGTTTTTCGCGTAGACGCGGGCGCCGGGCAAAATCCCTTCCACTTCTTCAAGGGGCATCAGAAACAGGCGCTGACCGTTGAACCCGACCACTTCGCTTTCCACTTCACGCGTCTCCCCCCCGTCCTGACGCTCAATCACGCAGGTGGCGCCGAGCGGAAGTTGCAGCCCCGTGGCTTCCAGGACCAGACCGGTGGCGCGCGTCAGGCGTCCATAACGACGAACGGATGGCAGCTGCGCCATCTTCGTTTCAAAATTATCGAGCGTGTTAAGCCAGCGCGTAAGGCGAGCGGTCATCAGACGACTCCCGGTGCCGCCAGGCGGCACAGTTCCTGCCAGCGGGTCGCGACGCTGGCATCCAGATCGCCCTCATCCGCCGAGACCTTACAGCCTCCGTGATGGAGCGACGGATCGCCGCGCAGCCGCCAGCCGTGCAGGCTCAGCGTCGCGCCGAGGCTCTCTTCCACGCGCTGCAAATCATCAGGATGAACGCGCAGCTGCGGTTTGCCGCTGAACAGGGGCTCCTGCTGGAGCAGGGCCTGGATCTGCTTAATCAGCGCGGCGTTATCCACTACCGGCGTCTGGCCGATCACCTGACGGGCCGCCTCCAGCGCCATCTGCATCAGGCGCGAGGCAATCACGCTGTCGAGCGCATCCAGCGTGTGCTGAAACTCGCTCACCAACTGCTGCATGCGGGCATGCAGCGGCGCCTGCTGCTGGCGCGCCTGCTCGATGCCCTGCTCTAAACCTTTCGCCAGCCCTTCCTGATAACCCTGTGCGTGCCCGGTCTGACGGCCTTCGTTCATCCCGGCGTTGAAGCCCTGCTCGTGCGCCTGCATTTGCATCTGGGCCAGCATCTGGGCGCGCTGTTCCTCTTCACTCAGCTCGGGGATACCCGCCCTGGCGTCGCCCTCGTCGGACGACACAACGGCAGGGGTGAACTCTGCGGTGGGAGGGGAGAGGTCGTCAGGCGTCCAGCGCTTCCACGACAGTTCATCAGACATAGGTGTCGTCTCCGCTGCCAATCACCATCTCGCCGGTTTCTGCCAGACGACGAACAATAAGCAGGATCGCTTTCTGTTCGTTTTCCACCTGAGACAAACGCACCGGGCCACGGTTGGCCAGGTCGTCGCGCAGGATATCGGCCGCACGCTGGGACATGTTGCGCAGGAATTTCTCGCGCAGCGGCTGCTCGGCGCCTTTGAGGGCGATAAGCAGCGATTCGGAGTCCACCTCCTGAAGCAGGCGCTGGATGCTGCGATCGTCCACTTCGACCAGGTTTTCGAACAGGAACATCTCGTCGATAATTTTCTGCGCCAGCTCGCCGTCGAACTCGCGTACCGCCGTAATAACCGCCTCTTCCTGCTGCGTTTTCATCAGGTTGATGATTTCAGCTGCCGTTCTCACGCCGCCCATTTTGCTGCGCTTGAGGTTCTGGCCGTCGAGCAGGTTGTTCAGCACTTCGGTCAGCTCCGCCAGCGCGGCTGGCTGGACGCCGCCGAAGGTGGCGATACGCAGCATCACGTCGTGGCGCAGGCGCTCGTCGAACAGCGCCAGAATATCGGCTGCCTGACCCCGTTTGAGGTGGACCAGAATGGTGGCGATAATCTGCGGGTGCTCGTCGCGAATAAGATCGGCGGCGCTTTGCGGCTCCATAAAGTTGAGCGTTTCGATCCCGCTGGCGGTGTCGCGCGTTTCGAGAATATCTTCCAGCAGGCTGGCGGCGCGCTCTTCGCCCAGCGCCTTAACCAGCACGGAGCGCAGGTATTCGTTGGCGTTGACGTTGAGCGCGGCAAACTGCTCGGCTTCCTGCTCAAACTCCGCCAGCACTTCTGTCAGCTGCTTGTTGGAGATCTGGCGCACGTTGGCCATCGCCGCGCTGAGGATCTGCACTTCTCGCTGGGAGAGGTGTTTAAACACTTCCGCCGCGCGATCTTCGCCAATGGTCATCAGCAGGATGACGCTCTTATCGGTGCCTGTAAGCGTATTACTCATGTTCGTTACCCATCCAACCGCGGATGACCAGCGCGACGACGCGCGGATCGTTATCTGACATTTCGCGAATGCGCTGGCTCATCACCTCTGCGCCCATACGCTGGTTAGCACGGCGCTGCTGCATCTGTTCATCTTTGCTGAGACGAACTTCAACCGCTTCTTCCTCGTCCGGACGCGCGTTCTTCTGTTCCAGCGCGGCTTTCTCGGCTTCAGCACGGCGCTGTAGCTGAGGACGAACGCCCTTACGCCACAGCAGCCACGCGACAATCAGTACCAGCAGCCAGCGGCCTGCGGACATCAGCTGATCGAAGAACGCCTGCTGTTGCCAGAACGGCAGTTCGCCACCGGTCTCATCCACCGGGTTGAACGGTGAGTTCACAACGTTGAGGGTATCGCCACGTTTTTCAGAGAAGCCCATCGCTTCGCGGGTTAAATCTTCGATCTGCTTCATCTGCTCCGCTGTGAGCGGCAGCGGTTTACCGTCCGGCAGCGTTTTGTAGTTCACCACCACGGCAACAGAGAGACGCTGAATATCGCCCGTGTTCAGTTTGGTATGGCGGATAGTCCGGTCGACTTCGTAGTTGGTCGTTTCGTTACGGCTGCTGTTACGCGGGCCGGTACTGTTCGCGGTCGAGGTCGTCTGCTGATTCGTTTGCTGACCGTTCTGCGGGTTTGCCGGCGGGGTGGAGATTGGCGCGGCGTTGGCAGGCGCTGGCTGGTTAGAGAGCGCGCCCGGCACACCGCCAGGATACTGGCCGCCGACCTGTTCCGTCTCATTGATCTGACGCGAGCGTAACACGGCGCGGGAGGCATCCCCGTTCGGGGCGTACTGTTCTTCGGTCTGTTCTTTATTCGAGAAATCAATCTGCGCAGTGACCTGCGCGTGCACATTGCTGCTGCCGACCACCGGGCCCAGAATCGCTTCGATGCGACGCTGGAGACGGCCTTCCACATCCGCGGCGTATTTCAGCTGGGCGTCATTGAGATCGCGCCCGGCGGTGTTGGACTGCGTCAGCAGATGACCACTCTGATCCACCAGCGTAACGTTACCCGGCGGCAGGCCGGCCACCGCACTGGAGACCAGGTGCGTGACGGCGCTGATCTGCCCTTCATCCAGCGCACGGCCAGGTTCGAGGTTAACGGTCACAGAGGCCGAAGGGGACTTTTGTTCGCGGACAAACAGGGACGGCTTAGGCATCGCCAGGTGCACACGGGCACTTTTCACCGGGCCTAAGGTTTCAATCGTACGGGCCAGCTCACCTTCCAGCGCGCGTTGGTAGTTAACCTGCTCGCTGAACTGACTGATGCCGAATTTTTCCTGATCCAGCAGCTCAAAACCAACCGCGCCGCCTTTTGGCAGCCCCTGCTGGGCGAGACGCAGGCGAAGCTCGTGCACTTTATCTGCCGGTACTTCAAGCGCACCGCCGTTATCGGCAAAGCGATACGGGATGTTCATCTGGGTTAACTGGGTGACGATGGCACCGCCATCCTGGTCGGAAAGGTTGCTGTAGAGCGTGCGGTAATCCGGGCTTTTTGCCCATAAGACCATCGCGACAACGATCGCAATGGCGGCAGCGCCTGCCACAATCAACGGGATCTTAGGGTTGGCGCGAAGGCGGTTCATCCACTCGAGTGATTTATTCTGTGGCGCTGTCGATGCTGCTGTCGCACTCATTGCGCACCTCTTAAATCCTGGTGGTTTACGTTATTCGTGTAGAGAAACAAAACTGACTCCCGGGTCGGCAAACACGACAAAAGTTCCATACTGATGGCCCTGCCATTATTTGATGATTCGGGATTTTCTATGCGTCAAATAACCTGGTTTTTTAACGCTATTTACCGCCATTATCTTATTGACAAGCTGTTAGTCTTGACCTCGTAAAAAACCATCCAGGGGAGAGTCATGGCTATACAGGGCATTGAAGGGGTACTCAGTCAGTTACAGGCAACGGCGATGACCGCCCGTAATCAGAGCGTGGCTGACCAGCCGCCGGGCGTCAGTTTCGCCGGTCAACTGCATGCGGCGCTGGACCGGATCAGCGACAAGCAAAACGCAGCCCGTACCCAGGCTGAGAGATTTACCCTTGGCGAACCCGGCGTGGCGCTCAACGATGTGATGGCCGATCTGCAAAAAGCGTCGGTGTCATTGCAGATGGGGTTGCAGGTGCGTAACAAGCTGGTGTCGGCATACCAGGAAGTGATGGGCATGCAAGTTTAGGTTATCTAACCTAATGATATTTATAATTAATAACCATCCGATCCCACGGCGTGGGGCATGGATGGGGCAAACTCACTCAATTTCTGGTTGAGGATGAGTACCTGGTCCTGGTTATTTTCAGCCATCCAGGATCCGTACACCCGGTAAACCATTTGCGCGTCGGTGTGGCCCATTTGCTTCGCGATGAAGTTCGGGTTAGCACCGGCAGCCAACGACCAGCATGCATACGTGTGTCGGGACTGGTATGCTCTGCGATAGCGAATCCCGGCGCGTCGCATCGCTGCCTCCCACGACTGGTTAATCGACCCCACTGCGTAATGATGCCCGGCACGGCCATTACGTGATGCGATCTGCGGGTTGAACACGAACGTGCATGGATGCACATCGGTACGGCCATACTCGCGCAGTTTCACCTCAACCTGATACTGCTTACCCAGGCGTGTTAACTCGGCCTGGCTCTTCAGCACGTCGATCGCTGGCTGAATGAGGTTGATGATACGGTCCGTCCCGGCCTCTGTTTTCGGAAGGGTGAACTCCTTCGTTAACGTGTGGTTCCGGCGGATCATCATCGTACCCGCTTTCAGGTCGATATCTTCCCAGGCCAGCGACACAAGTTCTCCGTGGCGCACGCCGGTGTAGACGGCAAGAGACCACATGTTTTTCAGTTGCTGGTGGGCGCAGGCGTTAATCAACCTGACAAACTCATCGCGCGTCAGCGGGTCAGGCTCACATCGTGACCGCTTAAGCATGGCGATCCCGGTGAACGGATTCACCCGTACATAACCGCTATCAGCGGCAAACTTAAACATCCCGCCCATGGTCTTCATGTAGTTGTTGACCGTTCTGACTGAGCGGCCCTTAACCGGCGTTTTCTGCCCGACTTTCAGCGTATGATAACCGGTCAGCAATTCCTTCCTGATAAACAGCAGATCTTCCTGCGTTACCGCAGATACCAGCCTGTCCCCACCAATCCTGGGCACCATGTTGCGAGCTATAGATGCATAGCGTGACATCGCGTTGGTGCTGATCTCCATACGCTTCAGTTCAAGCCACTTGTTCGCCAGCTCCAGCACGGTGATTTCCTTGCTCTCCACCCCAAATCTTTTCAGGTTAGGCGAGTCTGGGAATTGCGCTGCATAGTTGAAGTTGCCGGTCTTAATCGAAAAGCACACCGACGCGCGCAGCTCGCCAGCGACCTTTCTGTTTTTTGGTGTATCCGGCACACCGAGGCTTTCACGCACCCGGCTGCCTTTATAGATGAACCATATGCGGAGCGTCCCGCCATGGTTTTCCACGCCTGTTGGGTATGCTGACTTAGCCATTATTCCCTCCTGACGTCCAAGAGCCCGCTAAGCATAAACGGATCTTCATTGGCGCGCACCCGGCTGTTTCTTTGACATGCTCTCAACCCACTGGTCGACAGCCTTTCGGTTGTACATGCATTCGCTGTTTTTCTTCGGCACGCCGTCCGGTGAGACGTGAAGATATTCCCGTCCTACCATCCAGCATTTTTTTCGGGCCCGCTCGATAGTGCCCGGGCGAAGGCCGGTAATCTCGACGAGCTTTTCTTCTGTTACCCAGTCGTTGGGAACGATTAAGGTCATTTCGCTCATGGGTGTCTCCAGGCAAAAAAGAAGCCCCGACGAGCGAGGCTTTTCTATTTTGAATTACCCGCTAAAGTTAATTTTGATTATCTAACTTGGGGTATACCAAATGACTACAGTTCAGGGCTTGAGCGTTGGCGATATCGTTTCGTTAAAAGGCGAAGATGGGGAGTGGCTAGTAGAATCGATTATACGAAACGATCGTGAGCAACAAATAGTTTATTACCATGAGGAATCAGGAAACTTCATCCAAATGGATATTGCCGACGCATTAGCAAAACTAGACGTAGTGCTTCGCAAGGGGGAATAGCTTTTTACATTAATTAATAAGCCCTCTCTGCTTATTCTTCAGTTCGATAACAGATTGGCAATCCGCGCACGTCTGGCAGCCGGGCACGGCAGCGCGCCGCGGCTCGGGAATCGGTTCGTCGCATTCTTCACAACGTTCAGCTGATACAGCGTTGCGGTTGATCCGGTGAGCGGAAAGGGCGGCGTTACGCTGAAGCTCTTCAATCTCTGCTGCTGTGTCGATGATATCCAAGATTCACTCCTTAAAGTCTTCACCAGCCTTTTTCCCGGCTTTCCATGCCAGCCAGATAAGCGCTGTTACATCGTCTGAGGGTGCATCTTCTACACACCATCCAGTTTCTTTTTCGTACCAGTCTTTAAATTCCTGTGTCATTTCGTCCATAGTTATTCCTCGAAGAGTCGATTAATGCGGTTGAAGGTGAAGGCCAGCAATAAAAAAAGGCCGCTTTAGCGACCTGGTGATTAGTGCCTTCATGCTGCACCGCCATTTTTTTCGGCTAGCACCAGTCTTCCGTCGCATAGAGCACGAATAATTTCCTGATACTCCCAGCCGAAGTACATGCTCTCGACATAGACCCGCAGAGGAGGATAATCATGCTGTTTGCGGCGAATGAAAGCCTCCGCTGCTTCACGGGTAAAGTGAGCGTTGATGTTCTGCCACTCTTTGCGTGTACCGCAGACGGTGTGGCCGTCAAGGTCAGCCAGTACTTCCCACTGAGCGTCTTCATCGAGATCGGTAAAGGCAGTGTCGCACTGTTCAATGCAGAAGGCGTTTAACTCTTCCTGCTGTTGTTCATCCAGATCGTTCCAATACTCTTGCGGGCTGTCCCATTCGCATTCTTCGAAATGGACTATCTTCGATTCGCCGTACTCTTCTGCCAGGCCATAAATGGTTGCCTGCTTCTGAACCATGAAAATCGGATCGGCGGTGGCGTGACGATTAACACCATCGCCGCGATGGTGATACCTCAAGCGCTCAATGAAATCTGCGAATGTTTCCGAAGTTAATTTCGCTCCGTCTGCTATCGAATTGCTCATGAATCCACTCCGAAGCGGCGATTAAGCCGACCTGTGTATACGACGAATTCCAGGAGGCTAACTCCCAGAGCTTCAATTTTCTTGTGATGCTTGTTGATGATGGGGGGGCACCGTTTCGTTCCAGTTAGGCTTTGGCTTCTTGCGCATGGCCTGCTGGATTTCCTCGGTGCAGCGGCGGCAGGCGGCGCGGATGGCGTTTTCATTTGCTGGTGTCATAACCCCTCCATATAAGCCCGGATGAATTCAGCCGCAGCCTGTGCGTTTATGGCGTTACCGTAGCCTTTGAGTCGGCCGA
>OGSZ01000788.1_pt1 | contig 8827 bp, 4 predicted proteins | sample 1574331 | NCBI WGS metagenome assembly OGSZ01 (sample SAMN03295853, study PRJEB24534) | human gut metagenome | isolation source: fecal sample 3 from infant 8 | host: Homo sapiens | place: USA: Pittsburgh, PA | collected 2014-07 | reverse complement strand
GACGATATCGCCCATAAACAGCAGCGGGATCAGCACCGCAATCAGCGAGAAGGTGAGTGAGATAATGGTAAAGCCAATCTCCCCCGCGCCCTTCAGCGCGGCGGCTAACGGCTTTTCACCTTTTTCGATATAGCGCGAGATGTTCTCGATTACCACGATGGCGTCGTCCACCACAAACCCGGTGGCGATGGTGAGCGCCATCAGCGTCAGGTTGTTAATCGAGAAGTCGAGGAACACCATCACCGCGAACGTTCCTACCAGCGAGAGCGGCACGGCGACGGCGGGAATGATGGTTGCCGGGACGTTGCGCAGGAACAGGTAGATGATCATCACCACCAGCGCAATCGCCAGCATCAGCTCGAACTGGGTGTCGGTCACTGACGCGCGAATATTCGTGGTGCGGTCAGAGAGCACTTTCACGCTGACCGATTTTGGCAGGCTTTCCACCAGCTGCGGCAGCATGGTGCGAATGCTGTCGGCGGTATCAATAATGTTCGCGCCCGGCTGGCGCTGAACGTTCATGACAATCGCCTGCTGCTTATTGGCCCACGCCCCGAGCCAGCTGTTTTCCGCGCCTTGTTCAACGGTTGCCACGTCGCCCAAACGGATCGGCGCGCCGTTCTGGTAGGCAATGATCAACTGACGGTACTCATCGGCGGACTGCATCTGGTCGTTGGCGGAGAGCGTGACCGCGCGGGTCGGGCCGTCCAGCGAACCCTTCGCTGAGTTGACGTTGGCGCTGCTGATGGCGGTGCGAATGGTTTCGCTGGTTAACCCCAGCGCGGCAATGGCCTGGGCATTCAGTTTGACGCGCACGGCGGGGCGTTGACCGCCCGCCAGCGTCACCAGCCCCACGCCGGTCACCTGCGAAATCTTCTGCGCCACGCGGGTTTCAACCATGTCTTCCACCTGGGTCATCGGCATGGCGGAGGAGGTGACGGCAAGGGTCATGATCGGCGGATCCGCCGGGTTGACCTTGCTGTAAACCGGTGGATTCGGCAGGTCAGACGGCAGCAGGTTAGTGGCGGCGTTAATCGCGGCCTGCACCTCCTGCTCAGCGACGTCCAGCGACAGCGTAAGCTGGAACTGAAGCGTGACGACCGAAGCGCCACCGGAACTCTGGGAAGACATCTGCTTCAGGCCAGACATCTGGCCAAACTGACGCTCCAGCGGGGCGGTGATGGCGGACGTCACCACATCCGGACTGGCGCCCGGATAGAGGGTGACAACCTGAATGGTCGGGTAGTCCACTTCCGGCAGCGCCGACACGGGCAGAAAACGGTAGCCAATGATCCCGGCCAGCAGGATCGCCACCATCAACAGGGTCGTCGCAACCGGACGTAAGATAAACAGGCGTGATGGCCCACCTGTAGAGCTCGGCGGCAAGACCTGCATCAGGCTTTTGCTCCTGTATCCTGCGCTTCCACCACCTCGACCTGCGCCCCTTCGGTCAGCCGGTCAATACCGTCGGTGACGACGCGGTCGCCAGCGGACAGCCCGGCGCTGATCACCACCGTCTGGCTGTCCTGGATGCCGGTTTTCACCAGATGTTTGCTGACCTTGTTTTCGCTGTTCAGCACCCAGACAAAGTTGCCTTCACTGCCCATTTGCAGGGCCGCCGTCGGGATCACCACCGCGTTTTCTTCGGTCGCGACCAGCATTCGCGCGTTGACGAACTGATTCGGGAACAGGACATCGTCCTGATTGTTGAAGCGTGCTTTTAGCTTGATGGTGCCGGTGGTGGTGTCGATCTGGTTATCCAGGCTCAGCAGCGAACCTTCGCTCAGCTTCTGCTTGTTGGTGCGATCCCAGGCTTCAACCACCAGCGCTTTTCCGGCCTTCTGCGCCTGTATCACCGTCGCAATGTCGCTTTCCGGCAGGGTAAAAACGAGATCGATAGGGTGCGTCTGGGTGATCACCACGATGCCCGTGGTATCGCCGCTGGAGATTTGGTTCCCGATATCGACCTGTTTCAGGCCCACGCGGCCGTCAATCGGCGCGGTGATCCGGCTCCAGTCGAGCTGGAGCTGGGCGCTGGCGACCGCGGCTTCGTCGGCCTTGATGGTGCCCTGAGATTCACTGACCAGAGACTGCTGGGTGTCCAGCTCCTGGCGCGACACGAGGTTGGTTTTTACCAGCTGCTGATAGCGGGCTAAATCGCGGCGGGCATTGGCGAGGGTGGCTTTGTCTTTCGCGAGCTGCCCCTGCGCCTGCGCCAGGGCCACCTTAAACTGGCTTGGATCGATTTCCGCCAGCAGATCGCCGGCTTTTACCTGCTGACCTTCCTGGAAATGGATGGCCATCAACTGACCGTCCACGCGGCTACGTACCGTCACGGTGTTGGCGGCAGTAATGGTTCCCAGCCCGGAGAGATAACGAGGCACCGCTTTATTCACCGCCGTTGCCGCCTGCACCGGTGCCAGCGCACCGCCGCGCATAGCGTGGCGCCCGCCGCCCGTTGAGCGTTGTGAGGGGCTATTAGCGCCAGCAGGTGCCGTGGAGTTCGCGGACTGGCTGTGCCAGTACCAGGCGGCGGCCAGGACCACCACAATCAGACCAACGGCGATTGCCCAGCGGGATTTGTTACTGCCTTTCATCGTTATACGTTCTCATCCTGAAACTCTTTCGGGGAATGATACTAGTTTAGTCAGCTAACACAGCGAAAAAATGGAGGAAATATGGAAGACTGTCGGGAATTGTCTGAGTGTGGCGCGCTGTTTCGCCTTCGCCGGGTGGCGCTGCGCTTACCCGGCCTACGGTTGGAGGATCTTGTAGGCCGGGTAAGGCGAAGCCGCCACCCGGCACAACCCCATTAGCTAAACACCACCTGCGCCCAGCGCGCCAGCCCTGCCGTAACGGAGCCAAAGTCGTCGCCGCCGGCAATCGGGATCCCCGGCAGCTGTTCCGCCAGCGCTTTCTTGATCAGCGGCGAACGGGCGCTACCGCCAGTCAGGTAAATTACGTCCGGCTTCACGTTGCCGTTCTCAAGCGCCAGTTGCACCTGCTCCAGAATACGCTGAAGCGGCTGAGTCAGCGCCATTTCCAGCCCTTCCTGGGTGATTGCCGTAGCCAGATCGTCACTGATAAACGGCAGCGAAACCGCATGCTCTGGACGATCGGAAAGGGCAATTTTGCTCTCTTCGGCGGTGCGCACCACGCGGTAGCTCAGGCGCTGACGCCACACCTTATACAGAAGTGCGACCTTCTCTGCATCCTGCGCATCACGCACCAGATCGTTGAGGAAACGGCCATTCGCGGTGCTGTAAAAATCACTCTGGGCAGGGACGTCGTTGATGGCAATCGCGTTCCACCACGGCAGGATCGGCAGGGCGATGCCTTTCTCGGTTTGACCGCCCATACCGAGCAGCGGCATCAGGCTCTTGAAGGCCAGGGCAATATCAAGATCGTTACCGCCCACGCGGCAGCCGCTGTGCCCCAGCAGACTATTTTCACGATCGCGACGGTGATGCCACTGGGGACCCATCAGCAGTAATGAACAGTCCGTCGTACCGCCGCCGATGTCCACCACCAGCACCCGTTTCTCTTCCGTCAGCGTGGCTTCAAAATCCAGCCCCGCCGCAACCGGCTCATACTGGAACACCACGTCACGGAAGCCTGCCCGGTGCGCTGCACGCTCAAGGATCCCCTGCGCCTGCTGGTTGGCTTCGTCGCCGCCCAGCCCCTGAAAGTTAATCGGACGGCCAATCACCGCCTGGGTGATGGCATCCGGCACCTGGGACTGCGCCTGATTGCGGATGTGCAGCATCATCGCGCAGACCAGATCTTCAAACATCGCCACCTGCTGCGGCTTCAGGCCGCTGGCGCCGAGGAAGGATTTCGGCGATTTAACGAAGTAGACCTCTTCCGGGTCTTCAATGTACTGCCCGAGGGAAGAGAGGCCGAACTGCACGCTGGACGGGGTAACGTCGATATCTTCCTCGCGGTTAAAGCTGACCGCACGGCGCAGCAGCGCCTGGGTCTCCGCCGCCGTGGCCGGAACCTGATGGTGGCGGAACAGCCACTCGCTCACCGCTTCACGCGTGGGCGCACAAAGCATTGACGGCAACAGCGTACTGCCGTTTTCCATTTTCAGGAGCTGCGGTTGTCCGTTTTGCATTATCGCAACCGAGCAGTTTGCGGTGCCGTAGTCGAATCCAATAAACACAATAAATCCCCATGCCGGTGAGAAGGGGCGAGACTTTAGCGAAATGTCTGCCAGGCGACAACAGGAATATGAAAGCAAGGCGCAAGGCGATCTTTCGGTTTATGCTGAGGTAAATACAAAAGGAGAGACGATGTACACCCTGAACTGGCAACCGCCCTACGACTGGTCGTGGATGTTTGGCTTTCTTGCCGCGCGTGCGGTCACGGGGGTTGAAACCGTTACGGAGGATTACTACGAGCGCAGTTTTGGCTATGCCGGGCACCAGGGCGTTTTCCGGGTTACGCCAGACAGCGCAACCCCTACGCTGGCGGTGTCGCTCAGCCCTGGCCTGATCCCGGTGGCGGATATCTGCCTCGACCGCATCTCCCGCCTGTTTGACCTCGATTGCGACCCGCTGCACATTGCGCAGACTCTCGGCGAGCTCGGCGCGGCGCGGCCGGGCTTACGTTTGCCCGGCGCGATGGATGCATACGAGCAGGGCGTGCGCGCCATTCTCGGGCAACTGGTGAGCGTGGCGATGGCGGCAAAACTGGCGTCACGGGTGGTGGCGCTGTGCGGTGAACCCATTGAGGATGCGCCGGGCTATCTCTGCTTTCCTCCGCCAGAGGTGCTGGCCGCGGCAGATCCGCTGGCGTTGAAAGCCCTCGGGATGCCGCTCAGGCGTGCGGAGTCGTTGATTCATCTGGCGCAGTCGGTGGTGGACGGTGAATTCCCGCTGTTCCCGCCTGCGAACGTTGAGGCCGGGATGAAGGCGCTACAGCAGCGCCCCGGCATCGGGCGCTGGACCGCGAATTATCTGGCCCTGCGCGGCTGGCAGGCGAAGGATGTTTTCCTGCCGGATGACTATCTGATTAAACAGCGCTTTGCCGGTATGACGCCCGCGCAGATCCGTCGCTATGCCGAGCGCTGGCAGCCGTGGCGCTCGTATGCGCTGTTACATATCTGGTACACCGACGGCTGGTCGCCGTCAGTTGATGGCGAAATAGCTGGTATTCAGCAGTAGATCGAGCGGCTGCGCTTCCCCGATGGTGTCGCCGTAAATAAAATCAACGCCGATGCCCGACAGCGTATCCATCATGATTGACTGATGGCATGGCCCGGCAATGGTTTTTATGCCCAGACGCTGGGCGTGGCCCTGAATGATTGTCACCATCATCTCATCCATCAGATTGCCGTGGACGTTGGTCACCACGTCTGCATCCAGCAGCAGATAATCGGCGGTATTGGCGCTGAGCTGGCTGAAGACGTTCATATCGCGTCCGACCCGGGTCAGCACCACGCGACAGCCGGCCTGACGAAGCTTTTGCAGACCCTGCTGCACGTTTTCATCCGTATTGCTCAGCACATCAACGGCGATCGCCAGATGCAGCAGCCGCGCCGGCAGCGGACCTTTGGTAATGAGGTCGAGCAGCTCATCCACCAGCGTGACGCTGGCTAAACCCGCTTCTGAGAGCGGCAGCGCGACGCCCATTCCTTTGGCCGCCACCTGTGCGGCATAGGTACGGAAAAATTCGCTGAATATCCGTCGGTCCAGGGCGTGCAGCAGCTCCGGCTCCGCCAGCCCGGCGCGGAAGGCATGCTCTTCCAGCACTTCTCCCTGGCTGGTCCACAGCCGCAAGGAAATCAGCCAGAAGCTACTGCTCTCGGGAATGCGCGGCGAGGCGACGCTGCGGGCGATCATCAGCAGATGGTTATCTTTAATCATGTGCCACTGCTCATCCAGCGACATCATGCTGCGCGTGCTGTGGATCCGCTCCTGCTGGGGTTCGTAGACGGTGACCACGCCGCGCCCGCTGTTTTTCGAGGCGTAGCAGGCGATATCGGCCTGAGACATCACTTCCGCAGCCTGGTAATTGGTGTCGTCAATCAGCGTAATCCCCGCGCTGGCGCCAATGCGGTGCAGGCGTCCTTCCCAGGAAAAATGATAGTTGTTGATGGCGTCGATCAACCGGCCCGCAATATAGCGTGCGCTTTCGACGTTGCAGTCCGGCAGCAGCAGGCCAAACTCGTCGCCGCCCAGACGCGCCAGCACGTCGCTGGAGCGCAGCATGGTCAGCATCAGCGAAGAGAGTTCGCGCAGGAGAGCGTCGCCCGCCGCGTGGCCTGCCGTATCGTTCACCGCCTTAAAACGGTCAAGATCGATAAAGACCAGCGCGTGACGCTGATGGGTCTCCTGTACCGTCTGCAACAGGCGCTTAAGATGGTTTTCAAAGCTGACGCGGTTCGCCAGGTGGGTAAGGGCGTCATGGGAAGCGCTGTAGCTCAGCTGGCGCAGCATTTTGCGCGACTCGGTGACGTCCTGAATCACCAGCACCGAGCCGATGGTGTGTCCTTCCAGAGTGCTGAGGGGGGTTATGCTGTAATGAATGTCGAAACTGCCGCCATTGCGGCAGTTAAGCACCACATCCTGTTCGATATCGGTACGGGACATATCGCCGCTGTGGATGTTTTCCATTAACGGACCGTTCTCGCCGAAGGTAATGTGTAGCACCTTCAGAATGGGCTGTCCCAGCGCTTCGCTTTGCGACCAGCCGCTCATCTTCTCGGCGACCGGGTTCATAAAGGTGATGTTCATGTCGATGTCGGTACACAGCACCGCTTCGCCGATAGAGTCGAGGGTGATATGCAGGCGCTCTTTTTCCTGGAACAGCGCCTCGTTCAGCTGCTTCACCTCGGTCATATCCATGTTGATCCCTAACAGCCGCTCCACTTCGCCCTGTTTGTTCAGCACCCGGTTCGCCAGCGAACGAATGTGGCGAATGCCATCCTTGACGCGAATGCGAAATTCCAGCTTGAAAGGTACCCTGGCCTGGAGTGACTCACGCAGGACCTGTTCGGCGTGCGTACGATCTTCAGGCACCATGGCCGCATGCCAGAGCTGCCAGGTGGGTTTAATGTGCGAGGGGATCTCGTACAGCTCAAACATCCGTTTATCCCAGCTGATTACGTCCGGCTCGAGATCCCACTCCCAAATCCCGATGCCACCGGCTTCGTTAGCGAGGGTGATACGCTCCATCAGACGCTTATTCACCCACTCGGTCTGTTTCAGATCGTTGATGTCTTCAATCTGGGCAATAAAGTAGAGCGGCGTGCCGTCGGCATGGCGCACAACGGAGACGGCCAGCAGCGCCCACACCACCTCGCCGCTACGGGTGTAGTAGCGTTTTTCGAGGCTGTAGGTGTTGATCTCGCCGTGAATCAGCTGTTGCAACTGCTCCAGGTCAGTATTTAAATCTTCCGGCCAGGTTAACTGCTGGAACGTGAGCGACTGAAGCTCTGACTGGCTGTAACCGAGGAAATTGCACAGCGCTTTGTTAGCCTGAAGCCACTGGCCCTCAATGCCCACCAGCGCCATACCAATCGCGGAATATTCCATCGCATTGCGAAAACGTTCTTCGCTTTCCGTAATATGTTTACGCTCGGCCCGAAAGGCATACATCACCATCGTCATAATGTTGGCGGGGAGCAGCATCATCAGGAAGGGAAGCCACGGCGCATTGAAGGTGACGATCATGGTGGAGGGCGTCATGGAGAGCGGATTTCGCGCCATCATCAGGGACACCATCATGATGGTGAATAAAAAAATCAGGAACGCTTCCATACGCGGCAGACGTACCGCGCTCCACATCAGCAGAACGATGATGCAGGTGAATGGCCACGGCAGCCAGGTGATTGCCGTCCAGCTAAGAACCAGCGTGACGACCAGGGTCACCAGCGTTTCCAGCAGCAGTTTCGGGTTGCGGTGGCGCAGCAGGTAATGCGGTTTAAACAGCAGACCTAACGGCACCAGCGCCAGCGCGCCAATGGCCTCTGAAAGTACCCAGACAAGAAAATTACGCAGCGGCTCCGCGCTCGGCACCAGAAAATGAACCAGTACGCCCCCCACCAGCGGCGGCACCAGGGCACTGCCGAGGGCAAGCCGCACCCAGTCGTTGAGGTTTTGCAGCGGATTATACCAGGGGAGCAGCTTACGCAGTAACAGCGCGCCAACCGTGGCCTCAATGATATTGATCGCCGTGTAGGTGATGTTGATCGATGCCCATGAGAAGAGCATCCACGAGGCAAAAATATTGCCAAAGGAGCAGGCGAGCGCAATGCCGGGCCACATTTTTCCCGCATGGCGGTAAAACGCCACCATCATAATTGAAGTCGGGAACCATAGTGGCGCCAGCAGCGTACCGAAGCGAGTCAGCTCGAGGGAAAATAAGGTGAAGATGAACGTGACCAGACCCAGACAGACAAGCCGCAGTAAAGGATGTGGGGTAGTAACCAAAACCCGCTGGTATTGTTTATTCATTACCGCTCTATCCAGGGACGCCATGTTGTCAGGAGCCAGGTCCGGACGCGTGAAATTAATAATTTGGTTTATGCTAGTACAAACATTTTACAATTCATATGCTGAGTGGTCAGATTTTGACTTCATAGACTTATAAAATAGTTACTCTGCGAAGAAGGGTGATGAAATGGCGAAAAACCGCGCGTAAAAATTTTGCTAAAGGCGTGAAACAGCGCTTTTCAGCCCGCCTCGCATAACCTGCGCATTCGACTGGTATCACGCCCCCGAAATCCCTATAATTGCCGCGTTTGACGCTCCGGCGTCGTCCTTCCTTACATCCAGGTTAATCAGGTCGCTAAATTTATGACTGATAAGTCTCATCAGTG
>OGSZ01000783.1_pt1 | contig 8922 bp, 9 predicted proteins | sample 1574331 | NCBI WGS metagenome assembly OGSZ01 (sample SAMN03295853, study PRJEB24534) | human gut metagenome | isolation source: fecal sample 3 from infant 8 | host: Homo sapiens | place: USA: Pittsburgh, PA | collected 2014-07 | reverse complement strand
TTACATTAGAGAATAATTCTATTGTAAATGGAGCTTTTGAAAATGGTAATAATGCAACTAAATCGATAACTTCATTGAGCCTATCGGAAATAGAAGGTAAAGTTCTATTTATTGATGGGAAAAAGGTAGAATTTTCTTTAAAGGATAGCATTCTTGATGTAGATGCTCTTAATAAATCTTTAGAGGAAAAAAACTTAAATGTTTCTGCTGAAATTAAGGATGGAAAGTTGTCTTTAATATCTAAAACAAGCGGAGAAAGTAAAAGTTTAGAGATAAGTGTTATAGAAGAACCTGCTGAAGGTTTTACACCTATCATTCAAGGGAAAGACGCTAATATAATTATAAAAGATAGCAAAGGTGGAGTTTATACTCACAAAGGGGATAGCAACGTTGTAACATTAGATGGGGTTACTTTTAAGTTTGATGGAGAAATACCAGCGGATGGAATAAAGATAACTAGTAAAAAGGATTCAACTAAGACAAAGGAAATGGTGGTTAACTTCTTTAATGATTACAACAAACTTATGGAAAAGTTAAATACTCTTACAATGGAAAAGAGGGATAGAAGTTATAGTCCTTTAACAGATGAACAAAAGAAAGAAATGTCAGAAAGTGAAATAAAGCTTTGGAATGAAAGAGTTGAAAAAGGACAATTAAGTAGAGACTCTGATTTAAGTAGAATAATAAATTCTCTAAAAAATGCAATGACTACAATGGTAGATGGGATAGATATTAATTTGGAGGATATTGGGATTAAGCCAGTATCAGATTATGGTGGAGTTAAAAATGGAACATTTACAATAGATGAAAATAAATTAACTGCAGCATTAGAAGAAGATCCTAATAAAGTTATGAGATTATTTACTGCAACTCCAACTGATTCTAAAAATTTAACATCAGCAGAGAAAAATAGTAAGAGTGGAATAGTTCAAAGATTAAAGAGTATATTGTATGACGAAACTATGACTGTATCTGCTAGGTTACTTAAAAAAGCTGGTTACGAAGGAACTACTACTGTAACCAATAATGAACTTACTAAGAGTATTGAAAAGTATGAAAGAAAAGTGAAAGATATGGAAAAGGCCTTTAGCAAAAAAGAGCAAGCTTTATACTCTAAGTATGCTACTTTAGAAACTATGATGAATCAATTGAATTCTCAACAATCCTATTTATTATCACAGTTAGGAATGGCTTAATGTATGAGTATAAGGGTAATATTAGAGGAATATAAAAATGTTACAGAAATGCTTATACAAGCTGTAAAAATTGGTGATATAGATGAAGAGTTTATAAAGGATAGGGAAAAGTTATTAAATGAGATTAAAGCTTGCGATTTTGATAAAAGTGAATTAAAAAAAATATGCGATGAATTGGAGATATTAAATCTTGAGAAAGAAGCATATAAGATTTTAAATAATGAAAGACAAAAGGTAAAAGAAGAAATTATAACCTTAAAAAAGCAGAAGCAAGCTAATAAAAGCTACGGTAATGCTGTAGGTAAAATGAACTTTTTTAATACAAAAGTATAAAGCTATATGTGAAAGAAACGATAAATAAATATAAGGGTTGTAAGAAAAAATAAAAAGTTAGAAAAAAGGTGTAAAGTTAATAACTTCTAAGACGAATATATAAATATAAAGCTTAAGCATAAAAAACTCTTAAGAGTATTTTATAAATAAAAAGCCAAGGATGGCGAAAATTAAAATTCAGGGAGGAATTTACTATGATTATTAATCACAACATGAATGCGTTAAACGCACACAGAAATATGACAGCTAATACTAACTCAGCTGGAAAGTCAATGGAAAAGTTAAGCTCAGGTTTAAGAATAAACAGAGCAGGTGATGATGCAGCAGGATTAGCTATTTCAGAAAAGATGAGAGGACAAATAAGAGGTTTAGATCAAGCTTCTAGAAATGCTCAAGATGGTATTTCATTAATTCAAACTGCTGAAGGTGCATTAAATGAAACTCATAACATTCTTCAAAGAATGAGAGAATTAGCAGTTCAATCAGCTAATGATACAAACATTACTGAAGATAGAGCAGCTATACAAGAAGAAATTAACGCTTTAACTCAAGAAATTGATAGAATTTCAGAACAAACTGAATTCAACAAACAAACATTATTAGATGGTAGCTTTAATGGAACATTCCAAATAGGCGCAAATGCAAATCAAACTATTAATTTAGAAATTAATTCCATGAACTCTTCAAAGTTAGGATTAACATCAAATGTAACAGTTACAGAAACTGTAGCGGGTGCTGCTGGTGGGGGAGCTCTACTAAAAGATGGAGAATATACAATTAAGGATAATAAGGTTTTTGATGTAGATGGAAAGCAAGTTGGTGTTTATGATTCAACAGCTAAAAAAGTAACAGCAGCTGATGGAAAAGCTAGCTATACTTTTACAACTGGAATTGAAGATGGTGGTAAATTCACAGTAAGTGGCACTGGTGCAAATGCATCTCAAGAAGTTAAGAAAGATGTAACTGGAACTTTAAAAAATTTAGCGCCTGGTGAATATTCTATAGAAGGTACTAATATTTTAAGAGATGGTAAGAAAGTTGGTACTATAGATAGTACAACAAAAATTACTAAGTTTGAAGTTGATGGTAAAGAAATAAGTGTTGATGAATTAAAAACTTTTGGAATATTAAAGGATAATACTGGTAGTGCTGTTGTTGCTGATAGTAAATTCTCTGTTAATGGAACGGATGTATCTTCATCTGTAAAAGCTTCAGGAAGTATTGAAACAATAAATAAGGCAATAGAAAATGTTTCAACACAAAGAGCTAAATTAGGAGCTGTTCAAAACAGATTAGAACATACAACTGCTAACTTAAATAATACTTCAGAAAACTTAACAGCAGCTGAATCAAGAGTAAGAGACGTTGATATGGCTAAGGAAATGATGACATTCTCTAAGAATAACATCCTTTCTCAAGCTGCTCAAGCTATGCTTGCTCAAGCTAATCAACAACCTCAAGGAGTATTACAACTTCTTAGATAATTAACATAGTTTATTAAAAGGTGAGATGAATTTCTCACCTTTTTTATTGTGTAAAAAAGTAAAAAAATATTAAAGTATATTATAAAATTATCGATAATAAATTAAATAAATTTTTTGGAGTGGTGAAATATGAGACTTAATCACAATATGAGTTCTCTAAGCATATATAACGGATACAAGAAAAATTTAATTAATAATAAATCTGCAATTGAAAGACTTAGTACAGGAATTAAAATTAATTATGCAAAAGACAATCCTAATAAAATTGGACAAAGTGAGCAGATGAGAATACAAATAAAAAGCCTTCAAGCAGTTCAAAGAAATCTTCAAGATGGTACATCAATGCTTCAAACAGCAGATGGAGCTCTTCAAGAGGCAAATAATACGCTAGCTAGAATTAAAGAACTTTCAGTAAGTGCTGCTAATGGAAGTAAAAGTGAAAGCGAAAAAGAGATAATACAAAATGAAATAGAAGAAATGAAGAAAAACATAGATGATTTAGCTAATAATACAGAATTTAATGGGGTTAAGCTTTTATGTGATGATAGAGTTCCTAATAATAAATATCCAATGTATAAGAATATTGTAGTAGGAGCTATGCAAGGAGAACAAGGTAGAATTCCAAGCTTTAATATTAGAGCAGAAATATTAAAAGATGAAAAAGGTAACACTTTAAAAGATATAGATGTTAGAACGCCAGAGGGAGTAAGTAGTGCCTTGGAAGTAGTAGATGAATCTATAAAAACTGTTTCTAGTATAAGAAGTAGATATGGTGCTATGTCTAATAGATTAGAAACCACAGCAGAAAACATAAGTTCAAATGAACAAGTTTTTGAAAGAGCTGATAGTAATTTAAGAGATTCAGATATTGCTTTAGAAATGGCTGAACTTGCAAGAACACAAATTTTAAATGATACATCTCTAGCACTTATATCTCAAAGTAATAACTTACCACAAGATGCATTGAGAATTTTAGAAAGAGTTAGGTAAGATTATTAGAGAACTATTTAGTATGTTTTATTAAATAGTTCTTTTTTGATGCAAAAATAAAAAGCGAAACATAAAAAATGTCAAAATATTAACGCTAGTCCAGCAAATTATGGTATTTTTAGAGTTTTTTTTTGAAATATGTAAAAAAACTCTAAATTATCTAGAAATTTAACTAATTGTAACATATAATAGTGATAGATAAATAAATTGGGAATAATTTTTTGTTTATTATTAGTTTGGTTATAAATTTAATTAAACTAATTCAATATTTGAATCTAAAGATGGGGGTGTAGTATGTCGATTAATTTAGTGGGAGGCGAAAATAGTACGTATAGCTTAATTAAGCAAGGTATAAAAGCTTCTACGACAAGAGCAAAGGCCATTTCAAATAATATAGCTAACATTAATACAAAAGGATATAAAAGATTTAGTGTTGTTTTTGAAGAGAATATAAATGGAAGTGGTCAGACTGATCTACAAATGAAAACTACAAATGAAAAACATTTATCTAATAGTGAGAGCTTAGGAAATATTTCTGTTAAAAGAGATGATAGTACAAGCATGAGAACTGATGGTAATAATGTGGATTTAGATGTAGAAAAAGTTGAGCAAGCAGCAAATACATTAAAGTACAATGCATTAATTCAAAGTGCAAATGGTAAATTGACAAATTTAAAATATGTTATTAGTGGAGGTAATTAAAAATGAATGCATTTTCTGCAATGAGAATTAGCGCTAGTGGACTAGCAGCAGAAAGACTTAGAATGGATACAATTACATCCAATATGGTAAATGCAACTACAACGAGAACAGAAGATGGAGGGCCTTATGTTAGAAAGGTAGCTGTCTTTCAAGAAGCCTTAGATGAAAAATTAAGGGGAAATGGGGTAAAGGCGGTAGCTCTTGAGGATGATGAATCGCCTTTAAGAAGTGTATATGATCCAACACATCCTGATGCTGATGAGAATGGGTATGTTTTATACCCTAATGTTAACGTCCTTAATGAAATGGCAGATATGATAGCATCTACTAGAGCTTATGAGGCTAATGTAGATACTTTAACAGCAAATAAAAATATGTTTATGAAAGCTTTAGAGATAGGTAAGTAGTCAAGTTAGAATGGAGATGTATTTATGAGGATTAGTAGTTTTGTTCCAAGTGAAGAAATATTTAATAGTGGTTTAGATGGAATAAAGGTGGGGAAGAAAGATAATGATGGAGAGCTTTTTTCAAATGTATTAAAAGAATCTTTAGATAAGATAAATGAACAGCAAATAGTAGCTGATAAGTCTACAGAAGCATTTGTAAAGGGTGAAGATATAGATATTAGTGAAGTTATGCTTGCAGGAGCAGAAGCCAGTGCATCATTACAATTTGCAGTTCAGGTTAGAAATAAATTAGTTGAAGCATATCAAGAAATTAGTAGAATGCAGTTATAAGAGTTAGGAGTGCAATGTGATGAAAAAGCTTTCGGAATTATTTAAAAAGCTTTGGGCTAAATTTAAAACCTTTGGTAAAGGTATAAGAATTGCTATGGTAGTATCTGTTATAGCTGTACTTGTAGCAATTATTAGTTTAGTTGTCTATTCATCTTCAAATAAGTATGCAGTATTATACTCAAATTTAGATCCTAGTGATGTGGATGTTGTTATAAATAAATTAACTGAAGATAAAGTAGACATGAAGGTTGATGGAAATTCTATTTTAGTAGATAAGAATCAAGTTGATGAATTAAGACTAAAACTTGCTTCACAGTTATCATCAGGTAGTAAGGGATATGAACTTATGGATGATAGTAGTTCCTTTGGAATGACTGATGAAGAATTTAATATAAGAAAACTTAGAATGCTACAGGGAGAGCTAGAAAAATCTATAAAAAGTCTAGAACCTGTAGATAGTGCAAGAGTACATATTACACCAGCAAAGAGTTCTGTGTTTGTTCAAGACAAGGAGCCTGGAAAGGCAGCAGTTATTCTTAAGCTAAAGAATGGGACAAAACTTTCAGATGATCAAGTGCAATCAATTGTATCTTTATTATCAGTTAGTACAGAGAATGTTCCTAAGGAAAATATTGAAGTCATCGATGATAAGATGAATTTATTGACAAAGAATTTAAATACTTCAGATGACTCAAATGGAGTTTCATCTGAAACAATACAGAATAATCAACAATTAGAAGCTAATTATGAAGAAAAGTTAAGAAAAGAAGTAATTAATTTGCTTGAACCTGTAATAGGTAAAAATAGAATTCAAGCTAAAATTAGTGTGGATTTAGATTTTGATTCTAAAAAGCAAACTCAAAATATTATAGATCCTAATAAAGTAATAGTAAGTCAGCAAACAATTAAGGAATGGAATAATATCAATGGAGGCACAGTTAGTGAGAGCCCTGTTGATAATAATATGAGCAATACAATAGAAGGAAATACGTCTGTTGGTTCATCTGGATCAGAAGAGCAAAAGACGAATTATGATACAGGTAAAACAGAAACAGTAACTATAACAGCTCCAGGAGAAGTTAAAAGATTAACGGCATCAATATTTATTGATGGAAAATTGGATGAGGCAACTAAAGCTGAGTTTGAAAAGGCCATAGGTGCTGCTATTGGATTTGATAGCAATAGAGGAGATGAAATATCCTTAGTTGGTATGGAGTTTGACCCTACAATAAAGGAAGAAGCACAAGCTCAAATAGATGAGTTTAATACTGAGCTTGCCAAAGAAAAGAGAAATAAGTTGATTATGTGGGGAGCAATAGCCTTAGGAATTGTAGCTGGAATTATTGTTTTAATAATACTAATTAAAAAGAGAAAAGAAAAAGTGGACGAGAGAGTTCTTGATGTAGTTATAGATGATTCGATACCGAGTAAAGAAGCAATAAGTTTTGCTCCAATAGATTTTGAAGTGAAAAATGAAAAATCACATATAGAAAGTGAAATAAAGAAATATGCAAAAGATAAACCAGATCAAGTTGTAGACATAATAAAATCTTGGTTATCTGAAAATGAGAGGTGATAAGTTTTGGCTAAAGATGCAAAGCTATCTGGAGTACAAAAAGCAGCAATATTATTTATAACCCTTGGGCCAGAAGTATCATCTGGAATACTAAAAAAATTACCAGAAGCAGAGATTCAAAAGATAACATATGAAATTGCTAATATTACTTCTGTTACTTCAGAGCAAAGAGAAGGAATTTTAAATGAATTTTTACAAATAAATAAAGCCAGGGAGTACATAATCGAAGGTGGTATGGATTATGCAAGAGAACTTTTATCAAAGGCATTAGGTCCTCATAGAGCTAATGAGATTTTGGAAAAAGTATCAGAAGCTACTCAGCAATATAGGCCATTTTCAATTGCAAGAAAAGCAGATGCACACCAGCTTTTAAATGTTATAACCTATGAACATCCCCAAACAATAGCTTTGATACTTTGCTATCTTCAACCAGAGAAGGCAGCACAGGTTATGGCTGAGTTACCTGAAGGGACACAAAGTGAGGTTGCATATAGAATAGCAACTATGAGTACAACTTCTCCAATGGTTATTAAGGAAATAGAGAAGGTACTAGAGAGTAAATTATCTTCAGTTGTAAGAACAGAAATGACTACTTTAGGTGGGGTAGAAACTTTAGTTGATATATTAAATCAAGTAGATAGAACTACTGAAAGAAATATTACAGAAAGCCTTGAAAGAGAAGATGCTGAACTTGCTGATAGAGTTAAGAGTTCTATGTTTGTATTTGAAGATATTATTACTCTTGATGATGTTGCAATTCAAAGAATTCTTAGAGAAGTGGAAGCTAAAGAACTTGCACTTGCTCTTAAGGGATGCTCAGAAGAAGTTGCTGAAGTTATCTACAAAAATCAATCAAAGAGAGCTGCTGCTTCATTGAAGGAAGATATGGAGTTCTTAGGACCTGTAAGATTAATGGATGTAGAAAAAGCTCAACAAGGTATTGTTGCAATAATTAGAAGGTTAGACGAAGCAGGAGAAATAATAATCTCAAGAGGTGGAGAAGATGCAATTATCGTATAATCTTATAAGAAAAAATCAAGCATTAAGTTCTAATAGTAAGGTTATATCAACTGAATATGTAAAAGGTCTTGATATAGAAGATGATAAAGAAGATATTGTTTGTAAACAAAGTGGTAAAACAATAGAAGAAATAGAGAACATATTAAGTAATTATGAGAGTATAGGAAATAGTATTGTCTTAGAGGCAAAAAGAAAAAAAGATGAAATAATGTATAAGGCATTGGAAGAATCGCAGGCTATGGAGAGAGAAGCCTATGAAAAAGGATATGCTCAAGGAAAAGAAAACGGATATGAAGATGGAAAAAAAGAAGCTATAGAAAATATATTGCCTCAAGCAGAGAGACAAGCTGCTGAAACAATAAAAAAGGCAGATGAAATTTTAGAAGGTGCTAAAGAAGATTATATTAGATATTTAGAAAGTAAAAAAGCAGAAATAATTAGACTTTCTATTGCTATAGCTGAAAAAGTAATTAGACAAAAAGTTACAGATGAAGATGGAATAAGTGAAATTTTGGAGGAAGGCATAAGACTGTCAAAGGGAGAAGAAAATTTAGTCATAAAATGCAATCCTAAATATGTGTCATCTATTAAAGAACATATTCCTGTGTGGAAAGCTAACTATTCAATTAGTGGAGAAATATTTGTTTTACCAAATGAAGGAGTTTCATTAGGTAATGCAATTATAGAAAAGGCTAGCGGTAAAGTAGAAGTTGGAATAGATGTAAGTTTAAAGGCAATAGAAGAGGCTTTATCATCATAGAAATGTAGGTGACATTCTTGAATATAGATTTTGATGAATTAATTGATAAGGTAAATGAAACTTTGACTGTTTATTCAGAAGGAGTTGTAAAGAGAGTAATAGGTTTAACAATTGAAGTACAAGG
>OGSZ01000780.1_pt1 | contig 8931 bp, 7 predicted proteins | sample 1574331 | NCBI WGS metagenome assembly OGSZ01 (sample SAMN03295853, study PRJEB24534) | human gut metagenome | isolation source: fecal sample 3 from infant 8 | host: Homo sapiens | place: USA: Pittsburgh, PA | collected 2014-07 | reverse complement strand
ACAGTATATGGAGCAGTATGTGAGCAGGCGTCAATCCGCCCCGCGTCTTGAGTTCGAAGCGGCGGCTATCTACGAATATCCCGAGCATCTTCGCCCCTGGCTTGAGGCACTGCCTAAACAGCCTGGCGTCTATTTCTTCCACGGCGACAGCGACACCATGCCGCTCTATATCGGCAAAAGCGTGAATATCCGCAGCCGGGTGATGTCGCACCTGCGTACGCCGGATGAAGCATCGATGCTCAGGCAGTCCCGGCGGATCACCTGGATCGAGACGGCAGGCGAACTGGGCGCGCTTCTGCTCGAAGCCCGGCTCATCAAGGAACAGCAGCCGCTGTTTAACAAACGCCTGCGCCGCAACCGCCAGCTGTGTTCCTTGCAGATTAACGCAGGAAAACCGCAGGTCGTTTATGCCCGGGAAGTGGATTTTTCGCATGAACCCAATCTTTACGGTCTGTTTGCCAACAAACGTGCCGCACTGCAAACCCTGCAATCCCTGGCTGATGAATTACAGCTTTGTTACGGCCTGTTAGGACTGGAAGCCACCACCCATGGTCGCGCCTGTTTCCGCTCAGCGCTGAAACGCTGCGCCGGGGCGTGCTGTGGAAAAGAGAGCGTTGAAGAACATCATGCCCGGTTTATGGCTGGCCTTGCCTCTATCAGCGTTAACTGCTGGCCGTGGGAAGGCGCGGTGGCGCTGAAAGAAACCCGCGATGGGATGACGCACTATCACATCATCCGCAACTGGCTCTGGCTTGGCGCCGTTGAAAATCTGGATGACGCTACCGCTCTGCTGCGCACCCCTGCCGGTTTCGATCAGGATGGTTACAAAATTCTCTGCAAGCCACTGTTAACCGGAAAATATGAGATCATCGTCCTCAATGACCCGGCAGCCAGGTAATTTCACTGAACAGCAGCGACCCCTTCGTTTCCAGTAAACGGAGGGTATGACTGCCCGCTTCCCAGCTGGCGCCCTGATCGGCGGTCAGTAATTTGTCGCCCAGTTGCCAGGCGCCGCTTAATACGAATGCCACCCCACCGCGTGATGCGAAGGTAGTGAACGTCCGGGTAGCAACGCGCACCTTTGCCTGGCAGCAATCCCGTCGGGTCATGATGTTGAAGTCCATCGACATCTGCCCCTCTGTGAGCACGGCTTTCACCGCCAGATCGCCCGCAAATCGGTAAGGCTGATGATGCTTCAGGGTATGACAAAACGCCCTGCCTGCATCCAGGGTCACCTCGCCGCCCTCCAGCAGCGTAATCACCCGGTCAACGCCCGGGAACGCGGAAAATTCGCCGTTACTGGCGATGGAGGCAATACTGGCCCGCCAGAAAAAATCCCGCGTCGCGGGAGGAAAACAGCAAATCTCACGCGTCTCACCCGCACCATTACGCCAGAGACTGACCGGCATTTTACGGATATCAAAGAATTCCATGACCACTCCTGAAGGACGCACCGTGCGCCAGGGCATTTTCACAGACGTATTATCGGCAGCAGTCAGGCCAGACCTTAGGCATGGGATAAAAGAAAAACCGCCGGTCCTGTCCACAGCGTTTTCGCTTTTGTAGACAGGAGCCCGGCGGTCTTAAGAGAGTGAACCGATTATTCGGTTGGTGCAGGCATTTTACCTTCCGGCGCTGCACGTTCTGTCAGACGCTTCTCAAAATTGGCATTAAATTGCTTTTTCTGTTCCGGCGTCAGAATGTTGTAAATCTTGTTCTGGGTTTCCATGTGGGCCAGCATGCGCGCTTTATGCTGCTCGGCCATTTTGTCGATCTGCGCTTCCGCTTTTGCTTTATCGAAGCTGTCGCTGGCAATGATGTCATGCATTGCGCGGCGCTCTTCCAGCGGAGGACGTTTCATCTGGTCACGCTGGCTTTTCATGATGTCGCGGATCTGCTGCTTCTGCGCATCGGTGAGGTTCAGATCTTTAAACATCATCATCTCATGGTGCATACCCGGCTTGCCTTTATGATGCATCATCATTTTGCCTTCCGTCGGCGCGGCGGTAGTGGTCGCGGTATCGGCGGCGAACGCCATGCTGGTAGCGCCCAGAGCCAGGGTAGAGGCAACAAACAGTGCAGTTAATTTACGCATAATGTCTTTCCTTACTTTCAGTTATTCTTCGGCGCTATGCCGTGTTGACGAGATTAACTTTACGGGGTTTATCGTCAATTAGTCAGAGCAACGGTAAAACAATGAAAGTGTAAAAAACAACTTTTCGCCAATTGTGGAGAAATTAAGGAAAAAGCGTGGAGAGATGAAACAAAAATATTCAACAGGATGATTTTAAAGAGATTATGGAGAAGTATAGCGAAGTGCCGTTTAATAATAAAGCAATTCCCCAGGAATATTCCGCAAACGATACCAGAGCGCTTTTAACGCTAAGAAATTTATTCTTCATTTCCCCTCCGGTCTGCGCGAGGGGAGACGATCAGGGCATTTTTTCCAGCATCAGGCCAGCTCGCAAACCAAACGCGACCGACGGATTAGGAAATAAAACATATTCCGTGGATTTCTGTACCGCATAGCGCGTCTCACCATCTTCCGCCAGCAGGACGCCCTGGCGAAACGGCGTAAAGTTCAGCGTATGGGGCGCCATATGTAGCTGGAAAGCCTCGCTTTGACGCGTGATCTGCTGCACGACCCGATAGCGCACAACGGGTTCCCGGGAGGGTTCCGGCGCAACCCCGGCGAGCAACGCCCGAAGCGCCTGATGCGTAGGGGCAAAACGCGTCAGGTCGTTTTGCCCGAACGGCAGCGCTTTTCCCAGCTCCAGGGTGCAGGATAACGCGCCAACATTCTCGCAGGTGAAGTGGGTAAACGTGCCGCCTGGCGTCTGGTGGAAAACCAGCGCCTCCAGCCCCGCGTCGCCAAGCCAGGTCAGAAACGCCTCATCCCACGGCTGATGACGCTGAGGTAACACGCCAAAACGCACGTGGTACGAGGCGCGAATGGCCGTATGCAGATCGAGGTGCCAGCGCGTTTCCCCCGCCCCGGCAAAAAACGCCGTGACCACCTTCTCCAGCCATTGCGCGCGTGTCGTCTCATCACTCTGTGGAAACTGCGCCCAGCGACCACCAAACATGCGGTTGATGTCGCTCACGAGATACCGTTTATTTTGCGCCAGCGCAGGCGGATTTCCCAGCACCACCAGCAGACGGCAGTGCAGCGTGATCTCTGCGCGAAATAGCGCGCGCAGCAAAAGATCGACAATCTCCACGGGCGCGGTTTCGTTTCCGTGAATGCCGGTCGAAAGCAGCAGCGACAGGTCATATTCCCCCATCGGCGTCATTTCAAGCACGCCCCGCCCCAGCCATCGCCAGTGGAACGAGGGGCCTTCCCCCTCTTGCCGCTCCGGTGTCTCTTCGGCCAGCGTCAGCGCCAGTAAGTTTTCCATATCATCTCCTTAGCGCTGGAACGGATAAACCGATCCCAGTTGCAGGATGGTCGATAATGCATCCAGCGCCTCGCGGCCTTCGCGCAGCAGCTGCGGATCAACCAGATCGGCCTGAACCAGACGGTCGCGATAATAGCGGTCCACCCAGTCATTGAGGGTATTGAACAGCGTGTCGTTCATCATCACCGCCGGATTCACGGCCTGCATCTCCTCCGGCGTTAACACCACGCGCAGTCGCAGGCACGCCGGTCCCCCGCCATTGGCCATACTTTCCCGCAGATCAAACACGCGCAGTTCATCAATCGGGTTATCCGCCTGCACCAGTTCGCTGAGATAGCGCCAGACGCCCTGATGGTTGCGGGACTCCTGCGGCAGCACCAGCATCATGCTTCCATCATCCCGGCTCAGCAGCTGGCTGTTGAACAGATACGTTTCGACCGCATCCTGTACGCTTACCGCCTGCGTGGGCACCTGAATCGGCATAAATCCCGGCACGCGTTCGCGCAGCGTGGCCAGCAACTTTTCCTGATGGGCAAACGCCTGCTCGTGGCAGAACAGCACCTGACGGTTGGAAACGGCAATGACGTCGTTATGAAACACGCCCTGGTCGATCACCTGCGGATTTTGCTGGGCAAAAATCACCTGAGAAGGATTAACCTGGTTCAGCCGCGCAACCGCCTGGCTTGCGGCTAAAGTTTGTCTCGCCGGATAACGAACCGGCGCGGCGTGGCCGCCCTCTTCCCGTCCATAGATAAACAGCTGCAAACCCGGCTCGCCATAGTCGCCGCCCAGACGGTTGTGGTTTGCCGCCCCTTCATCGCCAAACATCGCGACCTGCGGCAGCGCCGAATGCACCTCGAAATGCGCTTCATGATTAAAAATGGCGCGCAGCACGCGCCCGGTGGTCTCCGCTTCGCTGGCGCGGTGGAATTTGTTGTTCAGGTTAGCAACGGTCAGATGCACTTTGCCGTCCAGCGTATCCGCCGACGGCGCAACGGTGGCGGCATTCGCCACCCACATCGAGGAGGCTGAACTGGCCGCCGAAAGCAGGTGTGGCGTCTGCGTGCCTGCTTTTTCCACCACCTGTTCATCCGTACCGCTGAACCCCAGCTGGCGCAGCACGTCCACGTTTGGTCGCTCCTGAGGCGGGATCACCGCCTGCGGGAAACCGGCATCGGACAGCGCCTTCATTTTCAACAGACCCTGCTTCGCCGCCAGCTTCGGGTTCGAGACCTGGAAACGGTGCTTCGTCGAGGCTTCATTACCGAACGACAGCCCGGCATAGTGGTGCGTCAGCCCCACGAGGCCGTCAAAGTTAACCTCACGCGCTTTCATGGGCGTCACCCTCTGTAAAATCCAGCCCCGGATTCAGCGTCTCCGGCAGCGTCAGCGCCGGGGTTTCCAGGCTTGCCATCGGCCACGCGCAGTAATCGGCGGCATACCAGGCGCTGGCGCGATGGTTGCCCGACGCCCCTACGCCACCAAACGGCGCGGTGCTCGCCGCACCGGTCAGCGGTTTGTTCCAGTTCACGATCCCGGCGCGCGCTTCCAGCAGCAGCTGTTCGAATTTCTCGCGATGCGGCGATATCAGGCCGCTCGACAGGCCGTAGCGGGTGTTGTTGGCCATCTCGATCGCCGACTCAAAATCGTCATAGCGCCAGACGCACAGCAGCGGGCCAAAGACCTCTTCATCCGGCACGTTGCTCGTCGCACTCATCTCAATAATCCCCGGCGTCAGCAGCGACGTGCCCGGCATTACCTGTTTCGGCTCCAGCAGGGTTTTCGCCCCACGCGCCACGTGCTCCTGCCACGCTTTCAGCACGTTCAGCGCCGCCTGCGCGGAGATCAGCCCGCCGATAAACGGCTGCGGCTCGGCATCCCATTTCGCGGGAACCAGACGCGCGCTCACCTCCACCAGACGCTTCAGGAACGCATCCCCCTGCGCGCCGCGTTTAACCAGCAGGCGGCGGGCGCAGGTACAGCGCTGTCCGGCGGTAATGAACGCCGACTGAATGGTCAGATGGACCGCGGCATCGATATCATCCGGATCTTCCACAATCAGCGGGTTGTTGCCGCCCATCTCCAGCGCCAGAATTTTTTCCGGCTGCCCCGCCAGCTGACGATGCAGCTGATACCCCGTTCCGGCACTGCCGGTGAACAGCAAACCGTCAATGTCGCTCAGCGCACTCAGCGCCTGACCTGTTTCACGCCCGCCCTGCACCAGATTCAGCACCCCCGGCGGCAGCCCCGCCTGCTCCCAGAGTTTTATGACTGCTTCTCCGGTTAAGGGGGTTAACTCACTCGGCTTGAAGATGACGGTATTCCCCGCCAGCAGCGCAGGCACAATGTGCCCGTTCGGCAGATGTCCGGGGAAGTTATACGGGCCAAACACCGCCAGCACCCCGTGCGGACGGTGGCGCAGCGTGGCGGCGCCGTCTGGCATCTCGGTATGCTGCTCGCCGGTGCGGGTATGGTACGCCTTCACCGATATCGCAATTTTGTTGATCATCGCCGTGACTTCGGTTGTTGCCTCCCAGCGCGGCTTGCTGGTTTCGCAGGCAATGATGCGGGTCAGCTCGGCTTTATTGGCCTCCAGCAGCGCAGCAAATTTCTCAACCAGCGCCTGGCGCTCGGAGAATGGCCGTTTCGCCCATGCCGGAAACGCGCGCCGTGCAGCCTGGCAGGCCTGCTCAACCTGCCCGGCGCTGGCGTCGTTCCCCGACCAGAGCACCTCCTGGCCGACCGGGTTAGTTTTTGTCCGCGCGTCACCTTCGCCCGTTACCCAGTCACCGTTAATCCATAGAGTCATGCTGTTTTCTCCTCAGGGCAGAGTCGCACCAGGCGAACCGTGTCGCCAGCGTTACATTTCAGGGCATCCAGTTGCGCAGCCGTCAGTACCAGACGCTCGCATGATGGGTTGGTTCGCACCAGCATGGCGCGGAAGTTGGTGTAATTCTCGTTAGAGACCAGGCAGGCTGGCCACTCGCCCGGCGCGGGCTGGCCTTCTGAAACCTCAACCAGGCGGCTTTTACGGATGGCGCGAACGCGGTCAATGTCGCATTCCAGCGTCGGGCCGCCGTCGAAGATGTCGACGTAGTTACGGTAGCGAAATCCCTCTTTCTCCAGCACTGCGCGGGCCGGGGCGGTTTGCGGGTGAACTTCGCCGATCACCGCCTGCGCTTCAGGGGTTAAGAAATGGGTATAAATAGGATGCTTCGGCATCAGCTCGGCGATAAACGCCTTCTGACCGGTACCGCACAGGTAATCCGCCCGGCTAAATTCCATGGAGAAGAAGCGTTCGCCCAGACTCTCCCAGAACGGCGAGTAGCCCGTCTCATCAATCACGCCGCGCATCTCCGCGACCACTTTTTCGTTGAAGCGGTCGCGAAAGGCGGCCATAAACATAAAGCGCGATTTGGAGAGCAGATAACCGTTGCCCTCTTTGCGCCAGTCCGGATCGAGAAACAGGGTGCAGAGTTCGCTGGCGCCGGTATGGTCATTACAGAGGAAGAGCGTCGGCAGCGCGTTGTAAACGTTCAGCTCTTTCGAGGCGTGGACCATCGTGCCGACGCGGTAGTTGTACCACGGATCGTTAAGCCCGACGGCCACCTCGATAGCGCAAATCCCCGCCACGGTTCCCGTGTCAGTATCTTCCAGCACGAACACATAGCCCTGTTCGCTTTTTGGCAACGTCCCCTGCCAGGTTTGCAGGGCGCGCTCAATGCGCGCCGACAGCGTTTTTTCATCGGCAGGCAGCGAGGTCAGCCCGCCCCCTGTCTTACCGGCAAGCTGCATAAGCCCGGCGAGATCGCCGTGCGCAACGGGACGGATGACCATCATGATGACACCCCGGACTTCACCTGTTCGCAGGCCAGCGCAAAACGATCTAAGCCAGTTCTGACCTCTTCCTCGCTGACGATCAGCGCAGGGGCAAACCGCACCACGTTAGCACCGGCAATCAGCACCATTACGCCCTGCTTTGCCGCTTCCTGTGAAATCAGCTTCGCTTTGCCGGCAAACTCAGGGGCAAGCTCACAGCCTATTAACAGCCCCAGACCGCGGATCTCTTTGAACAAGCCGGTCTGGTTATTGATGGCAGTAAGGCGCTCAACAAACCACTGGTGACGCTGCTTCACGCCGTTAAGCACCTCAGGGGTGTTGATGATATCCAGCACCTGTCCGGCGACAGCGGTTGCCAGCGGGTTGCCGCCGTATGTGGTGCCATGGGTGCCCACGGTCATCACGCTGGCGAATTTATCGGTGGTCAGCATCGCCCCCACCGGGAAACCGCCGCCGAGCGCTTTGGCTGTTGAGAGCACATCCGGGGTCACGCCATAGTGCATGTAGGCGTACAGCTCACCCGTGCGGCCCACGCCGGTCTGGACTTCGTCAAAAATCAGGACCGCGTTATGCCGATCGCACAGCTCGCGCAGCCCTTGCAGGAACGCTTTCTGGGCGGGCATGACGCCGCCTTCCCCCTGCATGGGCTCGACAATCACCGCACAGGTGGTGTCGTCAATCAGCTCGCTGGCAGAGTGTAAATCGTTATACGCCGCATGACGGATATCCGGCGGCAGCGGCGCAAAATCCTGAGAATATGAGGGCTGACCACCCGCGCTGACGGTAAACAGCGTGCGGCCATGGAAGGCATTTTTAAAGGCTACGATGCCGCTCTTGTGCGCGCCGAATTTATCGTGCGCATATTTGCGCGCCAGCTTCAGCGCCGCTTCGTTGGCTTCCGCGCCGGAGTTACAGAAAAAGACTTTTTCTGCGAAAGTGGCGTCAATCAGCTTCTTCGCCAGACGCAGCGCCGGTTCGTTGGTATACCCGTTGCCGGTATGCCAGAATTTCGCCGCCTGGTCATTCAGCGCCTGCCGCAGCGCCGGGTTCGCATGTCCCAGCGCATTCACCGCAATCCCCCCCGCAAAGTCGATGTACTCTTTGCCCTGCTGATCCCACAGGCGAGAGCCTTCCCCACGTACCGGAATAAAAGCCGCCGGAGCGTAGACCGGCATCATCCATTCATCGAAATTTTCACGCGTAACTGACAGAGACATAGCGACCTCATCCGGTAAATAAAAGGTTGTTTAAATGTTAAATAATTGAGTGTTTGCACTGTGAATGTAGATTGCAGCGTTCGTGCCAGCCAGCGATAAAAATGCATAATCGGGTTGGGGTAACAGAATATCAATGAGTTACAATATGGAGTTATTCACTGTTAATGCATAAATAGTGAATATTTTTACGAAAAGCGGCGCTTTGCCGCATGAAAACAAGAAAGAGTATGCAGAGGCCAAATATAATTCTGGAATTGTGATCGCTCGCGAAATTTATCGGTCCTTTATGCCCTGTTCGAGGGCAAAACGCGCCGAAATGGTGCAAATATTGCACCGTCGGCATTATCTGTCGCAGTAATTGGGCGAAGCGGATAACAGACGACGTAAATTCTGCTACCATCCTTGCACTATTCACCTTGCATTGGCAGCGACTATGAAATTTGTCTCTTTTAATATCAACGGCCTGCGTGCCCGCC
>OGSZ01000773.1_pt1 | contig 9029 bp, 8 predicted proteins | sample 1574331 | NCBI WGS metagenome assembly OGSZ01 (sample SAMN03295853, study PRJEB24534) | human gut metagenome | isolation source: fecal sample 3 from infant 8 | host: Homo sapiens | place: USA: Pittsburgh, PA | collected 2014-07 | reverse complement strand
ATATTATAAAATATAAAAAAACAAATATGTCATTACACATAGGGATTTAAGTGAATAAATATAAATTAGGAGGAAAAATGGATAAGATATTGTTAATAATTCCAGCTTTTAATGAAAGTGAAAACTTACCTAAATTAATCGCTAGTATAAAGAAAGAATCTTATGATTACGATGTATTAATTATAAATGATTATTCAACGGATAATACCGGGAAAGTAGCTAAAGAGTTAGGGGTAAATGTAATAAATTTACCATGTAATTTAGGTATTGGAGGTGCTGTACAAACTGGATATAAATATGCATATGAAAATGAATATGATTATGCAATACAAGTTGATGGTGATGGTCAGCATGATCCAATATATTTAGAGTTATTACATAAAAAAATAAAGGAAGGATATAATTTTGTAATTGGTTCAAGGTTTATTGAAAAGAAAGGGTTTCAGTCAACATTTATAAGAAGAGTAGGGATTCAATTTTTTTATCATTTAATAAAATTTCTTGGTAAAGAAAAAATAACAGATGCAACATCAGGATTTAGAATAGCTGATAAAAGTGTAATAAAATTATTTAGTCAGTACTATCCTTCGGATTATCCAGAACCGGAGACAATAATGCTATTAATAAAAAATAATTTTAAAATAGCAGAAATTCCAGTTGTAATGAAAGAAAGGGAGAATGGAAAATCATCAATAAATATTATAAAATCTATATACTATATGATAAAGGTTACATTGGCAATAATATTATCATATTTTAGTAAGAAAAGGAGCTATGTATAAAATGGATAGAGTATTACAATTTATAATTTTAAGTGTATGTATTTTATTTACTATTTATATTATAAAGATGATAAATAAAGAAAAATTAGAACTAAAATATGCTTTAACTTGGCTTTTTTCTAGCTTAGGACTAATAATAATTGCTGTATTTCCTCAAATATTAGATTGGGTATCAGTTATTTTACATATATTATCTCCAGTTAATGCTTTATTTTTAATAGTGATATTCTTCTTATTAGTAATAATTTTTACATTAACAGTGGCAATATCAAAGTCTAAAAAACAGATAATAGCAATATCACAAGAAGTTGGTATATTAAAAGAAAAGATTGAAAGAGGTGAGAATAATTAAAGCTGTATTTTTGGTTTTAGTAAACTGTATAATGTTAGTTTCAGGACAAATATTATGGAAAATAGGATTAAAAGATGCTAGCATGGGAAGTGTAAAAGACATAATATTATTAATGTTTAATAAATATGTTTTTAGTGGTTTAGTTATTTATGCGTTGGCTACAATTTATTGGTTTTATATAATAAAAACAAATGATTTGAGTAAGGTTTATCCAATGCAAAGCATGAGTTATATAATATCCCTATTTATGAGTTACTATATTTTAAAAGAGAGTATATCAATTAATTCAATATTAGGAACAATAGTAATACTTTTAGGTGTATTTATTATAGCTATGAAATAATTAAGGAGGAGTTTATGACTTTTTGGGAAAAAGATAAAAGATATAGATATACATTATGGTTATGTATATTAGTTATGTTTGTTATAGGAACAGTATGTACATTAAAATATGGTAATTACTTTTTACTAGGGGATTTAGATAAGTTAAACAACGATGATGTAAGATATTTACATACAGCTAAAGTATTAGCTGAACAAGGGAAGTTGGTATATCACAATATGGATCCTACTTTATTTATTATGCCAGGATACCCAATTTTTATAGCACTAATAGTAAAAATTTTTGGAAGTGGAAGTTTAGGTATAATAGCAATAAGAATGTCTCAATTAGTACTTCAATGTGTTTGCTTATATATATTATATTTTTTAGCAAAAGAATTAGTAAATAAAAAAACAGCAATAATAGCATGTATTCTTACAGTATTATATTTGCCAGAATATGTGGCAGCAAATCTTATATTAACTGAAGTATTATATAAGACTTTATATATGCTTTTATTTTATTTTTCTATAATTGCCATAAGAAAAAATAAAACTAAATACTATGTTTTTTCAGGTATAAGTTGGGCTTTAGTATGTTTGGTAAGACCAAATGCAGCAGCATTTCCATTATTTATAATAATTTTTTGGATAGTTAATAAGTATTCAATTAAGGATATCATAAAATACACATCCATAGTATTTGTAATATTTGTAACTCTTTTTTCTCCATGGTGGATTAGAAATTACAAATTAACAAATAAATTTGTTTTATTTACAGAATCATCAGCAAATCCTAAATTATTAGGTACATTTATAAGATGGGGAGCTCCTAGTTTTTATAAGGATATACCAAAAGAATATAAATATGATGAATTTTTAAATGACGAATATCTAACAGAAGATGAACAAAATAATTTAGCAAATTATATGATTAAAAGAAGTTTTCAAGAAGAACCTTTAAAGTACACTTATTGGTACACTTTAGGTAAAACTGAAGAGCTTTATAAGGAAGCATATTATTGGAAACCTATATTTAGAGTTAATGACACAAGGATGAATTTTACACATATTTCATATATAACTCTTGGAATATTAGGAATTATTGCTATGATTAGAAGAAAGATTAAAGGTGGAAAAATGTTAATAGTGTTTTTACTTATAAATACTGCCGTGTATCTTCCTTTTATAACTTTCTCAAGATATGGATATCCAAATATATTTGTATTTATAATTGGAGCTGCATATACTTTGAATGTTTTATTTTGTAAGGATGAAATACAAAGTGAAAAAAGCCTAATTTAGGGGTGTGAAATTACATGAAAAAAAATGAATATAGATTTTTATCAATACTCAATAACAAATTTTTATTATTTTTCCTCTTTTCTTTATTAATAATAATAAAAGAAGTATTTTTTACTTGGATATGGTCAAGTAGTGATAGTATTGCTAAATTGCAAATTTTTAATATGTATATGTACTGGCCAAAGCTATTAATACATATAGTTTTTGCTATGACTATTGCAAGTGGAATTTTTTTATTTAATAAAAATGGAAGAATAATTTATATATTAATAGCAGATATTGTTATAACAATTCTTATGTTTTTAGATATTTCATATTATAGAAATTACGGGAATTTTTTATCAATAAGACATTTATTTCATGGAGAGTTGTTTAATCCTTTAAATAAGGAATTATTTAATTTTTATAAAAGAGATATTCTTCTTTTAATTGATTTTATAATTTTAGTTCCTCTATCAATTTTTTCATTAAAGAATGATAGTGGTAAAAAGAGTAGAAGAAGTATAAAGATATTTATACTAAGTTGGATAATAAATGGAATAATTATATACACAAGCCATTCTTTAGTAGATATAAAAGGGGTTACTAATGGTAAATTAACATTATTTGAAAAATCATTTGCTCCACAAGTTAATATGGATGATTTGGGAATGGTAGGATATCATGAATATGACTTAACAAGCTATATTTTAAAAAAAGACAAAAAGCTAAGTACAGAAGAAAAGGTTGAAATAAATAAATGGTTTGAAGAGAATAAAGAGACTTTACCTGATAATAAATATAAAGGACTTGGTAAAGGAAAAAATCTTATAATTATACAGTGGGAATCTTTAGAAAATTTTACTATTAATTATAAAGTTGATGGTCAAGAAATAACTCCTAACATGAACAAATTATTAAGTAATTCACTATATTTTGACAATATTTATGAGCAAAATAAAAATGGGACAACTTCTGATGCTGAATTAATGGCTAATACATCATTATTACCAATAAGTGAAAGTGCGTATTTTATACAATATCCATGGAAAAAACAAAATACACTTCAAAGACTTTTAGAGAAACACGGGTATAATACAGCTACAGCGATTGCTGATAAGGGTGGAGTATGGAACTGGTTAGAAAATCATAAAAGTTTTGGTGTACAGACTATATGGGATAGCAGTTATTTCAATAGGGATGAATTGGTAGGATCAAATATTACAGACGGAAGTTTATTTAGACAAACAGAAGAAAAAATAAAAACATTAAAAAGACCATATTATTTGTTTATGGCAACAGCAACATCTCACGGTCCTTTTGATCTTCCTACTAACTATAGAGAACTTAAATTACCTAAGGTAATTGATGATACTAAATTAGGTGGTTATCTTCAAAGTTTAAGATATACTGATAAAATGCTTGGAGAATTCTTGAATAAACTTAAAAGTGATGGAGTGCTAGATAATAGTATTATTGTCATTTATGGAGATCATGGAGGAATAAATAAATATTATAAAAAAGAGTTAGAAAATATAGATTTTGCTAATAACAATTGGAAGCAGGAATACTTAAAGGTACCTATGTTGATATATAATCCAGAAATTAAAGGTGAAGTTATAAATACATATGGTGGATTGGTAGATCTTTTACCTACTGTTGGATATATCATGGGAGTTGACAAAAGTGATTTCGAAAAAACAGCAATGGGAAGAGTTTTAGTAAATACGAATGTAAATGCTACAATAAATTCAAGTGGTCAAATTTTAGGTAATCCTAAAGATGAAAAAGAGATAAGGCATCTACAAGATATGTATAAAATTAGCAATAATATAATAGAGAGCAATTATTTTAATAATTAACTAAATAGAAATAAATAAAAATACAGATAGTTTTAATTAAAACTATCTGTATTTTTTTTAACAAGTAAAATCTTTATCAATAGTTATTATGCAGTTATATTGAGGGTGAGTTTCTTTAACAGCTTTTATAATTTCTTCTTTAAGCTCACTTTCAGACATAACTTTTCTTAGCTTTTCTGGATTAACAACAATATCGAATATAAGATTTTTCTTGTTCCCATGACCAACAATTCTAAAATCGTGCATTGATTCTATTAGTGGGTTATATTTGATTATTTTATCTATTTCTTCTTTAGCCTGTTTTATTTCATCATCTTCTAAACAAATAGGGTCCATATGAATTACTAAGTAAATTTTTAGTTTTTTAGAAATTTCTCTTTCAGCCATATCTATAATATCATGTATTTTCATAACATTTATGTCAGAAGGTATTTCTGCATGAATTGAAGCCATGCATTTACCTACACCATAGTTATGAATTATAAGATCATGAACTCCTATTATATGATCATATGATAGAACCATTTCTCTAATATTTTTAGCAAGCTCTGGATCAGGTGCTTCTCCTAAAAGAGGATTTATAGTTTCTTTTACTAAAGTAAATCCAGCATATAGAATAGCTAGTGAAACAATAACACCTATATATCCATCAATAGGGAAAGTAGTAAATTTTGCAGCTAAAAATGATATAACAACACATGTTGAAGTAAATACATCCCCTAAAGCATCAACTGAAGCAGCCTTAAGAGCTGAAGAATTTATTCTATTACCTGTTAATTTATTAAATCTACTTAACCAAAATTTAAAGAATATTGATACTACAAGTAGAATAAAAGGAATTACTTCAAAGGTTACAGGTGTTGGATTAAGAATTCTTTCAATTGATGATTTGGTGAATTGAAAACCTACTAACATTACCATGAATGCTACGATTAGAGCTGAAATATATTCAATTCTACCATGTCCAAATGGATGTTCTTTATCAGCTGGCATTTTAGCCAATTTAAAACCTATCATGGTTATTACAGAAGATCCAGCATCAGATAAGTTATTAAAGGCATCTGCTGTTATAGCTATACTTGCTGAAATTAATCCTACAGAAAATTTTATTAAGAATAAAATTATATTAACAATTATTCCAACTATACTAGCTAAGTACCCATAAGAACTTCTAACACTTTCATTTTCTGTGTTTTTGTAATCCTTAATGAAGGTTTTTATTATAAGATTTGAAAACATATTAATCATCTCTCCATTTTTATTAAGTTTTAAATTAAGTTTATATTAAATTAAAAAATAATTATTATAGTTGATTAAAAAAAATAAAACCTAGAAGTTATATAAATTTATTCAACTAAATCTCATTATATTATATCATAATATTTTATATTGAAAAATATTGAAATAGAATATAAAATAATAAGCAAATTGGGAAATTTTTAATATAGGGAAATTATGAAATATAGGAGAGAAAAAGATATATGAATAGAAGAAAAATAAGTGCTTTATTACTGTCGTGTACTTTAGCTATGAATATTTCAAGCTTTAATGAAATTGTTCTAGCAGATGAAAATAAGGGAGAAGAAGTTCAAAAGGAAAGTCATAAGGAAAGTAATTGTATAGCTGGGGATTACCATGAAGTTAATAATGGAAATGCAAAAAATACAGAGAACACACCTGTTATAAATGGAATAAAAGTAAACAAACAATTGATAGATATAAATTACTCTCAAGGAGTTACTATAAATCCAAAATATATAGTTATACATGATACTGATAATAGACAAGCTGGTGCTAATGCTATGGCTAATAGAAATTACTTTGCAAATCATCCAAATGCTAAAGCATCAGCACATTATATAATTGATGAAGGCAATATTATTCAAGCTTTAGAAGATACTTGGAAGGGGTGGCATGTTGGAGATGGTAATAATCCAAATATAAATAATTCCACAACTATTGCTATAGAACTATGTGTTAATAAGGGAAATGATTTTGATAAAACTTTAGAAAATGGAATTGAATTAACTAAATATCTAATGAATAAATATAATATACCAGCAGAAAACGTTGTTATGCATAGAGATGCAAGTGGAAAAACATGTTCAAGGATGATGATTGAAGATAGACCAAGTTTATGGCCTTATTTTAAAGAGAGAATTTCTGGTGGAGATGGAAGCTTAGAAGATGACGGGTTAAAGCCTAAAATGCAGGGAAAAGTTACTAATGCTTCTGTTCTTAATGTAAGAGAGAGTCCAAGCACTTCAGGAAGAATAGTACATAAATTAAATAGAAATCAAGTGGTAGGAATATATGAAGAGTTAAATGGATGGTACAAAATTGACTATATAGATGGAGTTAAAAAGAAATATGGATATGTAAGTAAGGATTATATATCAATAATTAATGAAAATCCTGAGGATGAAGAAACTAATGAGGATATTGAAATAGAAAAACCATCTGTATCAGTGAATAAGCAAGGGGTAGTAAAGGTAAATAGTGCCTTAAATATGAGAAGTGGTCCAGGAAGCAATTACGGAGTAATAGGAACTTTACGTAATAATGATAAGGTAGAGATAATTAAAGAAGTAGATAGATGGTATGAAATAAAATTCAATGGTAAGGTTGGATATGCTTCAAAGTCATATATAACTATAGTCAATGAAGGATCTAATAATGGAACTGATAGTGTAATTAAAGAAGGAACTGTATATGGGGTAAGTACAAATCTAAATGTTAGAACTGGTCCAGGAACTTCATATCAAGTTATTGGATACTTATTATCAGGAGATAAAGTTAAAATTTTAGGAGAGGAAAATGGTTGGTATAAGGTTCAATTTAATGCTAGTACAGGTACTAAAAATGGATATGTAAGTAAAGATTATATTAAGGTTTAATTAGTTGTGAATATATTTAAATAGTGTAAATTTTTGAATAAAGGAAGTGCTTTTTGGATAACTTTAAGATTTTGTTAATTATGGATTTTGTGGTAAAGTATAATTAAAAGTATCTATTTTATACAGAAAGGTGAGATACATATGGAAAAAGTTATTGCAAATGAATTAATTAATTTTTTATATGAAAGTCCAACAGCTTTTCATGCAGTAAAGAATGTTAAGGACACTTTAGAATTTGAAGGCTTTAAAGAATTAAAAGAGGCTGATAGATGGAACTTAGAAGTGGAAGGAAAGTATTTTGTAACTAAAAATGATTCAGCTTTAATTGCTTTTAGAGTTGGTAAAGGTGATATTGCTGAAAATGGATTTAAAATAATTGGTGCTCATACTGATTCACCAGGATTTAGAATAAAACCAAATCCAGAGATTACAGTTGAAAATACTTATGTAAAATTAAATACAGAGGTTTATGGAGGACCAATACTAAACACTTGGTTTGATAGACCACTAGCTTTAGCAGGAAGAGTATCTTTAGTAAGTAAAAACCCATTAAAACCAGTAAATAAAATAGTTAATATAAATAGACCTATTCTTATAATTCCAAACTTAGCTATTCATATGAATAGAGAAGTTAATGAGGGATATAAAATAAATAGACAAAAGGATACATTACCTTTATTATCACTTGTTAATGAAACTTTAGAAAAAGGTAATTATTTAGTTGAACTTTTAGCAAAAGAGTTATATTGTGAAAAAGAGGATATTCTTGATTTTGAATTATATCCATATGAATATGAAAAAGGTTGCTTAATGGGATTAAATGAAGAGTTTATATCTTCAGGAAGATTAGACGACTTATCAATGGTTCATGCAGGTATTAAAGCATTAATGGATGCTGAGGTATCACAAGCTACTAATGTAATGGTATGTTTTGATAATGAAGAGGTTGGAAGTGCTACTAAACAAGGTGGAGATTCAGATTTCTTAAAAACAATATTAGAAAGAATAGTTCTAGCTTTAGGTAAAGATAGAGAGGATTTCTTAAGAGCATTATCAGAATCATTTATGATTTCAGCAGATTTAGCTCATGCTGTTCATCCAAATTTAGGAGAAAAACACGATCCTGTAGTTAGACCTGTTTTAGGAAAAGGACCTGTAATAAAAATAGCAGCATCACAAAGTTATACAAGTGATAGTGATTCATCAGCTGTTTATGAAATGATATGTAGAAATGCAGGGGTTAATGTTCAAAAGTTTGTCAATAGATCAGATATGAGAGGTGGTTCAACTATAGGACCAATATCATCAACTCATTTACCAATAAGATCAGTTGATATGGGAACTCCAATATTAGCAATGCATTCAATAAGAGAGTTTGGTGCTGTTAAAGATCATTTTGATTGTATAAAATCATTCACTGAATTCTTTAGAATTTAGTCTATTAATAATTTTCAATATATTTAGTTAATATAATTTTCTAAATTGCAATATCAAATTGAACTAGTCCTTAATTATGATTTAAGAACTAATC
>OGSZ01000761.1_pt1 | contig 9170 bp, 4 predicted proteins | sample 1574331 | NCBI WGS metagenome assembly OGSZ01 (sample SAMN03295853, study PRJEB24534) | human gut metagenome | isolation source: fecal sample 3 from infant 8 | host: Homo sapiens | place: USA: Pittsburgh, PA | collected 2014-07 | reverse complement strand
ATTGTTCCAATATTTACGTGGGGTTTATTTCTCTCGAATTTTTCCTTTGCCATTGCAAATTCCTCCTTAAAATATATCAATAAATTTAAAGACTTTTTTCAGTCATTATTATAACCTATAAATATCACAATATCTATATTTATATTGTAGTTTACTTATAAATACTTATATTAATAAGTGTTTGGTGTTACCTTTATGTAACACCAAACAAACTATTTACTTCTATTTCCAGCGATTTGTTCTTGTATGCTCTTTGGAACTTCTTCGTAGTGATCGAATACCATTGCGTAAACACCTCTACCTTGAGTTCTTGATCTTAATGATGTTGCATAACCAAACATTTCAGCTAATGGAATAAATGCTCTAATTACTTGAGCTCCATTTACTGAATCCATACCTTCTAGTCTACCTCTTCTTGAGTTAACGTCACCTATAACGTCTCCCATGTATTCTTCAGGTACAGTTATTTCAACCTTCATCATTGGTTCTAATAATACTGGATCTGCTTTAGCCATAGCATTCTTAAATGCCATAGAACCAGCAATCTTAAACGCCATTTCTGAAGAATCGACTTCATGGTAAGATCCGTGTACTAACTTAACCTTAAAGTTAATAACATTGTATCCAGCTATGTTACCTGTTAAAGCTGCTTCTTGAATACCTGCATCGATTGCTGGAATGTATTCCTTTGGAATAGCTCCACCAACAACAGCATTTTCAAATGAATATTCTCCTTCAGTTGGTTCCATTTCAATTACAGCGTGACCGTATTGTCCTTTACCACCTGATTGCTTAGCATACTTAGCTTCAGCCTTAACAGCCTTCTTAATTGTTTCTTTATATGAAACTTGAGGTGCACCTACATTACACTCAACTTTGAATTCTCTTTGAAGTCTATCAACAATAATATCTAAGTGAAGTTCACCCATACCTGCGATAATTGTTTGACCAGTTTCTTGATCAGTCCAAGTCTTGAAAGTTGGATCTTCTTCTGCAAGCTTAGCTAATGCTAACCCCATCTTTTCTTGACCAGCTTTAGTCTTTGGTTCAATCGCAATGTTGATAACTGGTTCTGGGAATTCCATTGATTCAAGAATTATTGGATTATTTTCTGCACATAGAGTATCTCCAGTTGTAGTATTCTTTAATCCTATAATTGCTCCTAATTCACCAGCTTCTAGTGATTCAACTTCTTCTCTATGATTAGCATGCATTTTAACAAGTCTACCAATTCTTTCTTTCTTACCCTTAGTTGAGTTAAGAACGTAAGAACCACTTTCTATTATACCAGAGTAAATTCTAGCAAAAGCAAGCTTTCCTACGAATGGGTCAGTAGCAATCTTGAATGCTAATGCTGATAAAGGCGCTTCATCTGAAGCTTCTCTTGTAGCTGCTTCACCTTCTAAATTAGTACCTTCTACAGCAGGAATGTCTAGTGGAGATGGTAAGTATGCAACAACTCCATTAATCATTTCTTGAACACCTTTGTTTTTGTATGAAGAACCACAAATACAAGGATAAATTTCATTAGCTATTGTAGCTTTTCTTAAAGCAGCATGTAATTCATCTGCTGTTATTTCTTCACCCTCAAGGTATTTCATCATTAATTCTTCATCAGTTTCAGCTATTGCTTCTATCATAGCATTTCTGTATTCTTCAGCTTGATCTACTAAATCTGCTGGAATTTCTTCAGTTCTAACATCTTTTCCAAGATCGTCATAGAATAATATAGCCTTATTTGATATAAGATCTACCATTCCTTTAAATTGGTCTTCTGATCCTATTGGAATTTGTATTGGAACAGCGTTAGCCTTTAATCTATCTCTTACTGTTTGAACACATCTGAAGAAATCTGCTCCAGTCGCATCCATCTTATTTACATAAATCATTCTTGGTACGCCGTACTTATCTGCCTGTCTCCAAACAGTTTCAGTTTGAGGTTCAACCCCACTCTTAGCATCTAGAACAGTAACTGCTCCATCAAGTACTCTTAATGATCTTTCAACTTCTACTGTGAAGTCTACGTGACCTGGAGTATCAATGATATTTAATTCATGACCTTCCCAGAAACAAGTTGTTGCTGCAGAAGTAATTGTTATACCTCTTTCTTGTTCTTGAACCATCCAGTCCATTTGAGAAGCCCCTTCATGAGTTTCACCAATTTTGTGTGTTCTTCCTGTATAGAATAATATACGTTCTGTAGTTGTTGTCTTACCTGCATCTATATGAGCCATTATTCCGAAGTTACGGAATTTTTCTAACGGATATTGTCTTGCCATTTAATTTCCTCCTCTCAACGAGTAATTATAAATTCTAGAAAACTGTTTTGGTAAAAGAACCAAAACAGTTTTTATATTAGTATCTGTAGTGAGCGAAAGCCTTATTAGCTTCTGCCATCTTGTGAGTATCTTCTCTCTTCTTAACAGCAGCACCAGTATTATTAGCTGCATCTAATAATTCTCCAGCTAATCTTTCTGCCATAAGCTTTTCTCCTCTTTTTCTAGCAGCAGCTAGTATCCATCTGATACCTAAAGTCTGTCTTCTTTCTGCTCTAACTTCTATTGGAACTTGATAAGTAGCTCCACCTATTCTTCTTGCTTTTACTTCTAGTAAAGGCATTACATTGTTCATAGCTTCTTCAAATACTTCTAATGCATCTTTACCAGTCTTTTGAGCCATAACTTCAAATGCATTGTAACATATTTTTTGAGCTACTCCCTTTTTACCATCTTCCATTATGTTGTTTATTAACTTAGTAACAACCTTTGAGTTGTACATTGGATCTGGTAATACATCTCTCTTTGCTATATGTCCTTTTCTTGGCACTTTTCTTCCCTCCTTAACATGATAATTTAAGTTCATCGGTACTCGGTACTATTTCGATACCGTAAAGTGCTAACTCCTTCATCTATATAAACTTAAGTTATAAATCTATGTAAATGCTGAAGATAAGCACTACAATTGGTTAAGAGACTATTTCTTCTTAGGTCTCTTAGCTCCATACTTTGATCTTCCTTGCATTCTGTTAGCTACACCAGCACAGTCTAATGCTCCTCTTACGATATGGTATCTAACACCAGGAAGGTCCTTTACTCTACCACCTCTTATAAGAACAACGCTATGTTCTTGTAAGTTGTGTCCTACACCACCAATGTATGCAGTAACTTCATATCCATTTGTAAGTCTTACTCTGGCAATCTTTCTTAACGCTGAGTTAGGCTTCTTTGGAGTAGTAGTCTTAACAACAGTACAAACACCTCTCTTTTGAGGACACTCCTTAAGTGCTGGAGCAGTTGAAGTTGTAACAGCTACTTTTCTTCCTTTTCTTACTAATTGGCTTATAGTTGGCATTCTTTCACCTCCTGAATTTTATTTATCTATTTAAATATAAAAAGATAAAACAAGTTAATTAAATTCATAAAGGCAAAGTAATAATTACTTTGCCTCCATGAAACATGTAGACAATCAAATCTATGTGAATCTAAAAATCACACATCTCGTATTTTATCATTTAAGCATACGCATGTCAATAAATTTGAATTGTATTATTCTACCTTTAATAAGCTGTCATCCATAGTTAAATCTTCTTCAACATCAAGCTTTACTGATCTGTATCTCATCATACCAGTTCCAGCTGGAATCAGCTTACCTATTATTACATTTTCCTTCAATCCAACAAGAGGATCAGTTTTACCCTTTATTGCAGCTTCTGTAAGTACTCTTGTTGTTTCTTGGAATGATGCTGCTGATAAGAAACTGTCAGTTGCAAGAGCAGCTTTAGTAATTCCTAATAGCGCTTGTTCTCCTGTAGCTTCTTCTCCACCAAACTCTCTTACCTTTTCATTTGCTTCTTCGAAGTCAAATATATCAATCATTGTTCCAGGTAATAGTTCAGTATCACCAGAATCTGTAACTTTAATCTTTCTAGTCATTTGTCTAACAACTACTTCTAAGTGCTTATCATTAATATCAACCCCTTGAAGTCTATAAACTTTTTGAACTTCACTAAGCAGATATCTTCTAGCACCATCTATACCCTTGATATTCATGATATCATGTGGGTTAACAGAACCTTCTGTAACTTCATCTCCAGCTTCTATAACATCATTATCGTTAACTTTTAGTCTTGATCCAAATGGAATATCATAGCTCTTTTCTTCGCCATCAGCTCCCATTACATATACAGTTCTCTTTTTCTTAGTTTCCTCTATTCTTACAGTACCACTAATTTCACTTACAATTGCAAGCCCCTTAGGTTTTCTAGCTTCAAATAATTCTTCAACTCTAGGAAGACCTTGTGTTATATCCGCACCGGCAACACCACCTGTATGGAATGTTCTCATTGTAAGCTGAGTTCCTGGTTCACCGATAGATTGAGCAGCTATTATACCAACTGCTTCACCTATGTTTATCTTCTTAGCAGTAGCCATATTCATTCCATAACACTTAGCACATACACCTATTTTACACTTACATGTAAATACAGATCTAATTTTAACCTTTTTAACTCCTGTGGCTACTATTGTTTCTGCCATTTCTGAATCAACATAAGTATCGTTATTAGCAATAACTTCTCCTGTAGAAGGGTTTATTACATCTTCTGCAAGATATCTACCTGTTAATCTTTCAGCTAAGCCTTCAACAACTTCATTACCTTCTCTAATTTCAGATACAACCATACCATCTGTAGCGCCACAGTCTTCTTCTCTTACAATTACGTCTTGAGAAACATCAACTAATCTTCTAGTTAAGTATCCTGAATCGGCAGTCTTTAAGGCGGTATCGGCATTACCTTTTCTAGCTCCGTGAGTAGATAAGAAGTATTCAAGTACATCTAGACCTTCTCTAAAGGATGCTCTAATTGGTAATTCTATAATCTTACCAGATGGACTTGCCATAAGTCCTCTCATACCAGCTAATTGCTTAATTTGTGACTTAGAACCTCTGGCACCAGAGTCAGCCATCATAAATATTGGGTTAAATTTATCAAGGCTTTCCATTAGAGTATCAGCAACTTCTTCAGTTGTCTTAGTCCATTTTTCTATAACTCTTTCATATCTTTCATCATCAGATATGAAACCTCTTTTATACATTTTTTCAATCTTTTCTATTGTTTCATCCGCATCTCTTAATAAATCATACTTTTCTTTAGGTACAATCATATCTGATGCAGCAACAGTTATAGCTCCGATTGACGAATAGTGATATCCTAAGGCTTTTATTTTATCCAACATTATCGAAGTTTCAGTTGGACCATGCTTTAAGTAACACTTATCTATTATCTTACCTAAAGATTTCTTAGTAACTAAGAAGTCTACTTCTAAGTTAAACTCTTCATCTTTATTATTTCTATCAACAAATCCAAGATCTTGTGGAATTGATTCATTGAATATTAATTTACCAACAGTAGTTTTAATTATTCCTGTTTTTTCAACTCCATCTACAGTCTTAAATAACTTTACATGTATTTTATCATGTACTCCTATTTCTTTTAACTCATAAGCCATTATAGCTTCTTCTTTTGAGTAGAAATATTTATCTTCCTTTTCTTGTTCCTTATCTATTGTTAAATAATAAGAACCAAGAACCATATCTTGAGTAGGAACACAAACTGGTTTACCATCAGATGGCTTTAATATGTTACCAGCCGCAAGCATTAAAAATCTTGCTTCTGCTTGTGCTTCTACAGATAAAGGTACGTGAACAGCCATTTGGTCACCATCAAAGTCAGCATTATATGCTGTACAAACTAATGGATGTAACTTTATAGCTCTACCTTCAACTAATACTGGTTGGAATGCTTGAATACCTAATCTGTGAAGTGTAGGAGCACGGTTTAATAATACCGGATGGTCTGCAATAACTTCTTCTAATACATCCCATACTTGTGGCATTACTCTCTCTACCATTCTCTTAGCACTCTTTATGTTATGAGCTATTCCATCTTCAACTAATTTTTTCATTACAAATGGCTTGAATAATTCAAGAGCCATTTCTTTAGGAAGACCACATTGGTACATTTTTAATTCTGGACCAACAACGATAACAGATCTACCTGAGTAGTCAACTCTCTTACCAAGTAAGTTTTGTCTAAATCTACCTTGCTTACCTTTTAACATATCCGAAAGAGATTTTAAAGGTCTATTTCCTGGTCCAGTTACCGGTCTACCTCTTCTACCATTATCAATAAGTGCATCAACTGCTTCTTGAAGCATTCTCTTTTCATTTCTTACAATGATATCTGGAGCACCTAAATCTAATAATTTTTTTAATCTGTTATTTCTATTAATAACTCTTCTATATAAATCATTCAAGTCAGATGTAGCAAATCTACCACCATCTAATTGAACCATTGGTCTTAAATCTGGTGGAATAACTGGAATTACGTTAATTACCATCCATTCAGGATTATTTCCTGATTTTCTAAATGATTCAACAACTTCCAGTCTTCTTATAATTCTAACTTTCTTTTGACCTGTACTTTGTTTTAATTCTTCTTTAAGTTCCTTTGAACCTGCTTCTAAATCTATTTCTGCTAAAAGTTCTTGAATTGCTTCAGCACCCATACTAGCAACAAAGCTATCTTCACCATATTTATCACAAGCTTCTCTATATTCTTTTTCGTTAAGAAGTTGTTTCTTTAATAAAGGTGTTTCCTTAGGATCTGTCACTATATAAGATGCAAAATATAAAACTTTTTCTAAAGCTCTTGGTGACATATCAAGAATTAATCCCATTCTTGATGGAATCCCCTTGAAGTACCAAATGTGAGATACTGGGGCAGCCAGTTCAATGTGCCCCATTCTTTCTCTTCTTACTTTAGCTTTTGTAACTTCAACACCACATCTGTCACAAACTATACCTTTGTATCTTACTCTCTTATATTTTCCACAGTGACATTCCCAGTCCTTCATAGGTCCAAAAATTCTTTCACAGAATAAACCATCTCTTTCTGGCTTTAATGTTCTGTAGTTAATTGTTTCTGGTTTCTTAACTTCTCCTCTTGACCAAGCTCTTATTTGATCTGGAGATGCTAAACCGATTTGTATTGCATCAAAATTATTTAATTCAAACAAGGGTAAGTCCTCCCTTCAAAATTAGTGTTCATCATTAAAGTCATCAAGTTCTAATTGACCTTCAAACTCGTCGATATCTGCATTTTCGTCATAATCTATATCGTCTAAATCTTCTTCTTTATTTTCTTCATAACCATCATCTACGATTTCTGGTTCAGCAACTACAGAATCTTCTGCACCTTCTATATTAACTTCTAAATCTGCCACGTCTCCATCAGCAAATTCTTTTAATTCAACTTCTTCATTATCATCATTTAATACCTTAATGTCTAAACATAAAGCTTGAAGTTCTTTTATAAGAACCTTAAATGATTCTGGTACACCTGGTTCTGGAATATTTTCGCCCTTAACAATAGCTTCATATGTTTTAACTCTACCAACAACATCATCTGATTTAACAGTTAATATTTCTTGTAATGTATGAGCAGCACCATATGCTTCTAAAGCCCAAACTTCCATTTCACCAAATCTTTGACCACCAAATTGAGCTTTACCTCCAAGTGGTTGTTGTGTAACTAGTGAGTATGGTCCAGTTGATCTAGCATGAATCTTATCGTCAACTAAGTGAGCTAGCTTTAAGATATACATTATACCAACTGTAACTTCATTATCAAATGGTTCTCCTGTTCTACCATCATATAAAACAGTTTTACCATTAGCATTATAACCTGCTTTTTCAAGACATTCTTCTATATCTTCTTCAGTTGCTCCATCAAATACTGGAGTAGCTATATGCCATCCTAATTGGCTAGCAGCCCATCCTAAGTGAACTTCAAGTACCTGACCGATGTTCATACGTGAAGGAACCCCTAGAGGATTTAAACATATTTGTAGCGGTCTTCCGTCTGGTAAAAATGGCATATCTTCTTCAGGAAGTACTCTTGAGATAACCCCTTTATTACCATGACGTCCAGCCATCTTATCCCCTACAGATATCTTTCTCTTTTGCGCAATATAAGCTCTTACAAGTTCATTTACTCCTGGATTTAATTCATCTCCATTTTCTCTTGTAAACACTTTAACATCTACAATTATACCAGCTTCACCATGAGGAGCTCTTAATGAAGTATCTCTTACTTCTCTTGCCTTTTCACCGAATATTGCTCTTAACAGTCTTTCTTCAGCTGTTAATTCAGTTTCACCCTTTGGAGTAACCTTACCAACAAGAATATCTCCAGATCTTACTTCAGCACCTACTCTTATTATTCCTCTTTCATCGATATCCTTAAGTGCATCTTCACTTACATTAGGAATATCTCTAGTAATTTCTTCTGGTCCTAATTTTGTGTCTCTAGCTTCACATTCATATTCTTCTATATGAATAGATGTAAATACATCTTCTCTAACTAGTTCTTCAGAAATAAGCATAGCATCTTCGTAGTTATATCCTTCCCACGTAATGAATCCCATTCTGATATTTTTACCTAATGATATTTCACCTAGATCTGTTGATGGACCATCAGCTAATACTTGATTCTTAAATACTATTTCACCTTTATCAACTATTGGTCGTTGATTTATGCACATACCTTGGTTACTTCTCTTAAACTTAAGTAATTTATAAGTATCAATTCCGCCATCAATATCTCTTTTAATTCTCACTTCGTTAGCACTTACATAAGTTACAACACCAGCATTTTTAGCCTTAGGAAGTACTCCTGAGTCTACTGCTGCTTTGTACTCTATTCCTGTACCAACGATAGGAGCTTGAGTCTTTAATAATGGAACAGCTTGACGTTGCATGTTTGATCCCATCAGTGCTCTTGAGGCATCGTCATTCTCAAGGAAAGGTATCATTGCAGTAGCAACTGATACTATTTGTCTAGGCGATACGTCTATTAAATCTACATCTTCTGCTGGTACAACAAATACATCTTCCTTATTTCTTACTGTTACCTTTTTATCAACAAAGTGACCATTTCCGTCAATCGGTTCTTTAGCTTGTGCAACTAAATATTGATCTTCCTCATCTGCCGTAAAATATCTTATTTCATTTGTAATTGTATTAGTTTCTTTATCTATAATTCTATATGGTGTTTCTATAAACCCATATTCATTAACTCTTGCAAATGTTGCTAAGGAGTTTATAAGACC
>OGSZ01000753.1_pt1 | contig 9330 bp, 8 predicted proteins | sample 1574331 | NCBI WGS metagenome assembly OGSZ01 (sample SAMN03295853, study PRJEB24534) | human gut metagenome | isolation source: fecal sample 3 from infant 8 | host: Homo sapiens | place: USA: Pittsburgh, PA | collected 2014-07 | reverse complement strand
TACACCATTTTCTCCTCGCCAGCCCGCCGCCTCTGCGCGTCTGCCGCTGACGCTGATTACTCTTGATGACTGGGCACTGGCGACACTGACTGGTGCGGACAGTGAAAAATACCTGCAAGGCCAGGTCACGGCGGACGTGGCGCAGTTGACTGAGCACCAGCATCTGCTGGCCGCGCATTGCGATCCAAAAGGCAAAATGTGGAGCAACCTGCGTCTGTTCCGCCGTCAGGACGGATTCGCCTTTATTGAGCGCCGCAGCCTGCGTGACGCCCAGCTTAAAGAGCTGAAAAAATACGCGGTCTTTTCTAAAGTCACCATCGCCCCGGACGATGAACACGTTCTGCTGGGGGTCGCGGGTTTCCAGGCGCGTGCAGCGCTGAAAAACCTGTTTGCCGAGCTGCCGGATGCTGAAAAACAGCTGGTCAGCGAGGGAGCGACCTCCATTCTGTGGTTCGAACACCCGGCGGAGCGCTTCCTGCTGGTAACCGACGAAGCAACGGCGGAACGCGTCACTGACGCCCTGCGCGGTGAAGCACAGCTCAACAACAGCCAGCAGTGGCTGGCGCTGAACATCGAAGCGGGCCTGCCGGTGATTGACGCGGCAAACAGCGCGCAGTTTATCCCGCAGGCGACAAACATCCAGGCGCTGGGTGGTATCAGCTTTAAGAAGGGCTGCTACACCGGTCAGGAAATGGTGGCGCGTGCGAAATTCCGCGGCGCGAACAAACGCGCCCTGTGGACACTGGCTGGTCACGCCAGCCGTGTGCCGGAAGCGGGTGAAGATCTTGAGATGAAGATGGGCGAAAACTGGCGCCGTACCGGCACCGTGTTAGCCGCCGTTCAGCTCGATGATGGCCGCCTGCTGGTGCAGGTTGTCATGAATAATGATATGGAGCCCGACAGCGTGTTCCGCGTGCGGGATGATGCAAACACGCTCAGCATTGAGCCGCTACCGTATTCTCTGGAAGATTGATGCTGTATCGCCCGGTGGCGCTGCGCTTACCGGGCCTACGGTGTTGATATTCTCCCTCTCCCTGTGGGAGAGGGTCGGGGTGAGGGCATCAGACCGCACCTTACAAAAAAACTACACCTGCCCAACATACAGATAAATTGCCAGGAAGTGGCACACGCTGCCGCCCAGCACAAAGCCGTGCCAGATGGCATGGTTATACGGGATACGCTTGCAGACGTAGAAAATCACGCCCAGCGAGTAGACCACCCCGCCCACCGCCAGAAGCGTCACGCCCCCCACCGCCAGCTTAATGGCTAACTGATACACCACAATCAGCGACAGCCAGCCCATTGTCAGATAGGTAACCAGCGACAACACTTTAAACCGGTGCGCAATGGTCAGCTTAAACAGGATCCCCAGCAGCGCCAGGCTCCAGATCACAATCATCAGGCCACGCGACAGCGGTGAGTTGAGCCCCACCAGCAAAAACGGCGTATAGGTACCCGCAATAAGAAGATAGATAGCGCAGTGGTCAAATTTCTTGAGCCATATCTTCGCCCGTTGATGCGGAATAGCGTGATACAGCGTTGAGGCCAGGAAAAGCAGGATCATACTCCCGCCATACAGACTGTAGCTGGTAATGGCCATCGCGCTGGCGTTGGTATCCACTGCCTGTACCAGCAATAACACTAAGCCGACAATCCCAAAAACCAGGCCAATGCCGTGGCTTATACTGTTGGCTACTTCCTCAGCCAGCGAATATCCCTGTGCGATTAATGGTCTGCTCACCATACTTAACTCCGGGAAAACAAAAGATGATTATTCATCGCCAACCTATGCTAACTGAGAATGATTCCAGTGAACACCTGTTAGCTAAAATAAATCCACATTCAAGATTTATCCTTATAAATCAGCATAATGTAAAAACAATCCACCGCACAGGTGTAAATGATTTCATTAACATCTAAGTAATCAAGGAGATAAATCCGTCTCCCGCCCTTCGTCATCATGGTATGCTTCAGGAATAGTGTCCGACAGCGAGTTTAGCCATTGTGAGTATGTTCAGCCATTCCGCCATTGCCAGCCTCAACAATCTGGAAATGATGGTCTACAACTATGTCATTAAGAACCGCGATAAAGTGATGTACATGACCATCCGCGAGCTGGCGGATGCGGCGGGCGTTTCCACTACCACTATCCTGCGCTTCTGCCGCAAGCTCAACTGCGATGGTTACTCGGAATTTCGGGTGCGCTTTAAACTCTATCTGGAGCAGAACGAGCCGCAGCAGGCGAATTTTGGTGCCAGTGAAATCATCAGCTTCTTTAAAAGCGTAAATAACGAAGAGTTTGATGCGCTATTAGATAACGCGGTCGATATTATTTTATCATCTGAACGAATTATTTTTGTCGGTGCGGGCACCTCCGGATCGCTGGCAAAATATGGCGCACGTTTCTTTTCAAATATCGGGAAATTCAGTAACCATATCGACGATCCTTATTTCCCGGTCACTAACGACATGGCTAAAAATGCGCTGGCCATTGTACTCTCCGTCTCCGGCGAGACCGAGGAGATCCTGCGCTTCGCCAGCCAGTTCAGCCTGCACCACTGCAAGGTGCTCTCAGTCACCAGCCACGAACATTCACGTCTCGCAAAGCTGGCGGACTTTAACCTCTCCTGGCACGTACCGCAAACGCGCATTGGCGGCGTTTACGATATCACCACGCAAATTCCCGTCATCTATATTCTGGAATCATTAGGCCGGAAACTGGCGAAGAAATTAACAGAATAAAACATCCTGTTTTTTTGATGTGACAAATTACAATTTCCGCAAAATGTTATATCGTGACATTTAATTCCGCTTTGCTAGACTCGAAATCAATAAGTCCTGAATTGAGAATAGCAAAGATGAAAAAACTCACCTTACCGAAAGATTTTTTATGGGGCGGCGCGGTAGCGGCGCACCAGGTTGAAGGCGGCTGGAACAAAGGCGGCAAAGGGCCAAGCATCTGCGACGTGCTCACCGGCGGCGCACACGGCGTTCCGCGAGAAATCACGCAGGAAGTGATTGAAGGCAAATATTACCCGAACCACGAAGCCGTCGACTTCTACGGCCATTACAAAGAAGACATCAGGCTGTTTGCCGAGATGGGCTTCAAATGTTTCCGTACCTCCATCGCCTGGACGCGCATCTTCCCGAAAGGCGACGAAACTCAGCCAAACGAAGAGGGGCTGAAGTTTTACGACGACATGTTCGATGAACTGCTGAAGTACAACATCGAGCCGGTGATCACCCTCTCCCACTTTGAAATGCCGCTGCACCTCGTTCAGGAATATGGCGGATGGACCAACCGTAAAGTGGTCGATTTCTTTGTGCGCTTCTCGGAAGTGGTATTTGAGCGCTACAAAAATAAGGTCAAATACTGGATGACCTTCAACGAAATCAACAACCAGCGCAACTGGCGTGCGCCGCTGTTCGGCTACTGCTGCTCTGGTGTGGTCTATACCGAGCACGACAACCCGGAAGAGACCATGTACCAGGTGCTGCACCACCAGTTCGTGGCCAGCGCGCTGGCGGTGAAAGCCGCACGCCGCATTAACCCGGAAATGAAAGTCGGCTGCATGCTGGCGATGGTGGCGCTCTATCCGTACTCCTGCAAGCCAGAAGATGTCATGTTCGCTCAGGAATCCATGCGCGAGCGCTACGTCTTTACCGACGTACAGCTGCGCGGCTATTACCCGTCTTACGTGCTGAACGAGTGGGAGCGCCGTGGCTTCTCCATCAAAATGGAAGCTGGCGACGAGCAGATCCTGCGTGAAGGCACCTGCGATTACTTAGGTTTCAGCTACTACATGACCAACGCGGTCAAAGCGGAAGGCGGTACCGGTGACGCCATTTCCGGCTTCGAGGGCAGCGTGCCGAACCCACACGTCAAGGCGTCCGACTGGGGCTGGCAGATTGATCCGGTAGGCCTGCGCTATTCGCTGTGTGAACTGTACGAACGTTATCAGAAGCCGCTGTTTATCGTGGAAAATGGTTTCGGCGCCTACGACACCGTGGAAGAGGACGGCAGCATCAACGATGACTATCGCATCGACTACCTGCGCGCCCACGTGGAAGAGATGATGAAGGCGGTGACCTGGGATGGCGTGGATCTGATGGGCTACACGCCGTGGGGCTGCATCGACTGCGTCTCCTTCACCACCGGCCAGTACAGTAAGCGCTACGGCTTTATCTACGTAAACAAGCACGACGACGGTACCGGTGACATGTCCCGCTCCCGTAAGAAGAGCTTTGAGTGGTATAAAACCGTCATTGCCAGCAACGGCGAAACGCTGTAATGGCTCGCCCTCTCTGCAAGCGGAGAGGGCAAACCGCTTATCTTCCAGACACTTCTTTACAGCTTTTGCGTTGCCAAAATATGTTCGCCCGATAATATAGGCGTCCTGAATATTTGAGGCGAACATGATCAAGCGACAACGCAACTCTATCCTGCTTGTAGCCCTGGCCTGCCTGGTGGTGCTGATATGCACCGCCCAGCGGATGGCCGGGATGCACGCGCTTGTCATGAACGTCACCGCCACGAGCCAGTCTGCCCAGCAGGGGCAGGAGAGTGCCGACGCACCGGTAACCCCGTGTGAGCTTAGCGCCAAGTCGCTGATGTCGGTCCCGCCTGTTTTGTTTGAAGGCGCCCTGATTGCCGTCACCCTGCTGCTGGCGTTGGTGGCAGCCAGCCCGCCGCGCCGCGAACGGCAGTGGCCTCCCCGCGTTATCTCCCCGCCCCGGTTAAGGGTGCATCTGCGATTATGCGTCTTCCGTGAATGAGTCTTCGCCTGTTACTTCAGGTTAATTCATCATTTACGGAGAAAATTTATGTTTACTGTATTCAGGCGACTGCTGGTCTGCCTGCTTTGGCTATGGCTGCCCCTCAGCCAGGCTGCCGACAGCGGCTGGCTGCGCGCCGCCGATAATCAGCACGCCAGCGTCAGGCTGCGTGCGCAACCCGAAAGCACTGGCGAAACCCGCCTGCTGCTGGACGTCGCCCTGCAAAAAGGCTGGAAAACCTACTGGCGCTCGCCGGGCGAAGGCGGTGTCGCACCCGCGATTAAATGGCATCAGCCCGTCGAGGCGATCTGGCGCTGGCCTGTGCCGCAGCGTTTCGACGTCGCGGGTATCACCACGCAGGGCTATCACGGCGATGTCAGCTTTCCCATCACCCTGCGGGGCGACGTCCCGAAGATCCTGAGCGGCGTGCTGACGCTCTCCACCTGTAGCAACGTTTGTATTCTTACCGACTACCCGTTTTCGCTGAACATGACCGCATCCGCAGGCGCCGGTTTTGATTACGATTTCAGTCGGGCCATGGGCACTCTTCCGCTCAGCGGCGGGTTGACCTCAACGCTTAACGCCACCTATGCCCCCGGCAAGCTGACCGTAACGGCGCAGCGTGACGCAGGCTGGCAGGCGCCGTCCCTGTTTATCGACGGTATGGATGATGTTGATTTCGGCAAACCGGCCCTCACCGTGCGCGGTGACTCGCTGGTCGCCACCGTGCCCGTAACGGACAGCTGGGGCGAGGCCGCGCCTAACCTCAGCGGCAAAACCCTGTCGCTGGTTCTGGCCGATAGCGGGCAGGCGCAGGAGTCCAGCCTGAGTATTCAGCCGGGGAACGCCGCGCCGACGCTCTCGTTAGGCTGGGTGCTGCTGATGGCGCTGGCGGGCGGTCTGATCCTTAACGTCATGCCCTGCGTACTGCCCGTGCTGGCCATGAAGCTGGGCACGCTGATGCAAACCGAACGGCAGGCACGTGGTCAGGTACGCCGACAGTTTCTTGCATCGGTAGCCGGGATCGTGATCTCGTTCCTCGCGCTGGCGCTGATGATGACGGTTTTACGCTTAGGCAATCAGGCGCTCGGCTGGGGGATCCAGTTCCAGAACCCGTGGTTTATTGGCGCGATGGCGCTGGTGATGGTGCTTTTCAGCGCCAGCCTGCTGGGGTTGTTTGAAATCCGTCTCCCTTCCGGCGCCAGCACCTTCCTCGCCACGCGCGGCGGCAACGGGCTTGCGGGTCATTTCTGGCAAGGCGCGTTTGCCACGCTGCTGGCGACACCCTGCACCGCGCCGTTCCTGGGTACGGCGGTCTCGGTCGCGCTGGCGGCGCCGCTTCCCCTGCTGTGGGGGATCTTCCTGGCGATGGGTATCGGCATGAGCCTGCCGTGGCTGCTGGTGGCGGCCTGGCCGGGGCTGGCCCAGCGGTTGCCGCGTCCGGGACGCTGGATGAACGTCGTACGCGTAGTGCTGGGGATGATGATGCTCGGCTCATCGCTGTGGCTGCTGAGCCTGCTGACGGTGCACATTGGCAGCCTGCCCGTCATCACGCTGGGCGTGTTCCTGATCCTTACGCTGCTGCTGGTCACCGCCTGGCGCTACCGCTGGCAAACGGCACTGCGCGCCGGGGTATTAGCTGTAGTGGTGGCCGGGGCGGTCGCGTTTGTATCCGGTTCCGGCGGCGAGGGTTCCCGCCGCGATCGTATTCACTGGCAGCCGCTCAGCGAGCAGGCCATTGCCCGCGCGCTGGCGGAGAACAAACGGGTGTTCGTCGACGTGACCGCCGACTGGTGCGTGACCTGTAAAGCCAATAAATACAACGTGCTGCTGCGCGACGACGTGCAGGATGCGCTCTCCGCCCCGGACGTTGTCGCCCTGCGCGGCGACTGGAGCCGCCCCTCAGATACCATCAGCCAGTTCTTAACCACGCGCGGCAGCGCCGCCGTACCGTTTAACCAGATCTACGGACCGGGATTACCGCAGGGCCACGTGCTGCCTGCGTTGTTAAGCCGCGAAGCGGTGCTGAGCACCCTGTCCGATGCAAAAGGAAAATAACATGAGAGCCTTCGTTGCCTTACTTCTGCTGTCGTTATCAACGTTCGGTTTCGCCGCACCTTCTGATGACGCTTCCAGCGACCAGCTGGCAAAACTGCTGTTTAACGACCCCAACAGCCCGCGAACCGGCGCGACATCGCCGAAGCTGACCATCGTCTCCTTCACTGACTACAACTGCCCGTATTGCAAGCAGTTCGACCCAATGCTTGAGAAAATCGTGCAGGAAAATCCCGACGTGCAGCTCATCGTCAAACTGCTGCCGTTCAAGGGACAAAGCTCGGTAAATGCCGCGAAAGCGGCACTCTCAACGTGGCAGCAGGCGCCGGATAAATTCTGGGCGCTGCACCAGCGGCTGATGATGAAAAAGGGCTATCACGATGACGCCAGCATCGCCGCCGCGAAGGTAAAGACCGGAACGGACAGCATTAAAACGGATGATAAAACCATGGACAGCCTAAAGATGAACCTCATCCTGGCGCAGGTGCTGAATATTCAGGGTACCCCGGCGACCATTATCGGCGACCAGATGGTGGCGGGCGCAATTCCGTATGACGACCTGGAGGGGCTGGTCAAAGAACAGCTGGCAAACGCCCGTGGCAAGTAAGCTTCCGCGCCTGCTGCGCGAGCTGGGCGTGTGGCTGCTGATTGGCGTAGCCGTGAGCCTGGCGGTGGACTATTTCCGCCAGCCCGCGCTGCCGCAGAATTTCTCCGCGACGGCACTGCACACCCTCGACGGTCAGCCCGTCGATCTTATCGCCATGAGTAAGGAGCGACCGCTGCTGGTCTACGTCTGGGCGACATGGTGCGGCGTCTGCCGCTACACCACGCCGTCGGTGGCGGCGCTTGCCGCGGACGGGGGTAACGTGATGTCGGTTGCGCTGCGCTCGGGCGATAACGCGACGCTCGAAACCTGGATGAGGAAGAAGAAGGCGACGATGCCCACGGTCAACGACGCCAGCGGAGAACTGGCGCGTGAGTGGGACGTTAAGGTTACGCCAACGCTGGTGGTGATCTCTCACGGTGAAGTGAAGTCGATCACCACCGGCTGGACCAGCGGCTGGGGAATGCGCCTGCGGCTGTGGCTGGCGTCGTAGCGTTACTTCCCGCCAGCCAGCTCCAGGAAGCTACCGGTGACATAGGAGGCTTTGTCGCTCAGCAGCCAGACAATGGCCTGGGCGACCTCCTCCGGCTGACCGCCACGCTGCATCGGTAACATCGACTTCACCCGGTCCACACGCCCCGGCTCGCCGCCGGAGGCGTGAATATCGGTATAAATCAGGCCTGGCCGCACGCCGTTAACGCGAATGCCCTGCGCCGCCACCTCCAGCGCGAGGCCGGTGGTCAGGGAATCCACCGCCCCTTTTGAGGCGGCATAATCCACATATTCCCCCGGCGCGCCCAGCCGTGATGCCGCCGAGGAGACATTCACAATCGCGCCGCCCTTGCCGCCGTGTTTATGCGACATGCGCTTAACCGCTTCACGGCAGCAGAGAAAATAGCCGGTGACGTTGGTAGCCAGCACGCGGTTAATACGTTCAGCGGAGAGGTTTTCGATGGTGGATTGTTCAAACAAAATCCCGGCGTTGTTCACCAGCGCGGCGAGCGGCTCACCTTCGCGATCGATGCTGTCGAACATCGCCATCACCTGCGCTTCATCGCTGATGTCCGCGCGTACGGCAAAGGCTTTACCGCCCGCGTCCACGATCTGATTAATGACGTCCGTCGCGGCTTTGATGTTGTGATGAAAATTCACCGCAACGGTGTAGCCTTCGCTTGCCAGCTGTAGCGCGGTGGCTTTACCAATACCCCGGCTGGCGCCGGTGACCAGTGCAATTGCCATTCTTTTCTCCCAATAAAAAAGCCGGGTGGCGGCTTCGCCTTACCCGGCCTACGTTACTACAGGAACAACGTTACTGGTATTCGCTCATCGGTACGCAGGAGCAGAACAGGTTACGGTCGCCGTAAACATCATCAAGACGTTTCACGGTTGGCCAGTATTTGTTTGCCACACCTGCCGGGAAGACAGCCAGCTCGCGGGTATAACCGTGGTTCCACTCTGCCACCAGTTCGTTCTGGGTATGCGGCGCGTTAACCAGCGGGTTATCTTCCAGCGTCCACTCGCCGCCTTTCACGCGGTCGATTTCGCTGCGGATCGCCAGCATCGCGTCGATAAAGCGATCCAGCTCCACCTTGCTTTCAGACTCGGTCGGCTCAACCATCAGCGTTCCCGCAACCGGGAAGGACATGGTTGGCGCGTGGAAGCCGTAGTCGATCAGGCGCTTGGCAATATCCAGCTCGCTGATGCCCGTCTCTTCTTTCAGAGGACGAATATCGAGGATGCATTCGTGCGCCACGCGACCGTCGCGACCGGTATAGAGCACCGGATAGGCGTCCTTCAGACGCGTTGCGATGTAGTTGGCGTTGAGGATCGCCACCTGGCTGGCCTGCTTCAGCCCTTCCGCGCCCATCATGCGGATGTACATCCAGCTGATTGGC
>OGSZ01000752.1_pt1 | contig 9336 bp, 6 predicted proteins | sample 1574331 | NCBI WGS metagenome assembly OGSZ01 (sample SAMN03295853, study PRJEB24534) | human gut metagenome | isolation source: fecal sample 3 from infant 8 | host: Homo sapiens | place: USA: Pittsburgh, PA | collected 2014-07 | reverse complement strand
CAATACGGTAGCGGAACGGCTGGCTCAGGGCTTCATCGCCCTCGAAGGCCAGCACATCAAGCCCGGCTTCACATCCCTTCACCGAAAGCAGGTGGTGGTTATGGCTGAACAACAACGATTTCACGCTACTCATCGGATATTGTCCCCTCGTCAAACGCCATCACGACGCCTTCCTCTTCGTGATACCCCAGCGTCACCTGGCGCGGTTTCTGCCCCGCCGCCATATGGCTCAATAGCTGCTGGCTCAGCGCCGGCAGGATCTGCTGATTCAGCAGACTGTCGACGTTGCGGGCGCCGGTGTCCGGTAGCAGGCAGGCCTCGGTCAGCACGTCGAACAGGCTCTCGCTGAGGGTGGTGGTGATTCCGTAATGGCAAGCCAGACGCTGACTCACCTGACCGAGCTTGATCCCGACAATGGCGCGCAGCGCAACCGCCGGCAGCGGACGGTAAATCACCGTCTGGAAGCGGGCCAGCAGCGCCGGCTGGAAGTGGCCGCGCAGCACCGGGCGCAGCAGCTCGTGCAGGTCTGATTCACTGGCCTCCGGCTGTTCATCCAGCAACTGCATCAGGAGGTCGCTTCCGAGGTTGGCGGTCATCAGGATCACGGTGTTGCGAAAGTCGATTTCACGCCCCTCGCCGTCGCGCATTACCCCCCGGTCGAAGACCTGGTAGAACAGGTTCATCACATCGCGATGGGCCTTCTCCACCTCATCGAGCAGCACCACGCTGTAGGGGTGTTTGCGCACCGCCTCGGTCAGGATCCCGCCCTGGCCGTAGCCGACGTAGCCCGGCGGAGAACCCTTCAGCTGGCTGACGGTGTGCGGCTCCTGGTACTCGGAGAGATTGATGGTGATCAGCGCTTTCTCGCCGCCGAACAGCGCCTCGGCCAGGGCGAGCGCCGTTTCCGTTTTGCCGGTGCCGCTCGGCCCGACCAGCAGGAACACCCCCTGCGGACCGTTCTCCGGCGTCAGGCCGGTTTTCGCGGCGCGCAGGCGCCGGGCAATGGCGCTCAGGGCCGCCTCCTGGCCAACCACCCGTTTGCCGAGGCTCTCTTCCAGACTCAGCAGCTCCGTCTGCTCATCTTTCATTAGCGAGGAGAGCGGCACGCCGGTCCAGTCGGCAATCACCGTCGCCACGGTGCGGACGTCGACGTCCAGCCCGAGCAGCGGATTGCCCTGCTGGACGGCAATAAGTGCGTTTTGTAGATCGCTAATTTCCGCCTGGCGGGAGATATCGCGGCGACAGGCGAGCAGCGCCTCCGTCAGCTGCAGCTCCTGACCATACTGAGTTTCGAGGGTATCCAGCGCCAGAATAAGGCGGATCTCCTCCTGCTCAATGGCCGCCAGCCGTTCGCCGTGGGCGCTGTTGCCCAGCGCAATATCTTCCAGCAGCGCCTGCTTCTCCATCGCCAGCGCGGTGAGCTGCGCCTTCATGCGGGTCAGCGGCTCAGGCACGGTATCGAGACTCATACGCAGGCGGGCGGAAGCGGTGTCGAGTAAATCCACTGCCTTGTCCGGCAGCTGGCGGCCGGTGAGATAGCGTCGTGACAGCGTCACGGCGGCGCGCACCGCATCATCCGTGATATGCACGCCGTGGTGGTCGGCATAGCGGGACTTCAGGCCACGCAGCATCAGGCAGGCGGTGTCGTCGTCCGGCTCATCCACCTTGACCATCTGAAAGCGGCGCTCCAGCGCGGCGTCGCGCTCGAAGTACTGCTTGTATTCACTCCAGGTGGTGGCGGCGATGGTCCGCAGCTCGCCCCGGGCCAGCGCCGGCTTCAGCAGGTTGGCGGCATCCGCGCCGCCCGCCTGATTACCCGCGCCGATGATCGTGTGCGCCTCGTCGATAAACAGCAGCACTGGCGAAGGCGACTGCTGCACCGCCTCAATGATATTTTTCAGCCGCTGCTCAAACTCGCCTTTGACCCCGGCGCCGGCCTGCAGCAGACCGAGGTCAAGGGTGCGCACCGACACCGGCTTCAGCGCGTCGGGGACGTTGCCTTCGGCAATGCGCAGCGCCAGGCCTTCCACCAGAGCGGTCTTGCCCACGCCCGGTTCACCGACGAGGATTGGGTTGTTTTTTCGCCGACGGGAGAGAATATCCACCATCTGGCGGATTTCCGTGTCGCGTCCGAACACCGGGTCAATCTGGCCGTCTCTGGCTTTGGCGGTGACGTCGAGAGTGAATTTGTCCAGCGCGTTCTGCAGCGCCGGGTTGAGCCCATCCGCATTCAGTTCACCGCTCGCAGGACGCCCCACAAATTCCACGTCCCCGCCATGGGGCTGCGCCAGGGCCGCTTCCTGCTGCGCTGGCGGACGTTCGTCGGACTGGGCATCAAGCAAGGGGCGCAGGCGTTCCAGCTGACGCTGGCCCAGCGTTAACAGCGGCCACAGGCCATCGCACTGGATCAGATTCTGTTTTTCAACCAGCGCCATCAGCAGGTGAACACTGCGGATCTGCGCTTCGCCGCTGAGAGAGGCAATCAGCCAGGCCTCCTGCATCAGCCTCAGGGGATGGTCAGAGAGCTGGGGACGATGACGTACCGAGCGCGGCTGTTTATCCAGCCAGCTCAGCAGATCCTGCCACAGCGCATCCATATCCCATTCATAGCGCCGCGCCAGCACCGTCAGATCGCCTTCCCCCTGTTCCAGCAGCTTAAGCAGCCAGTGCTCGGGCAGGATCTCGGCATGCGCCCGGGTCTGGCACAGGGAGGCCGCCCCCTCCATTGCGCGGGCACAGCAGGGATTAAGACGGCGTAACAGGCTGGCTGGATTTTCCATGAGATCCTCTCTTATTGGTTCCGGACACGCTACCGCCCGTCGCTGTTCCCGAACAGGAACCCACAGCGCACAGGGTCAGGCAGGCAGATTGTGTTTTTCTTTGCTGAGAACCCGTATCTCAGGCGCTCAGCAAAAAACGGCGGGCAGAGAAACGCTGCCCGCATCAGGCGATCGCCCGCAATAATCCCCGGCCGCAGCGATAACGATGCGGCCGGGATGAGCGAACGTCGCCTGTGCGCCAGCGGCGCGAAATATGACGGGCAATTACGCGGTGGCGCGTTCGTTCCAGCTATCGGAGTGAATGATGTTGCCGTCTTTATAGGTCCAGGTGATCTTCTCGTAGCGCAGCTCAATCTGTTCCAGATGGTTGTGCTTCTCGTAGGCGGGGTTTTTGATGTCGTGCATCAGGGGATTCACTTTCACCACCTTGACGTTCTCAAGTTTGGTATTGAAATACTCCACTTCCTGGCCGGCATCGTTGATTCTGTACCACTTGAACTCAGCGGATTTCAGGGTCTGGCCGGTGGTCACCGCCTTGTACAGGTAGGGGCTGGAGGAGTCGATCTCCTTGGTGAACAGGAACGGCGTATGGATACGCGTGCCGGTCAGTTTGCCGGTGTTGTTATCGGTCGGGATGTACAGGTTGTGCTCCTGAGCCACCACTTCGATACTGCCTTCACGATCCTGAACGTCGACAGACCCTTTAATGTCCGCGCCGCCATCGTCTTTCAGCCAAAGATAAACAGGAATTGCCATGGAATTACTCTCCATTGTGTAGTGAAGCGCCATCATCCTGGGATGACGCAGAGGGTTGGTCCGGTAACCGGCAGGCGTCTACCTGCGGCACCAGACTGATTTCGACACGACGGTTCAGCGCACGGCCCTCCGGCGTATCGTTTGTTGCAATTGGTCGGCTTTCGCCATAGCCCTGAACGGCAAAGCAGCTGTCCGGCACGTCGCCGGTATCGCGCATCCAGTCGCGGACCGATTCCGCACGTTTCAGCGACAATAGCTGGTTGGCTTTTTCCTCACCCACGCTGTCGGTGTGACCCGCCACCACGATCAGCCACCCGGGCCTGGCCTTAATGTCCATCAGTGAGTTGACCAGCCGCTTTGTCGAACCGGGCTTCAGTACCCATTTCCCGGTATCGAATAGCGACATGCTGTCAAGGCGGATGACGTTCGGCGCGACGCGCTGCACCGGCCTGGGCGGCGGTGGCGGCGGCACGTAACCGCGAATCGCCTCCAGCAGCGGCAGGCGAATCTGCTCCCCGCGATACAAGCCCAGACTCAGGCGCAGCGGGACGCCGTTACGCGCCCAGCTATCCAGCAGCGCGGCATCTTCACGCAGCACCCTGACAGCGCTGGCTTTTGGCCGATAATCATCCATCGCAATCCGCTCATAACGGGCAATATCGACGCCCACGCGCTGCAGCAGTTGTCGATTGTTCCAGCCACTGCTGAGCAGCGCGGCGACAGCCGCGAGGGTGAAAATCGCGAGCGCCGCGCGCCAGGCCCTGCCTCGTGGCGTGAGTCCCCGTCCCGCCGGTAACTGCGGCAGGATGAATTCCGGCAACGCTGAAGCGTCCCCGGTGTCGCTCTCATCTGGCTGCCAGCCAGCTACCCGCGACAGGCCGCTATGTCGGGATAACCACGTCGTCCAGGCCGACGATGCCAGACTTCCAGGCAGCGAGGGCCCGAGCCCCCACAGCACGGCCGCTGGGGTCAGAGGCGGCAGGTCGGTATTTTCTTCCGTCAACACGGCATGGACGTGCTGTTCAAACCAGCCCATCAGGCTGTTCATCAGCACCTGCTGCTCCAGCGCGGCCGCCCCGCCGGCGCTTACCCAGGCCGGTACGGAACAGGGGGCGCAGGAGGGCTGCCAGACTTTCACCGCTTCGCCCGGCATCGCCGCCTGCCACAACAGGTCGCGACTCATCGCGCTGCCCACCTGCCCCTGCAGCGCCAGCGGTACGGCATACCCCGTCTGCTGACGCAGCTGGCTGAGTTGCCAGCGCAGGGCCAGCAGAGCGCTGGTCAGCGCATCGCTTTGCACATGCCGCTGCGGGCAGACGCAGAGCAGCACCGACAGCTGAGGCCCCCATTCCGGCCGCTGGCTCAATACCTGGCGCGCGATCTGCTGCAGCTCCTCCGTCTTTTCCACACGGATCCAGCAGCCCTGTTTGACGACCCGCACCGGTGACGCTTGCGGCCAGACAAACGGCAGATCGCCGCAGACGAGGACCACCGGCTGGCGATAAGCGACCGCCGGGAGATGGTCCAGGCTTGACGCAACGTTACGTCGGGTACGACGACTGGCGATGCGCCAGATCCCGATGATCAGGGCCAGCGTGACCAGCAGAATGAGCCACGCCCCCCAGCGGGGAACCGGCAAAAATAGCAGGCACACCAGCGCACTCAGCAGACTGGCCCACAGCGCCAGCCCACGCTGCTGCGCGGGGCTCATTTCACCGTCCCCGGTAACAGAGTCAGCAGCAGGTGATCGAGCCAGTGGTTCAGCCCCCACCACAGGACGAGTACCACCATCACGCTCAGGCCAATACGTACCGGCCAGGAGGCCAGCCAGCCGCTTATCCCCAGTCCGGCCCGACTCTCTACCAGTACGGGAGCGGTAGCCGGGCACTGAAAAGGAGGAACACGCTCACCGAGCGCGTTGACCAGCTTCAGGCGCTCGGGGTCGTGGAGGGAGCGAAAGCTGCCAATAAAACCCAGCAGCATCACCCGCTGAAAACAGGTGACCACGGCCAGGTTGGGCGCCGGTTCACGCAACACATCACGCATCCGCTCGCACAGGGTGTCGCCGGCGTCCATGGTGCCGAGGAAGTGCCCCTGCAGCGGAATGTCATACCACTGCAGGCAGGCCTCATCCTCCACGCCGCGCCCTTTCACGGCTTCATCGAGCAGCGCGCACTGGGCGGTGAGAATATGCTGACAGCTGGCGTCATCAAGCCCGCTCGCCTTCAGCTCATGTTGCACGCGCTCGACATCAGCAACACAGCGCTGCCATAGCGTGTACCCTTCCTCATCGCGGAACTGCGGGCCGTGGCGCAGGCTGATAACCTGTAGCCAGGTGTTCTGCAGCAGCGCATCAATATCAATGGACGCGGCGTTGCCGCGTTTAGGCTCATTCACGTTCGTAGTACCGCAAAAAGTTCAAGTTCAGGCTCACCGAGCATCCCCGGGACGTAGAACATACAGGTGCCGCTCTGCAGCATTTCCGTCGCCAGAGGGTGGGACACATCGAGGCTGAAATACTGATTTTCCAGACGCAGCGGGATCGCCGCCGGCACATGACGCAATGGCGTGAGGGGCACCCCTGTCCGCGAGGAGTTGACGATGGCTTTGACATGATCCGGACTGCCCACTTTGCACTGTCGCGGAAACTGCTCCTGCAGTCGGGCGACCGGTACCGAAGAACGAACCGACAGGTAGTAGTCAGCCCCTTCCCGCAGCCGGGCATCGTGCAGACGCGCCTGCCAGAAGTGCAGCCGGGCATCATGCTCCAGCGCAATCGCCACCACCCGCGACGGCAGGCTCGCCTCCAGCAGGTCGCTCAGTAAATCAAACAGCGGCGGAAAAACCGCGTTCAGCTGGTCATGCTGATAAATCGGGACGGCATTCGCCTGATGGGTGAGCGAAAAGGTCAGCAGGCTGCCAGCCAGGCGCGCCAGCTCCGGGTAGAGGCGTTCCGGCGGGCTTTGCCGGTAACGCAGAAAGTACCCCAGCACCGGCTCGGCGCTGTTCAACGCATTCAGCAACCAGAACAGAGAGACATCGGCTACGGCAAAATCAGCCATCCGTTCATTGCTTTCGCGACGCATGGCCATCAGGCGCGTCAGACGAGCCCGGAGCTGGATGAGCAGCTGTTCAAGCTGCGTCGCCAGCCAGCGGCTGCCCTGGATCTGCAGCAGCGGCGGGAGAAACGTCTCGTCGATAAGCCAGGCCCCCTGCGAGTCCCGCTGCAGGCGAACAAGCGGACAGGTCAGGTAATCGCTGTTGTCCTGATGGGCGAAACGGAGGGTCAGCTCCGGCTGCATGACGGCAATCTGTCGGGTATCTTCCCCGAACTGGTTGCGGACATCGCGCCAGTGCTGCCGGAAGCGCACCGGCCTTTCGGCCACCTCCTCCGGCTTCAGGCAGTTGCCGCCATTCGCCTGCATCAGGGGCAGCGCCAGCACGATCACCGCCTCGCCGGACGCGCCGTCCAGCGACAGCGCGGACGGCAGCGCATCGGCATTGTCCGTATCAATCATCGTGCCATCCTGGAACCGGACCTGCAGCCTGTGAGCCTGCAGGCGGCCCAGTTTGAGCATCTCTGGTTCGAAGGTCGCCTCAACCACTCCCCAGGGGTGGTTAAGACCCATCCGGGCAATCACTTCCGCAGTCCAGGCTGCATACGCAGCCTGCTGTTGAAAATGCTGGGGCGACACCATAATGCCCCGGCCCCACAACGGACGTTCCGTTTTCATCATCGTCCGAACCTACGCCTTCGCCTTTGGCATCTGGCTAACCAGCGACAGATTGACGTCCATCCCCTCGACCTGGAAGTGCGGCACCGCGTACAGCTTCACGCGGAAGAAGCCCGGGTTATCCTCAATATCTTCCACCTCCACGCTGGCATCGCGCAGCGGATGGGAGGCCTGCAACTCGTCGCCAGGGTCGGTCATTTCAGTCACCAGGCTCCGCACCCAGGTGTTCAGCTCCAGCTCCAGCAGCCGCCGGTCCTTGGTGGTGCCGATATTCTCGCGCTGGATCATCTTCAGGTAGTGCGCGATGCGCGACAGCAGGAAGATGTACGGCAGACGCGCGTTGATGCGGCTGTTGGCGGTGGCGTCGGCGGTATCGTACAGCGCCGGTTTCTGCGCGGAGTTGGCCGAGAAGAAGCAGGCGTAATCGCGATTTTTGTAGTACGACAGCGGGATAAAGCCCAGGCTGGCAAACTCAAACTCCCGCGTTTCCGGGATCATCACCTCGGAAGGGATCTTCACCTGGTTGCCGGTGCCCAGATCGTACAGGTGGATGGGCAGATCTTTCACCGCGCCGCCGGCCTGCGGACCGCGGATCTGCACGCACCAGCCGTTATTGACAAAGCTCTTCACCATATTGGAAGCGAAGGAGAACGCCGCGCTGGTCCACAGATACTTTTCGTGGTCCGGACCTTTCACCTGCTCGACATAGTTGAAGCTGCGCACCGGCACGGTGTCCGGACCGTACGGCAGACGACCCAGCACGCGCGGCATCACCAGGCCGATGTAGCGGGCATCGTCGGTTTCACGAAATGATTTCCAGCGGATATATTCCGCGCGATCGAAGTAGTTGCCGATATCCTTAATAGCAGCCACCTCTTCCATGGTCTCTTTCAGGAAGAAGGCCGGGCCGACGGCGCCGATAAACGGCATATGGGCGGCCGCAGAGACGCGGGAGATATTGCGCAGGAGCGCCACATCCTGCGGGCTGGCGTCGAACTCATAGGCCGAGATCACCGAGCCGATCGGCTCGCCGCCGGGAGTGTCATACTCCGCGGTATAGGTGTGCCAGTAGAGTCCGCTCTGGATAAGCTCCGGCGCGTCCTCAAAGTCCTGGCGCAGATCGTCTTTGGCGACGTCAAGGATCTCCGTCTTGACGTTCTGCCGATAGTCGGTGTTGTCCACCAGCTGTTTGAGGCCGCGCCACAGGGATTCGACCTGCTGAAACTCCTGATGGTGCATCACCGCGTCCAGCTGACGGCTTATCTGGAAATCCAGTTCGGCGATATGGTGGTCAATCAGCGTTTTGTCGAGCTTTTCCACCCGCTGACCGGACTGACGAATGCGCTCCATAAACACCTGCATCGCCGCGGTGAGACGCTCCGCCGCCGGCGCCTCGGAGAGCGCGGCATCGTCCAGAAAGTCGTTGATATCCCCGAGGTGAGACGCCGGGGCGAGATTAATTTTTTCAAACAGCGAGGCGTAAACGCCCTCGCCCGCCCTATTTTCCTGCAGCGTGGTTTGCCCCTGAACAGGGGCGTTTTCTGTGGTAACAGACATTAGCATTTTCCCGGTTAATCCATTAACAGACTTGCCCCGCCATTATTTCGGGGCAAGCGCACTCATTTCGTCGCGTAATTCCTGGGACAGCGCCGGATCTTTCAGGATTACCTCAAGCTCTTTTCTGAAAGTGGCGTTATCAAGCAGATTGGATTTGAGATCGCGTAATAAATTACGCATCGCCAGCATGGCGCGGAGTTGCGGAATTTGCCGGGCAACCTGCTCCGGTTCAAAATCTTTGATGTCGGTAAAACGCAGTCTGACGTTCTCCTCTTCACCATTGCCGGCCAGCGTATTCGGCACCGAGAGGTTAACTTCCGGGCTAAATTCCGAAAGTACGCTGTTAAAGTTATTTTTATTGACGTTGATTTTTTCTCTTTCCGATAAAGGCCGGTTTTCCTTACCATGACTAAAATCGCCAATGGTAAGCAGCTTCAGCGGCAGTTCGACCTTCTTCTGCGCGCCGCCGGTATGAAGAGATAATTTGAGATTAATGCGCGCCCTGGGGA
>OGSZ01000743.1_pt1 | contig 9449 bp, 7 predicted proteins | sample 1574331 | NCBI WGS metagenome assembly OGSZ01 (sample SAMN03295853, study PRJEB24534) | human gut metagenome | isolation source: fecal sample 3 from infant 8 | host: Homo sapiens | place: USA: Pittsburgh, PA | collected 2014-07 | reverse complement strand
TAATACTATAGAAATTTTTTATTTATAAATTATATAAAAAATATTATAATTTCCTTTAAATTCAACCTTTTAATTTAAATATATATCTAAAAAATTTTTAAAGCTCTATCGTTATTATTTAAAACCTTATTTAAATCTTATATATATTATTAAAAATCTAATAAAAATGGCTTGTACCAAAACTCACTATAAAACTTATAAACCTCTTCCTTAAATCAATTAATACAAAACCTTCTATATTATTTTTAAATATAAAAAGTGATATATTCTATCTCTTTAGGAATCTATAAATTTTATTAAGGAGTAACTTTGGTACAAGCCTCTTAATAATTCAATATATAATTTTTATTATTGTGGATATTTATCTTAAGCATATTTAATATACTTTTCTTAAAAGCTAATTTTATATACTTTAATCAATACAATATACTTCTTCTAAAATTAAACTTTATACTCTTTAATTGGCTATATAAAGCTCTAATTCTAACATAGTATATTTAATCTAAAATTCATCATTTACTTTATCTATATCTTTAATAGTCTCATCTAATTCTTCATTGCTTTCCTCTAATTTTAGTCTTCCATAGATAACTTTATTTACTACTAAAGCTATACCTATTCCCATTACTATAAAAGCTATTCTCATAGGTACTGAAACTCCTGGTTGGAATAAAATCATTGCAGCCCCTAAAGAACTCATGGTTATGAATATCATCTTTATCTTATATTCCTTAATGAATGTGTAAATATAACTTAGGATAAGTAAAACTATACTACTAAACTGTTGTGGTACAAGATAAACAAATATTAATACAAATATTGCTGATCCTATTAAAGTACCAAAAAATCTTTCCTTAACCCTAGTCTTAGTATCATCAAAATGTGGTTGAGTTATTGACATTGCAGTAATGCTTATCCACATTGATTTTTGAAAACCAAGTATGCTTCCAAGTAACATAGCTATAGATACAGCCAGTGCCATTCTTAGTGAAAAGTTAAATTGAAGGGTATTTTTATTCATAGTTTTTATCATTTCACTTATATTCATATGATCAGAGTCATCTTTTTTTCTATGACTGAAGTAATAAACTAAAGCTATTAATGCTCCTCCAACAAATAATGCTATAAGTCTTCTTGGCAATTCACTCCATGTAATAGGAGTTCCTTCTATAAATACATAACAAAGTATAAAAGGTAAATATGCCTTTGTTTCCATAGCATTAGTAACTAAATATGAAACTATAAATATGCTTATGAAATTCACTACAAATCCTAAAAATGGATTTATTGAAGCTATTTGACTTGAAACTCCCATAAGAACAAAGGATAATACTGTAGTTATAATAGCCTCATTTAATTTCAAACTTAAATGAACATCTACAAACATAAGCATTGCAGTTATGGCGCATACCCCTACAAGACTATTAGCACTTCCAAAGACAGCTCCATATAAAGTAACAAAAATAACTATCCCAATTATCAAGATTAAATTACTTATAAGAATCTTAGGTTTTAAATTCTTTTTTATACTTTTTACCATTCTCTCTATTCCTCTTTTCCATCTAGTCATTTCTTCTGTCGAGCATTATACCACATTTAAAATTTTAGTGAAATAAGTTTTTTAGGTAAAAAAGTAGAGTTCAAAGCATTTTTTTATTACTTTGAACCCTTCTTTCTTACTTTATTAATATCTCTAGTGCTTATATATTTTTTAATTATAAATTTCAATAAGGCTTATAATTCTAAAATAACATATTATTTACAAAAGCTATATCAAAATAAGGATAAACCTTACAAATAATATGAAGAGAATATCTAGATGAGCTTTAGAATTTAAATTATTACGGAGAAGATATTACGTTAAGAAGCTGAGACTGTTCGAAGCGTAGCAAGTTTCGAAGCTTTAGTAATATCTTCGGAGTAATAATTATAAATTCTTAGCGAAATCTAGTAATTCTCGGAATATGTTTGTAAGGTTTATTATTTTATTTTGATATAGCTCTTTAAATTACTTTTTCTTAAAGCTTATTATGGCTTTGAATAAATCACCATCTACTTCTATGTGAAATTTTCCACCTTGAAGTTCAACGAAGCTCTTAACTATTGCAAGCCCTAATCCTGAACCCTCTGTGTTACGAGATTTATCTCCTCTTACAAATCTCTCTGAAATTTCATTAATATTAAAGGTTATTTCATCTGCTGAAATGTTTTTTATAATCACATCAACATTTTCTCTTCTCTCTTTAATTTCTATATACACCCTTGAATTAGGAAGAGCATATTTAACTACATTAATTATTAAATTTTCAAATACCCTGTAAGTTCTTTGTCCATCTAGTGGCAAGATTACTTTTTCCTCTGGCAATGAAAGTCTCATATCTAAACCAGCTTCATTTATTTTATCATCTAATTCTAAAACTACTTGTTTCATAAGATATGAAATATCCACATCCATTATATTTAAATTTATATTTCCAGTAGTAGCTTTACTTACTTCAAATAAATCTTCTATTAAGTGTTTTAACCTTTGTGATTTTCTCTCTAAAGTTTCTAAGTAAGCTTTCCTTTTTTCTTCGTCTTCTTCTCCTTTTAATAGATCAACATAAGCAATTATTGATGTTAATGGAGTTTTTAAATCATGAGAAACATTTGATATAAGCTCTGTTTTCATTCTTTGACTTTTAACTTCTTCTTCGACAGCTGCCTTGAACCCCTTTTGGATATTATTTAATTCATCTCTCATTGGATTAAAGAAGCCACAATCCTCATCATCCTTAGAGTCTAAGTTTCCATTTGATATTTCCTTGGTCTTTTCTAAAATTTTGTTATAGTCCTTTTTCCACTTATCTATATATTTTCTACCAAAGTAGAATAAAATTCCTGAATATATTACTACTCCAAATATTCCAAAGAACCAAACTGAACAAAGGATTGAGACAATGACAAAGTTTATTCCTAAAAGTATTAAAAGAACCTTATCACTATTTTTATTTAAATCTATTCCTTTAATATAGTTTATGAATTTTCTTAATATAAAAAATATAACGTCTTTTACTTTATAAACTAATACATGCTTTCTTATATAATTTTTAAATCCAATATTAAATATATATTTTACATAGATTACTTCAAAGAATACAAAGCCATATATGACCATCCAATAAAGCACATTAATTATATTAGTAACTATATCTAAATGTGGTAAGCTAGTCATTTTTAGAGCTTCACTTAATCCTCCTTGAAGTGTTGGAATTATTATAAGTCTTCCACTTTCAATTGTGAATGCTAGCATAATTGAAGCTATTATAAAGTTAATCTCAAAAGGAATCTTTAAAAACTTATTAAAACCTAAAACCTCTCTTGTATATTTAAATGGAATAAGTAAGGCAAGTAAACAAGTAACTATTATTCCAATCATGATGAAAGGAGCGCTAGCACTCCCAAGTGCCATAATCTTATGATTCATTTCACTATAATATAAGTTATCTTGGTATTCTAAAGTTTTTGGTACTGCATACACATAGGTCATATTTTCTATGGGTTTTGCTTCATACTCATTGTGATATGCAAAATACTGTGAATCCATATCTAATAATAGATTGCTTACCCTTGGGCTATCCTCACCATAAATTTTTTCTAAAGAAACCTTGCCTCTGTTGTTATACTTAAGTACCATATAAAATCTATAATAATTTTCTAAATCACCATTTTCAATATATGAACCCTTTGCTAAGGTTTCAAGCAACCAATTTTGATCTCCTTTGCTTTCATATACTGTATTCCCCTCTTCATCCATAGCATATACTCTTAAGTTTCCTAAAGAATGCACTTTATTTATAAGTTCTTTAATATGGGAATTTAACTCTCTCTTATCTTCATTTAAGTTATATTCTGGACTCTCTTCACTATTAGATATATTTTCCCTTTTTAAAGTGAATAAATCCTCTATAGGATTTAGTTCTTTGTCATTTTCCTCAGCTTTTTTCTCTAAATAATCATAGTAAATTCCATAGTTTGTATTTATTATTTTTTCTCTAAAATTATAATTATCAAGTAAACTATAACTTGTAATATAGCTTGGAGCATTTTTCTTTATTATAGGATATGATAATAATAAACATATAGATATAATTCCTATTAATATTAAGGTTATTATTGTAAAAACCCACTTTGTTTTATTAGTTCTATTTTCCTTATTAACTTGTAAGTTTTCCTTATTGCTTTTCGATTTTATAGCCAACTCCCCACACCACCTTTAAATATTTTGGATTTTTTGGATCTATCTCTATTTTTTCTCTTATATTTCTTACATGGACCATTACAGTGTCTGTGTTTACTGCATTTTCATTCCATACTCTTTCATATATTTCTTCTGCTGAAAAAACTCTTCCTGGACTCTTAATAAGTAATTGAAGTATTTTAAATTCTATAGGAGTTACTTTTACTACATCTCCATCTAATATTACTTCTTTTCTATCACTATTAACCTCTAATCCACCTATGGAATAAGAATTTGTTTTCTTCTCATCCTTTTTCACCATGTTTAAGTATTTAGAATATCTTCTTAATTGAGAATTAACTCTTGCAAGAAGTTCTAATGGATTAAATGGTTTTGTCACATAATCATCAGCTCCAATATTAAGTCCTAAAATTTTATCCATATCCTCTGATTTTGCTGATAACATTATTATAGGAAAGTCATAACTTTCTCTAATTTTCATTACCATTGTAGCTCCATCCATTTTAGGCATCATTATGTCAACAACAGCTAAATGAACCTCTTCCTTTTCAACTATTTCTAATCCTTCTAAACCATTACTTCCTTTAAATACATTGTATCCTTGATTTTTTAGATATATTTCAATAGCCTCTGCTATTTCCTTTTCGTCTTCAACAACTAAAACATTATACTTTTCCATCTCTTTATTACTCCCTTTTTTATTACTATATTTTTATTAGATGCATATAAATATCTAGCTTAACTTTATCTCTGTGCTTTTTAAATTTTAATCTTAATTTAATTAGTATTGATTTTAACACTTTGATAAGCACTACATAATTTCATAAATTTAAACTAGAATTTTTCTTTAACATTATAATTTATCCAATAATTTCAATATAATAATATCATAGAAAGCTTTTTCACTGTTAGAAACATAGCCTTTCCTTAACTATTTCCTTGTATTCTTTAAAGTTTGTTAATACCTCATTGTCTATATTTCCAAAAACATCTGCTGAAAACTGTATTTTTGTAAAAGGAAGTGGTATGCCATAGTTGTCAATTTTATTTTTTAATTTTAACTTCTTTGAATGCCTAACCTTTATTCCAACAAAAGGTTTATTTGAATCTTTTGCTAAGGAAAAGGCTATTTTCTTTGGCTCATGTAATGGTCCTATAGGTCCATCTAAAGCTAAAGCAACTAAGGAGTCCTCCTTGCTTTTTTCCCTTAATTCCTTAATAAATTCTTTCTTATGAATATCACCTGGCATCTTAAGAGCACTAGCTCCATAAGAATTAAGAATATATTCTATATACTCACCTCTAGAGTCATCTGTAACCACTACATTTACATCTAACTCTTGATTTTTTTTAACTTTATAATATCTATTTAATTTTTTTAAGAGAAGATTCATAGAATAACTATTTTCCCTCCAAAATCCTAAAATACAATTATCCATAATCTCATCATCTATCTCATAAAAATTTTCAAAACTTACTGTACTTGTCTTTAGTACAAAGTTTAAATATCCATTGTAAACGCGCTTAACTACTGACTTCAATTTAATTATCCCCCTAGCCTTTATTCTATTTATAGATTTTCAAAAACACCTCCAATTTCTATCCTAAAAATTTTAATAATTCCTCTCCCAAGAAATATCCTGATGATATTAAAACTGTATTCCATATAAAAATTCCTAAAGTTGCATAAGCACTATACTTAAGAAAATTTAATTTCAAAACTCCTGCTGGTATTGATATTACTGTCCTAGCCATTGGAATTAGTTTACTTATTAAAATTCCTGTATACCCCTTTTCTCTTAAATAATCAATTTTGCTATTTACAAAGCTTTCGTGACTTGGAAATTTATTTAGATATTTTTTAAGAATTACCTCCCCTCCAAATCTTCCTATGCAATAAAGTATCCAACTTCCTATTAGACCTGCTATTACAGATACCAAAAGTGCTGTTATAAGACTCATTTCACTTCTTGAAACTAAAACGCCCACTGCTGGCATTATTATCCCTGCAGGAAGCCCTGGTAAATTCATATATTCTAAAAGAATAATCACAAATAAAAATAAAAGCCCATACTCTGCAAAATAGTTTGTTATAGTTATAAAATCCATACCCCTTACCTTTCAATTTTAAAATTTTATTTAATCTATATTTTTATTAATTTTTGATTTTAACTTCCCCTCCTAATCTAACTTAATTTTCAAGGAAATTTCTATTATCTAAATTGTTAATTGCTTTCTTCTCATTTGCTACACTCTTATAATAAACTTTAAAAATAAAGAAACTCCTCAGATAAATCTAAAGATTTTCTAAAGAGTTTCTTAATATTTTTTTGATTTTAGTTAGTAATCTTAAACGGACTTATTTTTAACTTCTAAAATTTTAGGTAAACTGATTTTTATATACTTTTTTATTATTAATAAATCTCCCTTAGTTCTTCCTCTATTTTATTAAAAATTACATTTAATAAATTTTTATCTACATTAATGTGTTTTGATGAAATTCCCCAATTGGAGTAATTTATAAATAATATAAGACATCTTATCTTACTCAAAATTATGCTCTGTTTATCTACTAAGTCTTTAAGCTCTAAATTTTCAGCAATTAATTTATTTTCCATTAACTTAGACTCAATAAGGTTACAATCTAATAGAAGTTTAACTGTATTCTCATTATATTTCTCTTCATATAATATGCTTTTTAACTCATAAAGAAGTTTATTTGTTAATTCTAAATACCTTTCCTTTAAATCATATATAGAATTTTTTATGCTCTGTGGGAAAATAAGCTTATTAATTCCTAAAGCTATTACTATCCCTATTATTACAAATAAAAATCTATAAAAAGCTAAGTATCCAACTGTACTTCTAGATAATCCAAAGCTTAGAGCCATAAGTGCTGTGCATACAACCTTTTTCTCATAATCCTTTTGGACAAAGTAAAGAAACATTAATATTAATAAAAGTAATTCTAAAGGAATAATATGTGGGAAAAATGTAAATATTGAAATATAGATTATCACTCCTATTATTGTCCCTTTGAATCTTTTTATTGCTTTTGTTAAAGTTTCTTCTTCATATGGCTGTATAACCACATAAACGCTGGTAACAATCCATCTTCCCTGATGTATTTTAAATAAATCTACTATAAACATTATTAGGGAAACTGCTATGGCTAGTTTTAAAGAATAGGCTACCCTTAAATCTTTCACTTTTAAAGAACTATTTCCTATTAGTAGTTCCTTAAGATTAAATTTTACTTTAATTCTCTTCCTTGATTTCTTCCTCCTATATTCATATAAATTATTTATATTTTTCTCTAAAAGTCTTATAAGTTCAGTGCATTCCCCTAAAAATGTATATTCTTTCTTAGTCCAATTATTTGTGGTAGAAGACTTATTTAAACCATCCTTTTCCTCATTAATACACTCCACTTTTCTTTCTAAAAATAAAGTTATGTTTTCTAAATCATGATTTAAACTATTTAAATAGTCTATTACGTCTTTAGATTTATTATTAATTTTGCCAACTTTATTGATTATTGAATTTATTCTTTCTAATATAAGTACAATATTAAAATAAATATCATCCTTATGATTTTCTATAAATTTATTATTATTTCTTCCTTCAATCAAAATTAATAGTTTTCTTAATTCGCTATCTATATAGATATTTTCCTTTTCCCTATAGATTTCATTTATTATATGGCAGATTTCCTTTTGAATATTTCTTATAGATCTTATGATTATACTATTTGAATTCTTTTTAAAGTTTCTTCTATTAAATAATATGTGAATTCCAATAATAATGAAAACACCTACCCCCATAGCCACTAACCTTCTTGGCAACTCATCTAAACTAATAGGATATTCCCACATATACACATATAACAATAGGAATATATAGGAAATAACATTTTTAAATTCTGTTGTATATATAAATGATACTGTAAAAAGTATTAAAAAGTTTATTATTAATCCCACAAATGGATTTATGGCAGATATATAGGCACTTATGGCTAAAAATAAATTTAATATGAGAAATATCATAGACTTATAAATTGGATATGAAGTTAAATCTATTCTTAGAAAAGCATATGATGCCATTGCTATTATTAATCCTATAATAGTGTTTTCCACTCCAAATATTGTTTTGTATCCACCCATTAATACCACAGATAAAACTGCAAATATTAAAGGTAATTTAAATCTTTTTATATTCATTTGTTTAATTGTCATTGTAATTTTCACTCTTCTTATCTTTAATTAATAAAATTTATAATAATAAGTATTATAAAGTCTAGTATAATACTAGAGTAAAGACTTTTTTAGAAAGGGAGCGATTATTTTAATGGATAAATATTTTTCAATTGGTGAAGTTTCAAAAATTACTGGTTTGTCCATAGATAGACTAAGAAACTATGACAAGATAGGATTATTAAAGCCTTCTTATATTGATCCTAAAAGTGGATATAGATATTATTCAGAAAATAAATTTAGAAAATTAAGGATTATAAAATATCTTAGAAAAATTGGTACTCCCTTAAAAGAAATTGATTTAATACTAAATAAAAATATAGATTCTCAGGAATTTGCGAAGTTTCTTGAACTTAAAATAAGGGATATTGAAAAGGAAATTGAAAGTTTAAATATGATAAAAGAAGATATAAGTGAAATTAAACATACCTTTGAATGTAACTTTAAATTAAGCAATATAAATTATATTCATAAAAAGTATATTGATGAAAGATATGTAGTAAAGAAAAGCCTAAATAAAAATATAAATTTTGTTGTTTCCCATAGAGAACAAGTATTTTCAAAGTTTAAATCAGAAATAAATACTTTAGAACCTCCTCGTTCTCTAGAAAAAGGGCTCTATTTACATAGCTTAGAAGACCTAGAAAATAATAATACAGAGGTGTATATGCTTCTAAAAGATTATGAAAATATACATAATTTCATTATACCTAGTGGTAACTATTTATGTCTTTCATATAAAGAAAATGAACGTGATAAAGCTATTTTTAAATTAAAATCCTATATTGAAGAAAATCATATTAAAATTAAGGGACCAATTTTAAATTTAGTCCTAACAACACTTCCAAAGGAAGAATTCCAATTTCAAATTTTAATTTAAAAGAATAAGAATATTTTATAAAAAAAGGGCGTGTATCAAAATAACTTTTTTAAAACTTACAAACATATTCCGAGAA
>OGSZ01000721.1_pt1 | contig 9819 bp, 8 predicted proteins | sample 1574331 | NCBI WGS metagenome assembly OGSZ01 (sample SAMN03295853, study PRJEB24534) | human gut metagenome | isolation source: fecal sample 3 from infant 8 | host: Homo sapiens | place: USA: Pittsburgh, PA | collected 2014-07 | reverse complement strand
TATTAACATCGACGAAGAAGTGCATCGTCTGCGCGAGAAAAGCGTAGAGCTGACACGCAAAATCTTCGCCGATCTCGGTGCATGGCAGGTTGCGCAACTGGCGCGCCACCCGCGCCGTCCTTATACCCTGGATTATGTCCGCCTGGCGTTCGACGAATTTGACGAACTGGCCGGTGACCGCGCCTACGCTGACGATAAAGCGATTGTCGGCGGTATCGCGCGTCTTGATGGTCGTCCGGTGATGATCATCGGCCACCAGAAAGGTCGCGAAACCAAAGAGAAAATCCGTCGCAACTTTGGTATGCCGGCCCCGGAAGGCTACCGCAAAGCGCTGCGCCTGATGGAAATGGCCGAGCGGTTTAAAATGCCGATCATCACCTTCATCGACACCCCTGGCGCCTACCCGGGCGTCGGCGCGGAAGAGCGTGGCCAGTCGGAAGCGATCGCCCGCAACCTGCGTGAGATGTCGCGTCTGAGCGTGCCGGTTATCTGCACCGTGATCGGCGAAGGCGGCTCCGGCGGCGCGCTGGCGATTGGCGTGGGCGACAAGGTCAATATGCTGCAGTACAGCACCTATTCGGTGATTTCGCCGGAAGGCTGCGCGTCCATTCTGTGGAAAAGCGCGGATAAAGCACCGCTGGCCGCGGAAGCGATGGGTATCGTCGCACCGCGTCTGAAAGAGCTGAAGCTGATTGATTCTATCGTTCAGGAACCGTTGGGCGGCGCGCACCGCAACCCGGAAGCAATGGCAGCGAGCCTGAAAGCGCAGCTGCTGGCAGACCTGGCCGATCTCGATCTGCTCAGCGAAGAAGAGCTGCTGAACCGCCGCTATCAGCGTCTGATGAGCTACGGTTACGCCTAAGTTTTCCGCTAGCGAAAAACACTAAGGGCCGGATTTTCCGGCCCTTTTTTTGTGTGCGATGCGCCCAGGGGATTGCTATGATGCTTGACTTAGGTGAATACCAGGAGGAAAGCGTGAATATCATCGCCATCATGGGGCCTCACGGCGTCTACCACAAAGACGAGCCGATCAAAGAACTGGAAGCGGCGCTGCAGCGCCAGGGCTTCCAGACCATCTGGCCGCAAAACAGCGCCGACCTGCTGCAGTTTATTGAGCACAACCCGCGCATCTGCGGGGTGATCTTCGACTGGGATGAATACAGCGTCGATCTGTGCAGCGATATCAATCAGCTCAATGAATATCTGCCCCTGTACGCCTTTATTAATGCCCACTCGACGATGGACGTCAGCAGTCAGGATCTGCGTATGACGCTGTGGTTCTTCGAATATGCGCTGGGACTCGCCGAAGAGATCGCCACCCGCATTGGGCAGTATACCCGCGAGTACCTGGACAATATCACCCCGCCGTTTACCCGCGCGCTGTTTAACTATGTGCAGGAGGGGAAGTATACCTTTTGTACACCGGGCCATATGGGCGGTAGCGCCTATCAGAAAAGCCCGGTGGGCTGCCTGTTCTATGATTTCTTTGGCGGAAATACGCTGAAGGCGGATGTCTCGATTTCGGTCACCGAGCTGGGCTCCCTGCTGGATCATACCGGCCCGCATCTGGAGGCGGAGGAGTATATTGCCCGCGCCTTTGGCGCTGAACAGAGCTACATGGTGACCAATGGCACCTCGACGTCCAACAAAATTGTTGGTATGTACTCGGCGCCCGCCGGCAGCACGCTGCTGATTGACCGTAACTGTCACAAATCACTGGCCCACCTGCTGATGATGAGCGATGTGGTTCCCTTGTGGCTGAAGCCGACCCGCAACGCGTTGGGGATCCTCGGCGGTATCCCCCGGCGCGAATTTACCCGCGACAGCATTCAGCAGAAAGTGCGCGACACGGGCGGGGCGCAGTGGCCCGTGCATGCGGTGATCACCAACTCCACCTACGATGGTCTGCTCTATAACACCACCTGGCTTAAGGAGACGCTCGACGTCCCGTCGATCCATTTCGATTCCGCCTGGGTGCCCTATACCCATTTCCATCCGATATATCAGGGGAAAAGCGGCATGAGCGGGGAGCGGATCCCCGGAAAAGTCATCTTCGAGACGCAGTCCACGCATAAGATGCTGGCCGCGCTGTCGCAGGCCTCGCTGATCCACATTAAGGGCAACTATGATGAAGAGACCTTTAATGAAGCCTTTATGATGCATACCTCGACGTCGCCGAGCTATCCCATCGTCGCGTCGATTGAGACCGCGGCGGCGATGCTGCGCGGTAACTCCGGTAAGCGCCTGATCCAGCGCTCCATTGAGCGGGCGCTGGATTTCCGCAAAGAGGTGCAGCGACTGCGCGAGGAGTCGGACGGCTGGTTCTTTGATATCTGGCAGCCGGAAGCGGTGGATAAAGCCGAGTGCTGGCCGGTGGCGCCTGGCGAAGACTGGCACGGTTTCAAAGATGCCGATGCGGATCATATGTATCTCGATCCGGTGAAGGTCACCATTCTGACGCCGGGCATGGACGAGCAGGGGAATATGGATGAAGAGGGGATCCCGGCGGCGCTGGTGGCGAAGTTCCTCGACGAGCGGGGCGTGGTGGTGGAAAAAACGGGCCCCTATAACCTGCTGTTCCTGTTCAGCATCGGTATTGATAAAACCCGGGCGATGGGGCTGCTGCGCGGCCTGACCGAGTTCAAACGCGCCTACGATCTCAATCTGCGGGTGAAAAATATGTTGCCGGATCTGTACGCGGAAGATCCCGACTTCTACCGCAACATGCGGATCCAGGATCTGGCGCAGGGGATCCACCGCTTGATCCGTCAGCACCAGCTGCCGCAGCTGATGCTCAGCGCCTTTGACGTCCTGCCGGAAATGAAAATGACGCCGCATCACGCCTGGCAGCGCCAGATTAAGGGTGAGGTGGAAACCATTGAACTGGAGAACCTGGTCGGCCGGATTTCGGCCAACATGATCCTCCCTTATCCGCCGGGCGTACCGCTCCTGATGCCGGGAGAGATGATCACGGAGGAGAGCCGGGCAGTGCTCGATTTCCTGCTGATGCTCTGCTCCATCGGCCGTCATTACCCGGGGTTTGAGACCGATATTCACGGGGCGAAGCGCGATGAGGACGGCGTGTATCGGGTACGAGTCTTAAAAAATGACGAAAGGCTTGCGCGTTAACGGCGCGCACGAGTAACGTGGCTGGCTTAACAGAAGGAGTTTGACCATGCTGGGTTTGAAACGGGTTCACCATATTGCCATCATTGCGACTGACTACGCCCGCAGTAAAGCGTTCTATTGCGATATTCTGGGGTTTACGCTGCAAAGTGAGTTCTATCGCGCCGAGCGCGACTCCTGGAAGGGCGATCTGGCGCTCAATGGCGAGTACGTGATTGAGCTGTTCTCGTTCCCGTTTCCCCCGGCCCGCCCCAGTCGCCCCGAAGCCTGCGGGCTGCGTCATCTGGCCTTTAGCGTGGATGATATCGACGCCGCGGTAGCGCATCTGACGGCGCATGGCGTCGAGTGCGAAGCGATTCGCGTCGATCCCTTTACCGGCAAACGCTTTACCTTCTTTAGCGATCCGGACGACCTGCCGCTGGAAATATATCAGCAGTAAACCTTGCCAGCGCGACTCTGGCCCGGTAACGTGCCGGGCCATCACTTCTCGGTATGTTCGTGGATATGACGGCTGATATTGCGCATACGCTTCATCCCCATCGCCAGCTGCTGGTGGCCTTCAGCGGCGGTCTGGATTCGACGGTTCTCCTGCACCAGCTGGTGCTGCTGCGGGAACAGGATCCCTCGCTGACGCTGCGGGCGGTGCATGTTCACCACGGCCTGAGCGCCCATGCAGACGACTGGGTGGCGCATTGTCGGCAGATTTGCCTGCAGTGGCAGGTGCCGCTGGTGGTGCATCATGTGACGTTAGCCAGGGGCGGTCTCGGCGTGGAGGCCCATGCCCGTGCGGCGCGCTATCAGGCCTTTCAGGATACGCTCAATGCCGGCGAGGTGTTAGTGACCGCCCAGCACCAGGATGACCAGTGCGAAACGCTGCTGCTGGCGTTAAAACGCGGCAGCGGTCCTACTGGTCTGTCGGCGATGGCGCCATCCTCTGCCTTTGCCGACAGTCGACTACTGCGTCCTCTCCTCAATGAAACCCGCGAATCGCTACGCCAGTGGGCGCTCGCCCATCAGCTGTCGTGGATTGAAGATGAGAGTAATCAGGACGATACCTATGACCGCAACTTTCTGCGCCTGCGGGTGATCCCGGTCCTGCGCGAGCGCTGGCCGCACTTTAGCGAGGCCGTTGCCCGCAGCGCCAGCCTGTGCGCCGAGCAGGAACAACTGCTGGACGAAATGCTGGCGGCGGAGCTGGCGTCGCTGGTGGCCGAAGATGGCTCGCTGTCTATCACGCCGCTGACGTCGATGAGCCCACCCCGTCGCGCGGCGCTGCTGCGTCGCTGGCTCGCCGGGCATCAGGCGCCGATGCCGGCCCGGGAGGTGCCAGAGCGCCTCTGGCATGAGGTGGCGCTGGCGCGGGAAGATGCCAGCCCTTGTCTGCGGCTCGGGGATTTTACCGTCCGCCGTTTTCAACAGCGTTTGTACTGGGTGAAGTATCTTCCCGGCCAGACGGAAAGTGTCCAGCACTGGCCCGACTGGCGCCAGCCGCTGCGGCTGGCAGACGGTCTCGGCGAGCTGATGCTGCAGCCCGGCGGCAGGCTGCGCCCGCCGTCTGCGGATGAGCCGGTCACTGTCCGCTTTCGCGCCAGCGGCCACCTGCATATCGTCGGACGCCACGGCGGACGTAAGCTGAAGAAGATCTGGCAGGAGCTGGGCGTTCCTCCCTGGCGACGAGACACTACGCCGCTGCTGTTTTACGGCGAAACGCCGATCGCTGCAGCGGACGATCTGTTTGTGACCACCGAAGGTGAAGTGAAGGACGGGGAAGGGGTCAGGCTGTCATGGAGGAAAACGGGCGGTTAAGCCCGTTTTGATTCAGGATTCGCTCACCACCACGGTGCCGATTTCCGGGTGACTGAAGCTGGCGATTTTATCCAGGCGCAGCTCGCGGACGTTGCCGGCGAGTTCGACCACCAGATACTCGATATTTTTACGCGAGATTAGATCGCTGGCCTTTGCCTGCAGCTGTTCGCCATCCTTCAGCGCCAGCGTCAGCACCAGGTGATGCTGGCAAGCCAGTTCCAGGTTGTCGTAATCATCGCAGTTAATGGGTTGATAAGTATCATTCATTGACATAATCGCTCACCAGTAAGTTTGCTGCCGCATAAGCGGCCTTTTCCCTGACTGACTCCGAAAGGGCCTCATCCGCCGCAATCTCATTCAATACTTTCAACACGCAACCCAGCGCATCCGGGATATACCCTAAGTCTCCGCTGGCTATTTCCGCATACCGCTTGCGTATTAACTCACAATAGTGGTCCACATGCCCTCCTGTCAGCGTTCTGACTCAACCGTGGGATGCAAGTTTAAGCCTACGAAGATAAACTCTGTTTAGCAAGGGAACTATATCATAGTCATTTAAGCAATTTCAGCAGGATGAAACAGGTTGCTGCGATTGACGACAGCCTTTTGCCGCCAGTTTCGCTACAATGTCCGCCATTCTTTTCAGGAGTTTATTCATGGCGCTGAAAGCGACAATATATAAAGCTGCGGTAAATGTAGCCGATCTGGATCGCAACCAGTTTCTGGATGCTAACCTGACGCTGGCGCAGCACCCCTCGGAAACCCAGGAGCGCATGATGCTGCGCCTGCTGGCGTGGATCAAATATGCCGATGAACGGCTGCAGTTTACCCGCGGCCTGTCATCGGACGACGAGCCGGAGCTGTGGCTGCTTAACGATCATCTCGGGGTCGATCTGTGGATCGAACTGGGTCTGCCGGATGAGCGGCGGATTAAGAAAGCCTGCTCACGGGCGCAGGCGGTGGCGCTGTTTGCCTATAATAGCCGGGCCGCTGAAATCTGGTGGCAGCAGAATCAGAACAAGCTTGCGGCGTACCCGAAGTTAACCATCTGGTATCTTGATGACGCGCAACTGGCGCAGCTTAGCGCCTTTGCCGACCGTACCATGACACTGCAGGCCACTCTGCAGGACGGTAGTATCTGGTTATCCGATGCTCGGAATAATCTGGAAATTCATTTGACGGCCTGGCAAGCACCGGCATGATTACCATTAGCCGCAGCGTGACCCTTGCCGATAACGAGGTTACGCTGGAAGGTATTCGTGCCCAGGGGGCCGGGGGCCAGCATGTGAACAAAGCGTCGACGGCAATCCATCTGCGCTTTGATATTAAAGCTTCAAGCCTGCCGGAGTTTTACAAAGAGCGCCTGCTCGCCGCCAGGCACCACTTAATTTCTGCTGACGGTGTGGTTATCATTAAGGCTCAGGAATACCGCAGCCAGGAGATGAACCGTGAAGCGGCGATTGCCCGGCTGGTGGCCCTCATAAAAGAATTAACCGCAGTGCAAAAAAGTCGCCGGGAGACGCGACCGACTCGGGCATCCAAAGAGCGACGCCTTGCTTCCAAGGCACAGAAGTCCTCAGTCAAGGCGCTGCGTGGGAAAGTTCGCCAGTGAAGACGTCGGCGAACGGGTGAAATGGATGATAAGGAAAGCAAAGTGAAGAAAATCGTATTCTCCGTGATAGCGGCCTGCTCGCTGTTCGCGCTGTTTGGTTGTAACCATCGCGCCGAGACTGACACCGTACAGCCAGCGGCGATGGAAGAGCTCAAACCGATGCAGCAAAGCTGGCGTGGGGTGCTGCCTTGCGCGGATTGTGAAGGTATCGACACCTCGCTGTTCCTGGAAAAAGACGGTACCTGGGTGATGAACGAGCACTACCAGGGCGCTCGTCGTGAACCGTCATCTTTTGCCTCTTATGGCACCTGGGCTCGCACAGCGGATAAACTGGTGCTGACCGACAGCAAAGGCGAGAAATCATATTTTCGCGCGAAGGGCGACAAGCTGGAGATGCTTGACCGCAACGGGAGCCCCGTTCAGTCTCCCCTCAATTATACCCTGGAGCCGGTGAAGGCCAGCCTGCCGACCACCCCGATGGCGATGCGCGGCATGTATTTCTATATGGCCGATGCGGCAACCTTTACCGATTGCGCGACCGGTAAACGCGTCGCGGTGGCGAACAATGCCCAGCTTGAGCGGGATTATGCCGCTGCCCGCGGCAATGACTCACGACCGGTGCTGCTGGTGGTGGAGGGGCACTTTACCCTCGAGGCGAACCCGGACACCGGCGAAATGATGAAGACGCTGATGACGGACCAGGCCGGCAAATTTATTCCCGGTAAAGACTGTAGCCATTGATTGTCAGGCCCCTGCCCGGGAAATGGGCAGGGGATGATCCCACACAGTCCCCCTACTTGCTCCTGCTCTTCGCCCTGTCATATACAGAGTGAGCGTGGGTCTGGCTGGCGGAAAAGCGCAAATCTTTTCTTTACTCCGCATCGTCCTTCGGTTTATTCAGCCCCACCAGCTTCCCGGCCTGAAGATAAACGCCCAGTTTCAGATGCCCGACATACTGTAGCTGCGTTTCGGGTTTAAACGTGGCGACGTCTCCTTCCCGCATGTGCAGCAGATCGGAAGGACTGATCCACGCCGCCTGCGCCAGGGTCAGCGGATGCCCGGCTCTGACGAAGGCCTCGCTAACAAACTCCGAGCAAAACCACGCTTTCTTGTCGGCGCTTGCCGCATCGCCCAGTTGCGCTTTGGCCAGGCCGCTCACGCACTGCTGACGAAAGTTACGCGAGAAAGGGTTGAGCGAGCAGAGCGGTTTGGTGACCATATAAGGGATAAACTGAATAATGCCGCGATAGTTATACCCGCTGTCTTTGACCTGCCAGGCAAAATTTTTCATCGCCGTTGCCTGGTCCGGCGTCAGGTCGGGCACCCTGAGGGCAAAGAGTTTATCGCTATGCGCCAGCGCCTGCTGAACAGAAATCACCTGTACGCCAGCGCCGGTGGCTTCCGCGATCTGACCCTCGCCAAGATACAGTGCGACGTGGCTAACGGAAGAGGCGCTGAAGGCGCGGATCCCAAGCGAAGTGATACCCAGGCTGGACGAGAAGAGCAGGTCGCCGGAACGGAGATCGCTTTCGTCAATTTCGTGGAGCCCGCTGCCGGCAATCGAGCTTTGACGCTGGAGAGTGACAGCCCATGGCGGGGAGCGGCCCTCGGTAGCGGATGCGGCGCTGCGGCCGACGTCTACGGTGCAGGCGGTAAGCAGCAGCAGGGCGGAAGTAAGCAATCCGCTGCTGAGGATAGGTGCAGTCATAGGTACTTTCCTTGTAAAAAAAAGGCCCTGACATCCGTTCAGGGCCCTGAGGTGGTTGCTTAGCCTTTTATCGCTTTAACCAGATATTCCACGATATCACCGGTTTTAATCAGCTGCTTCTCACCATTGCGACGATACTTGTATTCGATATCATCGTTATCGAGGTTCCGATCGCCCAGCACGATGGTGTGCGGAATACCGATCAGTTCCATATCGGCGAACATCACGCCCGGACGCTCTTTACGGTCGTCCATCAGCACATCGATGCCGTGCGCACGCAGCTCGGCGTACAGCTTCTCGGCCAGCTCCTGCACGCGATAGGACTTGTGCATATTCATCGGCAGAATCGCCACCTGGAACGGCGCGATGGCGTCTGGCCAGATAATCCCGCGATCGTCGAAGTTCTGCTCGATAGCGGCGGCCACCACGCGGGTCACCCCAATACCGTAGCAGCCCATGGTCAGGATCTGGTTACGGCCATCTTCGCCCTGAACTGCGGCATTCATCGCCTGAGAGTACTTTGTACCCAGCTGGAAGATATGACCCACTTCGATACCGCGCTTGATAAGCAGAGTACCTTTGCCGTCCGGGCTCGGATCGCCGGCAACGACGTTACGAATATCGGCGACTTCCGGCGTGGCAACGTCGCGATCCCAGTTGATGCCAAAGTAGTGTTTGCCATCGATGTTGGCGCCAGCGGCGAAATCGCTCATCACCGCGACGGTACGGTCGATAACCACCGGGATCGGCAGGTTCACCGGACCCAGGGAGCCCGGACCCGCTTTCACCAGAGCGCGGATCTCTTCTTCGGTGGCGAAGGTCAGCGGGCTGGCGACCTGCGGCAGTTTTTCCGCTTTCACTTCGTTCAGCTCGTGATCGCCGCGCACCAGCAGGGCAATCAGCGGGGAGGCGCTACCTTCAACCGCTTTCACCAGCAGGGTCTTCACGGTTTTTTCGATCGGCAGATCGAACTGCTCAACCAGCTCGGCGATGGTTTTGGCGTTCGGCGTATCAACCAGGGTCATCTCCTGGGTGGCGGCTGCGCGCGGCTCTTTTGGCGCAACGGCTTCCGCAAACTCGATGTTTGCCGCGTAGTCGGAGCTGTCGGAGAAGATCACATCGTCTTCGCCGCTCTGCGCCAGCACCTGGAATTCATGAGAGGCGCTGCCGCCGATAGAACCGGTGTCAGCCTGTACCGCACGGAAATCCAGCCCCATACGACTGAAGATTTTGCTGTAAGCGGTATACATCGCGTCGTAGGTTTCCTGCAGCGATTCCTGAGAGGTATGGAAAGAGTAAGCATCTTTCATCAGGAATTCACGGGAGCGCATCACGCCGAAACGCGGGCGCACTTCGTCGCGGAATTTGGTCTGGATCTGATAGAAGTTCAGCGGCAACTGCTTATAGGAGTTCAGCTCGTTGCGGATCAGATCGGTAATGACCTCTTCGTGGGTTGGACCGAGGACAAACGGGCGATCGCCACGATCGGCAATGCGCAGCAGCTCCGGGCCATACTGCTCCCAGCGACCGCTCTCCTGCCACAGTTCAGAGGGCTGAACGACCGGCA
>OGSZ01000714.1_pt1 | contig 9925 bp, 9 predicted proteins | sample 1574331 | NCBI WGS metagenome assembly OGSZ01 (sample SAMN03295853, study PRJEB24534) | human gut metagenome | isolation source: fecal sample 3 from infant 8 | host: Homo sapiens | place: USA: Pittsburgh, PA | collected 2014-07 | reverse complement strand
ATTTTAAATTTATATTAGAATTATATAAATAAATATAGTATTATAAGGGAAATGAAATTAAATTAATGGAGTAAAGATTATGTCATTAGAAAAGAATTTTGAAAAAGAGCTTATTAAGAAATGTGAAATAGCAGAGAAAGAGTGTGGTTGTCCTCAAAAAAGACTTTTATTAACAATAGAGAAGTTTGGTGGAGTGAGAACAGTTCAAGAAATTTTACGTAAAGGTAGAGTTTCAGATGGTTTTGATAAATTACAAAAGGCAAATCGTTTAGATCTTACCATGGAAGCTACTATTGTTGAAAGTAAATACAACGAACTTTTCACTGATGAGGAAGTAAATAGTTGTCATGAGCTTCTTTGTGAGTATGGATATTACAGATAAATAAAGAAGATATAGAAATTAGTTGAGACTATAGAAAGTTTTGTTTTATGGAAAGCTTACTATAGTCTCAATTATTTTGAATATATTTTAGCTACTCATTTGATTTATACCATTAATTATTTGGACAAGCTCCTCTGGAGATTCAGGAAGATCATTTTCTAACCAGGTTTCAATGATTGAAATACACCCTCCAACAGAATATCTCATATAGTAATTAGCAATGGTTTTATTTATTAAATTATGATTATTAAATAGCTTCATTACATCTATTTGATCTGCAATATTTAAAATACGATTTAATATACTACTATCCCTCTGATTGCAAAATAGAACTTTGCATAAATCTTTATTTTCTTTAATTAATTCAAGTACCTTAAGAAGCAGTAAACTATTATATTCTTCTATAGGAATTTCTTTTATATATTTTAAAATTTGATGGAATAACTCGTCTTCCATAGACTGAAATAAGTCAAAGGCATCTTTATAGTGAGTATAAAATGTTCCTCTATTAATATCAGCTTTTTTACAAATATCAGTAACAGTAACTTGATGAATTTCTCTAGTTTTAAGAAGTTCTATTAAGCTTTCCTTAATAACCTTCTTAGTATATAAAGTTCTACGATTTCCACTAACACCAGCCATATATACCTCTCCTTTTAACATATCATTTATATAATGACAATATATTTCCTTTAGTTTATATATTTAAAAAAGTTATTGATTTTAAAGAAATTTTTAGACTTACGTAATTTTTAAAAGAGTGTTTACTATGTATTAAAACTTGTCTTTAAGATAAATTTGAAAATAAATTTTACCTTAAAGCATAATTTAGATAATTTAATGTTAAATGTTATTAAATCAACAAATTAATTTTAAATGTGCATTTAATAACGTTAAGAAATTATGTGATTATTGTTTAGCATATTTTCTTAACTTATACTATTTATTATAAAATTAAACGAACAAAGTGTCTATTTAATAACTTTGAGTATATAGTAAATTTTTTATGATGTAATTGTTAGTTTAGGGAGGAATAAGATGGCATATATAGATGTGATAGATGTTCATAAGAGATATAAAATTGGGGAAAACATAGTTGTTGCTAATAATGGAATTAATTTTTCTATTGATAAGGGAGAATTTGTTGTTATTTTAGGACCAAGTGGAGCAGGAAAATCAACTACCCTTAATATTTTAGGGGGAATGGATAGCTGTGATGAGGGAAAAATAATAATTGATGAAACTGATATATCTAAATTTAGTAATAGAGAGCTTACTAAGTATAGAAGATATGATGTTGGATTTGTATTTCAGTTTTATAATTTAGTACAAAACTTAACTGCAAAGGAAAATGTGGAACTTGCCACTCAAATTTCAAATAATGCCTTAGATGTTGAGAAAACTTTAGAGTTAGTTGGGCTTGGACATAGAAAAGATAACTTTCCAGCACAATTATCTGGTGGAGAGCAACAAAGAGTTTCTATTGCGAGGGCCATTGCAAAAAATCCAAAACTTTTACTTTGTGATGAGCCAACAGGAGCTTTAGATTATAGTACAGGTAAGCAAATTTTAAAAATACTTCAAGATACCTGTAGAAAGATAGGAACTACGGTAATAATAATAACTCATAACTCAGCAATAGCACCTATGGCTGATAAGGTTATTAAGATTAATGATGCAAAAGTTAGAAGTATTGAGATTAATTCTAATCCAATCTCAGTTGAAGAAATAGAGTGGTAGGAGTGAATAGTTTTACATGAAGACATATAAAAAGTCCATAGTAAGAGAAATTCTATCATCAAAAGCCAGATTCTTTTCTATAATGGTAATTATATTTTTAGGAGTTGCCTTTTATTCTGGAATAAAATCAGCAGGCCCAGATATGAATAAAACCATAAATAAGTTTTATAATAATGAAAATCTTATGGATAGCAAGGTTATTTCAACTTTAGGATTAAGTGATAAAGATTTGGATTTACTTAAGAATAATCCTAAGATTTTAGATTATTATGGTACTCATAGTATAGATGCAAACTTAACTAATATGAGCAATGTGGTTAAGTTTATGGAGTATGATGGAAAGAACAATATAAATAATTTAGTTGTATTAGAAGGTAAGTTACCAGAAAAAAGTGGTGAAATAGCTTTAGATGAAAGAGCTTTTAAACTTAATAAAAACTTAAAAATCGGTGATGATTTTATAATTGATACTGATGAAAATACAATGAAGAACTTTAAAGAAAGTAAGTTTAAAATCGTTGGGATTGTAAAAAGTCCAATGTATATTGAAAAAGAGTCAAGAGGATCAACCACTGTTGGAAAAGGAACTATTGATTACTTTGGTGTATTAAATAGCAATGATATAAATATGGATGCTTACACTGAAATATATGTAAGATTTAAGAATGTACAAGGTCTTGATGCTTATGGAGATGAGTACAAGGAATTAATGGAAGAGAATAATAAATATCTTGAAGATTTATATTCTAATAGAGAAGTAGAAAGAGTTGAAGAGATAAAAGGGGAAGCCAAAAAAGAGTTTAATAAGGCTTATGAAGAGTTAAATGAAAATGAAAAGTTACTTTTAGATAAGGAAAAAGAATTACAAGAGGGAAAAGCACAATTAGCAGAAGGGAAAAAACAATATAGTGATAAAAAGCTAGAGTTTGAAAAGGGAATTAAAGAAGGAGAAGCCAATATTCTAAAGGGTGAAAAGCAATTAGAAGAAGGGCAGGCTGAAATTAAGAATCAAAAGTTTAATATGGAAGAGAGAGAAACAAAGTTAAATGATGCAAAAACTACCCTTCATAATAGTAGACAAGAATTTTTAAATCAGGGAATTAATCCAGATGAAAGTACAAATGGATTAAAGGAGAAAATAGAAAATCTAAAAAGTTTATCTAAAACAATGACTTCTCTATCTAATGATATAAAAAATACAGTTAATAATCTTTCAGGAAATGAAAAAATACCAGCTGAAAAGATTCAGTACTGGAAAGGCATAGTGGCTAACTTAGGATTAAATGAGTTAAATGGAGCCATAGGGGAATTAGAAAAAAATCCAGAAAATAAAAATATTGCTTTAGGACTTTCTGATTCTCTAGGTAAAAATGTTAAGTCAATTAATGATAATACTTCAAAATTACAAGTATTATTGGATGGAATAATTAAATATCAAGAAGGAAAAAATCAGTATGAAACTCAAGTGGCTTTATTTAATGAAGGTAAAAGTAAACTTTATGAAGCTGAAAAACAATTAGAAAATAGCAGGGCAGAATTAGCTAAGGGGAAAAAATCTCTTGAAGAAGGAAAAGCTAAAGGAGAAAGAGAACTTCAAAAGGTAAAGGAAAAGTTAGATGAATCAGAAGAAAAGTTAAGAGAGGGCCAAAAAGCAATAGAAGAAAATAAGGAAAAATTAGCAGAAGGAAGAAAAGAAATTGAAGAAAAAGAAAAATCAACATTAAATGATTTGAATGAATGTAATTACTACGTATTTGATAGAACTGATAATCCAGGATATTCAGGATACAAGGATTCTATTAATAGTTTAGATAGTATTGCATCGGTATTACCTGTGTTTTTCTTTATAGTGGCAGTCTTAATTTGTTTAACAACAATGACAAGAATGGTAGAGGAGAAGAGAATAGAAATAGGTACTATGAAGGCTTTAGGATATGGAGATTTTGAAATTTCCTTAAAGTTTGTAATATATGCAGCCTTAGCAAGTATTCTAGGATGTCTACTTGGAATATTAGTTGGAAGCAACATTCTTCCTAAAATAATAAGCAATGCTTATACAAGTGTATATGCTCTTCCAAGTATAGATACTTATTACTATCCATCTTATATAATTCAAGCTTTAGTAATATCCATATTATGTACAGTGGGAGCAGCCTTATTTGTTGTAAGAGTTGAGCTTAAAAATAAGCCATCAAATCTTATGAGACCAAAGGCTCCAAAACTAGGTAAAAAGATATTATTAGAAAGAATTACACCAATTTGGAAAAGATTAAACTTCAATCAAAAGGTAACATTTAGAAATATATTTAGATATAAACAGCGTATGCTTATGACTATCTTTGGTATAGCAGGATGTATGGCACTTCTTGTTACTGGTTTTGGACTTAAGGATTCAAATACTGGAATGGTTGAAAAGCAATTTGATAAGTTATGGAAATATGAAACTATGGTAGTCTTTGGAGATAATCCTACAGAAACAGAGATTGAAAAATATAATGAAACTTTAAAAGAATTACCTGGATATGAAAATAATTTAAGAATGCACCAAGAATCAGTAACTTTTAGCAAAGAAGGAATGAATAAGCAAACAGTTAGTCTATATGTACCAGAAAATAAAGGTGAGCTAGATGAGTTTATACTTTTAAATGATAGAACTTCAGGAGAAAAATATGAGATTCCAGATGAGGGCGTTGTTATTAATGAAAAGCTAGGAAAACTTTTAGGGGTATCCATTGGAGATGCAATAACCTTTAAGGATGAAAATAATAATCCTCATGAGGTGAAAGTAAAGGAGATAGCTGAAAATTATCTTATGCATTCAATGTATATGTCACCAGAATATTATGAAAAAGTCTTTGGGAAGAAGGCTATCTACAACACAGATCTTATAAACTTTGATAAGAGTAAGATCAATGAAGATGAAATATCCTCAAAACTTATGGAATGCAAGGACGTTGTGAATGTAACAATGACATCACAAATAGAAAAGACAACTAAAGAGTCAGCAGCTAATATGAATGTAGTAATGCTAGTAATAATATTATCAGCAGGATCATTAGCTTTTGTAGTTTTATACAATCTAAATAATATAAATGTATCTGAGCGTATAAGAGAACTATCAACCATAAAAGTTCTTGGATTTTTTGATGATGAAGTTACAATGTATATATTAAGAGAAAATATAATCTTAACCTTATTAGGAATATTGGCAGGATCAGTTTTAGGAAAGATTCTACATGCCTTCATAATAAGGACATCAGAAACAGATACTATGATGATGTATCCTAAGATACATATAGCAAGTTATATATTCTCAGCTTTAATAACTATACTTTTCACAGTAATAGTTATGATACTTATGCATGTTAAGTTAAGAAAAGTTAATATGATTGATGCATTAAAATCAAATGAATAAAAAATAAAATGGGATGTATTAAGGTATAAAAATAAAACTTACAAATAGTATTAATATGTTTGTAAGTTTTATTAATAGTTGACTGACTATAAATAGGACATATTAATAATTAAGTGGTAAAAGTTTTGAATAGTATAGTTAAAATTTAGAAGTTAATACAATAAATGTGCAAAACGCAAGACTTCTAAAAATATGAAATTAATGTTAAAATTATACTGTTAAGTATTTTAATTTTATTAACAAATAAAAGAAAGATTGATAAATAAATATAAAAAAATAATCAGCAATTATGATAAATATGCTGATTATTTTTATAATATCTTGATTTTATGAGTATAAAAACTATGTCAAGGATATTGCATTATGGATGCAATATCCTAAGGAGTTTTAGGAGGTATTTGTATGGAAAATTCAGAAAAATTAAGCAGAAAAGAAAAAAGAGAATTAGTGGAAAATAATTTATTAGCACGAGTTTATGATTTAATTCTAAATGAACAAACTTCTGAAGAAGAACGTAGTAACTTAGTTGAATTTAAAAATGCAGTTGAAAGTGGAAAAGATTTTCAATTAGAAACAATGAAATTAGCAGAAACTTTAAGACAATTAGCACTTTGTAAGTTTAAACATAAAGAAAAACTTAGTAATGAAGTTAGTAAGTTTTATATGGACATTTCTACTACAGGACTATTTGAGAAAAATTTAGCTATTGGTTTATGTGCAACTAAATTTTGGTTTCAATAAAGGTTTTCATTGGAAGTATAGTTATGTTTAAACTCCCTTTACTTTTTATATCTTATTATATAGAAAGATATAAAAAGTAAATGGAGTAAATTTATTTAATATTAAAGTAAAGCTGAGAAGAGTTTTGAAAATGATTCTTTAATTTTCACTGAAGTTCCTCTCTTAAGATACTCTACCCTAGTCAATTCTTTTGAAATAAGCATGTCCTTTTCAAACTGTTTACGTTGTATTTTTGCTATTTCATCTGAGTATAGCATAGCAATTACTTCAAAGTTTAGTTCAAAGCTTCTTGTATCCATATTGGCAGTTCCTATTGAACACACTTCATCATCTATAACTAAGGTTTTAGAGTGAAGGAAAGCATTTTTGTCATAATGATATATTTTTACTCCAAAGTTTAGTAAATCTCCAGCGTATTTTAGATTTGCCCAATAAACAAAGGGGTGGTCACCTTTACCAGGTATCATTATTCTTACATCAACGCCAGAAATAGATGCAAGTTTTAAACTATCAGTTAGACTATCATCTAAAATTAAGTAAGGTGATTGTATATAAATATATTTTTTTGCTTTTTGAATCATTTCTAAATATGATAATTTAATTTCATAAAAATTATCAGGGTTAGGTCCACTAGATATTATTTGCATACCACATTTTGAATAATTAGCCATTTTAGAAGGAGCTTGTTCATTTTTATAATCCATTAAGTGGATTAAATCAATATCTTCTTTTGTAGCGTATTTCCAATCAGCCCAAAACCTTAAATCTAAGTCTCTTACTGAGTCACCCATGAATTTTATATGAGTATCTCTCCAGTAACCAAACTTAGGATCTTTACCTAAATATTCATCTCCAACGTTAAAACCGCCAACATAGCCTATTTTATTATCTATAACGATTATTTTACGATGATTTCTAAAGTTCATGTTTATGTTTATTAATCTAAGTAGGGAAGGGAAGAATTCACCAACTTTTACACCAGCATCTATTACAGATTGAAGTTTTTTTCTATTGGTAGTTCTACTTCCTACAGAGTCATATAATAATCTTACTTCAACGCCAGCTTTAGCCTTTTCTTTAAGAATATCTAAGATCTTTGAACCAAGATCATCATTTTTGAATATGTAAAATTCTATATTTATGCTTTTTTGTGCTTTCTTTAAGCTTTCTAAAATATCATTAAATAATTCTTTACCATCAAAAAATACTTTAGTCTCAACATCTTTTCTATAAGGTGAGTACTCCATACTTTCAATAGCTTTAATCATATCAGAATGCTTGGCTCTTTTTAAATCATCATTTGAATTATCAGCACTTTTTAATTTTTTTATATATTTATCAAAGAGAGTAAGTTCAGATTTTTTCATTATAAAAATATGTTTAGTATTAACTTTTCTTCCTAGCATTAAAAATAGAATAAAGCCTATGTATGGTAATATAATTAATACTAATGTCCAAGAAATTATACTCTTAGAAGAACGATTCTCTTTAAAAATCATATAAAAAATAGTTAATAAGTTTACAATATGAACTAAATTAGAGAAAAAAGTAAAAATCATAATTAATAAATCCTTTCTATAGTTCTTATTATTTTATAAATTCATTTTAGTTATTTTGTTTTTGAATTGAATCTACAAAATTTTTAATATAATCATTATATAAATTATCATTAGTTATAAAGTTTTCTGGATTTCTATCTTCTAGCAAGATATTATTAATAATCCTATTAATATAATACTTATTATTTTCTTTTTGAATCAAACAGGTATAATCTGTTTTAATGTCCATTTTTTCTCCCTGTAAAACCTGTAACTTCACTATATAATTATTAGAATCTTTTTCATAGATACTATTTATTTTAACTTTAAATTTTTTATATTTATTTTTGTAATCAAGAAAACGATTTTTATTTAAATTTAGCAAAGTAATTAATCTATGATTATTTACAACATTTGAATAATCTAAAGGCGTATTATTATAATCAATTTCAAAAAATTCAGTTAAAAGATTATATATAGGTTGTTCTATTTCAGAATTATTCTTTAAATTTTTATTTTTAAATAAATAAAAATAAGAAAGAGTAATCACTAAAAAAATTATAATTATGGTAAGCAATTTCTTTTTCGTAATAATTCACTTCCCTTATTTTAAAATTTTTATATTAATGAGAATCTCTATATATTTTCCATTAGCAAATTTTTAGTAAGTTAAATTATAAAAATTGTTATTTAAATAAGAAAACCTAGTGGCTTTTAGAATCATAAGAATTACTAATATTATATACTATTTTAACATGAAAATATAAGTTGAAAAGAAAGGTTTGGTTTATAAACAAGTAAATTTACGATAATAATTAATAGAAACTATTGGTTTACAATGTGTAAACTACTAGATGCTTGAATAAGTATAGGGATATAGAGATAATTATATTTGAGGTGAGCAATTTGGGGTTTAATAATAAGTTAAAGGAATTAAGAAAAGAAAAAAATATATCACAGGAACAGCTTGCTAAGGAGTTAAATATATCTCGTCAAGCAATATCAAAGTGGGAATCAGGTAAAGCTTATCCGGATATTGACAATCTTACTTTATTAAGAAAAATATTTGGTGTTAGTTTAGATGAATTGATTATGGAAGAAGAGGAGAAGGTAGAAGAAAATAATTCTAAACAAGAGTTAATAGAAAGTAGTGAAAAAGGAATATTTGAAGATATAGATAGTGAAGCAGAGGAATTTTCGGTTAATTTGATTTTGGGTGGATTTATAATAGGAATTGGTATTGGATTAGTTACAGAAAATTTTATGTGGGGGACTGCTGGAGCGTTTATAGGCATGGGTATAGGATATTTATTAGAAAGTGTAAAAAAATAAGAGAAAATATATTTAATATCTGGTGTATGTTATTTATACTATATATTTTTGACTAAGCTATAGAAAAGAAATATAATAAAAGATAAATTCTCACTGTAGTGGGGAATAAGAGACTAAGGATAAATCAACTAATATAATCTATATACTAGATATAAGGAGTAAAGACTATGAATTATTGCTTTCAGTGTGGCACTAAATTAATAAATAAACAATGTAATAATGAGGGGGAGGTTCCATATTGTAATAAGTGTCAAATGTTTCGTTTCCCAACATTTAGTTCAGCTATAAGTGCAATTGTTTTAAATCCTGATAAAAATAAAGTGTTACTTATACAACAATATGGAAAAAAAGATAATATACTTGTAGCAGGATACATTAGTAAAGGTGAAAATGCAGAACAGACCTTAGTAAGAGAAATAAAAGAAGAGACAGGTCTTAATGTTAAAGATTATCAATATATGAAGAGTAGTTATTATGAAAAGACTAATACATTAATGTGTAATTTTATTTGTATGGTAGATAGTGAAGATTTAAGTCAAATTAATGAGGAAGTTGATAAAGCAGAATGGTTTTCTTTTGAAGATGCATTAAAAAATATTAAAAGCAAAAGTTTAGCTGAGGAATTTTTAATATATGCCTTCAAAAAGATGAATTACATATAATATTTAAATGCCCTTATAGAAAAAAATGAGAGTATATATCAAAATAACTTTTTATAAAGATTACAAACAATATGAAGAGAATATCTAGATGAGCTTTAGAATTTAAATTATTACG
>OGSZ01000698.1_pt1 | contig 10234 bp, 12 predicted proteins | sample 1574331 | NCBI WGS metagenome assembly OGSZ01 (sample SAMN03295853, study PRJEB24534) | human gut metagenome | isolation source: fecal sample 3 from infant 8 | host: Homo sapiens | place: USA: Pittsburgh, PA | collected 2014-07 | reverse complement strand
TAATAATAATTTTTATATTTTTAATTTTTATATTTAGCTTCTGTGAAGTGACATTTATAAGCCGTAAAATTATTATATTTAAAGGAAAAATATATTATGGTAAATCAATTTCAATCAATAAAGATAATATTTTATTAAAAGGTAAAGGTGAAACTAAAATAATTAAAAAATATAAGTAAATAGAATAAAAAAGAGCAATCTAAATTATTTTTAGATTGCTCTTTTTGAATCAGTTTTTTTATATACTCAAAAAGTTTAATTATCTTAATATTAAAACTCACATTTAAATCAAGACATTAAGAGAAAAAAGGACGAAAGTCCTTCTGTCAAACGGCGAGTGCAGTCGGAGATAAGGAGATAAATTGAAAATTTTGATTAAATTTTTATAAAAGTTTATGGGTGAAATGAAGTGATGGCAAAGCTATAAAAAGTATGTCAGAATAGTGGGGATATTAATGGGAATATGAAAAGTTTTATTATTTATATTATATCCCATATTATATATTTGATTTTTAAAGTGTTTTTAAAATTTTAATTCCCAATCGTATTATGTTTTTCTATATATTACTATAGTAATATATAGAATTAATTTTATTAAAAATAGATAGGGTGTGATAATTTATGATAGAAAGTTTAATAATTAAAAGTGGACTTTACAAAAATAAAGAAATTGAATTAAAAGAAAAAGAAAATGAAATTAAATATTTAAGTGATTCTTTAGAAGAACTTAAAAGAGCTTTAACTTTAAAAGAAGATAAAATTAAATCTTTAGAAGGTGAATTAAGCATATCTAAAAATAAATTAAATAAATTTAAAGATTTTAGAAATATTATTTGGATTATGACTGAAATAAAAGTATTTAAAAATAATTTCTTAAAGTATTCTAAATTAATTAAGAATGAAATTATATTCCATGACAAAGATAAGATTTATATAAATAAAAAGTTTCTGGATGATAATTTTTTTAATTCTTATCAAAATATGCTTTTTAAAGATAAGCTTCATTTATTAAAATTGTTAAATCTTATTGAGGTATCTGAAGAAAATAGATTTACCAAAAAGGTATTTGTAAATGGAAAATATAAAAGAATGATTGTTTTTGATAGACATATTTTAGATTTTTATTGCAACCTATGTTCTTAACAACATCTAATATATCTTTATATGGTGCCAAAATCAATTTTAAGAGGTTTTAACCTGATAAGTGGTATTTTTATACTAAAGTTATTTTATAATAGCCTTAAAATTGATTGTGAGCGATTTTGTGGTTTCGATAAGTTTATGCGTAGAACCTGCGTATTTTAATAAGATTTTGATATCGTTGAAACGCTAGGCTTTGCCTAGTCTATAACTTTAAGTGATAGCAGTTTCTCCTTATGCCCTTTTTGTTACTAATTAGTGATATTTTAAAAGAAATTTATTTAGGTAAAATTTAATATATAATAAAAATAATGTATCAAAAACTGTGATTTTTGATACATTATTTTTTTGTATAGAAAAAAGCCAAATTTTCTATGTAAAAATGTATTAAAAAAGGTATCATAATCTATTTAGGTTATGATACCTTTTTGATATAATAAAAGAAATAAATTTAGAAAAAATGGAGATAAAATTATGTTAGTTGGATATGCGAGGGTTAGTACTGAAGAACAAAGTTTAAATAGACAAATAGATATGTTAGTTGATTATGGTGTAGATAAGAGAAATATATATCAAGAAAAAATAAGTGGAATGAAATCTAATAGAGAGCAACTAGATAAAATGATAGATGAACTACAAGAAGGAGATACAGTTATAATTACTGATTTGACCAGAATATCAAGAAGTACAAAGGATTTACTTAATATTATAGATAGAATAAAAGCTAAAGGAGCTAGTATAAAAAGTATTAAAGATACTTGGCTAGATACATCAAGTGATAATCCATATAATAGTTTTTTACTAACTGTTATGAGTGGATTGAGTCAGCTAGAAAGGGATTTAATAAGTCAAAGGACTAAAGAAGGGTTAAGAAGTGCAAAAGCTAGGGGCAGAAAAGGAGGAAGGCCATCTAAGAGAAATGATAAAGCTGATACAGTAGGGTTATTATATAGGGAAGGTTATAAAATAGTTGATATAGTAAAGCAAACAGGGTTAAGTAGAGCAACTGTATATAGAGTACTAAATGATTTAAAATTAAAAGAATAAAGTTTTTTTTTATTATGTTTGATATTTTAGCTTAAATTTTAAAAAAAGAATAAATTATAAAGTACTTACCTATACTTTATAATTTATTCTTTATAATTAATTTATCTATTTATTAAATATATATTTAATGCTGTTAAAATTATAGCAAATATTATATTATTTGAATTTATATCTGATTCGGTAAAAATTTTTAAGTATGATAAATATAATGTTATTAATAAAGATACAAATGATAAAATAATCATTAAATTTCTGCTAGTAAATAATAAGTTATTTACTTGAATTTTCATATTATCACCTCTATTATTTAGAGCCATTATAGAATCCTAATGCAGCAGCTCCAGCCAATGTTGTTACACCGGCAGAAATTAGCGCAACTGCTTTCCAACCTACAAATGTAACTCCCATTATAGTTAAGGTTATAGAACCACCATTTATTTCTACTAACTCTGTATATTCTAAAGTTGAAAGATTTGCCATATGTATTCCCCCTATTATTATATTTTTAAAATATTATTATATTAAGGATTTTTTTTCTTCATATGTGTACCTAGTGTATATCCGGCCATATAAGCAGTTCCAATTGCTGCAGCTCCTTTAGCTAAAGCGGCTCCAGTTATTGTTAATGCTCCTATAGTTATAACTAACCCACCATCTATTTTTTCTAGTTCTTCTAAATTTAAAGAGTTAAAGTTTTGTAATTCATTCATTTTAAATCCCCCTTTATAAATATTCAGAAAATTCTGTATAATTAATTATAACAAGCTTTGTAAAAATTTGCTATAATAATAGTATAAAAATATGATTATTATGGAAAGTTTAATAAAATAACAACGTTTCCATATTAAAATTGATAATTTATTAAAGAAAGGTATTAAGTGAAAAATGTTTAGAAAATATTACTGTATTAAACAGCATGATTATAAGGATTGTGGTTGTGCATGTTTAGCAACGATTTGTAGACAATATGGACTTAAATATCCAATATCAAAAATTAGAGAAGTTGCTGGAACTGATAAATTTGGTACGAGTGCTTTGGGAATTATACAAGCTTCAGAAAAATTAGGATTTTCAGCAAAAGGTGTTAAGGCTAATAATCCTGAAGATATATTTGGTGAAATTCCATTACCGGCAATAGCTCATGTTGTTATAGATAAAACAATGCTACATTATGTAGTTATACATAAAATTAGTGAAAAAGAAATTATAGTAGCTGATCCTGGAAAGGGAATAGTTAAATATAAGCCGAATGACTTTTTTAATATTTGGACAGGGGTACTTTTAATAATGACACCTACTTCTAGTTTTAATAAAGGTAATGAAGTCAAAGGGGTATTTACTAGGTTTTTTGATTTATTAAAGCCACAGAAGGCATTACTTTTTAATATCTTTTTAGCTTCAGTTCTTGTAACCATATTTGGAATATTAGGCTCATTTTATTTTAAGTTTCTTTTAGATGATATAGTACCTAATAATATTAGAGAATCCTTAACAGTTTTTTCTATAGGTTTTATATTACTTGCTATATTTAAAGTTATTACAGAGGCATTTAGAACGCAATTACTTATACATTTAGGGCAAAGATTAGATATACCACTAATGCTAGGATACTATGACCATGTCGTTAATCTTCCTATGAACTTTTTTGGAACTAGAGAAGTTGGAGAAATTATATCTAGGTTTAATGATGCTTCAAAAATAAGACAAGCTATTTCGGGTGTTGCTCTTACTATGATGATTGATGTATTTATGGTCTTAATTGGAGGATTTATACTTTATTATCAAAGTCCTTTATTATTTGGAATAACTATAGTTCCATTAGTTTTATATGGAATTATTGTTTTTACCTTTAAAAGTAATATAGAAAAAGTTAATAGAGAAACTATGGAAGGCAATGCTAAATTAACATCATATTTAGTTGAATCTTTAAATGGAATAGAAACTATAAAGGCATTTAATGCAGAAAGAGAAGTTAATTTAGAAACTGAAAAAAGATTTATAAAATTTATAAAAGCAATATTCAAAAATGAGTACATAAATAATATTCAAGTATCTTTAAAAAGTTTAGTAAAAGGTGTATTTGCTATAGCTATTTTATGGATTGGAACTATTCAAGTTTTAAATGGGAAAATATCTTTTGGTGAGCTTTTAACTTTTAATGCTTTATTAGTTTATTTTTTAAATCCAATAGAAAATATAATAAATTTGCAGCCAACATTACAAACAGCAGTTGTAGCAGCAGAAAGATTAAGTGAAATATTAGATTTATCTTTAGAAAAATCTAAAGGTGAACATAAAAAAATTAATCCAAATTCATTAAATGGGAAAATAGAATTTAAAAATGTTGACTTTAGATATGGAACAAGGCAACTTATTTTAAAGAATATAAATATGACGATAAATAAAGGCGAGAGAGTTGCATTAGTTGGTGAAAGTGGTTCGGGTAAAACTACTATAGCAAAGCTTTTACTTAATTTTTATCAATGTGAAAAAGGAGAAATTATAGTAAATGATTATAATTTATTAGATGTTAATGTGGAAGCTCTTAGAGATAAAATCGCGTATATATCCCAAGAAACATTTTTATTTAATGGAACTATATTAGATAATTTAATGCTAGGAAATCCTTATTTAACCTATGAAGAGATTATAGAAGCTTGTAAAAAGGCTCAGATACATGATTTTATAAACTCATTACCATTAAGATATAATACTTTAGTTGAGGAAAATGGTTCGAATTTTTCAGGAGGACAAAAGCAAAGATTATCTATTGCAAGAGCAATACTTAGAAAACCTGAAATACTTATAATGGATGAAGCTACAAGCAATCTTGATTCTATAACTGAAAAGGCTATAGAAAATACTATACATGAATTTAGTGAGGGAATGATAACTATAATAATAGCTCATAGGCTAAGTACAATTATGAGATGCGATAATATTTATATTTTAGAAAAAGGTGAAATAAAGGAACAAGGTAGTCATAAGGAATTATTAGAAAAACAAGGTCGATATTATGAACTTTGGAAAGAGCAACTTCCTGATATAGAAAAAGTCGAGACTAAGGAGGTTGTTGAATATGAAGTTTAAGATAGACAATATTGAAAATCTAAGTGATAGTAGACAGGTTATGGAATCTAAACCTAACAAGTTTATAATGATATTTATTTATATATTAATAGCGATTATAGCAACATTTCTTACTTGGGCATGGTTTAGTGAAAAAGAAATAATAGTTAAAGTTCAAGGGGTAGTTAGACCAGATAATGAGATTCAGAGTATATCAAATATAGTACAAGGTGAAGTAAAATCTGTAAAAATGAAGAATGGTGAAGAAATAAAAAAAGGGGATATTTTATTTGAAATAGATTCTTCAGAGTTACAAGATAAGAAAAATCAAATAGATGAGCAAATAAATTATTTTGATAAAGATAATAGAAATCTTGAAAAGTTAAATAAATCTATTAATGAAAATACAAATTATTTTGAAAATAATGATGAAGAAAAAGAATATTATTATAAATTTAAAAGTTATGAAGCTGGAAATAAGGTTTCTCTTGAAGAAAAAAATAATATTTCTAATTCTAAAAAGGAACTCCTTAATGAAAAAGTTAATTTAGAAACACTTAATAAATCAATTAATGAAAATAAAAACTACACTGAGCAAGGCTCCGTATATAGTGCACAATATGATAGCTATATTAGTTCAAGGGAAATGATTTTAAATAAAATAGAGCAGCTTAAAAATAGCAAAGATAGTTTAAATAATGAGATTGAAACAAATAACAAAGAAATAGAAGGTTTAAACTATGAAAATAACCCTATAGAGAACTTAGAAGAAAAAAAATTAGTTTTTGAAGAAAAAAATAAACAATTAAGTAATCAAGTAGAGCAAATAGATTTAGAAATTAAAAATAATAATGAACAGTTAGAAAAATTAAAAAGTGATACTATAGCTCAAATTAAGGGGAATATAGACAAAATAAATCAAAGTATAAACAAGCTAGAGAGTAATATTAGTAGTTTAGAAGAATCAGTAAATATTTCTAAGGATAAAAACAAGACAACAATATTAGCACAAATTGAGGAAAAAATGAATTTAAATATTCAAAAGAAAAAAGAATTAGAACAAAATAAAAAGCAGATAGAACAAGGTATAGAACAATGTACTGTTAAAGCTCCAGTAGACGGAAAATTAAATGTTAATATTAATTTGGAACAAGGAGTTATTTTACAAACTGGTGCAATAGTAGCTAATATAATTCCTAATTCAAATACATATAAGATTGATTTGATGATACCAACAAAAGACATAGCTAATATAAAAGATGGCGAAGATATAAAGTATAGTTTTGAAGCGTTACCATATAGAGAGTATGGATTTTTAGATGGTAAAGTAAAAAGTATAAGTCCAGATTCTAAAATTGATAATGAAAAAGGAATAGCATTCTTTGTAGGTGAAGGAAGTTTAAAATCTAATATATTATATAGCAATAAAGGAGAAGAAAGTTTTATAAAATCAGGAATGAGGTGTGAGGCGAGGATAATAACAAGAAAAGAAAAAATGTTATATTATTTATTAGAGAAGATAGGATTAAAGAATAGTTAAAAAGAGCTTTTAAAAGCTCTTTTTTATTTCTTAAAATATTAGTTAAAGAAAATTTTCAAAAAAAGTTTTGGTAATTAAATAACAGAAAATATGATATAATTTTCTTAGTTTTTACAAAAGGGGAGGTGAATGAGTGGGGAATGCATTACAAGTAAATAAGGTAAACTATATAGATAATGTACACAGTAATAGTAACGGTTGGATAACTAGGAGTGTTATAGATAAAAAAGGATATAGCCAATGGCACTATAAATACGCTGAATTAAAAGATTTAGATATGAGTGGTGAAAATATTTATATAACTTTAAATACGTTTTATAAGCCGTGTAGAAGGCTAGAGAATATAAAAGAATTGAATACATTATTTATAGACTTAGATTATTATAAAACTGGTAAAACTAAAGATCAGGTATTAATGGACTTAGAAAAGAATTATTTTAATCAAAGTATTCCTATACCAAACTATGTAATAGATAGTGGAAGAGGAATGTATTTAATATGGTTAATAAAATCAGTACCTAGCCAAGCATTACCATTGTGGAAAGCAGTACAAGATTATTTATACAAGCAATTAAAATGTTTTGGAGCAGATAGACAAGCGTTAGATGCAACTAGGATATTAAGAGTACCAGGAAGTATAAATTCTAAATCAAAAACAGTAGTAAATATATTAGATGAGTACGAATATGTTTATGACTTAAGAGAAATACAAAATGGATTTTTACCTGAATTAAAACCATATGAAAAGAAAAAAGGTAGACCAAGTAAAATAAATTATATTTATAGAGAAAGAAGTTTATATTATGGAAGAATACAAGACATAATAAAACTTTGTGAACTAAGAGAATATGATTTAAAAGGTCATAGAGAACTTATATTATTTTTATATAGATATTATCTTTGTAGCTTTACAGAAGATATTGAGAAAGCACTAAATGATGCTTTAGAACTTAATAGTATGTTTAGAAAAGCTTTAAGTAAAAGAGAAGTTATAAGAGCAACTAGGAGTGCTGAAAGATGTTATTTAGATAAAAATAAGCAATATAAGTATAAGAATGAAACTCTTATAGAGCTATTAGAAATTACAGAAGAAGAGCAAAGAGATATGACAATAATAATTTCTAAAGAAGAATATAAGAGGAGAAAAAGAATAAGAAATAAAAATAGTTATGATGGTGAGAAGGCAAAAAAAATTTACCAAGAGAAATTAAAATCTCAAGGTAAATTGAGTGAAAAAGAAAAAATTTCACAACGTAGAGAAAAAATTTTAGACCTACTGGACAAAGGTCATACACAAAAAGAAATCTATACGTTAATGAAAATATCTAAACGTACATGTATAAATGACGTTAATTTCTTACGAGAACAAGGTTTAATATAACCTTGTTCTTTTGTATTATAAGATAATTTATTGTATAAATCAAACCTTAAATTTTATTTATCTAGGTGCAAAATTTTTTCAGCCCTTGTATTATAGGGTACTTTGTACCTGTTCTTTTTTTTTTGGGAGTGTGGAGCTTTGTTTGAAGGAACTGTGACTTTTAATATAAAAAATATTATCAACCATAAAGGTTTCTTTTTGTAACTGTAAAGATTGTAAAAGATGCTGTTAAGGGTTAGTTTTCTTAATATTTTATTTATCACGTTTCCATAAGTTAAGTTATGGGATTTACATATCAATCCAATTAGAAGTTCCTGAATATATAAACTCTGTATGTTTACACTTAGGACATATATAAATTTTAAATATTAACTGCTCCTCTAAATCAAAAATAGCTTTAAAAATCCCTCTATTTGCTTCTTGAGAATCAAATCTATATTCTTTTAAAAATTTTAATTCTTCTTTACATCTTAAACATTCCATTTTTATATCCTCCTTAAAAAAAATAGTTTATTATTTTTAATATAATTCATATAATTAAATATTTAAACTTGTTATATCAAAAATAAAGGGTTATTGGTGTGACTACAGAATTAATTTAGTAGAGTTATTTAATTAAAGTGAGGATTTTTTTGTGGCTACAAAGGTGATAAAAGATGATGTTTTAAGGGTTAGAGTGACTAAAGAGCAGAAAGAAAAATTAAAAAAGATTGCTAAAGAAAAGAATACTACAATAAGTGAAATTTTAAATGTAGCTACAAAAAATGTGATAAAAAATTATGATGAACAAGAAAAAAATTATAAAAAAATGTGTGAAAGATCTTTAGCTACAGAAGAAAAAATTCAAGAAATTAAGTTAAATTTAGCAAAAAGAAAATTAAAAAATGAAAAAATTTTTGTAAATAAATTAAAGATTTTTTTCCTAGATTAAAAATATAAAGAGCAATTAATATTAATTACTTTTTATATTTTTAAATTTTTTCTTGTTCAAGATAGAAATTTTTTTGTTTGAAAAATCGAGTTTTTACTTATCTTAATAAATAAAAAAGTATTTTAAGAGTTTTATAAATCACTTAAAGGAAAACAAGTTTTAGTATTTGGAGTTTTTTTCAAAGAAACTCATAAAATGTATTTGAATGGAGAATTGGATATTTACAAAGAAAAAGAAGGTTTAAATCATAAATTAAAAGGTGTAGTTGAAGATAATTTTTATGTATTATTTTTTATCTCCTAAAATTTTATGTTTCATAGTGAATTTTACGGTGAACTTTACAAAGTATATTAAAATAAACAAAAGCTCTTCTAAAAAAAGAGCTTTTGTTTATTTTAATATACTTTTATTGAAATTTGTAATAAATATTTTTTACTTAAATTTTTTATTCTTAAGAATTATCTTCCTGCATTGAAGCCTTCTTTAAATTTGCTAGGGATACTTTTTACATCATTTAAAAAGCTATCAAATTCACTAGCAGTTTTATAATATCCCCAAAGAGCACCTAACCATACTCCTTTTTCCAATAGAGAACGGTTACCGCCGTTTATTGATGACATTTCATTGTTAGTTAATTCTTTCATAAAATAAACACTCCTTTTAATAATATGGTTTTGCTGGGTTCATATACATAGGTAGTTTACCATCATGTAGTTTTATTATTCTTTCATACGCTGTGGAACCAGCTCCAATTATATATCCTGAAAGCCATGTAATGTCTGAAAGTAAGCCGTCACCACCGTTTATACCGTTTAACTCTTCATTTGTTAAAGTTTTCATTTGATTCATTTTATCACCTCCTATTGAAATAATATTAATATAATGTTAATATAATGTCAATATAATTTACAATATTGTAATATTATTGAAATTTATTTTTATATAAAAATAATGATGAGGTGATAAATATGTTCAGATTATCTAATAATTTATTTAAGAAAATAATATCAATAATTACTATGATTTTTATTGTTTTAAATTTTATGTATTTGTACAATAATATTAAAATCTTAATTTTAAATTTTGATAAAAATTCAAGTGTATTTAACGTTTTATTAAATATCTG
>OGSZ01000683.1_pt1 | contig 10526 bp, 8 predicted proteins | sample 1574331 | NCBI WGS metagenome assembly OGSZ01 (sample SAMN03295853, study PRJEB24534) | human gut metagenome | isolation source: fecal sample 3 from infant 8 | host: Homo sapiens | place: USA: Pittsburgh, PA | collected 2014-07 | reverse complement strand
AATCAAAAATTATTTAATAAATTAGATTGTTTCAAAATATTACTAGTTAAAAGTCAAAAATATTTAAGAATGAAAGACATAAAAAAGACACAATAAGTTGATAAAATAATATTGAAATATTTATGAAACTTGAGGGAAAAAGTATGAATTAAAGTTTACAAAGTTATGGTAATTTATGATATACTTATACTTGATACTTTAAGATTATTAAAGGTAAAAAATTCTAAAATTATTGATGAATAATTTTAAATTGAGTTTAAAGATTTCTCATACTAATATTCGGAGCAAGGAGTATAAAATGAAAAAAATAATAGTAGATAGAATAGAAGGACATTTTATTGTATGTGAAGATGAAAAAGAAAATATTTTAGAATTAAAAAAAGATGACGTAATAGGTGACGTAAAAGAGGGGGATGTTTTAGTTAAAGGCAAAGAGGGTAAGTTTTGCTTGGATAAAGCGCTTACAGAAAAAAGAAAAAAAGAAATAGAAGATTTGATGAAAGGTATGTGGGAATAGTAATGAGTTCTAGTAATACAAAGAAGAAATCATTCTTTTTAGATTGGATTATACCAATTTTAGCAGCTTTACTATTGGCTGCTTTGATTCATCAATTTTTATTGTTTAAGATAAAAGTTCCTACAGGATCAATGATGCCTACAGTAGAGATTGGTGATCAATTATTTGTTACTAAAATATATAATCCTAATAATATCAAAAGAGGAGATATAGTAGTTTTTAATTCTGATGAATTAAAAGAACCACTTTTAAAACGTGTCATTGGATTACCAGGTGAGCATGTTGAAATAAAAAGTGATGGTTCAGTTTATATAAATGGAAATAAACTTGAAGAAGACTATGTAAAATATCAAGGTGGAAAAACTGATATGTCTTTTGATGTTCCAAGTGGAAAGTTTTTAATGTTAGGTGACAATAGAAATAATAGTGATGATGCTAGATATTGGAGCAATCCTTATATAGATGGAAAAGACATAGAAGCAAAGGCACAGTTAACAGTATATCCTTTTGATAGAATAGGATTTGTAAAATAAACGTTAGAGAAGGAGGAATGATGTATGTTTAAAGATAAAAAAATGCTTAAATATATTGTCATATATAGTATTATAGCGTTTGGTATATTATTAACCTTTAATATGGTTAAAGATGAAATGCTATATGAAAAAGTAGATTATAGTACTTTCATGCAAATGTTAGATAAAAAGGAAGTTAAATCAGTAAACTTTTCAGGAAATCAAATTGAGATAACACCTTCAGATAGTAGTAATTTAAAAGGAAAAATCTTATATACAACTAATCCAGCAGTTGCTGGTATTACTCAACCAGAGTTAATTAAAGATTTAACTGTAGCAGGGGTAGAATTCAATGTAACTAAACCAGAAAACTATCAACTTTTAGGTTTATTAATGTCATGGGTTTTCCCATTAATACTTATATTCTTTGTTGGTAGAATGATGTTCTCTAAAATGAATAATAAAATGGGTGGCGGAGTAATGTCATTTGGTAAAAATAATGCTAAGCTTTATGCTGAAAATGAGACTGGAATAACATTTAAAGATGTTGCAGGTCAAGATGAAGCTAAAGAATCCTTAGTAGAAATTGTAGACTTTTTACATGATACAAGAAAATACGTAGAAATAGGAGCTAAGCTTCCAAAGGGTGCTTTATTAGTAGGGCCTCCAGGAACAGGTAAAACTTTACTTGCTAAGGCTGTTGCAGGAGAAGCAAAAGTACCATTTTTCTCTATGTCAGGTTCAGACTTCGTTGAAATGTTTGTAGGTATGGGAGCTGCGAGAGTAAGAGATTTATTCAAGCAAGCAGAAGAAAAAGCTCCATGTATAGTTTTCATAGATGAGATTGATGCTATTGGTAAGAGTAGAGATGGTGCTATTCAAGGAAATGATGAAAGAGAACAAACTCTTAACCAATTATTAACTGAGATGGATGGTTTCGATTCTTCAAAAGGGGTTGTTATTTTAGCAGCTACAAATAGACCAGAGGTTTTAGATAAAGCTTTATTAAGACCAGGTAGATTTGATAGAAGAATAATTGTTGATAGACCAGATTTAATAGGTAGAGAGGAAATATTAAAGGTTCACTCTAGAGACGTTAAATTATCAGACGATGTATCTTTAGAAGAAATAGCAAAATCTACTCCAGGTGCTGTTGGGGCAGACTTAGCAAACATAGTTAATGAAGCTGCTTTAAGAGCTGTAAAACATGGAAGAAAGTTTGTAATTCAAGAAGACTTAGACGAAGCTGTTGAAGTTATAATAGCAGGTCAAGAAAAGAGAGATAGAATACTTTCACCAAAAGAAAAGAAAATAGTTGCATATCATGAAGTAGGTCACGCATTAGTTGCAGCTTTATTAAATAATACTGACCCAGTTCATAAGATAACAATAGTTCCTAGAACAATGGGAGCTTTAGGATACACAATGCAACTTCCAGAGGAAGAAAAATACTTAGTATCTAAGGAAGAAATGATAGATCAAATATCAGTTATGCTTGGTGGTAGAGCAGCAGAAGAAGTAGTATTTAATAGTATAACTACTGGTGCATCAAATGATATTGAAAGAGCTACTCAATCAGCTAGAAATATGATAACTATTTATGGTATGAGTGAGAGATTTGATATGATGGCTTTAGAAGCTATGAGTAATAGATACTTAGATGGAAGACCAGTTAGAAACTGTTCAGAAACTACTGCTGCCATAGCTGATGAAGAAGTTTTACAAGTTATTAAAAAAGCTCATGAAAAATCAATTAAGATTTTAATTGAAAATAGAGAGCTATTAGATGAGATAACAGGTGTTCTTTTAGATAAAGAAACTATCATGGGTGATGAATTCATGGAAATAGTTTATGGTAAATATCCAGAAAAGAGAGAAGCTGATGAAAAGGCTAAGAAGGAAATTCAAAGTCTAAGAGAGCAAGCTTTAGCTAAGAGAAAAGAAAAAGAAGAAGCAATCAAAAAAGCTAGAGAAGAAGCATTAAGATTAGAAGAAGAGCAAAGAAAACAAGCTGAATTAAAAGCTATGATCGAAGCTCAAGAAGAGGCTGCAAGATTAGCAAGAGCTAATAATGAAGCTAACAATGATGATTTAGATTCATCTAAAGAAAATGAGGAAGTTAAATCTAATGTTAATGATGGAGCTACAGAAGAAAAAAAAGATGATAGCTCTACAAATAATAAAGTTGACGGTGAATAGAAATAAGGTGCATAAAAATATAGAAATATAAAAGAGCTTTTCTATTTCAATTTTAGTGTTAGTTTAAAATAATATACACTATAATTTTATAAGATGATAAAATGTGCATGAAGTTAAAAATGCTTCATGCACTTTTTGACTTTTCATTTGTATTTTTATTGAGAGGAAAGTTAATGTTATAATTGGGTATAATGTAATAGAGAAAGTAAGAAAGGAAGATTCTAATGACTGATAAAAAAGATATAGAATTTTTAGTTGAAGAGAAAAAATTAGAGGAAGTTTCTAATATATTAAATGAAGAAATGCTTTCATATATAAATAAAAGAAAATTTGTAACACAATATATATTAGATTATAGAAAAAATGCAGTTGAAGAATATAAAGATGATGAAGATAAATTAATAGAGTACTTTGACCATGAAAGATATGTAAAAGAACAAGCCTTTACTACAATAGATAAAAAATTAAAGGAATTAACAATCTTAAAGGAATCACCTTACTTTGGAAGAGTTACTTTTAATGATTTAGAGTTTGATCAAAAGGATACTTTATATGTTGGTAGATTTGGAGTAACTCCAGAGGGAAGCTATGAGCCTGTAATAGTAGATTGGAGAGCCCCTGTAGCTTCACTTTTTTATCATGGTAGTTTAGGAGAAGCAAGTTATACATCACCAGATGGACCTATAAAATGTGATATAGAAGGTAGAAGACAGATTATAGTTAAAAAAGGAGAATTAAAGGGAGTTTTTGATTCAGCCATAGATGTAAAAGATGATATTTTACAAATGGTTCTAAGTAATAACAGTTCTGATAAGCTTAAAGATGTAATAATGACAATTCAACAAGAGCAAGATGAAATCATAAGAAAAGAGAGAACTTCTAATATAGTTGTAAATGGAGTAGCAGGTAGTGGTAAAACTACAATAGCTCTTCATAGAGTTGCATACCTTTTATATAACTATAGAAAAGAATTAGAGGATAAAGTTCTTATCTTAGGACCAAATGGTATATTTATGGAGTATATTTCACAAGTATTACCTAGTCTTGGGGAAGTAGGAGTAAAACAGGAGACTTTTGCTAGTTTTGCTTTAAAAGAAATGGATAGTGAATTATACATAATGAGTTTTGATAAGTATTTAGAAAAAATACTTTCAGAGGATAAAGAGTTTATAGAGGATGCTAAATATAAAAATTCATATGAGATAATTAAAGATTTAGATAACCTAGTAAAAGAAATGGATAAAAATTATTTCCATATTGAAGATGTAAAATACTTTGGTGATTTAGTTATTTCAAAAGAAGAAATAGAAGAAATGTTTAATAAACATTATGAGTATATGCCTTTATTTAGAAGAAGTGAAAAAATTAAGAGAATAATATTATCTAAGATAAAAGATAAGAGAGATGAAAAAGTTTGGGAGCTTAATGAAGAATTAAGAAAAGAAAAGGAAAAGTTAACTCCTGAGGAACTTTTAATTGAAGAAAATAACTTAGAATTTAGAAGAAAATTAAGAATAAGAGAAATTGTTAAGGAAGTAATGGATTCAAGAGCTAAGTTAGATAGCTGGATTTCAAGAGAAGATGTTTTAGATATCTATGACAGATTCAATGGAAATAAAAAAGAATATACAATAAATGATTTAGCACCAATATTATACTTAGCAATAAAATTAGAAGGTAAAAAAGCAACAAAGGATTATAGACATGTGGTTATAGATGAAGCTCAAGATTATTCACCACTTCAATTTAAAGTTGTAAGAGAATTAACAGGAACTAAGTATTTTACTGTTGTGGGAGACGTAAATCAAAGACTTATTAAATATTCAGACTTAGCTCCTATGATGGAACTAGGAAAAATATTTGATGATGTAAATCCAGAGATTTATAACTTAAATAAAAGTTATAGAAGTACTTATGAAATAATGGAATATGCAAATAAATATCTTGATGAAGATAGAATAATTCCTATAGTTAGACATGGTAAACCAGTTGAGGAAATTGAATTCCATAATAATGAAGAACTTTCAGAAAGTATTATTGAGTCTTTAAAAGAATTTTCAAATGAAGGCTTAGAAAGTATAGCTATTATAACAAGAGACAAAGAAGAGTTAGAAAAGGTGTATAATCTTATAAGTAATAAAGTGCATTTAGTTAAGTTTGATAACGAAGATGTATTATATAAAGGGGGAAATGTTATAATACCATCTTACTTTGCAAAGGGATTAGAATTTGATGGGGTTATTATTGTAGATAATGGATCATCAAAGGATGAAAATGAAGATCTAATAAAATATATAATGAGTACTAGAGCACTTCATAGATTAAAAGAAATACAATTTAAATAATTTTACTTTTTAAAAGGATTTTATAAAAATAGATTTTAATAAAAGTTACAAGCATATTTTGAGAGTTTTTAAACTAGATATTTTCATTATACTCCTTGTAACTTTTATTATTAAACTTTTATAAAATCCTTTTTATTTTACTAAAGGAGATTAAGTTTTATTGCTGTATAAAATTTGTTTAACATAAGAATAAAATGTATAAAAACACAAAATGGATATCTAGAATCAAATAATAAATTTGAAAATAAAACATATTAAAATTAATTAAATAACTAATGAATATGTTTTCTATCTGAGTATATAGTTATAAAATGCTTGTTAAAAATAATTTTATATTAAAAATCAACCTTTGCAATATATTTATATTAAAAAAATATATTGCATTTTTATTCATTAATAATGTATAATTATTCAAGAAGAGAGCGATAAGCGAATAAATATTAGGGGGAATATATATGAAAAAGAATATATTTAAAAAGATATTGTCAGTGGCTATGATTGGAGGATTGACTTTAAGTTTAGCAGGATGTGGGGCAAAAACTGCTAAAGAAAATGGATCTAGTGATAAGGTAGCTAAGATAAAAGAAAGTGGAAAATTGGTAGTTGGTCTTAGTCCTGATTATGCACCTTATGAATTCCATATAATGAAGGATGGAAAGGACCAAATTGTTGGGTTGGATATAGACATTGCAAAAGAGGTTGCTAAAAATCTTGAGGTTGATTTAGAAATTAAAGAGATGGAATTTGGGGCTATAATTCAATCTGTTAAAAATGGAATGATCGATATGGGGATTTCAGGAATAACTCCTGATGAAAAAAGAAAAGAAGCAGTAGATTTTTCAGATATTTATTATGAAGCAGAGCAAGGAATATTAATAAATAAAGATAATAAAGAATCTATAAAAGGAATTGGGGATTTAAAAGGAAAAAAAGTTGGAGCTCAAATGGGGTCTATTCAAGCAGAGATAGCTAAAGGAATAGAAGGAGCCGATGTTAAGCTTTTAGATAATGTAAATACTTTAATTTTAGAATTAAAAACTGGTAAGTTAGATGCTGTAATTACTGAACTTCCTGTTGCTAAAATAGCTTCAGAGGTTAATTCTGAGTTAGCTGTTGCAGATGAGGTGATTAAAAACTCAGAGGGTGGTTCAGCCATAGCAATACAAAAAGGAAATAAGGACTTAGTTGATGAAGTCAATTCTACAATTAAAGAGTTAAAAGAAAATGGAAAGATAGATAAGTTTACAAATGATGCTATTGAATTAGTTCCATATCAAAAGAAAGAAGAATAAAATTAATTTTAATAATTAGGGGGCAATATCATGGGGGGATTAGACTTTAGTTTTTTAAAAGAGTATTTTCCAGTATTTTTGGAAGGTGCTAAATGGACATTAATAATTTCAGCAATAACAGTTATTTTGGGAGCTTTATTAGGAACAATTTTATGCTTTATGAAACGTTCTAAATTTTCAATATTTAAAGTTAAAATTTTAAGGGTTATTTCTACTGCTTATGTAGAAGTTATAAGAGGAACACCTCTTTTATTACAAATATATATAGTTTATTTTGGATTACCTTCCTTTGGAATTCAATTAGAGGTTTTACCTTCATGTATTATTGCTATTTCCTTAAATTCAGCAGCTTATGTTTCAGAAATAATAAGAGCAGGGATAGATGCTGTTGATAAGGGACAATTAGAAGCAGCTAGAAGTTTAGGTATGACAGAAGGAATGGCTATGAGACTTATAATACTTCCTCAAGCTATAAAAAACATACTACCTGCTATAGGAAATGAGTTTGTTGCCATAATAAAGGAATCATCTATGGCATCTACAATTGGAGTAGCAGAACTTATGTATTCATCAAAAATAGTTACAGGGGCTACTTATAAAGGTTTTGAACCACTTATTGTTATAGCAATGTTTTATTTTGTTATGACCTTTAGTTTAGGAAGAGTTATGTCTTATGTAGAAAAGAGGTTGAGTAAATCATGATAAATGTTAGAAATTTATATAAAAGTTTTGGTAAAAATGAGGTTTTAAAAGATATAAATGAAACAATAAAAAAGGGAGAAGTAGTAGTTATAATAGGACCTTCAGGATCAGGAAAAAGCACATTTTTAAGATGCTTAAATTTATTAGAGGAACCCACTTCAGGAGTAATTAATTTTGAAGGGGAAGATATAACAGATAAAAATGTTGATATAAATAAAATAAGAGAAAAGATGGGAATGGTTTTTCAACAATTTAATCTTTTCCCACATAAAACAGTTATGGAAAATTTAACAATAGGACCAACAAAAATAAAAAATATTTCTAATGGTGACGCTGTAAAAAAAGGAAGTGAATTATTAGAAAAGGTAGGTCTTTTAGATAAAAAGAATGTTTATCCAAATTCACTTTCAGGAGGACAAAAACAGAGAATAGCTATAGCAAGAGCTTTAGCTATGGAACCAGATGTTATGCTTTTTGATGAGCCAACATCTGCTTTGGACCCTGAAATGGTAGGAGAAGTTTTAGGAGTTATGAAATCTTTAGCTAAAGATGGAATGACCATGGTTGTAGTGACCCATGAAATGGGATTTGCAAAGGAAGTTGGAGATAGAATATTATTTATGGATGAAGGAAGAATAATTGAAGAAGGTACTCCAGAGGAGATATTTCAAAATCCTAAAAATTCAAGAACTAAAGATTTTCTATCAAAAGTTTTATAAATGCCTTTAAGAGATTAAATCTTAATAGATTTACTCTTTTAAATAAATTAATTAGTACAAAAAGAGGATGTAAAGACAAAAATCTTTATGTCCTCTTTTGTATTTTAAAATAAAAATTAATTATTGAATAAATATTAATTATTTTTTAATGAAAATTTTACTGTAAATGTTATAATATTTAAGTAAATATTATATAGAAAGATAGTGAGGAAATTTTATGAAGGAAAAAGTAAAAAGCTTTTTTAAGTGTAACTGGGTTTTTATTTTCTTAGTGATAACACTTCAAATAAAATCAATGTTACTTTTATCTATGCTTAGAACCCCAGGGTCTAGAGGAATTAATTTTGACTTAATGTATTTTACTCCCCCTGCTTGGTGGGCTCATATAGCAATAGTTACGTTAATAGCGAGTTTTGTTTATCTATTTAAAGGTAAAGGAAGAATGTGGGCAGGTGTAGTTATTGATATTCTAGTGACAATTTTATTTGTGGCTGATATTTGGTATTACAGAGTAAATGGAACTTTTTTATCAATAAGACATATAATTGAGCCAGGAATATTTAATCCTGTAGGAAAGAGCTTATTTAATTTAGCTAAAGTAGATGTAGTGTTCATAGTTGATTTTATAATATTATTTTTAGTTTATAACTTTACAGGTTTAAAAAATGTTAAATATAAAAATAATATAAAAACTAGATTAATTGTATTTATATGCCTTTTTGGAATAAGTGCAACAGTAATAGGGGTATCACACTACTATATAGATATTCAAAGAAAATCAGATAAAAGTTTTTTAAGAATATCATGGGCGCCTTTTCAAACAATTAGTGATTCAAGTCCATTAGGATATCATGGATATGATATTTATTATTATGCTAACAGAAAAGAAACTTTAACTGATGCTCAAAAAAATGAAATTAAAACTTGGTTTGATGAAAATAAAGAAGATTTACCAGATAACAAGTATAAAGGTATGCTTCAAGGAAAAAATGTTATAGCCTTGCAGGTTGAGTCTCTTGAAAACTTTGTTATAGGTAAAAAAGTTTATGGTCAAGAGATTACTCCAAACATAAATAAACTTTTAAAGAATAGTTTATATTTTGATAATATAAAAGAACAAAACAATTCAGGAACAAGTTCAGATTGCGATATAATGGTTAATACATCAATACTTCCTGTTAGAGAAGGAACTACAGTATTTGGTTATCCATGGGCTGAATATAATACTTTACAGAAAATATTAAAGAGTAATGGATATTCAACAGTTTCAACACATCCAGAGGTTCCTGGAAATTGGAACTGGGCAGAGGTTCATAAGGCATTTAAAGCTGATGAAATATGGGACGCTCATCAGTTTGATCAAAGTGAAATAATAGGACTTGGAATGTCAGATGAATCTTATTTAAGACAGGTTGGAGAAAGATTAAAGAGTCAAAAACAACCTTTCTATACATTCTTAGTAACATTAACAAGTCATGGACCATTTGATATGCCTAAGGATAAACAATATTTAAATTTACCAGAAGATTTAAATGAAAATATGTTAGGTGCATATTTCCAAAGTGTTAGATATACAGATGAAGCTATTGGAGAATTTATAAATCAATTAAAAGAAGAAGGTCTTTTAGACAATACTGTAATAATGATTTATGGAGATCATGGTGGAGTTCATAAATTCTACGAAGATAAAATAAAAGATGCTCCTTTAGAGGGAGATTGGTGGAAAGATGATGAAAAGGAAATACCTTTCTTAATATATAATCCAAGTATTAATGGAGAGACTATATCAAAAGAAGGTGGTCAAATAGATTTCTTACCAACTATAGCATACCTTTTAGGATTTAATAGAGATACTTTTGATAATACAGCAATGGGAAGAGTATTAGTAAATACTAATAGAAATGCAAGCATATTAAATAATGGAGAAATAGTTGGAAATCCAACACCGGAAGAAAAAGCTCATTTAGAGAAATCATTTAATATTGCAGATATGATTATACAAGGAAATTATTTTAAAAATAATTAATTAAATTTAAAGCTATTAGCTAGATTACTATTAAAATCTAACTAATAGCTTCTTTATATGTATTTTTTGACAAAATATTTAAACTATTACCAAATTAAATATGTTATAATAATGTTTGTTTTAGAACTTGAAAAATAAGTAGTTTATAAATTTAGATTAGTTAGTTAAGTTCTAATAAAAAATTGTGGATATAGTTATATAATTAAAATATAAT
>OGSZ01000676.1_pt1 | contig 10746 bp, 10 predicted proteins | sample 1574331 | NCBI WGS metagenome assembly OGSZ01 (sample SAMN03295853, study PRJEB24534) | human gut metagenome | isolation source: fecal sample 3 from infant 8 | host: Homo sapiens | place: USA: Pittsburgh, PA | collected 2014-07 | reverse complement strand
TTTAAAGGAATAGACATGAAACTCAGCAACATTGCTTCTACTGTTATTGCAACTCTGGCCCTGGTCGCGGGTGCCGCTCACGCAGAAGATACTACCACGCCTGTATCTGTAAACGGTGGTACGGTGCATTTTAAAGGTGAATTAGTGAATGCCGCGTGTTCAGTGAATACTGACTCTTCAGAGCAGACGGTTAATCTTGGCCAGTACCGTACCGCGAAATTCACTAAAGTAGGTGACACCACCTCCAATATTCCGTTCACCATCGAACTGAACGACTGCGATCCTGCGGTAGCGAAAACCGCTGCTGTCGCGTTTACCGGCCAGATCGACGCCACCGACAAAACGCTGCTGGCGGTAAGCTCCGGTAACAACGACAACTCCGCGAAGGGCGTAGGTATTGAGATCCTCGACAGCAAATCCTCCACGCTGACCCCGGACGGCGCCACCTTCTCTGCGGCGCAGAACCTGATTGAAGGGACTAACACCCTGAACTTCACCGCGCGCTATAAAGCCACGGCGGCGACCACCGAGCCAGGCCAGGCAAACGCGGACGCAACATTCGTAATGAAATACGAGTAATGCCTGAGTACAGGGATGTGGCTGGCCTCAGGGAAGAGGTCTTTTGATCGCCTATACCGGGAGCGAAGGATGACAAGGACTGGAATACTGCTGTGTGCCCTTGCGATTGCCTCAGCGGTAAACGCACATACCGTGGTCATAGACGGCGGCAAAGTACACCTCAGGGGAGAACTGGTTAACGGCGGCTGCGCCGTGGCCCCGGACAGCCAGAATATGCGCGTGGATATGGGGCAATACCGCACAAACGCCTTTTCCGGCGTCGGCAGCTTTTCCACGGTTAATGTGCCTTTCACCGTACGTCTGCTGGATTGCAGCGTGGACGTCTCCCGCACCGTGGGGATCCAGTTCCAGGGAGTGACACCGGCAGAAGACCCGCAGGTTTTCCTGGCGACATCGCGGCCGGGGGAAAATGCGGTCAGCAGTGGTGTCGGGCTGGCGCTGTTTGACGAACAGCAACGTCAGATCATCCCGAACGCGACGGCGGTGAGCTGGTTACCCATTGACACCCGCGAGCTGGTATTTCATTTCAGCGCCCGCTACCGGGCAATTTCCGAACACCTTGTACCAGGCACTATTCAGTCGAATGTCTGGTTTACGTTGATTTATCCCTGACGCCTGCGAACTAATTATTAAAGGTACGGTTGTGATGAACACCCTGATTAAACCTGGACTGTTTTTAGCTTTTATTTTGATGATGGTTTCTGCCAGCGCGAATGCGTCCGGCGGGATTGCGCTGGGCGCGACGCGCGTTATTTATCCGGCCGATGCCAAACAAACGTCGCTGGCGATCACCAACAGCAATAAACAAGAGCGCTATTTAATTAACGCGTGGATAGAAAATGCCAACGGGCAAAAGGAAAAAACCTTTGCCGTCACGCCGCCGCTGTTTGTCAGCGAGCCGGCCAGCGAAAACACCCTGCGCATTATCTACGCAGGCCCGGCGCTGCCTGCCGATCGCGAATCGCTCTTTTACATGAACGTCAAAGCGATTCCCTCCGTCAGCAAAAAACATCAGGACGGCAACAACGTCCTGCAACTGGCTATTCTGTCACGTATCAAGCTGTTTGTTCGCCCGGCTAACCTGGCGATGCCGCCGGAAGAGGCGCTCTCACAGCTGCGCTTTGAGCGCGTCGGCAACCATCTTAAGGTGAGCAATGCCTCGCCGTATTACGTCACGCTGGTCAATCTGAAGCTCGGCGGTCAGACGCTGGATAACCTGATGGTTGCCCCTAAAAGCTCGGCGCAGCAGGTGCTGCCTGCCGCTGCGAGCGGCACGCTCTCCTGGCAGAGTGTGAATGACTATGGCGCCATTACGCCGGCGCGTAGCGTCAGCCTGTGAGCAGAGACAGGGCGATGAACACTCAATGGCGTTACTGCCCGGTTGCGCTGGCACTGATGGCAACGCTCTGGCCACTCGCTGGCTGGGGCGAAAGCTACTTTAACCCGGCGTTTCTCTCCGATGACACGGCGAACGTGGCGGATTTGTCGCGTTTTGAAAAAGGCCACCAGCAGGCACCGGGCGTCTATCGCGTCGATATCTGGCGTAACGATGAGTTTATCGGCACGCAGGACGTGCGGTTTGAGCAAGCTGACAACACGCCGCCGGTCGCGGGCGGTTTGTCGCCGTGCATTACGCGCGCGATGCTCGATCGCTTTGGCGTCAATATCGCCGCCTTCCCGGAACTGAGCAACGTGCAGGGCGATACCTGCGTTCCGCTCACCACGGCTATTCCGGGCAGCGAAACGGCGTTCAACTTCGCCTCGTTGCGCCTGAACGTCAGCCTGCCTCAGGTGGCGATGCAAAACAGCGCCCGCGGGTATATTCCACCTGAACAGTGGGATGAAGGCATCCCCGCCGCGCTGCTGAACTACAGCTTTACCGGCAACCGGGGCAGCGACGACGACAGCTACTATCTGAACCTGCAAAGCGGGTTGAACTATGGCGCCTGGCGATTACGCAATAACGGCGCGTGGCGTTATACCGAAAGCAACGGCCAGCGGCACAGCAGCTGGCAAAATATTGGTACCTGGGCGCAGCGTACGATCATCCCGCTGAAAAGCGAGCTGGTGCTTGGCGACAGCAACACCGGTAACGATGTCTTCGACAGCGTCGGTTTTCGCGGTGGTCGCCTCTATTCGTCCGACAGTATGTACCCGGACAGCCTGCAAGGTTACGCGCCTACCGTGCGCGGAATCGCCCGCACCCCTGCCAAAGTGGTGATCCGCCAGAACGGATACGTGATTTACCAGAGCTATGTGCAGCCGGGGGCTTTTGCGATAACTGATCTTAACCCGACCTCCTCAAGCGGTGACCTGGAGGTGACGGTGGAAGAGAAGGACGGCAGCCAGCAGCGCTACACCGTCCCGTATTCCACCGTTCCGCTGCTCCAGCGTGAAGGACGCTGGAAATACGATCTGGTGGCAGGGGACTATCGCAGCGGCAACAGCGAGCAGGACACGCCGTTCTTTACTCAGGGTACGATGATTGCGGGTCTTGCCGACGGCTACACGCTATACGGCGGAACGCAGCTGGCCTCGCGCTATACCGCCATCGCCATTGGCGCGGGTAAAAACCTCGGTGACTGGGGAGCGGTTTCACTTGATCTCACCCATGCCCGCAGCCAGCTTGCCGATGACAGCCGCCATGAAGGGCAGTCCCTGCGGTTCCTGTACGCAAAATCCCTTAACGGATTCGGCACCAACTTCCAGCTGCTGGGCTATCGCTACTCGACCAAAGGCTTCTACACCCTCGACGATGTGGCCTGGCGCACAATGGAAGGCTACCAGTATGGCGACGATCAGGACGATGACGGCGTGCCGGACGTGCAGAGCTATCACAACCTGACGCTGAATAAAAAAGGGCGTTTCCAGCTCAATATCTCCCAGTCTCTCGGCGATTACGGCTCGGTGTACGTGTCGGGCAGCCAGCAGAGTTACTGGGGCACCAGCGAATCCAACGTCTGGTATCAGCTTGGCTACGCGGGCGGGGTGAAAGGGGTCAGCTACGCCTTATCCTGGTCGTGGAACAAGGCCGTCGGCATTGACGGAACCGACCGGATCGCCTCGTTCAACGTCTCCGTCCCGTTCAGCCTGTTCACCCGTCACGGCTACCGTCGCGATAACGCGATCGACCGGGCCTATGCCACAGCCTCTGCCAGCCGTAACAGCGATGGTGATACCAGCTGGCAGACCGGGATCAGCGGAACGCTGCTCCAGGATCGTAACCTGAACTACAGCGTCACGCAGGGTCACACCAGCAATAACGGTGCCAGCGGCAGCGCCAGCGCTAACTGGCAGGCGACGTACGGCACGCTGGGCGTGGGCTACAACTACGCCCGGGATCAGCACGACCTCAACTGGCAGCTCTCCGGCGGCGTGGTAGGGCATTCAGACGGCATCACATTCAGTCAGCCGCTGGGCGATACCAACGTCTTGATCAAAGCGCCGGGCGCGTCAGGCGTGAGCGTCGAAAACCAGACCGGCGTCAAAACAGACTGGCGTGGCTATGCGGTGATGCCGTACGCCACGGTGTACCGTTACAACCGCGTGGCGCTCGACACCAACACCATGAGCAACAACACCGACATTGAAAATAACGTTTCCAGTGTCGTGCCGACGAACGGTGCGCTGGTGCGCGCCAGTTTTGACACCCGCATCGGCGTGCGTGCGCTGCTCACCGTGAAGCGTGATAACCAGCCTGTACCGTTTGGGGCGGTGGTACGCGAGACGCAGAGCGGCGTAACCAGCATGGTGGGAGATGACGGTCAGATTTACCTGAGCGGGCTGCCGCTGAGCGGAGAACTGCTGATTCAGTGGGGAGACGGGAAACAGTCCCAGTGTCGTGCGCCCTACAGCCTGCCAGAACAAAGCCTGCAACAGGCGATCACACTTAAGGGGATCCGCTGTGAATAAAATCCATTATCTGGGGCTATCCCTGCTGGCGTTTTTTCCGCTATCTGAGGCCTTCGCCACGGTCTGCGTCAATGAAAATGGCGTGCCGACGGAGGTGTATTACGACCTGACGGATAAATTTAACAGCTCCAATAACCAGGTGGGGCAGATTGTCACGCTCAGCGAGAAGTCCCAGTGGGTGGGCGTCAACGCCGTCTGCCCTAAGGGAACGTCCGGGAACACCACCAAGCGCAGCTATGTTACCGATTTCCCTGTTACGGGCACCAGCGATGGCTACCAGTATCTGAAGCTAAACGACTATCTGGACGGGGCGATGAAAATTACCGACAGCTACGCTGGCACGTTTTATCCGCCCAAAAGCTACATCCAGATGGGGAGCCACCCGAATGTGTCTAAAAACAAACCGTTTGGCGTACAGGATTCCAGCCTCGTCTTCCGGCTTAAAGTGACCCGACGCTTTATCAATATGGTGGTGATCCCCCGGGCGACCATGTTCCGGGTTTACGTCACCACGACCTCCTCGGATCCGCTCACCACGCCGGTTTATATCATCAGCTACAGCGGGACTATTCAGGTGCCTCAGAGCTGTGAAATTAATGCCGGGAATGTGGTGGAGTTCGATTTCGGAGACATCGGCGCCTCCCTGTTCAGTAAAGCAGGCATCGGGAATAAGCCGGAGGGGATCTCAGCGCAAAGCAAAACCATCGGCATCAAATGCACCAACGTCGAGGCGAACGCCATGCTCACGATGCGTGTTGAAGCGGAGAAGGTTTCAGGCAGTGCGCTGGTTTCCGATAACGCGGATGTGGGTTTTGTGATTGCCAACAGTAATGGCGTGCCGCTGACGCCCAACAACCTGACCAGCAAAATCCCGTTCCGTCTGGACGACAGCGCTCAGGCGCAGGTGGGGATCCGCGCGTGGCCCGTCAGCGTAACCGGTAAAAAACCTGCCGAGGGGCGTTTTACCTCTCGCGGCTATTTACGCGTCGACTACGACTAAGGAGCAGGTATGCGAAACGGAATGCGGTATTTAGCCGTCGCGCTCTTTGCGCTTTGCTCCCCTGCACACGCAGAGACGGCGCTTGGGGAAATTAACATTCAGCTCTACGGCAATATCGTGGATTTTACCTGCGTGGCGGAGGGGGACGACAGCAATAAAACCGTCACGCTCGGCACCTGGCCCACGAAACAGCTTCGCACAACGGGGAGCCGGACGCAGCCTGTACCGTTCACCCTGAAGCTGACCGGATGTCCGCCGGGGGCGGCTTCGGTCACATTTACGGGGAAGATGGACGGGCATGATAATAGCCTGCTGGCGCTGAATGATGCCAGCGCGGCCAGCAACGTGGCCGTGGAGATCCTCGACCGGGATAAAACGCGCCTCGCGTTGCAGCAGACCAGCCAGACGGTGGCGGTAGATGCGCAGGGAAATGCCGAACTGTCGTTTTATGCCAATTATATCGCCACGGCGGATAACCCGCAGCCGGGACGGGCTGACGCCGATGCAACTTTCATGATTAATTATAATTAATCGTATCCACTCTCCCTGTAACGGTTATATGTTGCAGGGAGAGGGTAGGATTATAGTAATTCGTGCGCCTTCGCGTAATCAATTAATTCAACGATACTTTGCACGCCCAGCTTGGAAAAGATATTAGACTTATGGGCGCTAATTGTTTTGTTGCTAAGTAATAATTGATCCGCAATCTCCTTATTAGATAATCCGTTCGCCAGATATCGCAGAACCGTCACTTCACGATTTGATAATGGCATATCCACAGCGGCGCCCGTCCGCGAGCCCAGATGGTTTATAAAACTCAATGTTTCTGAGGGGAAGAAGGAATAGCCCGTCAGGATCATTTCCACCGCGTTATAAATTTCCCCCAGATCTTTTCGCTTACTGACAAAACCATTTGCCCCGGCGCGGATGGCGCGTCCTGCGTAGAAGGCTTCAGATTTCGAAGAGAGGAAAAGAACCTTAATGTCTTTATTTAAGTTCCTGATTCTTTTCAGTAATACGAACCCATCCGTGCCCGTCATTTCAATATCGAGAATGACCAGGTCAATGGGGTGGTTGCGTATACAGTCAAGCACCTCGTGGCTGTCGCCTGACTTCAGTTTGACCTGGATGTTTTTATTTTTCTGTAGCAGGACTTCTATCGACATTCTGACGATAGGGTGTTCGTCCATAATGATAACGGATGCCGGTTTCATTTTTTATGCCTCAGATTGTTAAAAGCGTTATGCTGAGTTTTGTTAAAACTCTCGAAAAGCCGGAAGGATAATTGCGCAGATCCTTGTACGGTAAATGTCCCTGGGAAGAGCGAAAGCATCCTTGTTTACGTAGTGGTGATATCAATGCCTCAGCGCAGTTATCTCATAAGGCTGGTTATGGCAAAATGATTTTTCTTATTCGCGTGTCAAACACGTCTTATTATACCGTTTAAGTATTGTCCGAAAAGCCTGTAAATTAATATCCATATATTGCTGATTATTATGTTCTGGATCTGAATCACTAACTTTTTAAAATTAGCAAAAATGTCCTGATATTGCATTTACCACACACTTTCATCTTTATGTAATAACAAAAAATAAACGATTTTACTGTATGTTAAATTAATGTTAACAGCGGGCAGACTGTGACAACCAACATCCCGCCTGCCTGCCATCCCTGAAATCCGCCATTTCGTGCGTCATCTCTCCGTTTCAAACGCCTCCTGGCAAATTGCCGTTCCCAACAACAGAACAGTACTATCTGCTGTTTTCTTCACCTCTCATCGCATTCTTTTACAGGTGAATCGCTTGTTTTTACACCATTATCATCCTGTTAACTGAAGCGCCAGAACCTTAAGGCATGGATAAAATCACTCTCGTTGAGCGTACCGGCAGCATTTCGCATGGTTTAAGACCTGGAATTAGGAATAGTTATAAAATCGAAAGTTTTGTTAAAAAACACAAAAATTTAACATACATCCTAAGTAATTTCCTAAAGGTCTTTAGGAATTAAGAAGTTACTGAATACGTTAATACGTGAAATCTGAGAGGTTGTTGAGAAGATGTAGCAACTCATGACGATGATTCAGCCCAAGTTTCGCCAGGATGCAGCTGAGACGGTAAATAATGCGGCTGTAGGGGCGGTTCTGTAACTGCGCGATCTGCCGCAAGGAGCTCCCCTGCGACAGCGCCTGTAAGATCGGCCATTCATCCCGTGAAAACCACTCTTTGCGGTTGTCGGCGGGTGACGGTGCTTCCAGCAAGGTTTGTTGCATAGCCAGCGCCGTTAGCTGGCGTTCAAGCACATGAAAAGGGCCAGCCGCTTTACAAAACAGGCGAGCATCATAATCATCGGCGCGGACGAGCAGGTAGGGTGTCAGGTAGGGGGCGAACAGGCTGTGGCGGCGTAATCGGTCCAGCAGGTCGATGAGCGGCGAGGCGCGGCTCTCAATGTCTATTACCAGACGCGATGAAGGCCAGTGATTTAAATCACTGAGGGCGGCTTCCAGCGTGGAATAGTCGCAGCAATTGCTCAGGGGCGACTGCCCGCTCAGTAAACCGGAACGGAAAAAATTATCCTGTGTGACCAGAATGATAAAGGGAGCATCGGTTTTGCGGGTCTGGTTGATTGACTGGCTCAAATATTCGAGACGATCAAAAAATGGGAGAGCAAAAGGCGAGTGCGTAGAACCCAGTGAATCACTTCCTGTCCGACGACGCCGGTAACGGCGCACTGTCATTCGCATAGCTTCCCTCTTGGCGATGACCGTTCAGTCCTCCTGCCATCTCCAGGATGGCCAATAATATCCCTGACCGAAGCGCGCGCCAGCATGAAGCGCGCAAGTACGGTCCCGTTCTGTTTCAATGCCTTCAATAAGCACATTCGCAGCGATTTTTGAACAAAGGGTGACCAGCTGTGTCAGCGCCTGCGTTTCACGTAAACGCCAGAAAGCGATCTTATCGATTTTTATTCCGCTTAATGGCAGGCGGCAGGATAAAAATGCTTGTCCTGACGCTTCATCAATATCATCCAGCCAGATCCGGTGTCCTCGCGCGGTCAACTGCTGAAGCGCACAACTCACCCTCAGACGCGCCGGGTCTGAGAGTGTAAAGAACGAGGCAGGCTCCACGAGTTCAATGTTCAGCGGTGGGCTGTTAAGTTGCAGTAAACGCTGGAACATTTCCGGTATGGTCAGAACGGTTATCGGCAAATTTATGAAAAGGTTGTCACAGGGGAAGGGGTTTTTTAACGCGGCGATCTGTGCTTCCAGCAGCATAAGCGCCCGGGCGGCGGACCAGTCCTGGAAAAAGCTTTCGTTTTGCTGATGCGGCGACAGCACGCTGAGCACTTCGGCCCCCACCGTGCGCGAAGATGAGAGGGCGACAATGGGTTCAAGCTTAATGCCTGTAATATCGTGTGAGATGTGCTGCACGCACGAGGGAAAACCTGTCTGGTCTGGCGCTGTCACTCCGTCGTCCTGTTCACTTCCAGCCTCCAGGCGGCCGGGTTACCGCTGGACAGTGTGAAGGTGAAGTAAACAGGAAAACAGCAGGCGTTACTTAAAAGCGGCTAAGCCTTTTCGCAGCCCGTAAAAGAGGGATAAATGTTGAAAAAACAGCCGTATTTACAATCAGCTAGTCATTATCGCCAGAGAAGGCGGAAAAGGCATTGACTCACTACGCATTGACCGTATAATTCCAGGCGTTTCACCACCGCGAAGTACACTCTTCTCCGTGCGCCCTTAGCTCAGTTGGATAGAGCAACGGCCTTCTAAGCCGTAGGTCGTAGGTTCGAATCCTACAGGGCGTGCCATTAAATTTCACAGATTGCCGCCTGCGCGACGTCCTGCTGATTTTCTCCATGAAATACCCCTCGCGAAAGTAGCGTTAACGCACATTTTTCACAGCACAATTGACTGTTATAACAGTATTTTTCTTACCCTATGGCAATTTTGCTATTCCTCTACCATGCTCATATCACCTCACTCTTACTCGTGGGGCTTTTCGTAGTTGCTGATTAATCTCAAGGAAAAAGGTTATGAAAAAAACGACTGCTATTTTGATGGGCGCTGCATTTCTGTTTACCACCAATACCTTTGCGGCTGAACTGCTGACGAAAAACGAGTTTGAGAAAGTGGAATCACAGTATGAAAAAATCGGTACGGTTAGCACTTCCAATGAAGTCTCGGTAGACGACGCGAAAAAAGAGCTGATCGAGAAAGCCGATAAAGAAGGTGCTGATGTTCTGGTGCTGACTTCCGGCAACACCAACAACAAAATTCACGGTACCGCCGATATTTTCAAGAAAAAATAATGCCTTAGCAACCACCCCTGTTTCGGGGTGGTTGCGCGCCATACCTCCCGCCAGCCTTGTTTCTTGTCTCTTCTCGCTCAGAGATGTCCGTTGACACTTGATTACGCATTCATAATGCGTATAGTTCTCATTTGCATTTCTTTTAATAACTTTTAAGGCCCGACAACGGGTCATTTTTGCGCGCACGTTAAGAGCTCATTATGAACAACACCACAATGCACAAAACGCTGCTGGCGATTGCCATCGGCGCGGTTACACACTCCGCTTTTGCGGCGGATGAGAAAAAAGAGGACACCATCGTGGTCCAGTCCACGGCGGGGAGTGATTTCAAACCCGGTGGTGACCAGCTGCTTCCAGCCTTCCTCGACGGCCAGGTGGCGAACGGCGGGCGCATGGGTATGCTCGGTCAGCAGAACGCCATGGACGTGCCGTTCAACATCATCAGCTACACCTCGAAGCTGGTGGAAGATCAGCAGGCAAAAACCATTGCTGACGTGGTTGCCAACGACGCGGGCGTGCAATTTGTTCAGGGTTACGGCAACAGCGCGGAAACCTTCCGCATTCGCGGCCTGAAGTTTGACGGCGACGATATGACCTTTGGCGGATTGTCCGGGGTGCTGCCGCGTCAGGTGGTGGATGCCCAGATGGTCGACCGCATCGAGATCTTCAAAGGGGCCAACTCCCTGATGAACGGTGCAGCAAGCTCCGGCGTGGGCGGGATGATCAACCTTGAGCCCAAACACGCGGGCGACACCCCGCAGGCGAAAGTGGGCGTTGACTACACCTCGGATTCCCAGATTGGCACCACGCTGGATGCGGGTCGTCGCTTTGGCGATAACGACCAGTTTGGCGCGCGCGTGAACCTCGTGCATCGCGAAGGGGAAACCGGCGTGCCGAACGACCGCCGCCGCACCACGCTGCTCTCCACCGGTCTGGATTACAAAGGC
>OGSZ01000669.1_pt1 | contig 10851 bp, 6 predicted proteins | sample 1574331 | NCBI WGS metagenome assembly OGSZ01 (sample SAMN03295853, study PRJEB24534) | human gut metagenome | isolation source: fecal sample 3 from infant 8 | host: Homo sapiens | place: USA: Pittsburgh, PA | collected 2014-07 | reverse complement strand
ATTAATTAGAGTGTATCATAGAGGTTTTGCCCCCTACGGGCGACCAGGAGCCAGCGCGATTGAGTAAAAATAAACTCTCCAAAGGGCAGCAGCGCCGCGTGAATGCAAATCACCAGCGCCGTCTTAAAACCACTACGGAGAAGCCCGATTACGACGACAACCTGTTTGGCGAAGCGACAGAAGGCGTTGTGATTAGCCGCTTCGGCATGCACGCCGATGTCGAATCCGCCGACGGGGATATCCACCGTTGCAATATCCGTCGCACCATCCGTTCCCTGGTGACCGGTGACCGCGTGGTCTGGCGTCTAGGCAAAGAGGCGGCGGAAGGGGTAACGGTTAAAGGTATCGTTGAAGCCGTGCATGAACGCACGTCGGTTCTGACCCGTCCAGATTTCTACGACGGCGTGAAGCCCATTGCCGCCAACATTAACCAGATCGTGATCGTTTCGGCGATTTTGCCTGAGCTTTCGCTCAATATTATTGACCGTTATCTGGTGGCCTGCGAAACGCTACAGGTTGAGCCGCTCATCGTGCTGAATAAAATCGATCTGCTGGATGACGAGGCCATGGCCTTTGTAAATGAGCAGATGGATATTTACCGCAACATTGGCTATCGCGTGTTGATGGTTTCCAGCCGCACCAAAGATGGCCTGAAGCCGTTAGAAGATGCGCTGACCGACCGCATCAGCATCTTTGCGGGGCAGTCCGGCGTAGGTAAATCGAGCCTGCTTAACAACCTGCTCGGCCTTCAGCAGGAGATCCTGACCAACGATGTGTCTGACGTCTCGGGCCTGGGCCAGCACACCACCACCGCCTCACGTCTCTATCACTTCCCGCACGGCGGCGATGTGATTGACTCCCCAGGCGTGCGTGAATTTGGTCTCTGGCACCTCGAGCCGGAACAAATCTTTAACGGATTTGTCGAATTCCATGACTATTTAGGCGCTTGCAAATACCGCGACTGTAAACATGACAACGATCCGGGCTGCGCTATCCGCGAAGCGGTAGAGAACGGAGAAATTGCGGAAACCCGTTTCGAAAATTACCACCGTATTCTCGAAAGCATGGACCAGGTAAAAACGCGTAAAAACTTTTCTGATTCTGATAACTGACAACTAAGCTAAGCGTCGCTAAAATCGTCCCCTTTTTTCAGGTTCCGGCAGCGTAATGCCGGATCAGGAACGACAAAACAATGGCCTGGAGGCTACCTTGTTAAACTCATTTAAACTTTCGCTTCAATACATTCTGCCGAAACTGTGGCTCACTCGCCTGGCGGGCTGGGGCGCGAGCAAACGAGCGGGCTGGCTGACCAAACTGGTCATCGACCTGTTCGTGAAATACTACAAGGTCGACATGAAAGAAGCGCAGAAGCCGGATACGGCAAGCTACCGCACCTTCAACGAATTTTTTGTGCGTCCGCTGCGCGACGAAGTGCGCCCGCTGAATACCGACCCGAACGTGCTGGTGATGCCAGCGGACGGCGTGATCAGCCAGCTGGGTAAAATTGAAGACGACAAAATTTTGCAGGCGAAAGGCCATAACTACAGCCTGGAAGCGCTGCTGGCCGGTAACTACATAATGGCCGATCTGTTCCGTAACGGGACTTTCGCGACCACCTATCTCTCCCCACGCGACTACCACCGCGTGCATATGCCGTGTAATGGTATTCTGCGCGAGATGATCTACGTGCCGGGGGATCTGTTCTCCGTAAACCACCTGACGGCGCAAAACGTTCCTAACCTGTTTGCCCGTAACGAGCGCGTCATCTGCCTGTTTGATACTGAATTTGGCCCAATGGCGCAGATTCTGGTGGGTGCTACCATTGTAGGCAGCATCGAAACCGTCTGGGCGGGCACCATTACGCCGCCGCGCGAAGGCGTGATCAAGCGCTGGACCTGGCCTGCCGGCGAAGAAGAAGGTTCTGTGGCCCTGCTGAAAGGTCAGGAAATGGGCCGCTTCAAGCTGGGCTCAACGGTCATCAACCTGTTCGCACCGGGCAAAGTTAACCTGGTCGACGAGCTGGAAAGCCTGTCCGTGACCAAACTCGGCCAGCCTCTGGCAGTATCGACGGAGGTCTTTGTGACGCCAGAGGTTGCGCCTGCCCCGTTGCCGGAAGAAGAGATCAAAGCCGAGCACGACGCCAGCCCGCTGGTTGACGACAAAAAAGACGAAGGCTAACAACAGAAGGATCGCTGACGTGCGCCCGATTATCGTATTACTGATGGCCTGGTGCCTCAGCATGGGGGCGTACGCAGCGACGGCCCCCGACGCCAAACAGATAACCCAGGAGCTGGAGCAGGCAAAAGCGGCGAAACCCGCTCAGCCGGAGACCGTTGAGTCACTCCAGTCTGCACTGAACGCGCTTGAGGAACGAAAGGGTTCCCTTGAGCGCGCGCAGCAGTATCAGCAGGTTATCGACAACTTCCCCAAACTCTCTCAGACCCTGCGCTCGCAGCTAAACAACCTGCGCGATGAACCACGCCAGGTCCCCGCGGGGATGACGTCCGAGGCGCTGAATCAGGAGATCCTGCAAGTCAGCAGCCAACTGCTGGAAAAAAGCCGTCTGGCGCAGCAGGAGCAGGAACGGGCGCGTGAAATTGCCGATTCCCTCAGTCAGCTTCCACAGCAGCAAACCGATGCCCGCCGTCAGTTAAATGAGGTGGAACGCCGCATCGGGACGCAGACAGGCAGCACACCGCAAAATCTTGGGTTGCAGGCGGAATCCGCCAGACTAAAAGCGCTGGTTGATGAACTGGAGCTGGCGCAGCTTTCCGCTAACAACCGCCAGGAGCTGTCGCGGATGCGTTCCGAGCTGGCGCAGAAGCAGAGCCAGCAGCTGGATGCATATCTCCAGGCGCTGAGGAATCAACTCAACAGCCAGCGTCAGCGTGAAGCTGAACGTGCGCTGGAAAGCACCGAGTTACTGGCCGAAAACAGTGCTAACCTGCCCGACAGCATCGTCGCCCAGTTTAAGGTTAACCGCGAGCTTTCTGCCGCGCTGAATCAGCAGGCGCAGCGCATGGATTTGGTGGCCTCGCAGCAGCGTCAGGCCACCAATCAAACCCTCCAGGTTCGTCAGGCGCTCAACACTCTGCGTGAACAGTCCCAGTGGCTTGGCTCGTCTAACCTGTTGGGCGAAGCGTTACGCGCGCAGGTGGCTCGTCTGCCAGAGATGCCAAAACCGCAGCAGCTTGATACGGAGATGGCGCAGCTACGCGTTCAGCGTCTTCATTATGAAGATCTCCTCAACAAGCAGCCGCAAATCCGCCAGATCCGTCAGGCTGACGGACAGCCGCTCACCGGCGAGCAAAGTCGTATTCTGGAAGCGCAGCTGCGCACCCAACGCGAACTGCTCAATTCCCTGTTGCAGGGAGGCGATACGCTGATCCTTGAGCTGACCAAGCTGAAAGTCTCGAATAGCCAGCTGGAGGATGCGCTGAAAGAGGTCAACGAAGCCACGCACCGTTACCTTTTCTGGACGTCCGACGTACGGCCGATGACCTTCGCCTGGCCGATTGAGATTGTGCAGGATCTGCGCCGCCTCATTTCATTGGACACCTTCAGCCAGTTGGGCCTCGCCAGCGTAATGATGATAACCAGCAAGGAGACCATCTTCCCGCTGCTGGGGGCGCTGATTCTGGTGGGCTTCAGTATTTATTCCCGTCGTCACTTTACCCGTTTCCTTGAGCGCTCCAGCGCCCGAGTGGGAAAAGTAACCCAGGATCACTTCTGGCTGACGTTGCGTACGGTGTTCTGGTCAATTCTGGTCGCGTCTCCACTGCCGGTGCTGTGGATGACGCTCGGATACGGCCTGCGTGAAGCCTGGCCCTACCCGCTTGCCGTCGCGATTGGCGATGGCGTGACCGCCACCGTTCCGCTGCTGTGGGTGGTGATGATTTGCGCCACGTTTGCGCGGCCAAATGGTCTGTTCATCGCTCACTTTGGCTGGCCGCGTAATCGCGTTGCGCGGGCGATGCGTTACTACCTGATGAGTATCGGGCTGATTGTGCCGCTGATTATGGCGTTGATCATGTTCGATAATCTCAATGACCGGGAGTTCTCCGGCTCGCTGGGACGGCTGTGCTTTATGCTGATCTGCGGGGCGTTAGCGGTAGTGACGCTCAGCCTGAAACGCGCCGGGATCCCGCTCTATCTCGACAAGACCGGCAGTGGCGATAACATGTTTAACCGTCTGCTGTGGAACCTGCTGCTCAGCGCGCCGCTGGCGGCGATGCTGGCGGCAGCGGTCGGTTATCTCGCCACGGCGCAGGCGCTGCTCGCCCGACTGGAAACGTCGGTGGCTATCTGGTTCCTGCTGCTGGTGGTCTACCATGTTATTCGCCGCGGCATGCTGATCCAGCGTCGTCGTCTGGCGTTTGACCGTGCCAAACACCGTCGCGCAGAAATTCTGGCCCAGCGCGCACGGGGTGAAGAAGAGCCGAACCACGTCAACAGCACCGAAGGGACCACAGACGCCGATGACGTCGAACTGGATCTGGATGCGATCAGTACCCAGTCCCTGCGGCTGGTACGCTCAATTCTGATGCTGGTTGCCCTGCTGTCGGTGATCTTCCTGTGGTCGGAAATCCACTCCGCGTTTGGCTTCCTGGAGAACATCTCTTTATGGGATGTGACGTCCACGGTGCAGGGGGTCGAAAGCCTGGAGCCCATCACCTTAGGGGCCGTGCTGATTGCGATTCTGGTGCTGATCATCACCACGCAGCTGATCCGTAACTTCCCTGCCCTGCTGGAGCTGGCGCTGTTGCAGCATCTGGATTTAACCCCCGGCACGGGCTATGCGATCACCACTATCACCAAGTATTTAATCATGCTGTTTGGTGGGCTGGTTGGCTTCTCGATGATTGGTATCGAATGGTCAAAACTGCAATGGCTGGTTGCCGCCCTGACCGTAGGCCTGGGCTTTGGTTTACAGGAGATTTTTGCCAACTTCGTTTCTGGTCTGATCATTCTGTTTGAAAAGCCGATTCGAATTGGCGATACGGTGACCATCCGCGATCTCACCGGCAGCGTCACCAGGATCAACACCCGCGCCACCACCATCAGCGACTGGGACCGTAAAGAGATCATCGTCCCGAACAAGGCGTTTATCACCGAGCAGTTTATCAACTGGTCGCTGTCCGACTCCGTCACGCGTGTGGTGCTGACCGTACCCGCTCCGTCGGATGCCAACAGCGAAGAGGTGACGCAGATCCTCTATACGGCTGCTGAACGCTGTTCGCTGGTAATCGACAACCCGCCGCCGGAAGTGTTCCTGGTTGATTTGCAGCAGGGGATCCAGATTTTCGAGCTGCGTATCTACGCCGCCGAGATGGGACACCGTATGCCGCTGCGCCATGAGATCCACCAGTTGATTCTGGCTGGCTTCCGCGAGCACGGAATTGATATGCCGTTCCCACCGTTCCAGATGCGTCTGGAAACGCTGGACGGACGTAAGACGGGAAGAACGTTGACGTCAGCGGCGCGTACGCGCCCGGCGGGAAGTTTGTAATCCTTTCCCCCTCCCCGTCGGGAGGGGGTCAATCCTTTACGCCACTTCTGCTACACAGGCCGTCGAGCGACGACGGTAATGCTCATAAATCCCCATTGCCAGCAGCGAGAAGAAGATCGGTCCGCCAACCATCCACAGCGTGCTGTTCCAGTCATTTGCCTCAACCACGGGCTGAATGACGGTAAAGATGTTGGCGAACGCGACGACCAGCACCACAACAGTGGTCGCCAGCAGCGTCGCCGCGCGGGTTTTGAAGATCACAAACGGCCGCTCCAGATCCCGCTTCGCCTTAAAGAACGGGAACGCCAGGGTCAGGAACAGATACGGAAGCGTCATCGATACGTTCGCCATCAGGGTCAGCTTGTTATAGAACGCCGACGCGGTATCACCGCCGAAGGACACCAGCAGAATGAACACGCACACCAGCAGGCACTGCATCCACATCGCGTTGGCAGGCATACCGGCAGCGTTCAGCTGCGTCATACGTGCGGGCCACAGCGCCTTTGGCGTCCCCTGAATAATCGCTTTCAGCGGCGAGTAGATCAGCGTGAAGAATGCGCCAGTATAGGCGAGGAACATCGACAAACCGGTAATCCGCGCAAACCAGATCCCCAGGGTGGCCGACGTTTCCGGCGCGAGATCCATGGCGTTGCCCAGCGTCACCCCCAGGCTTTTCATCAGCACGTAGGTAATGTTGCCGAGGTTGGTGGTGTTATTGCTCAACACCTGCTGCCAGTTGGTGCTGACGCCCCAGAGGAAAATCGCCAGTGAGTAGCCAATAGAAATGACGATGGCGGCAAAGATAATACCTTTGGCGAAGTTCTTTTCCGGATTTTCGGTTTTGTCGACCAGCCCGCCCACGGCTTCAATTCCACCGTAAGCAAAGATGGCAAACACCACGAAGGAGAGCATGGCCAGCCCGGACAGGTAACCCGGATTAGGCGATGAAACGAAGTTGACTTCCTGTGCGAAATGCCCGCCGTTCAGGCACAGAATGGCGATGCTGACCAGCAGCAGCACCAGGTTCAGGCACATCACGGAAATACCGCCAACGGCAGTGATACGGGCAATTTTGTTGATGCCTTTCGAGGCCACCAGGGTGACCACCACCATCCAGCACACTGCCAGAATACCGACCACCTGCGTGGAGCTCAGCCCCGCCAGAGACCAGACCTGCGTTTTATCCGCACCGAAGAGAAACGTTGAGAACGGCACCCAGACCTTGGCCGCCGTGCTGACCATCCAGACGACGTAGGATGAAAACCACATGAACGTACCGATAAACGCGTAACGCGGACCGACGCTGTTGTTCATCCACGAATAGATGCCGCCTTCTTCTTTCCGGTACGCCGAGCCCATCTCCGCCATCATCAGCGCAAACGGGATAAAGAAGAACAGAGCGGAAACGATATAAAACGGCGTCGCGCTGTAGCCCATCAGATAAAACGCGGACGGGCTATTGGCAAAGCCAAAGACTGACGTAAAAATCATCAGAATGAGCCCGGTAAGGGTCATTTTTTTGAGTGAGTGAGACATATAACCATCCGAAACGGAATTAAACTGCGCGGATGGTAGCAGATGACCAGACAAACAATGTGGCTATCCGAGTCAAATTAAGAAAAAGACCCGTATAGAGAGAAATGAGCAGTTTTTAATGTGGCAGAGTTAAATGACCGAGTAGGCCGGGTAAGCGCAGCGCCACCCGGCATTTTTTCAGGCGCGATCGACCGTAAAGGCAATCACATCGCCCAGGTGCTCGGCACCCAGCGCCAGCATGACCAGGCGATCCACACCCAGCGCCACGCCGGAGCAGTCCGGCAGACCGGCTTTAAGCGCTTCCAGCAGATGAGTATCAATCGGCTGCTGCGGCAGACCGCGCGCGTTGCGCTTGCGGTTATCCTGCTCGAAACGCTGCTGCTGTTCGCGCGCGTCGGTCAGCTCGTGGAAACCGTTCGCCAGCTCGATGCCTTTGAAATACACCTCAAAACGCTCCGCCACGCGGTGATCTTCGGTGCTGATCTGCGCCAGTGAGGCCTGGCTGGCCGGGAAGTGATAGACAAACGTCGGACGATCTTTGCCAATCTGCGGTTCAACACCAAAGGTGAACAGCAGTTGCAGCAGCGTGTCGCGATCCTCTTCGCTATCCGCCACGTTGCTCAGATCCAGTTTTGCCGCCACTTCACGCAGCTGTGTTTTATCAGCCGACAGCGGATCGATTTCCAGATGGCGCTGGAAGGCCTGCTGATAGGAGAGCGTTTCAGCTTCCGCGCAATCCAGCACCTGTTGCAGCAGATCGTCAACTTCGTTCATCAGACGATACATGTCGTAGTGCGGGCGGTACCACTCCAGCATGGTGAATTCCGGATTATGGTGTCGGCCCATCTCTTCATTACGGAAGCTACGGCACAGCTGATAGACCGGACCACACCCGGCCGCCAGCAGACGCTTCATATGGTATTCCGGGCTGGTCATCAGATACAGATTCATGCCCTGAGAGTGGCCTGGGCCAACAAAACGGGTTTCAAACGGGACCAGATGAATATCCGTGACCGTCGCCTGACTCATGCACGGCGTTTCCACCTCCAGGACGCCGCGGTCGGCAAAGAAACGGCGGATCTCCGCCATAATTGCTGCGCGCTTTAGCAGGTTTGGAATGGATGCGCTCGGCTGCCAGGTGGCCGTTTCGCTCATGAGTTATTTCTCCGTTTTCAGACAAGGGCACGAAGTCTACTCGTAAGCCGGGGCAGAGACAAATTTTGCACAGTAAAAGTCCTTTTTCATTGCACAGAGAAATACTGTGACGCCATTCATTAATCACGATGATAAATCACCGCACAGAACAGCAAAAAAATCGAACACGTCAAATTTCCCTCACTTCTACGCGGTTATACTGTTTTACCCATAAAGGAGCAGTGGAATCGCTTCCGCAATCGCCCGTTCGGGCAGGTGAACGTCCTTTAGTTCATCCCGTTGCGGGAAAACAAAAATCTGGAGGAATGTCGTGCAAACTTTTCAAGCCGATCTTGCCGTAATAGGCGCTGGCGGGGCTGGATTACGCGCTGCAATTGCTGCGGCACAAGCCAATCCGAACGCTAAAATCGCATTGATTTCAAAAGTCTATCCGATGCGCAGCCACACGGTAGCCGCAGAAGGAGGATCCGCCGCCGTCGCGCAGGATCATGACAGCTTCGAATACCATTTCCACGACACGGTTGCAGGGGGCGACTGGCTTTGCGAACAGGATGTCGTTGATTACTTCGTGCACCATTGCCCAACGGAAATGACCCAGCTGGAACAGTGGGGATGCCCGTGGAGCCGCCGTCCGGACGGGAGCGTCAACGTCCGCCGCTTCGGTGGCATGAAGATCGAACGCACCTGGTTTGCCGCCGATAAGACCGGCTTCCACATGCTGCACACCCTGTTCCAGACCTCCCTCCAGTTCCCACAAATCCAGCGCTTTGACGAACATTTCGTTCTCGACATTCTGGTCGACGACGGTCATGCGCGCGGACTGGTGGCGATGAACATGATGGAAGGCACGCTTGTCCAGATCCGCGCGAATGCGGTGGTGATGGCAACGGGCGGTGCGGGTCGCGTATACCGCTACAACACCAACGGCGGCATCGTCACCGGTGACGGTATGGGCATGGCGCTCAGCCACGGCGTCCCGCTGCGTGATATGGAGTTCGTCCAGTATCACCCAACCGGCCTGCCAGGCTCCGGCATACTGATGACGGAAGGCTGCCGCGGTGAAGGCGGTATTCTGGTCAACAAAAACGGCTATCGCTATTTGCAGGATTACGGCATGGGTCCGGAAACCCCGCTTGGCGAGCCGAAAAACAAATACATGGAACTCGGCCCACGCGACAAAGTTTCTCAGGCTTTCTGGCACGAGTGGCGCAAAGGCAACACCATCTCAACGCCGCGCGGCGACGTGGTGCATCTCGACCTGCGTCATCTCGGCGAGAAGAAACTGCTGGAGCGTCTACCGTTTATCTGCGAGCTGGCGAAAGCCTATGTGGGCGTCGATCCGGTGAAAGAGCCGATCCCGGTGCGTCCAACCGCGCACTACACCATGGGCGGTATCGAAACCGACCAGCAGTGCGAAACCCGCATCAAAGGGCTGTTTGCGGTGGGCGAGTGTTCCTCCGTCGGTCTGCACGGCGCAAACCGACTGGGCTCGAACTCGCTGGCTGAGCTGGTGGTCTTTGGTCGCATGGCGGGCGAACGTGCGATGGAGCGTGCCGCAACGGCAGGTGAAGCTAACAGCGCGGCGCTGGATGCGCAGGTTGCAGACGTCGAAAAACGCCTGAAAGACCTGGTGAACCAGGAAGGTAACGAAAACTGGTCGAAGATCCGCGACGAAATGGGGCTGTCGATGGAAGAAGGCTGCGGGATCTACCGTACGCCAGAGCTGATGCAGAAAACCGTCGACAAGCTGGCGGAACTCCAGGAACGCTTCAAGCGCGTGCGTGTCACCGACACCTCCAGCGTCTTCAATACCGATCTGCTTTATACCATTGAACTGGGCCACGGCCTGAACGTCGCAGAGTGTATGGCCCATTCCGCCCTGGCGCGTAAAGAGTCCCGCGGCGCGCACCAGCGCCTGGATGAGGGCTGCACCGAACGTGACGACGTCAATTTCCTTAAACACACTCTCGCCTGGCGCGATGCGGATGGCACTACGCGACTGGACTACAGCGACGTGAAAATCACCACGCTGCCACCGGCGAAACGCGTGTACGGTGCAGAAGCAGAAGCCGCCGATAAGAAGGAGAAGGCGAATGGCTGAGATGCAAAAACTGAAAATTGAAGTGGTGCGCTACAATCCGGAAGTGGACGCCGCGCCGCACAGCGCTTTCTATGAAGTCCCTTACGACGAGCAAACGTCCCTGCTGGATGCGCTCGGCTATATCAAAGATAACCTGGCCCCAGACCTGAGCTACCGCTGGTCCTGCCGCATGGCAATTTGCGGCTCCTGCGGCATGATGGTCAACAAGGTGCCAAAGCTGGCGTGTAAAACCTTCCTGCGTGATTACACCAAAGGTATCAAGGTTGAAGCGCTGGGCAACTTCCCGATTGAGCGCGATCTGGTGGTCGACATGACCCACTTTATCGAAAGCCTCGAAGCGATTAAGCCGTACATCATCGGCAACCCGCGCACGCCGGATCAGGGGCCAAACACCCAGACGCCCGCGCAGATGGCGAAATACCATCAGTTCTCCGGCTGCATCAACTGCGGCCTGTGCTATGCCGCCTGTCCACAGTTTGGCCTGAACCCTGAGTTTATCGGCCCGGCCGCCATTACCCTGGCGCACCGCTATAACGAAGACAGCCGCGAC
>OGSZ01000666.1_pt1 | contig 10870 bp, 9 predicted proteins | sample 1574331 | NCBI WGS metagenome assembly OGSZ01 (sample SAMN03295853, study PRJEB24534) | human gut metagenome | isolation source: fecal sample 3 from infant 8 | host: Homo sapiens | place: USA: Pittsburgh, PA | collected 2014-07 | reverse complement strand
GGGCGCCTAGCGCCTGCATCAGGCCCGCCCCACCGTCGTTGGTCGCGCTGCCGCCGATACCGATAATGATCCGTTTCGCGCCATGTTCCAGCGCCTGTAATATCAGCTCGCCGGTACCGCGTGAAGTGGTGATGAGAGGGTTGCGTTTTTCGGGCGGAACGAGTCCCAGGCCGCTGGCCGCCGCCATCTCAATAAACGCAGTGACGCCATCGCCGGACATGCCCCAGCAGGCCTCCACTTTCTCGCCCAGCGGGCCAGTCACCCATACGGAATGTTCCGTTCCCTGCGTCGCGGCAATCATCGCCTCCACCGTTCCCTCGCCGCCGTCGGCGACGGGCATGGAAACATACTGCGCGTCGGGGAAAATTTCACGGAATCCTTTTTCTATCGCCTGAGCTACCTCGGCGGCAGACAGGCTTTCTTTGTAAGAGTCTGGGGCAATGACGATTTTCATAAGTTTGTAGCCTGACAGTGCCGCGCAAGGCAAGAATAACAGGGCGCGTGGTGCGCCCTTCTTGTTAGCGAGTGACTTCCACTTTCGCCAGTTTTTCGTAATAGCACGCCAGCGCGCTATGGTCCGCGGTGCCCAGACCGTCCGCACGCAGCGCCTGCATCATCTCCATTACCGCCGCCGTCAGCGGTAGCTGAGCGCCCACGCCATGGGACGTATCCAGGGCGTTCGCCAGATCTTTAATATGCAGGTCGATACGGAATCCCGGCTTGAAGTTACGATCCATCACCATCGGCGCTTTGGCATCCAGCACGGTACTGCCCGCCAGGCCGCCACGGATCGCCTGATATACCAGATCCGGATTGACGCCAGCTTTGGTCGCCAGAGTCAGCGCTTCAGACATCGCCGCGATGTTCAGGGCGACAATCACCTGGTTAGCCAGTTTGGTGACGTTGCCCGCGCCGATGTCGCCGGTATGCACCACGGAGCCCGCCATCGCTTTCATCAGATCGTAGTATTTATCAAAGATCGCCTTATCGCCGCCGACCATCACCGACAGGGTGCCGTCGATGGCTTTTGGTTCGCCGCCGCTCACCGGCGCATCCAGCATATCAATACCCTTGGCTTTCAGCGCTTCGCTGATTTCCCGGCTCGCCAGCGGCGCGATAGAGCTCATATCAATCACCACGGTGCCCGGCTTTGCCCCTTCGATAATGCCGTTTTCACCCAGCGCCACCTCTTTCACATGCGGAGAGTTTGGCAGCATGGTGATAATGACGTCGCACTGTTCGGCAATCGCCTTCGGCGTCGTTGCGGTCTCAGCACCCGCGGCAATCACGTCGGCAATCGCTTCCGGGTTACGGTCGGACACCACCAGCGAATAACCTGCTTTCAGCAAATTTTTGCTCATCGGTTTGCCCATAATGCCAAGACCGATAAAACCCACTTTGATTGTCATAATGTTCTCTCTCTTCATCCTGGTGATTATTTTTTAAACGCATCAGCAAGTTTCTGCGTTGCTGAGCGGAAGACGCCCAGATCGCTGCCGACGGCGACGAAAGTCGCGCCCCATTCCAGATAGCGGCGCACATCGGCTTCAACCGGCGCCAGAATGCCACTTGGCTTACCGTGTTTCTTCGCGCTGGCGAAGATATGCTGGATGGCGCGCTGTACCTCAGGATGGGCGGCATTGCCCAGATGACCTAAGGCCGCGGCCAGGTCGCTCGGGCCGACGAACAGGCCGTCGACACCGTCGGTCGCGGCAATCGCCTCGACGTTGTCCACCCCGGTCTGGCTCTCAATCTGCACCAGAATGGAAATGTTCTTGTTGGACTGGGCGAAGTAGTCCGCCACGGTGCCGAACATATTGCCGCGGTGGGAAACGGAGACCCCGCGGATCCCTTCCGGCGGATAACGGGTCGACGCCACCGCCTGCGCCGCCTGTTCAGCCGTCTCGACAAACGGCACCAGGAAGTTATAGAAGCCGATGTCCAGCATGCGCTTGATGATGATCGGCTCATTGGTCGGCACACGGACTACCTGCGCGCTGGAGCTGCCCTTCAGCGCCATCAGCTGTGGGATAAGCGTGGTCACGTCGTTCGGCGCGTGTTCCGCATCCAGCACCAGCCAGTCGAAACCGGCCAGACCCAGCACCTCGGTGCTGATCGGGTTAGCCAGCGCGCACCAGCAGCCAATCTGCACCTGATGAGCCGCCAGCGCGGCCTTAAATTTGTTCGGGAAAATTGCGTTATCCATGATGTTTACCTTGCGTTAATCGTTGCTTACTTCTGCAATTCCAGGCGTTTAATCTCGCGAACCATAAATATAATCAGCAGAATAAAATAGCGAGTTGGTATTCCTTGTTTCTCATCCCATCCAGGATCATGAAGATATTCATCAAACACAGAACACCTTTTATTATTTTTTTAATCGGGTTCTTTATTTGTTAAATAGACGATATCAACGCTCTCTTATTGCCTATCGGCTACCTCAAAAACATGACACAGTATAATCAGCCTGCCATCGCCAGACACCATGCATAATCACAATATAAATGTCTTATCTGACGCTTTAGTTAGGCAAATGCCACAAGTCATGGGCGCTAATCCACAGTTCTCATGATTGCCTGTCGGTGCGTGAGCGTCGTCGCCGAGAGGGGTGACACAGATCACATTTTAAAGCCATTACTCCTGACATTCTTTATTTCATTATTCTTTTCTACAGCACCAGAATGACCATTTCATTCTTTTTTTAGCACCTGTTTGGAGATGACTGGACAATGGCTGACATTGCAATTCGACAACAATCGCCAACCGCGTTTTATATTAAAGTTGACCCGACAGATAACGTGGCGATTATTGTTAACGATCGGGGATTGACCGCCGGAACACGTTTCCCGGACGGCCTGACGCTCGTCGAACACATTCCACAGGGTCATAAAGTAGCCCTGGTGGATATCCCTGCCCGCGGTGAAATCATCCGCTACGGAGAAGTAATTGGCTTCGCCGTGCGCGACATCCCACAGGGAAGCTGGATTGACGAATCGCTGGTGGAACTGCCCACCGCCCCGCCGTTGAACAGCCTGCCGCTGGCGACCAAAGTGCCTGAACCCCTACCGCCGCTGGAAGGCTATACCTTTGAAGGGTACCGCAATGCCGATGGCTGCGTGGGCACCAAGAACCTGCTGGGCATCACCACCAGCGTGCACTGTGTTGCGGGCGTGGTTGATTATGTGGTGAAAATCATTGAACGCGACCTGCTGCCGAAATACCCCAACGTCGACGGCGTGGTAGGCCTGAACCACCTCTACGGTTGCGGCGTGGCGATTAATGCACCGGCGGCGGTAGTGCCAATTCGCACTATCCACAATATCGCCCTCAACCCGAATTTCGGCGGTGAGGTGATGGTCATTGGCCTCGGCTGTGAAAAGCTGCAGCCGGAACGCCTGCTGCAGGGCACGGAAGACGTCAAAAGTATCCCGGTGGACAGCGCCAGCATCGTCAGCCTGCAGGATGAAAAGCATGTTGGTTTTAAATCGATGGTCGATGACATTCTGCAGGTCGCCGAGTGCCACCTGGCGAAACTGAACCAGCGCCAGCGGGAAACCTGTCCGGCTTCAGAGCTGGTGGTCGGCATGCAGTGCGGCGGCAGCGACGCCTTCTCCGGTGTGACCGCCAACCCGGCGGTGGGCTATGCATCCGACCTGCTGGTGCGCTGCGGCGCGACGGTGATGTTCTCGGAAGTGACCGAAGTCCGCGACGCCATCCATCTGTTAACCCCGCGGGCGATTAACGAAGAGGTCGGCAAACGCCTGCTGGAAGAGATGGCCTGGTACGATAACTATCTCGACATGGGCAAAACCGACCGCAGCGCCAACCCCTCCCCCGGCAACAAAAAAGGCGGCCTGGCTAACGTGGTGGAAAAAGCGCTGGGTTCTATTGCTAAATCAGGTAAAAGCGCCATCGTCGAGGTGCTCTCTCCAGGCCAGCGCCCGACCAAACGCGGCCTGATTTATGCCGCTACCCCCGCCAGCGATTTTGTCTGCGGCACCCAGCAGGTCGCCTCTGGCATTACCGTGCAGGTGTTCACCACCGGTCGCGGCACGCCGTATGGCCTGATGGCGGTACCCGTAATAAAAATGGCGACCCGTACCGAGCTGGCCAACCGCTGGTATGACTTAATGGACATTAACGCCGGGACCATCGCCACTGGCGAAGAGACGATTGAGGATGTCGGGCGGAAGCTGTTCGAATTTATTCTCGACGTCGCCAGCGGACGCAAGAAAACCTTCTCCGATCAATGGGGCCTGCACAACCAGCTGGCGGTGTTTAACCCGGCGCCGGTGACCTGATCGAGAGCGTGAGAATTTAACTACTTTTAGCCCGGATTTATCCGGGCTTGTTGGTTACGGATGCTGTGCGGCAAGGAAAGCGCGGATCTGCGCCTGCGTCGAGGTGCCTTCCATGGGGCCGCGTTGGCTAATCGCCAACGAGCCGCTGGCGTTTGCCCATCTCAGCGCCTCCTGCGGCGTGGCGCCATTGAGGAACAGGCTGACAAAGGTGGCGCCAAAGCAATCCCCGGCACCAGTCGGATCCACCACCGGCACGTTGAAGCCGGCGACATGGTGTGTCTCGTTGGCGCTAAAGTAGCTGGCGCCACGCGGCCCACGTTTAATCACCACATGCTTCACGCCGCGTTTCAATAGCTTATCAACCAGGATCTGCTCATTGCGCTCCGGATTGAGGCCAAAATAATCCAGCTCACCGTCGCTCGGCAGGAAAATATCGGTGTAATCGAGAATGTATTCAAACGCCTGCGACATCTCGGGAATGTTCAGCATCTCTTTGCGAATGTTTGGGTCGAACGACACCGTACCGTTGCGGCCTTTAATGTTTTCAATCGCTTTACGCATCGCATCGATAATACGGAACGAGAACAGCGACGATCCCATAATATGAAAATGCTGACACTGATTTAGCAGCGCCTCATCAATGTGGTCGGCAGTCAGCAAACCGCAGGCGCTGTTAGGCATATTAAAAATAAAATCGCGCTGCGCCTGGCTACGATAGCTGACGAAGGCGCTACCGGTGGTCGCTTTCTGCAGCATGGCGATACCGTTGACGTTAACGCCATCTTTCTCCAGACGCGCAATATTCATCTCGCCAAATGCGTCGTTGCCCACGCAGCTAAACAACACAGAGCCAAAACCCAGCTTTGCCACCTGATCGGCAAAGATTGCCGGCGCCCCGCTGGGATAGGGCCCCCAAAATTCACCGGGGCGGGAAAAACCCTGATTCTCTTCCTTGGCGAGAAACTCCACCAGCAGTTCGCCGATGGTGCAAATGGTTACGTTCATCACCGCTCCTGGTTTGTCTTATGCAAAGCCGTGTTGAGCCATGTCAGGCATTCATTGTTGGTATAGCTGTTGGTCAAACCCGCAGCGAGGAAGCAGGCATGGTACTCTGCCGCGACGACCTGCGGGGTCACCACGCTGCTGATCTGTTGCAATTCACCGACAGCATAACGTTTCTCACCGTAGACCGGTCTGGACGCAACAATCGCGATAACTCTTTCGCTCTGCGCCACAGCCTCATTCAGTAGATGTGCTGTGGCCTCGTTACGCACGCTCAGCGTACCGTCTTCGGCAATATGATCCACCGCAATCAGCGCATGTGATGGCCGGTAATGACCTAACGCTTTCAGCGCCAGATCGCCCTCCACAATCCGCCCCTGCCCGGACAGCACCCCACCAAGCAGAACGGTTTCCCCATTTAAAAACTCCTGCGCCAGCGCGACATGGCCCAGATCGTTTAACAGCAGGCAAAGTTCTTCTCTGTTGGCCAGAAAGGGGATCACTTTACGCAAAATGGAACCTTGGCCTAAAAATAGCGTTTCGCCATCTTCTATCTGCGCCGCCACCTGGCGAGCCATTTCCGTCTCCAGCGCTTTATCCCTGACGGCTGGTGCTTCCCGCATCACCGCAACCGGCGCGCCAGCCTGGGCGGTATAAATCGCCCCGCCGAAGGAGCGTTTCAAGTAGCCCTGCTGCTCGAGGTAGTTGAGATCGTTACGGATTGTCACTCCGGAAACAGCCAGCATTTCGGCCAGATCGTCGACTTTGATCTCGCCGTTCTTACGAACGATCTCTGCGATGTCCAAGCGCCTTTTCAGCAGGCTGGTTGACGGTTTTGCCACGGTTTATGCCTTATTATTTTCTCCTGGAATAACTTTCATTTTTAAATTTCCCTATCGTAATGTCAAACCGCGGCTGAACTCCCACCTTGCCATAAATAAATTAATACATAGTAATCATATGGTTACAGAGATAGCCCTTCCCTGCGCAAACTTTAAAAAAGAAACATTAAAAATATTATTAACTTTCATTTTAAAAATCAATTCATCATTGTGTGCGGTGGATCACACCTAAAAGTCGAGACGATCGTTACATTACTTTCAAATTGAAGGTTATTTAATGTAAATAACTTACAAATTGAAAAGAGGACTAAAATGTACATCATTTCCAGTAAAAACATGCTGTTAAAAGCTCAACGACAGGGTTATGCCGTGCCGGCTTTCAATATCCATAACCTCGAAACCATGCAGGTCGTCGTTGAAACGGCGGCTGAATTACGCTCTCCCTTGATCCTTGCCGGCACGCCCGGTACCTACAGCTATGCCGGCACCGGCAACGTGGTGGCGATCGCCCGCGATCTGGCGAAAAAGTGGGATCTCCCGCTCGCCCTGCACCTCGATCATCACGAGGATCTGGCTGATATCACGCGCAAAGTCCAGGCAGGGATCCGCTCGGTCATGATCGATGGCTCTCACTCACCGTTCGAGGAAAATGTGGCACTGGTAAAAAGCGTGGTGGAGTTGAGCCACCGCTATGATGCCAGCGTAGAAGCCGAGCTGGGCCGTCTGGGCGGAATCGAAGACGATCTGGTGGTCGATGCTAAAGATGCGCTCTATACCAACCCCGAACAGGCCCGTGAATTTGTCGCTCGTACCGGTATTGATTCGCTGGCCGTCGCCATCGGTACCGCTCACGGTCTTTACACCGCCGAACCGAAGCTTGATTTTGAGCGCCTGGCGGCTATTCGCGACTGCGTTGATGTTCCACTGGTTCTGCACGGCGCTTCCGGCCTGCCGGATAGTGATATTCGCCACGCCATTTCTCTGGGCGTATGCAAAGTCAACGTCGCCACCGAACTTAAAATCGCCTTCTCGGATGCACTGAAAGCCTACTTCCTGGAAAATCCGGGCGCCAACGATCCTCGTCACTATATGAAACCGGCGAAAGCGGCAATGAAAGAGGTCGTTCGCAAAGTCATTCACGTCTGTGGCTGCGAAGGACAACTGTAATCAGCGGATCGAAGGAGCCTTGTCGTGATCCACACCCTGACACTGAACACCGCGATTGATATGAATATCTTTTGCGATCCGCTCCAGCCGGCGGCAGTCAACCGCACCCGGCAGACGGAATATTGCCCGAATGGTAAAGGGGTTAACGTCTCGCTGGTATTACATCATTACCAGCAGCCAACCCATGTTATGGGCATATTCGGCGGTTTTACCGGCCGCTATATCGTTGAGGAACTACGCAAACAACATATTAACGTCACGCCGGCATGGGTCGCTGAACCCACCCGTATTAATATCTTTATTAACGACGGCAGAGATGAATATAAACTGGTAAATCCCGGCGCGCGGATTAACGATGAAGGGAAAGAACAAATTCTTCATCATTTACAGTGCGTCAAGCCTGGTGATTATTTAGTTATCAGCGGCAGTCTGCCACCGGGAATAGAGAGCCGGTTCTATAGCGAGATTCTGGTGCTGTGTCAGCAAAAAGGGTGTGAAGTCATCTTAGATATCAGCCACCCGGTGCTGCGCCAGCTTTTGGAGTGGCATCCGCTATTGATTAAACCCAATGACGACGAGCTGAAAGAGATCTTTGGTCTGGATGTCAGCAGCCCCCAGCGGGTACGCGAAGCAATGCAAACGCTCCACCAGCTTGGGGCTCGCAATGTTCTGCTGACCCTTGGCGCGCAAGGGCTCTATTTTTCGAACGGCGAGCAACTGTGGTTCTGCTCGGCACCGAAAATCGAACTGGTCAGCTCGGCCTGCGCCGGCGATGCCGCGCTGGGCGCGTTCCTCAGCCGATGGCTTAACGCAGGCGATATTCCTCAGGCGCTGGCGCTGGCCAGCGCCACCGGCGCCGATGTTGCCGCCTCCGCCGGGCTTGGCAAATTAAACCGTACGCAAGAATTATTACAACAACTTCAGATCGTCCAATTATAAAGGTCCGATTATGAAAAAAATTATTGCCGTTACCGGCTGCCCTACAGGTATTGCTCATACATTTATGGCTGAAGAGGCCTTAAAAACCGCAGCGAAAAAATTAAACGTTGAAATAAAAGTCGAAACCAATGGCGCTTCCGGCGTAGAAAATGCCATTACGCCGGAAGACCTGACGGATATTTATGGTGTGATTATCGCTGCCGATAAAGATGTTAATGCCGAACGTTTTAATGGCTTACCGGTTATTGAGGTGCCGGTTAAAGAAGCCATTCACCATCCGGCGGAATTAATTAATAAAATCGTAAACGGTCAGGCGCAGCGTCGCCAGGGACACTCCGCGACGACGGATCCCGCCGAGAAATATGAGCGAGAATCGTTCGGCCGACAGATATACAAACATCTGATGAGCGGTGTTTCCAACATGCTGCCGTTCGTTGTCGCCGGCGGGATCTTAATCGCCATTTCTTTCCTGTGGGGCATCTACTCCGCCGATCCGAATTCACCGCAGTATAACGTGATTGCCGCCACCCTGATGAAAGTCGGTCAGCAGGCGTTCTCGATCATGGTGCCGGTGTTTACCGCCTACATTGCCTGGTCGATATCTGGCCGCCCGGGCATGGTCGCCGGTTTTGTCGGCGGCCTGCTGGCGAACGCCACCGGCGCCGGGTTCCTCGGTGGGATCATCGCCGGTTTTGCCGCCGGGTATTTTATGCTGCTGATCCGTCATCTGCTCGACGGTCTGCCGCGCCAGTACGAAGGGCTGAAGTCGATCTTCATTATGCCGCTGATCGGCGTCCTGGTGATTGGCGTGATGATGGTCCTGCTCGGCCAGCCAGTGGCAGCGATCAACAATGGCATGATGAACTGGCTCAGCTCTCTGCAGGAAGCCAACCCCATCCTGCTGGGGATCGTGGTCGGCGCAATGTGCTCCTTCGACTTCGGCGGGCCGGTCAACAAAGCGGCCTATGTCACCGGTACGCTGCTGCTGGGGCAAGGTAACTATTTCTTTATGGCCGGTGTGTCTGCCGCCTGCATCACGCCGCCGCTGGTCATCGCTCTGGCGACCACGTTCTTTCCGAAAGGCTTTAGCGAGGAGGAACGCGCCGCCGGGATGGTCAACTATATCCTCGGCTGCACACACATTACCGAAGGTGCGATTCCCTTTGCCGCCAAGGATCCGCTGCGGGTGATCCCGATGATGATGATCGCCTCATCAATTTCTGCGGTACTCAGCTACAGCCTGCATATTCAGGTTCCGGCACCGCACGGCGGCTTCTTAATCCTGCCGCTGGTCAGTAAACCGTTGATGTGGGTGCTGTGCATTCTCGCCGGTTCCGCCTGCGGGGCACTTATGCTGGGATGCTGGCGGCTATGGCAGAAACGCACTGACAAAGCGACAGCCCTTGCTGGCGCCATGAAATAAGGAGCACGCTATGCAACTGACTTCTGCCGATATTTGTTTCGATCGTCAGGTCAAAACGAAAGACGAGGCGCTACAACGTGTCGTTGCAGCCCTGACTGAGGCCGGACATACGCAAGCAACCTATCTGCAAGGCATGCGCGAGCGCGAGGGGCAAATCAGCACCTATCTGGGCAACGGCATCGCTATTCCCCACGGCACGCCGCACAGTCGCGACGCAGTGCTCAAAACGGGTGTTAAGGTGCTGGCTTGTCCGCAGGGGGTTGACTGGGGTGAGGAGCAAACCGCCTATCTGATTGTCGGTATCGCGGCTCAGGACAACGAGCATCTCGATATTTTGCGCCAACTCACCCATGCCCTGGGCGATGATCGGGTGCCTGACGCGCTGACGCGCGCCGATACCCCCCAGGCGGTGCTGGAAATTCTCGCTGGTGATATCCCTCTGCCAGCAGGCGAAGAACCACAACCCGCGCCGCACTTTGACGAAGAGGCCACCTTTACCCTGCGCAATCCGCACGGTCTTCATGCCCGCCCCAGTGCGGTGCTGGTGAAAGCCGTCAAGCAGTGGCGATCGCAAATCCAGGTCGAAAACCTTGATACGCGCTCCGCCATTGTTGATGCCAAAAATCTGATGCGCGTCGTATCACTGGGCGCCAAACAGGGTCATCGTCTGCACTTTATGGCCAGCGGCAACGATGCGCAGCAGGCGTTAAAAGCCATTGGCGACGCTTTTAACGCCGGTCTCGGCGAAATCGCCGCCCAGCCGCAGCAGGCCACTCAGGAAGCCGTCAAAACGAAACGTAGCTGGCTTTCCCGACTATTTAGTTAATTTTCAACAAATTAAAAACGCCCTGTCTTTCTGGCCAGGGCGTTTTTGTCTTGAAAGACGATACCTTTCACTGCGTTACACGACTATTTATCGATGCAGATCACAATTCAAAACAAAGCCATTTGCGACCAAAACAAAACATAACGAATATATTCGAAAGAAAACGGAGGTTGTAAATGAAAGACATTATCTCTCGCCATAAGTCCGGCGAACACATCGGCATCTGTTCAGTTTGTTCAGCGCATCCGCTGGTTATCGAAGCGGCGTTACGTTTCGATCTGTCGACTAACAACAAGGTGCTGATCGAAGCGACATCCAACCAGGTGAATCAGTTTGGCGGCTACACCGGCATGCAGCCGGCCGATTTCCG
>OGSZ01000654.1_pt1 | contig 11101 bp, 9 predicted proteins | sample 1574331 | NCBI WGS metagenome assembly OGSZ01 (sample SAMN03295853, study PRJEB24534) | human gut metagenome | isolation source: fecal sample 3 from infant 8 | host: Homo sapiens | place: USA: Pittsburgh, PA | collected 2014-07 | reverse complement strand
AAACATATCTTTATTTTATATTAATAGTAATTTAAATCATTTAATTTGTCTTATTTTTAAAGATTAAAATTAAATAATGGAAGTTTGAAATATTTTCAAAAAACATTTAACAAATAAGGAGTAAAGAGTTATAATATATATAAACAAAGCATTAACAAAATGTTAACTATGTTTATAACTCAAAAATTTAAAAGTTTCTTACTTCTATTTGAAGCAACTAACTTTTTAATTTATTTGAGCTAATCAAATAACTTAAAAGGAGTTGAATTTAAATGAAACAGGAAGGAACAACAAAAAAATCATTAACACTTTTTGGGTTCTTCGCAATGACAGCCTCCATGGTTATGGCTGTATATGAATATCCTACTTTTGCAACATCTAAATTACACTTAGTATTTTATCTACTTTTAGGAGGTTTCTTATGGTTTATTCCAGTTGCTTTATGTGCTGCTGAAATGGCAACTGTAGATGGCTGGGAAAAAGGTGGAGTTTTCACTTGGACTGGAAAGAACTTAGGTAAAAAATATGGCTTTGCAAATTTATTTTTTGAATTCTTTGAAATAACAGTTGGATTTGTAACCATGATTTATTTCATCCTTGGGGCTTTATCATATGTATTTGACTGGCCAGCACTAAATAGTAACCCAATGATAAAATTTATAGGTGTATTAGTAATCTTTTGGATTTTAGCATTATCTCAATTTGGAGGAACAAAATATACTGCTAAAATAGCTAAAATAGGTTTTATAGTAGGAATACTTTTACCAGCAGCTATTTTAATAATCTTAGCTCTTGTATATATAATTCAAGGAAACCCTATATATATATCAAGTAAAGATACTTTTGTTCCAGACTTTACAAAGGTAAATACCTTAGTTGTATTTGTATCCTTTATCTTATCTTACATGGGTGTAGAAGCATCAGCTACTCATGCAAATGAAATGGACAATCCAAAGAAAGAATATCCATTAGCAATGCTTTTATTAGTTATAGTAGCAATTGTTGTTAGTACTTTAGGAGGTCTTGCAATAGCAGCAGTTATTCCTCAAGATCAAATAAATTTAAGTGCTGGGGTAGTTCAAACCTTTGCTGTTTTATTAGGTCACTTTACAGCTAACAATACAATTTTAGTTAAGATAATAGCTTTATTACTTGCCTTTGGTGTAATTGCAGAAGTAAGTTCATGGGTTGTAGGACCAACAAGAGGAATGATTATAGCAGCTGAAGAAGGCGCTATTCCAAAATCATGGGCTAAAACAAATGAACATGACGTACCAGTTTACTTAGTTATAGCACAAGGTATAATAGTTAGTATATGGGATGCTGTTTTAACCTTTGGAGCAGGTGGAAGTAACCTTTCATTCTTAGCAGCAATGTCCTTAACAGTTGTAATTTATTTAAGTGGATATATTCTATTCTTCGTAGGATATATAAAAGCTATATTAGGAGAAGGATTAAATGGTGCTTATCAAATGCCTGGTGGAAAACCAGTTAAGATTATAGTAGCAATAATTGGACTTGCAACTTCTATATTTGCATTCTTTATATCCTTTGTTCCACCAACATCAATTGCAGGAAATGCAGTTCAATCACATGAATATATGTGGATGCTTATTATAAGCTATGTAATATCATTAATATTACCATTTGCTATTTATGATTTATGTCAAAAATACATGCATTCTCATGAAGGAAATATCCATCATATAGTAGCAGGTCATAAACACTAATTTAAAGAAGGCTGTCCTAAAGAGTTGATAACTCATCTTGTTTAGGAGAGCCTTTTTTTTATACCTTAAATTTATATATTATTTATTTTCTAATAATATTAAAGCAAAATTTGAAAATTAATTTATAAATTTATTTATAAGTGTAAATAATAAAATAGAATTTAAATTACTTAATTACAAAGGACAAGGAGAATAGAAAATGAGCAAGAAAAAAACTTTAAATGGAATACAACAAAGTATGAAACAGCACAATGCTGAATCTTCAAATTCAAAAACTGGATTTAATGAGAGAAGTAATACAGCTAAAGAACCAGGAATAGCAAATACAAAAGGACTTTAAAATTATGAAAATGAGCTTTTAAATAGCTCATTTTTCTTTTAAGGAATTTAGATTAAAGAATCTTTGGATTTAAAAAATAAGATTTTATAAGTTTTTTTAGAGGGATTAATATTTATGGTTAATTCATAATAAAAGACTAGTCTATTAAGTATAATAGAGATTTACTTAATAAATTATAAATTTTAAAGGTATTTAAGGATTATTTTTCTAAAAAGACGAAAAATGATAATCATTTTCAATAAATGTGATTTAAATCATATTTTTAATATGAAAAATAGATTAGAATTAAAGCATAAAATTTATTAGAAAAGTAAAGAATAAAAATAATTGAGTATTAACTTGAATTTTCTTAAGGAGGAATTTAAAGATGAAACAATATATTGAAATAATTGACGTGGTAGCAAGACAAATTTTAGATTCAAGATGCTTCCCAACAGTAGAGGTGGAAGTTTATTTAGAAGATGGAACAGTTGGAAGAGCTGCAGTACCTTCAGGAGCTTCAACAGGTATATATGAAGCTGTTGAATTAAGAGATGGAGATAAAGATAAATACCTAGGAAAAGGTGTTGAAAAGGCAGTAGCAAATGTTAATGATACAATTGCAGAAGAAATAATAGGATTAAATGTATTAGATCAAGCTTACATAGATAAAACTCTTATAGAGTTAGATGGAACTAAAAATAAAGGTAAATTAGGAGCTAACGCAATCTTAGGAGTTTCTTTAGCAGTAGCTCAAGCAGCAGCTAACTATTTAGGAATGCCTTTATACCAATACATTGGAGGAGTAAATGCTAAAGTTTTACCAGTTCCAATGATGAACATAATAAACGGAGGAAGCCATGCTGATAACTCAGTAGATATCCAAGAGTTTATGATTATGCCAGTAGGCTTTGATTGCTTTGAAAGAGCTGTAAGAGCTTGTGCAGAAGTTTACCATGCATTAAAGAAAACTTTAAATTCAAAAGGATACTCAACTGGTGTTGGTGATGAAGGTGGATTTGCTCCAAACTTAAAATCAAATGCAGAAGCAATAGAAGTTATATTAGAAGCTATTGAAAAAGCAGGTTATGAGCCAGGAAAAGAATTCTTCATAGCAATAGATGCAGCTTCATCTGAGTACTACAAAGATGGAAAATATGTTTTAGAGCATGAAGGAAAAACTTTAACAGCTGCTGAAATGGTTGATTTCTTTGAAGAATGGGTTAATAAATATCCAATAATCTCAATCGAAGATGGTATGGCTGAAGAAGACTGGGAAGGTTGGAAGTTAATGACTGAAAGACTTGGTAAAAAAGTTCAATTAGTTGGTGATGACCTATTTGTTACAAATACAGAAAGATTAAAAACTGGTATAGAAAAAGGAATTGCTAACTCAATTCTAATAAAACTTAACCAAATAGGAACATTAACAGAAACATTAAATGCTATAGAAATGGCTAATAGAGCAGGATATACAGCTGTTGTTTCTCATAGATCAGGAGAAACTGAAGATACAACTATAGCAGACTTAGTTGTTGCAGTTAATGCAGGTCAAATAAAAACTGGTGCTCCAGCTAGAAGTGAAAGAGTAGCTAAATACAACCAATTAATCAGAATAAATGAAGAATTAGGTGAAGTAGCTGAATACAGAGGAAAAAATGCATTCTTCAACCTTTCAAAATAATTATATTAAAGAGTAAAAATAAAAGCTTAATAGATAAAAAACCTCTAAGTTTTCTTAGGGGTTTTTTATTTTGGCATATTTATAAGTTAGTTTTATATTAGAAATTAGTCCTACATTAGAAATTACTTCTATATTAAAATTTAGTTTTATAGTATTTTTTTATTGAGAAAATAGAAATTTTTATTTGAATAAATAAAGCTAAATAATATGGAATATGAGAAAAAAATAATTAGGTTATTTTAAGTCTTATAACTTTAGTGGGACATAAGTATTTTTAAGGGTGTCATGACTTTAAAAGTTTAATATTTATTGAGAAAGCTATATTAATTATAAATAGCAACTTATATATTAATTATTCTTAAATAATATACTCGTAAATAATAATAAATAAAAGAGGAAAAAAGTAAAAGTAAAAATAACAAAAGGTGTGTATAAAAAATAAATAGCTTTAATAAATAAAAAGAAAATTAAATTTTTTATTTTAAATAGAGGGTATAACAAAAAGGAAGTAACATTTAGCAATTGTATATTATATAATAATAAAAAACGATAAAATAATTTTAACTATTGAAAATAATACATTAATAAAGTAATATAGGAAAAAAGAAAATATTAAATAATCCTTTGAAGAGGAGTAAGTAGTTAAACTTAGTTTCAATAAAGAGAGTCAATGGTGGTGGAAATTTGGCAAGAAAGAGTTTGGTGAATGGACCTTGGAGGAATAAAATGAAATCTCTTTAAGAGAAAGTAGTGGAATGGTGTTCTGCACCTTATAGCAGATAGAGTATGTTAGTACTTGAAAATGAGAGATATTAGTAAGTATTTTAAGTTTAAAACCCTAGCTAGGTCTATTTAGTTATAATTAAAATACAATACTAATATAAATTAGGTGGTATCGCGGATTCAACTTCGTCCTATTTTTAGGGCGGAGTTTTTTTATTTGTTACAAATAAAACTAGAAATTATTTGGCTAAGGAGTAACACCCTATATTTAGCTGAATGGTAAAGTTTATATTTTTAGCTAAAAAGAAAAAGCTTACATTTAGCTAAAGGGGAAAAACTTATATTTATTTAAAATTAAAAACTTATATTTAGCTAAAGAGTAAAATCTTATAGAACTAAGAGTATACAGGTAAGTTTAAAAATAGTTTTGATTTTTAAATGTTCTTTAGATAAGTAAACATAGTTTCATATAAATAGAAAGCTTTAAAAAGCAATAAATCTATTTATTATTTTATTACTATAATCTAATAAATATTATGTTTTAGTCTTAGTGAAGGAATTTAATTAGGTATTTATGATCTTATTAAGGATGATAATTGAGTTTAAATTTGATAGGGGGAGTTAATTATGAAATGAAGTTTAAAAAATCAATATGAAAATAATATAGAAAATTTAAAGTTAAAAACTCTCTTTAGAAGAAGAGGGATTATTAGGAGGATTTTAAAATGAATGTAAGAAATAATACAAAACTTATAACAATAAATGCTTTATTATTAGCCATAGGAGTGATATTACATCAAATAACACCAGTATTAGGATTGCCAATGCAACCAGACTTTGCTCTTACCATGTTATTTATAATAATTATATTAAATGATAACTTTAAGATAACTATGGTTTCAGGAACTTTAATGGGCATATTTACAGCAATGACAACTAAGTTTCCAGGTGGTCAATTACCTAACGTAGTAGATAAGATCTTTACTGCCCTTATAGTATTTTTATTTATAGCTTTAATAAAAAAATCTAATATATTAGGAAGATTATCAGTAGAAAAGAGAAATAATATATTAATGGCAATTGTTTTACCTTTAGGAACTTTAGTAAGTGGAATTTTATTTTTAGGATCTGCTCAAATAATTGTTGGACTTCCAGCAAGCTTTTCAATACTATTTTTAACTGTTGTAGTGCCTTCAGTTGCTTTAAATACTGTTATAGGACTAGTATTATATAGAATTGTAGAAAAGTCTCTAAGAAGAGCCTCTTATAGTATAAGAGGATAGAAATTTAGATAAATTATATAATCATAGAAAGATGGGGAAAATATATGAAAGAAAAATAGTCAAACTATATAATATGCATTGTTTTATAAAAGTGTGATGTACAAGGATATAAATATTGTAAATTTTTCATTGGTGTGATATGATAATTTCATGGAATTATGCAACTATACAAAGCTTAGGAGGTTTTCTTATGAACACAATTTTAGTAGTGGTCCAAACTATTTTAGCTATAGTAATTTTGGTTTCAATAATGATGCAACCAAGTAAAGCAGATGCCTTAAGTGGATTAATCCAAGGAAGTCAAGATAGCTTCTTCTCAAGAAATAAAGGTAGAACAAGAGAAGCTAGACTTATAAAAGTTACTATTTTTGCATCTGTATTATTCGCTATAAATACATTAGCTATAAATTTAGTTAAATAGTTATTTTTTGGCCACCCATATAATTAGGGTGGCTTTTAAATTATATTGGATTGATTAAAAATTCATATTTAACATTTTACAAGAATGGTTTTAGATTAATATTGGATTGAATTTCCTTAATCAAAGAGAGGATTTAAACATATCATATTAGTAGGATGATAAATCAATGTTTCCTGGCAGTATCTTAGATAATTAGGTGAGTTAATCCATTAGAATTTAAGAGAAACAGGCTTTGAGCTAAAATATAAAAGTTGCATTTAAATCTATATATAGAACGGAGGAAAAAGCATGAAAATAAAAGATATAATTTTAGGTCTTATGAAAGAAGAAGCATACAGACCAATGACAATGTTAGAATTATCAAAGATATTTAACATAAATAAAGCTGAATATAAACAATTTAAAAAAGTTTTTAAGGCATTAGAGGCAGAGGGCTTAATAGCTAGAGATGAGGAAGATAGATTTGGTTTAATAGATAAAGTGGGTTTAATACCTGGAAAAATCCAAATCCATCAAAAAGGCTTTGGTTTCTTAATACCAGATGAAGAAGGTGTAACTGATGTATTTATACCTAAGAATGCTTTAAATGGCGCTATGAACGGAGATAGAGTATTAGGTAAGTTTGTAAAGGAAAGCCAAGAAGGCAAAAGACGTGAAGGTGAAATAGTAAGAATAACTGAGAGAGTTAACACAAAGGTAATAGGAATATATGAAGATAATAAGAGTTTTGGATTTGTACTTCCACAGGATCAAAGAATTCAAAATGATATATTCATATCTAAGAAGGATAGAAATGGAGCTAAAAAAGGTAATGTAGTTGTTGTTGAAATAACTAAGTGGCCAGATGGTAGAAGAAAGAATCCAGAAGGAGTAGTAGTAGAAATACTAGGAAACAGAGGAGATTTAGGCTTAGATATTATAACTGTAATTAAGAAATATGCTCTTCCAGAAGAATTCCCTCCACAAGTTTTAGCCTTTGCAGAAGAAATTTCAGAGGAAATCCCAGAGTCAGAAATTAAGAGAAGAACAGACTTAAGAGATGTAAAAATGGTTACTATAGATGGTGAAGATGCTAAGGATTTAGATGATGCTGTATCTATAGAAAGACTTCCAAATGGAAACTATAAATTAGGAGTTCACATTGCAGATGTAACTCACTATGTAAAAGAAAATAATCCTTTAGATAAAGAGGCCTTTAAAAGAGCTACTTCTGTTTACTTAGTTGATAGAGTTATTCCTATGCTTCCTAAAAAGTTATCAAATGGAATATGTTCATTAAATCCACAGGTAGACAGACTTGCTTTAACTTGCTTTATGGAAATAGATCATAAAGGAAATGTGGTTAACCATTCAATACATGAAAGTGTAATTAAAACTAATGAGAGAATGACATACACTGATGTAACTAAGATTTTAAGAGATAATGATCAGGAGTTAATTGAAAGATATAAAGATTTAGTAGATGACTTTAAGGCTATGGAAGAGTTATGCAAAATCTTAAATAATAGAAGAATGGGAAGAGGAGCTATTGACTTTGAATTTGCAGAGAGCAAAATAATCTTAGATGAAAAAGGAAAGCCAATAGATATAAAACCATATGAAAGAGCTATAGCAAACAGAATCATAGAGGAATTTATGCTAGTATGTAATGAAACTATAGCAGAATATATGAATAAGGCTGAAATACCTTTTGTATATAGAATACATGAGGAGCCAGATAATGAAAAACTTCAAAGATTTAAAAACTTTGCATACAGTTTAGGATATTCATTTAACTTTGGAGAACTTATTGAGCCTAGAGATTTACAAAAGGTTGTTGAGGAAGTTAAGGGTAAAAATGAAGAGATGGTAATAAACACATTACTTTTAAGAAGTATGATGCAAGCTAGATATTCTCCAGATTGTGCAGGTCACTTTGGATTAGCAGCTGAATACTACTGTCACTTTACTTCACCAATTAGAAGATATCCAGACTTACAAATTCATAGAATAATAAAAGAATATATAAATAAGAAAATCGATCCTAAGAGAGCTAAGAGACTTTTAAGTATTGTTGATTCTGCCTCTAAGCAATCTTCAGAAATGGAAAGAATAGCTCAAGAAGCTGAAAGAGAAACAAATGACCTTAAGAAAGCTGAATATATGAAAGATAGAATTGGAGAAATATTTGATGGTATTATTTCTTCAGTTACTGGATTTGGAGCCTTTGTTGAACTTCCAAATACTGTAGAAGGTCTTGTTCATGTAACAAGCTTTAGAGATGATTATTACATCTATGATGAGGAAAACCTTCAATTAATAGGTGAAAGAACTAAGAAGGTTTATAAACTTGGAGAAAAGGTTAAGGTTCTTTGCTCAAGAGTAGAAATGGATACTAGAGAAGTTTATTTTGAAATAGTTGAGAATAAGTACACTATTGAGGAAAAGGAAGCTGAAACTGAAAAGAGAGAGAATTTACTTGATGAAGTAAAAAAAGAGCTTGAAGCAGAGGGAAAGGTTGAAATAATAGAGCCAAGAGAAGAAACTGCTGAGGAAGAGCTTTAATAATAGGAAGATAGAAAAACTTATAGATAGATTTCGAGAATTACTACATTCTATCTATAAGTTTTATTAATATCTTTTTATTAAATTAATAAACTTAGTATTTAATATAATAGGAGTAGATATATATAAAGTAATTTAGTTTTATTTTATATAGGAGCTATTTAAAATTACTATTTAAATTGTAAAGCTTATCTAGATATTCTCTTCATATTGTTTGTAAGTTTTATTAATATCTTTATATAATTAAAGGCTTCTAGGAGATAAGTTTATATAATAGGATAAAATCTAAAATTAGAATATTTATTAGCTTATTAAATATTAGAATAATTCACATATAAAATTATTATCTTTAAGAGTTATTTAGTTAAAGTATAAGGGGATTTCAATCTTTTTATATGGAAAAGTATAGAGGGCATGATAAAAAGATTTGAAGCTTTTATGGGTTTTATGGGGAGGATATAGGGGCTTATTAGCTTAGGGTTAATAAGTATAGTTTTGTGAATTTACATTTAAATAGTAAATATGTTAAAATAATAAGCAAAGAAAAGAAATAAGAGGCGTTTTGCTTTGGGTAAGTAAAATTGCTTTTAATATAACCATAGTAGGTGAGAAGTATGGCAAAGAGAAAAGACAATAAGACATTAGCAGAGAATAGAAAAGCTAGACATGATTACTTTGTTGATGAGGCTATGGAAGCAGGTATAGCTTTAGTTGGAACAGAGGTTAAGTCTATTAGAAACGGAAGAGTTAACTTAAAGGATTGTTATGCAGATATAAATAATGGAGAAATATTTATAAATAACATGCATATAAGTCCTTATGAGCAAGGAAACATATTTAATGTTGATCCTTTAAGAAAAAGAAAATTACTTCTTCATAAAAGTGAAATTCAAAGATTAATAGGAATAGTTCAACAACAAGGGGTTGCTTTAATACCACTTTCTTTATATTTAAAGAATGGAAGAGTTAAGGTTAACTTAGGAGTTTGTAGAGGTAAGAAAAACTACGACAAGAGAGATACAATGCTTGAAAAGGCTCATAAGAGAGAAATGGATAGACAACTTAAGGAAAGAAATAGATATTAGATTCTTTTCTAGAAGGTACTTAGAAGAAAAAGTTATTATTTTTTTATTTAAAAACTTTATCTTTTAAGTACCTTTTTTATATTTTAATCAAGGCATTTTTGCTTCTTAATTAATTTATAAAGTTTTATATTAAATTAGGTTATTATATGTTTTTATTAACTTATGTAAAGGAGAAATTTTATAAGGGGGAATGAGGTTAAAGTTTATAGAGGTAGTAATTTAGGAAACTATAAATTAAAAGGAGGCAGTATTTAGGGGATTTATAAATTAAAAATTTTAGGAGAGCCTTGAAAACTAAAGATATAAAAAACTTTAAGTAAGAATAAATTTTTAAAAGATTAGGTTATAATTAGAAATTGATCATATAATATAAAAAATAGTTGCAATTAATATAAATAGGGATTTGCAAATTATAATATAAAATTTAATATAGGGGTGTTTTAATGAGAATTTTAAAAGGGGTAATTTTAGCTATAATTCCAGTATTCTTATTTATGGGATGTGGAGACTTTTCTAAAAAGGATGTTGCAAAGATAAGTTTTGAGCCGCTTTCAGAAAAAGAGGAGCAGATTTTAAGTTTAACTGACAATAGAGTTTTTTTCTATAAGGTGAAAAATATTTCTAAAGGTAAGGGGTATAAGATTGATTTAAATTATGAGGTTTATAAAGATGGAAAAGAAGTTAAAAATGAAACTATTTTAACAAGTGTAAGTGAAACCTATGAAAAGGGAAAAGAGAATATAACCTTAGGAATAAATTTTAAGGAAGATAATAGGATAAATTGTCTTTTAGGTGAAGAGGGAGTTTATAGTCATCATAATTACAAGGCTGAGGAAAATATAAAGGACTATTTAAGTGCTAATTTTGCTGGTGATTATGATTTAGAGCTTGAAAAAGGAAAGAGAGTTTGTCTTTATTATGCAACTTCAGAAAATGGAATTAGTAGTAATATTATAGGAATGGACATGGATTCAGAGGAAATAAAAGAAGCCATTAATAAAAGTAAGGACTGTATTTTCTTAAGTATAAGTGTAGAGGATTATAGTGAGTAGTTTAAAAATATATTTTAGAGATTAAAATAAATCTAAAAGAGTAAATGCTTCTTAGAAAGTTCGGAGTTTATAAATAGAATTAGAGCCTTAATAAAGTTAGTATAAAAACTAAGTATTATTAAAGGCTCATATTTTAAACTTCTTATATAAGATTTTTCTACAGAAATTTAAAAAGGAAGTATTATTAAAATTAATAATAAAGAAATTAATCAGTATAAATTAAAACTAACTCTTAAAGTTTAAAAATTAATAGGTGTAAT
>OGSZ01000633.1_pt1 | contig 11533 bp, 8 predicted proteins | sample 1574331 | NCBI WGS metagenome assembly OGSZ01 (sample SAMN03295853, study PRJEB24534) | human gut metagenome | isolation source: fecal sample 3 from infant 8 | host: Homo sapiens | place: USA: Pittsburgh, PA | collected 2014-07 | reverse complement strand
GTTCAGCGCCAGGCTCTGGTTCGCCAGCACGCGGTTCAGCAGGTCTTTGGAGTCCACATAGCCGATGATATGGTCGATATCTTCGTTACAGACCAGGAACTTGGAGTGCGGGTGCTGCGCCACTTTGGTCTTCAGGCTCTGCTCGTCTTCATGCAGATCGAACCAGATGATGTTTTCACGGCCGGTCATGGAGGACGGCACGGTACGGGATTCCAGTTCGAAAACGTTCTCAATCAGCTCGTGCTCCTGCTTACGCAGCACGCCTGCCAGCGCCCCGGCTTCCACCACCGCATAAATATCGTCGGAGGTGATGTCGTCTTTACGCACCATCGGCAGCTTGAAGATGCGGAAAATGACGTTCGCCAGGCCGTTAAAGAACCACACCAGCGGACGGAAGACATACAGGCAGAAGCGCATCGGGTTGATGATACGCAAAGCCACAGCTTCTGGCGCAATCATACCGATGCGTTTCGGGGTCAGGTCCGCGAATAAAATGAACAAGCCGGTGACCAGGGAGAAGGAGAGGATGAAGCTCAACTGCTCGGCCAGCTCTACGGACATGTACTTAACAAAGAGGCTATAAAACGCCGGAGAAAACGCTGCATCGCCCACGATACCGCCAAGGATGGCGACCGCGTTCAGGCCAATCTGCACCACGGTAAAGAACATGCCGGGGTTTTCCTGCATTTTCAGAATGCGTGATGCGTTGATGTTGCCCTCGTCGGCAAGCAGCTTCAGTTTGATTTTACGGGAGGCAGCCAGCGAGATCTCCGATATCGAGAAAAATGCACTGACGGCAATAAGACAAAGTATTACTAAAATACTGTTTAACATAGTTTATCCGGCTTCTCGCCAGATCCTCAGAAGGGGAGTTGATACCATTCGTGTGAAGACACATTGAACTCAGCTCGTAGCGTTGAGCCGATTATTTCAGCGGTAGTATAGCGTAAAGACGTGTAAACCTGCCAGAGGTCACGTTTTCGGCAAAAAAAGCCGGGCCGGCATGGGGCCGATCCGGCGAGAAGGGCTATTTCACGGTGGATAAGTTTTCGCCTACAGCCAGGCGTGTGGCATCGCCGCCCCAGACCTGATCGTACTCATAGCCTGTCAGCTGTTTGATGACCACGCGGGTGCTGGCGTCGCAGTCGCGATAGTCGCCACCGAGCTTCCGACGCGCGATCTCCTTGAGCAGCACCTTATGCGTCTCGCGGGTCAGCTTAAATTTGTAGGTCGCGAAGAAGCTCACTGCCAGCAGCGCGGCGGTGGCAAAAATCATCAGGCCAATTATTGCTCCCAGCGCGCTTTCAGGCTGTGCGCCACTGCCTTTCACAAAACCGGACTCCTGCAACACCAGGCCGATAATCGCAATGGCGACGGTGCTTTTGCGGGTCAACACCATTACGCCAGCGAAAATGCCTTCCCGGCGCTGCTGCGTGACGATCTCGTCGATATCCGGAATAAAGCTATAAATATTCCACGGAATGTAATAGAGGCCGGAACGGGCTGCACCCAGCAGGATGAAGACGGCGGAGAACAGCAGCGTTGGCACCTCTGTTTTGGTGAGATAAACCGTAAACAGGAATGCCAGCACCAGGAAAATGCAGCTATACGAAAGGCGCAGTGCGGCGGAAGGGGTCATGTTCAGCCTGTTGAGTAACAGCATAAATCCGTACGTGCCGGGCACGGAGGCAAAAGCCGCAATACTTAGCCAGCCGGACACTGCTGCCGCATCCTGACTCAGGCAATACACCACGTAATAGGTAAAGACTGAACCAAATACGTCCATCGCGGTGAAGGAGAAAATATAAATAAGAATATGCAGGCGGAAAGCGCGAATACGAAAAGAAGAGAAGAGATCCAGCACCAGATATTTGAGGTGATTAATTACTCCGCTGCTGCGCTGGGTATCAACTTTGAAGTCATACTCCTGATGCACATCTTTTGCTTCCCAGGTGCTGTACCAGGTAATAAATACCGCGATGCAAAAGACGCAGGAAAATATCAGTCCGGTTAGCGTGTAGGTAAAGGAATTATCTTTGCCGGTAAATTGCATAATCACGCCCGGAACCGACACCGCAAGAAAACCGCCCAATTGCGAGCAGATCATCCGTACGCCCGACAGGCGGCTGCGCTCTTCATAGCGGTTGGTCATCTCCGCGGCGAGGGTTTCCCACGGCACCAGCACCATCGCTGAAAGCAGTTCGATGGAAAGATAGGTGCCCAGGTAATACCAGTAACCCATGTCCGTCAGCCACAGCAGAGCATAGAGGAACATTAAGGGAGAGCTGAGTAATAAGAAGAAACGACGACGGCCAAATTTACGCCCAAGCCAGGTGTCGCCGAAATTGTCGGTGATGTAACCCATTATCGGGCTTAATACCGCGTCAATGACGCGGGCAATAGCAAATATAGAGCCGGCTTCCACGACGGATAATCCGCAATAGGTGGTGTAAAAAAATAACAGCCAGGTGCCGATAATGGCGAAAGCGCCTCCGCCAAAGAGGTCGGTTATGCCGTAGCCAAGCGCCACGCCATAACCCACTCTGCGTTCAGTTGGTTTAACCATAATAATATCCAGTGTAGGGTAGATGTAGAGGTTGTATTTTTATTGCACTGCTGGACTACACGTGACGTTCTAATTATTAATATCTATCCATTGTCTTAACTGAGATGACCGATAAAAAGCCTCCACAATCTTGAGTGATTTTCCGGCGGTACAAATATTGGTAAAATCCGTACTCTCCGGGTGATGAATAGCGTGATAAAAACGGCGGATCGCCTGCTGGTGTCCTAATCCCCAGTAACTTTTTGCGGTGCCATCAGGAGAGGCATCGCTTTCCAGGCGAAATCGTTCGCCGGGCGTTATGCGCCAGAGCGTGTTGTCGTTGAGCAGCAGTGAGCCGCGCTCGCAGTGGATCTCCAGACAGAGGGGGGAATCCGTGGTGTGGCAGTTGCTGGCATAAAACAGACCGCGCGCACCGTTGGTAAAGTGAAGCGTGGCCATCGCGCTGTCTTCCCCTTGCGTGACGTCAGCCAGTTCCCCGCTGTCGACTACCCCCTTCAGCCGCGTGACGCCACCCGCGAACCACTGCATCAGATCGAGGGTATGGATCGCCTGGTTGATTAGCAGGCTTCCACCTTCCGTTGCCAGCTGCCCGCGCCACGGGCTTTCCGTGTAATACGCCCCCGAGCGGGACCAGGTCAGCACAGCTTTGATACTTAACATCTTTCCCAGTACGCCTTCCGCCAGCTCCTTGCGAATGCGCAGGCTGGTCGGATTGAGCCGGTTCTGGTAGCAGACGCCGAGCCTGCCGGGTGCCTGCGCGGCGGCAGAGGCAATGTCGGCAAGCTCGCTGCTGTTCATGCCCACCGGTTTTTCGCAAAAGACATGTTTCCCGGCGGCCAGCGCCGCCAGAATCATGTTTTTGTGCTCGAAGTGGGGCGTGCAGATATGCACCACGTCGATGCTGTCATCCAGCAGCATTTCCCGGTAATCCTGATAAAAGCGGCACTGATAGTTCATCGCCAGCTTCAGTCCTTTGACGCTGTCGATATCGACCAGCGCGCGCAGCGCGACATTGGGGATTTGCCTCAGGGCATTCACATGGCAACTGTGAATAGCCCCGGCACCGATAATCGCCGTGTTCAGGATGTTCATGTCGTCCCCTTAGTCAGCTGCGTTTGCGAGCATTTGTGCTTTCACGCACAGTTCGGCAGCTTTGAAAGCATGCGCCTGAGTCATGGCATTTTCGGTGCGGTGCAGGCAGTCGAGGATCAGTTCGCCAAAGTACGGGAACCCAACCTGCCCGGCCACAGGATAGCGGAACTCGCCCTCGTTATTGACGAGGTAGACGACATCCTGCTCACCCCGGGTGAGATCGACATATTTACGGATCTCGATATACCCGTCGGTACCGAGCAGCGTCAGGCGACCATCGCCCCAGGTGGAGAGCCCGTCAGGAGTGAACCAGTCACAACGGAAATAGCCGCTGGCGCCGTTTTCTCCTTTGAGCATGGCGTCGCCAAAATCTTCGAATGCGGGATACTGCGGGTGGTTAACGTTGCGCACCTGGCTGGCGACCACGGTGGCGTCGCGGTTGCCGGTATAAAACAGGAACTGCTCGATCTGGTGGCTGCCGATGTCGCACAGGATGCCGCCGAAATAGCGACGATCGTAGAACCAGTCCGGGCGGCCAGTCCCTTCCCGGTGCGGCCCCATGCCCAGGGTTTGCACCACGCGACCAATGGCGCCTTGCTGTACCAGCTGCCCGGCAAAGACCGCGCTTTCCACGTGCAGACGCTCGCTGTAGTAGACCGCGTATTTTTTCCCGGTTTTCTCCACCATCGCTTTGGCGTCTGCCAGCTGTTCAAGGGTGGTGAGCGGCGCTTTGTCCGTGAAGTAGTCTTTGCCAGCCGTCATCGCCTTCAGCCCCAGCGCACAGCGTTCGGAGGGGATGGCCGCCCCGGCCACCAGGCGCACGTCGCCATCGGCGAGAATAACGTCCAGGGAATCAGCCACCTTCACCTGCGGGTACTGCTGAACAAACGTGTCCACTTTCGCCGGATCGGGATCGTAAACCCACTTCAGCGTGGCACCTGCTTCAATCAGGCCATTACACATTCCGTAGATATGGCCGTGGTCGAGCGCGGCGGCGGCAAATACAAATTCACCCGCCTGCACCACCGGCTGCGGTTTGCCCACCGGCGCGTAGTTCATTCCGTCATTCTTGTTCATGGTTACAGTCCTCGATCCAGATCTTTACCCAGAGGGATAGCGCCCACTTCGCTGAAGTTGGCGACGCTTGCGGATTTTTCATAAAAACGGGGGGCGAGAGCGTTCGTCCCGCCGGTACGGTAAAACGGATCATCGCGGCTAACAGGCAGGGAAACGACACTGCGGGTAATGGCTGATTTATACATCGCAGTAATCAGCTCCAGCGAGCGCTTACCCTGCACGCCGTCCACCAGCGGGGCCGTACCGCGCTCAATGCTCTGAAGCAGGTCGTTAATCTGCCCGGTGTGCAGAGTCCATTCGAGCCTGGGCGTCGCCTGGAAAACGGCATCAAGCAGGGCTTCTCGCTCAATATCATTGGTCTCCTGCGGGAAGCCGTTGTCAGCACTCACGCTGGCATAAGCCTGCCATGGGGCGGAGATGCGCGCTTTATCACCCTGGATAATGATCTTCTGATCTTCCCCGTGGTGTACTACCGAGGCGGTAAGCTGGGTGAGTGCGCCGCTGGGGTATTTGAATATCGCGGCGCTAAGGTCTTCCACTTCGGCGTTGTCATGGGCCACGTTAGTCATCATCGCCACCACCTCAGACGGGAAGCCGAGCATCCACTGAATGGCGTCAATATGGTGCACCGCGTGGTTCAGCGTGCAGCCGCCCCCTTCCTTTTCCCACGTGCCGCGCCACCACAGGTCGTAGTAGCAATGTCCGCGCCACCAGAAGGAATCCACCTGCGCATGGCATATTTTTCCGGCGAGGCCGGAATCCAGCGCCGCTTTTAAGCGCCAGAAGGCATCGGTAAAGCGGTTCTGGGCAATAATGGAGAGCGTTTTTCCGCTGGCCTGCTGGGCGGCGATCATCGCATCACACTCCTCCAGCGAGGCGGCCATCGGTTTTTCACACAGTACATGGCAGCCGGCATGAAGCGCATCAATGCTGATCTCCGCATGGACATAGGGCGGGGTGCAGACGTCAACGATATCGATGGGAAGCGCATCCTCCAGCAACTGCCGGTGGCTGGCGTACACGCGGGCGTCCGTCAGGCCGTAACGCGCTTTTTTCTCTTCCGCTTTCTCCGGATAGATATCAACCAGCGCAACGATCCGGCAGCGCTGTCCAAACTGCAAATAACCCTGAATATGGTTATGGGAGATATTTCCTGTTCCCACAATGGCGACATTTAACATCGATTTTCTCCGGTGTTACCAGGTACCCGCGGCATCCAGCGTGATGCTGGTGGCCCCTTTATCTACAGAGGTGCTGATGCGCTGCTGAAGCAGGCGCAGGTATTGCTTTTCGTTCAGCGGTAGCTCAACCCAGTCGTCCGTCCAGGTGGAGAGGTGCATGGCGTTAGAGAGGGTTAAACCGCGAATGCCGTCCAGACCCGGTGCAATCAACGGCTCGCCGCGCAGCACGGCGGCGCAGAAGTTGGCGGTGATGACGTGGTGCTCGCTGTATTCCGGGGCAACAGGGACAGAAACCTCCCAGCATTCCGGCTCACCGAAGCCATTCTGCCAGCGAGCGTTAAACTCGGTTTCCGATTCGCGCAGCCGCCAGTAGCGCAGTTTGCCCTCGTCGACGACCACTTTGCCGCGATCGCCGACAATCTCCAGGCGGTTGGTACCCGGTGTTTCCGCGACGGTGGTGATGAACACGCCGGTCGCGCCACTGGCATATTCGGCGTAGGCTGTCACCTCGTCTTCCACTTCGATATCGCGATGCTTACCGAACTGGCAAAACGCGCGCAGACGAATCGGCATGCCCACCAGCCACTGCCAGAGATCCAGCTGGTGCGGGTCCTGGTTGAGCAGCACGCCGCCGCCTTCCCCTTTCCAGGTGGCGCGCCAGCCGCCGGAGTTGTAGTAACTCTGCGAGCGATACCAGTTGGTGATGATCCAGTTGGAGCGGCGGATCTCGCCCAGCTCGCCGCTGTCGATCAGATCTTTCACTTTCTGATACAGCGGGTTGGGCCGCTGGTTATACATGATGCCGAACACCACGTCGCACTCCCGGGCGCAGGCGTTCATCTCCTGGACCTGCGCGGTGTAGACGCCTGCTGGCTTCTCACACAGGGTATGAATGCCGTGGCGCATCGCCAGCATCGACAGGTGCGGGTGATCGTAATGCGGCGTGGCGACAATGACCGCATCGATAAGCCCGCTCTGGAGCATCTCCTGCGCATCACTGAACAGCGGAATGCCGCCAACCAGCTGCCGAATGGCCGGATGCTTTTCCGGCGCGTTATCGCACACCGCCGTAAGGCAGGCGTCGCTGACGGTTCCGGCCAGTAAATAGCGTGCGTGGACCGTACCGATATTACCTATACCAATAATGCCAAAACGTACCTTCTCCATTTCTCACCTTAATTTCAGTCAAAAAGCGTGATGACCGAAAAATAGGAAAGGCGAGACGTAGCGACAATGTGTTTTTGTGAGAATACTCGCAAGGTGAATAAGTAAACTCCAACCATTTTGAAATTTGGTTTTAAAATCAAAGCGCTGTTTCTGCAAATATTTGCAAAAACTGATTGAGAGCGAGGTCACACTATGCCGGGCAAGTTAAAAATGGAGGAGATCGCATCCCTGACGGGATATTCCGTGAGCACGGTTTCCAGGGTGTTGAGCGGCAAGTCTTATACCAGCGATAAGGCCCGGGAAGCCATTGTCCGCATCGCACGGGAGCTTGGCGTGCTGGAGTCGATGGCGAGCGGACGGCTTTTAATTAACGGAATCGCTGTATTTGCGCCTGAAAGAACGTTTCAGGGGCGTGGGGATATTTTTTATCTGGAAGTGACCAAAGGCATTGCGGAAGCCAGCGCGCCACATAATGTCTGGATCAGTTATTGCGGATTAGAGGAACAAAATGCGGACGTGAAATTATTTATGGAAAAGGCAAGCCATAAAAATATTAACGCAATAATTATCATTGGTACGGATGATTCCACCATATTTAAGCTGGCCAGCACGCTGAATAAACACTGTGTATTAATTAATTCCGTCGACCGGGACCGGGTGCTGGATTCGGTTTCGCCCGATCATCGCGCAATCGGCTTTACCACGATGCAATATCTTTTCGAGCAGGGGCATCGCCGGGTGCTGACCATCACCTGTTTACGCCGGGACACGCTCTATGCCCGGCTGGATGGAATTAAAGAAGCGTACCGGCATTTTCATGTGGCGTTTGAGCCGCAGCGGGATTTACTGGTCACGGAGTGGTTTACCGCTGAAGAGGCTGAGCGCGAGCTGGATGCGTGGCTGTTACGTCACGACAGAGCGCAGTGGCCTGAGGTCATTTTTCCCAACAGCACCAGCATGACCGAGGGTGTGCTGAAGGCGTTACAGCGGCATGGGCTGCGCGTGCCGGAAGACATCTCCATCATCACCACCGATTTTGCGTGGAATTTAGCAAACCGGCTTGAAAAGCCCATTACGGGGATCACGGTGCCCTGTCGGGATTTGGGCATAGAAGCGGTGCATTTGCTGCAAACGCGGCTAAACAGGCCACAGGCGCCAGTGTTTAACCTGTTGTTGCAGGGGAAAGTCATTGATTACGGTTCGGTGAGTAATGCCACGCGCCACGCGGCTCGCGTGGCGCTGTTGCAGTAATCAGGCCTGCTGGGGAGGCAGGCAAACGCCAATGCCGCCGATACCGCAGTAGCCGTACGGATTTTTATGCAGGTACTGCTGGTGGTCGTCTTCGGCATAGTAGAACGGTTTCGCGGTCGCGATTTCCGTCGTGACCTGACGTTTATCACCGGCCGCCTGCATCGCTTCCTGGAAACGCGTCAGGCTGGCGTGGGCGGCGGCCTCCTGCTCTGGGGTGAGCGGGTAGATGGCCGAACGGTATTGGGTGCCGTGATCGTTACCCTGACGCATGCCCTGCGCCGGGTCATGGTTTTCCCAGAACACCTGGAGCAGCTGTTCATAGCTAATGACGCTCGGGTCATACACCACACGCACCGCTTCAGCATGACCGGTCTCACCGGAACAGACTTCGCGGTAGGTTGGGTTAGGCGTATATCCTCCGGTGTAGCCCGCAGCGGTGCTGTACACGCCCGGCAGTTGCCAGAACAGGCGTTCTACGCCCCAGAAGCAGCCCATGGCAAACAGGGCGATCTCCATTCCATCAGGAACGTTTGTCATTGAATGGTTGTTTACGGCGTGTAATGTTGCCACTGGCATAGGGGTGTTGCGTCCCGGTAACGCATCGGCTTGTGATACCAGATGCTTTTTATCGAATAAACTCACGGTGGGGCCTCCCGGGTAGCGTTGTTTCGGTTAAGGTTGTCACGAAGCGTTTAATTGAACACAATAAATGCGATGAATGAGTCTAGATTTAATCATAAGAAATATTTGGGTGTTACACCCTTTTTCAACCCGTAATTTGGGTTTTTGGCTTTCAGGCCGTATTTTGCCGCGGAGCGGCACTGCATTTGCTTCCAGGGTGGAAACAGGGATATTCAGGAGAAAACGTGACAAAGATCCGCCAGTTATGTTTAGTCAGTTTAATGCTGACCAGCGGGATTGCCAGCGCGGCGAATGTCCGTTTGCAGGTTGAGGGGTTATCCGGGGCGCTGGAAAAAAACGTGCGTGCGCAGCTTTCTACCATCCAGAGCGATGAGGTCACGCCGGATCGGCGTTTTCGCGCGCGCGTGGATGACGCCATCCGCGAAGGCTTAAAGGCGTTGGGGTACTACGAACCCACCATCGATTTCGATTTACGCCCGCCGCCGGCGAAAGGACGCCAGGTGTTGATTGCCCGCGTCTCGCCGGGCGAACCCGTCCTGATTGGCGGCACGAACGTGGTGCTGCGCGGCGGTGCGCGCACCGATCGGGACTACCTGGATCTGCTCAGCACCCGTCCGAAAGTGGGCACCGTGCTCAATCACGGGGATTACGATCGTTTTAAAAAATCCTTAACCAGCGTTTCGCTGCGCAAAGGCTACTTCGACAGCCGGTTCAACAAAAGCCAGCTGGGCGTTGCGCTTGAGCGACGTCAGGCATTCTGGGATATCGATTACGACAGCGGCGAGCGCTACCGGTTTGGCGATGTGACCTTCGAAGGATCGCAAATCCGTGACGAGTATCTGCAAAATCTGGTGCCGTTTAAAAAGGGCGACTACTACCAGTCCAGCGACCTGGGCGAGCTGAACCGTCGTTTGTCCGCGACGGGCTGGTTTAACTCCGTGGTGGTAGCGCCGGAATTTGATAAATCCCGTAAAACGAAAGTGTTACCGCTGCATGGCGTGGTCTCTCCGCGCACCGAGAACACCATTGAGACCGGTGTCGGCTACTCCACGGACGTCGGCCCGCGCGTGAAAGCCTCGTGGAAAAAACCGTGGATGAACTCCTACGGCCACAGCCTGACCACCAGCGTCAGCCTGTCTGCGCCTGAACAGCAGCTGGACTTCAGCTATAAAATGCCGCTGCTGAAAAATCCGCTTGAGCAATACTACCTCGTGCAGGGCGGCTTTAAGCGTACCGATTTGAACGATACCGAGCAGGACTCGACGACGCTTGCGGTATCACGCTTCTGGGATCTCTCCAGCGGCTGGCAGCGCGCCATTAACCTGCGCTGGAGCCTCGACCACTTTACCCAGGCAAACGTCACCAACACCACCATGCTGCTTTATCCGGGCGTGATGATCAGCCGTACCCGCTCGCGCGGTGGCCTGATGCCGACCTGGGGCGATTCTCAGCGCTACTCCATCGATTACTCCAACACCGCCTGGGGCTCCGACGTAGACTTCTCCGTCTTTCAGGCGCAAAACGTCTGGATCCGCACGCTGTACGACAAACACCGCTTTGTGATGCGCGGTAATCTCGGCTGGATCGAAACCGGTGACTTCGAACGCGTCCCGCCGGATCTGCGCTTCTTCGCCGGGGGCGACCGCAGCATTCGCGGGTATAAGTACAAATCGATCTCACCTGAAAACGACAAAGGCCAGTTGACCGGGGCGTCAAAACTGGCGACTGGCTCGCTGGAGTACCAGTACAACGTCAGCGGCAAGTGGTGGGGAGCGATGTTCGTTGACGGCGGTGAAGCGGTGAACGATATCCGCCGCAGCGATTTCAAAACCGGCGCGGGCGTAGGCGTGCGCTGGCAGTCACCGGTCGGGCCCATCAAGCTCGATTTCGCCGTTCCGGTGGGCGACAAAGACGAACACGGTTTACAGTTTTACATCGGTCTGGGGCCTGAATTATGAGTTTATGGAAGAAGATAAGCCTCGGGGTGCTGATTTTTATCGTATTACTGCTCGGTACGGTGGCGTTTCTGGTGGGCACCACCACGGGCCTGCATTTGCTGTTTAACGCCGCGAACCGCTGGGTGCCGGGGCTGGAAATCGGCCAGGTAACGGGCGGCTGGCGCGATCTGCGCCTGAAAAATATCCGTTATGAACAGCCCGGCGTGGCGGTGAACGCGGGCGAGTTTCATCTGGCGGTCAAGCTCGGCTGCCTGCGGGACAGCCAGCTGTGCGTAAACGATCTGTCGCTAAAAGACGTTAACGTGGCGATAGATTCCAAAAAAATGCCGAAGTCCGAGCCTGTCGATGAAGAGGACAGCGGCCCGCTGAACCTCTCCACGCCGTACCCGATTGCGCTTTACCGGGTCGCACTGGATAACGTGAATATCAAAATCGACGACACGACGGTATCCGTGATGGATTTCACCTCTGGTCTGCGCTGGCAGGAGAAAAACCTCACTCTGACCCCAACCTCCCTGCAAGGGCTGCTGATTGCGCTACCGAAGGTGGCCGACGTGGCGCAGGAAGAGATCGTCGAGCCGAAGATCCAGAACCCGCAG
>OGSZ01000629.1_pt1 | contig 11615 bp, 9 predicted proteins | sample 1574331 | NCBI WGS metagenome assembly OGSZ01 (sample SAMN03295853, study PRJEB24534) | human gut metagenome | isolation source: fecal sample 3 from infant 8 | host: Homo sapiens | place: USA: Pittsburgh, PA | collected 2014-07 | reverse complement strand
CCCTTAAGACCTAATTCTGACTTATCTACATCTATATCGTCTGCACTCATAACCTTGATATCATTGTCACTAGTTGCAAAAATATTACCAACATTCATATATCTTGGTTCATTTAATGTTTCGATTGCAGTTAATAGACATGGAGTCTTAACTTCTACTATTTGATGTCCATCTTCTAGTGCTCTGTTAACTATTAAAGAATCACCTTCAACTTTTACATCTTGAACATATGTTACTTGAGGAATGTTTAAGTGTTCAGCTATTTCTGGACCAACTTGTGCTGTATCTCCATCGATAGCTTGTCTTCCTGCAAATACTATATCATAATCTAACTTCTTAATTACTCCAGCTAGAGATTTTGAAGTTGCTAATGTATCAGCTCCTCCTAGTACTCTATCTGTTAAAAGAATAGCTTCATCAGCTCCCATACATAAAGCTTCTCTTAATGCAGCCTTAGCCATTGGAAGTCCCATTGAAACAACTGTAACCTTTCCACCATGAGCTTCTTTTAATTGTAATGCTGCTTCTAATGCATGCTTGTCTTCTGGATTAATAATTGATGGAACACCATCTCTTATTAATGTACCAGTCTTAGGATCTATCTTAACAACTGTTGTATCTGGAACTTGTTTTACACAAACTACTATATTCATCTTATAACTTCCTCCTATCTGAATAAGCTACCTGAAATAACCATCTTTTGAACTTCTGAAGTTCCTTCATAGATTTCAGTTATCTTAGCATCTCTCATCATTCTTTCTACTGGATATTCCTTAGTGTAACCATATCCACCAAAGATTTGAACTACCTTAGTAGTAACATCCATAGCTACTTCTGCTGCAAATAACTTAGCTCTAGCAGCATCTATTGAATAAGGTTGTCCATTTTGTTTTCTCATAGCAGCTTTGTATACTAATTGCTTAGCAGCTTCTATCTTTACATCCATTTCTGCCATGTACCATTGTAAACCTTGCTTAGTGTAAAGTGGCTTACCGAATTGTTTTCTTTCTTTCATGTAAGCTATTGCTTCTTCAAAAGCACCTTCAGCTATACCTAAAGCTTGAGCAGCTATACCAATTCTTCCTCCATCAAGAGTCTTCATTGCTATACCAAATCCCTTACCCTCTTTACCAATTAAGTTTTCCTTTGGTACTATACAATCTTCCATTATTAATTCAGTAGTAGATGATGCTCTAATACCCATCTTGTTTTCTAACTTACCTATTGAGAATCCTGGGAAGTCTTTTTCAACTATAAATGCAGATATTCCTCTTGTACCTTGGCTCTTGTCTGTCATAGCAAAAATTATGAAAGTTTCAGCAACTCCACCATTTGTTATGAATATCTTTGAACCATTTAATACATAATGGTCTCCATCTAAAACTGCAGTAGTTTGTTGTCCTGCTGCATCTGTACCAGCACCTGGTTCAGTTAAACCGAAAGCACCAATCTTCTTACCAGAGCATAAGTCTGCTAAATACTTTTCTTTTTGTACTGGAGTACCGTGTTCATTGATAACTGAAGCACATAGTGATGTATGAGCTGAAAGTATAACTCCTGTTGTTGCACATACCTTTGATAATTCCTCTACAGCGATTATGTATGAAAGAACATCTCCGCCTGCTCCCCCTACTTCCTTAGAAAATGGAATACCCATCATTCCTAACTTAGCCATTTTTTGAACATTTTCCATAGGGAATCTTTCTGTTTCATCAATTTCTGCAGCTATTGGTTTTACTTCATTTACTGCGAATTCTCTAACCATTTGTTGTACTAATTGTTGTTCTCTAGTTAATTCGAAATCCATTTGATTTGACCCTCCTTATATTTAAAAAAACAATTTATTTGTTTTGGAAGTTCTTTTCTGCTCTCTTTTCTAAGAATGCAGTCATTCCTTCTGTTTGATCTTCTGTGCTGAAGCATTTTCCAAAGTCTTCTGCCTCTATTTCAATTGCTCTATCTATATCTACTTGCATACCTCTATCAATAGCATCCTTACATAACTTAACAGCTACTGGCGCATTAACAATTATTGCATTAGCCATAGCTCTAGCTTCATCCATAAGATTTTCTAGAGGAACTACCTTATTTACAAGTCCTATTCTTAAAGCTTCATCTGCCTTAACCATAGCTCCTGTATAAATCATTTCTTTCGCTTTTCCTAAACCAACTATTCTTGGTAGTCTTTGAGTACCACCAAATCCAGGAGTTATTCCTAAACCTGATTCTGGCTGAGCAAATCTTGCTCTTTCTGAAGCTATTCTTATATCACATGCCATTGATAATTCACAACCACCACCAAGAGCGAATCCTGATATTGCTGCAATTACAGGCTTGTCTAACTTTTCTAATCTTCTGAACACCTTATTTCCAAGCATTCCAAATTCTTTACCTTGTTCTTCATTTAAATCTCTCATCTCTGCTATATCAGCACCTGCAACGAAAGACTTTTCTCCTGCCCCAGTTAATATAACAGCATAAATATTGCTATCATTTTCTAAATTCTCAAGAACTGCGTCAAGATCCTTTAATGTTTCTGAATTTAATGCATTTAAAGCTTTTGGTCTATTAATAGTAACAATAGCTAAATGCTCTTCTTTTTCAAGAAGCACGTTTTTCAATTCCATCCCCTCATATCCTCCTTATTTACACTCTTATTTTTCTTAATCTTTTTTAATTTTACAAACTATCCAATATTATACACTAAATAGTGGCATGAGTCTGTCGAATTGTCTGAAAATAAATACTTTTTTATTATCTTTTTTGTTAATAATATAACAAACTTAGATAAAAAAATAATTGAAGTTTTTAACAAACTTCAATTAAGATTATAATACCTTGTTAAATTTTTTTCAATATCAAATTGTGATTTTATGTTAAATTTATAAGCTATACCCAAGGATATTTTTCCTATTTTTATTCCTCATTGCTGTGTAATAAATAAATAAGCGTCATCAAACTTTCACTTAAATGAACATTTTCAACTCTTACATTCTCTGGTACCGATAAATCTACAGGGGCAAAGTTCCAAATTCCCTTAACTCCACCTTCTACCATTTCATCGCATACCTTTTGAGCATTTATTCTAGGAACACAAATTATTCCTATATCTATTTTGTTCTTACTTAAAAAAGATTTTAAAGTATCTATTTCACTTATTTCAATATCTCTAATTTTAAGTCCAACTAACTTAGGATTTGCATCAAATATACCAACTAAATTTACACCTTGCTTATCAAACTTATAATTTGCAATTGCTTGCCCTATATTACCTGCACCTACAATTACAGTGTTATATTTTTGACTTAGTCCAAGAATACTACTTATTTGATTGTATAATTCTCTAACATTATACCCATATCCTTGTTGACCAAAGTCACCAAAACAATTTAAATCTTGACGTATTTGAGATGCTGTAAATCCTATCTTTTCCCCTAATTCTTTTGATGATATTCTATCTACATCATTTTTCATTAATTCATTTAAATATCTATGATATTTTGGCAGACGTTTAATTACAGCCATAGAAATATTTTTTTTCTTTTCCATACTGCACCTTCTCTCTAAATTTTATCTATTTTTTAACAAAGTTATGTAAATTCTACACTTTACTTTTTACGCAACTAATACACCATTTATTATATTACCATAAAACTTAATTATTAATCCATTACTTTTCTTAAATAATATTTTCACTTTCAATATAACAAGCATGAATTTTGTCGATTTTTGAACAACTATTTCAAAAGATGTTCTATCAATATTTTTAAGCCTATTAAAATTAGAACAATGCCTCCGAATATTTCTGCTCTACTCTTAAACATTTCTCCTAACTTTTCACCAATATACACTGCAATAAAACTTAAAATAGCTGTTACTACTCCTATTATTAATATTGATGATAATATATTTACATTTAAAAACGCAAAACTTATTCCTACGGCCAATGCATCTATACTAGTAGCAATAGCTAATATTAATAATGTTTTATTTGAATAAATTTTCTCTTCTTCACTCTCTTCTCCCTTTAATGCTTCATAAATCATCTTCCCACCAATAATAGCTAATAAAATAAAAGCTATCCAATGATCCATCATTTCAATATACTTAGTAAAGTTTCTGCCTACAGCCCAACCTATAAAGGGCATAATAGCTTGAAAAACACCAAAAAATAAACCAGCTTTAAAAGCCATCTTTATTTTACTTTTTTTATTAGAATTAATACCAATAGTAATCGAAACAGCTAGAGCATCCATAGCTAACCCCAATCCTATCATTAAAACAGATATAACACTCATATTTTTCCTCCTAAATAGCACATCTTTATTTTATACATTTTTTATCATTATAAACACTAAAGAATAAACTTTATTAGCATTTAAATATTAAACTTATCTCCAATTTAATTGCAAGTATAATTTCTTAAAAAATAAAAAGAGACTTATGTATAACGCAACCCTAATCCGTTATACATAAGTCTCACAATTTAAAACAAAGCCAGATGATTATATCATCAGTATGTTGACCTTGTTACAGAGATAAAACATCTCTGCATGCTACTCCCTCATGCCTGAAAGTTTTTAATTTCAACGTTAATAATTATACTTTTATCGACAAACTTTGTCAACAAATATATTAAATCCATTTATTTCCTCAAGGCTCTCATAGAGTTTAATACAGCTATTAAAGTAACCCCTACATCTGCAAATACTCCTTCCCACATGTTTGCTATTCCAATAGCTGCTGGAATTAATACTGCAATTTTAACACCAAGTGAAAAAATTATATTTTGCCATAAAATTCTATTTGTCTTTCTTCCTATCTCTATAGCATCAACCAATGATGATGGGTTATCTCTCATTAGCACTACATCTGCCGCTTCAATAGCAGCATCAGATCCAATGCCTCCCATAGCTACCCCAACATCTGCTCTTGCTAGAACTGGGGCATCATTAATACCATCACCTACAAAAGCTAATTTCCCCTTTTCAGACTTTTCCTTTAATAGCTTTTCCACCATAACAACTTTATCTGTTGGTAGTAATTCAGCATATACTTCATCTAATCCTAATTCTTCTGCAATTTTTTCTGCCACCTTCTTATTATCACCAGTTAACATTACACATTTCTTAACGCCAATCTTTTTCAACATTTCTATAGCTTCTTTAGAATCTTCTTTTACCTCGTCAGCTATTAAAATGCTACCTTTATATTCACCCTCAACAACTACATGAACCACTGTTCCAATCTCTTCACTATTATTATATTTGATTCCATTAGAATTCATAAGTTTGTAGTTTCCTAATAAAACTTCTTTATTATCTATATTAACCTTAATACCATTTCCTGAAATTTCTTCATAATTAGATATTATTGATTTGTCTACTTCATTTCCATAGGCTTTCAATATAGATTGTGCAATAGGATGATTAGAAAAACTTTCTCCTGTTGCTGCTATTCTCAATAACTCAGATTCCTCTATATTATTTGTATTAATCTTTACAACCTTAAATACACCCTTTGTAAGAGTTCCTGTTTTATCAAATACAACTGTTTCCACATCTTTTAAAGCTTCAAGATAGTTTCCACCTTTTATTAAAACTCCATTTTTAGAGGCTCCACCTATTCCAGCAAATAACCCTAAAGGAATAGAAACAACTAACGCACACGGACAAGATACTACTAAAAATATTAATGCTCTATATACCCAATCCGAGAATAATGCTCCCTCAACTACTAGAGGTGGTATCATAGCTAATGCAACTGCTGATAGTACTACTACTGGAGTATAATATCTAGCAAACTTTGTTATAAACTTTTCTGTTTGAGCTTTCTTGCTACTTGCATTTTGTACTAATTCTAAAATTCTAGATACAGTTGATTCTCCAAATTCTTTTGTTACTTTTACTCTTATTACACCAGTTAAATTAATAACTCCTGCTAATATTTCATCATTTAATTCAATATTTCTTGGTAATGATTCACCAGTTAAAGCTGATGTATCTAAAGAGGAATTTCCTTCAATAACAATACCATCTAAAGGAACTCTCTCACCTGGTTTAATTACTATAATATCATCTATTTTAATTTCACTAGGATCTACCTTTTTCTCTTCTCCATCTGTAATTAAGTTTGCATAATCTGCTCTAATATCCATAAGAGAAGATATTGATTTTCTTGACCTATTAACTGCATAGCTTTGGAATAGTTCTCCTATTTCGTAGAAAATCATTACTGCTACACCTTCTGGATGGTTCCCTATAGCAAAAGCTCCTAAAGTTGCAACTGTCATTAAGAAATTTTCATCAAATACTTGCCCTCTAAATATATTTCTAATGGCACTTAATACAACTTTACCTCCTACTAATACATAACTTAATGCGTATATATATGGAACATAACTTTTTTCTTCTCCAATAAATATAGCAATAGCAAATAATATAAATCCTATTGCTAAGGATACTTTATCTCTTAAAGAAATACCTTCACTATGATCATGGTCATGGCTTTCTTCATGTTTCTCCTCAATGTCATGTGCATGTCCACTACAACATTCACTAGTACATACATTTTTCTTTTCTTTTATATTATTATTATATTTTGATACTATAACATCAGGTTCAAGCTTACTTACTATAGTCTTTATTTCTTCTTCGACTCTATTTACATCACTATTTTCCTTTAAGCTTACTATTAATAAACTTAGTGAAAAGTTCAAAACAGCTTCTTCTACACTTTCTAATTTGTTTACCTTATTCTCTATCTTATTTGCACAGTTAGCGCAATCTAGTCCTTTTAAATATAATTTTATTTCATTTGTCATAATACCCTCCTATTTGCTATTCAGTTATGTGTCTTAAACCTTCATCAAAAATATGCTTAATATGTTCATCATCTAATGAATAGTATACAATTTTACCTTCTCTTCTATACCTTACTAACCTTGCACTTTTTAAAGTTCTAAGCTGATGTGAAATCGCTGATTGTGAAACTCCTAATAAAGCTGATAAATCACACACACACATTTCAGCCTCAAATAAGGCACAAATTATTTTTATCCTTGTAGAATCACCAAATACCTTAAAAAACTCTGCTAAATCATATAAAGTTTCCTCTTTAGGTAGCTTGTCTTTTACTTCTACAACAACATCACCATGAATTATATTACAGCTACATTTTTCTAAATTATCATTTTCCATTTTCATCCCTCCAAACGTATGAGCATTTGTTCATATGTTAATTTTATTATATGAATCCAGAGTATATTTGTCAACATTTTTTGATTTATTTTCCTCATCGCCACTAAGATAATAAAAAACATAGTCGTTACATTCTGTAACGACTATGTTTTATAGAAACCTATGGTACTCTTCATTTTTACTTAAATTATTTAATAAATGTTTTATTTCTTGATCCCGAGCCCTATCCATAACTAATATAACATCCCCTGCATCTACTACAACTAAATCTTTTACCCCTAACCCAATAATTAAATTTTTTTCTCCAAATATTGAACAATTCTCGCACTCTTCAAGATAAACATTTTTAGAAACATTATTATTCCTATAACTCACCAAAAATCTGCTTAATGCTGAAAAACTCCCTATATCATCCCACGGAAAATCACATCTAATTACATATGCCTTCCTAGTTTTTTGCATTACTCCAAAATCTATTGAAATACCATCTATTAATTCATATTGTTCCTTTATAACCTCTTCCTCATCCTCTTCTCCAACATGCTTATATATTTCCATTAGAGCTTTATGCATCTTAGGCAAATACTTTTCAATTTCTCTTAATATTACATCAGCTCTAAAAACAAACATTCCAGAATTCCAAAGATAGGTTTCCTTAACTAAAAAGTCTTTAGCAACTTCTACATTTGGTTTTTCTGTAAATCTAGCTACTTTATAAGTGGCAATATTCCCACTAATTCTTTCTCCCATTTCAATATATCCATACCCCGTTTCTGGTCTAGTTGGCTCTATCCCTAAAGTAACTATTCCTCTTCTTCTATTAGCTAGTTCTACAGCTTGATTCAATGTTTCTACATAATTCTTTTCATTCTCAATATAATGATCTGACGGAAGAACAACCATAACTGCATCTCCATCTTTCTTTAAAAGCTTAACAGCTGAAAGACCTATACACGTAGCAGTCCCGTTATAGACGATATTGTACTTTTTTAATTATTTGTGACTTAGAAATTCATATTTATCTTATGAAGAGGGTTTGTTTAATTTAGAATTTAAAATGCCAAATGAAGGTTGAAATTCCTGCGGAATTTCTTAAATTATATTTTCTAAACTAGGCCTTGCCTAGTTAATTCCTCAATTTTCAATTTTAAATTTTCAATTTTACATTGCGTATAATTTTTAATTTTATATTAGTTCTTAAACTTAAAATAAATATCAACACTTTTTTCTTTTGTCATCTTATCCTCATTAACAATAATTTTATCCACAAGTGCTTCTACAAAATTTCTATCTATTTCATTTAATAATAGTAATTTATCTATTTCATCTCTATAGATTTTAGTAATATCAATATCATTGTTATTATTCTGAACTATTTCTTCTAATTCTTTTTTCCTTTTAATGAAACTTTCCTGCTTAGTTTGTATAGTTGTACTCATATTGCTAAAATTACGTTCTGATATTACCTCATTCAATTTATCCTCATATAGTTTTTGAAATTTTCCATCCAATGTGGATAACTCTTGCTCAACTTTTGATAATTCTTTTTCAAATTCATTTTCTATAACAATTCCATCAACTTTTTTATAATACTTATTTTTATTTACTTTTTTATTAATTGCAACCTGTACATAGGTCTTTATTTCATTGATTAACTCTATCTCTTTAATTGAATGAGGCGTACATCTACCACCACCCATCTGTGAATTTGTACATTTATACCCATTATATTTTTTTCTGTAAGACATACTACCACCGCAACCACCACATCTTAATACAGTAGTAAATGGATATATTCTATCTTGCTTATATCTATATCCCTTCTTCCTTTGCTCAATTAATTTTTGTACCTTCTTAAAAGTATGCTTATCAATTATCCCTTCAAACTCTCCCCCCCATATCCACTCTTCCTTTGATGTCACTTTTACTTGCTTTATCTTATAACTTACCTTCTTCCATCGCTGCTGAACCATATAACCACCATACTTAGGATTTGTAAGTATACTTTGAATTGTATTATTAGTCCAAATACCAAATTTCTTTCTTTTAAAATTATTAAGTCGTGCAGATGGAGGGAGTATTCTTTTACTGTTTAAATAAGTTGCTATTCTTCCATATCCCCATCCCTGTGAGTATAAAGAAAAAATTTCTTTAACTACATCTGTAGTTTCTCCACCTTCTGGAACTAGCACAATAGTTTTTTGATTTCCTTCATAAAACTCTTCGAACTTATATCCATATGGAGGTTTAGATGCAATAGATGATCCTCGTTGCATTCTATCATTTAAAGCACTTTTTACTCTTTTACTACAGTCTTTTACATACATTTCATTTAAAATGTTCTTAAATGGAATAATGTCATTAAATTCAGTTTCTGTATCTACATTATCTAAAACTGATATAAATCTAATATTGTTAACCTTAAAATAATCTTCTAAATAATATCCTGCAGTAATATAATCTCTAGAAAATCTTGATAAATCTCTAGTTAAAACCATATTAATTTTCTTATTTTCTATGTCTCGTTTCATCCTTATGAAGGAATCTCTATCAAAGTTTGTTCCAGACATTCCTTGATCTTCATAAACATTAACTAGATTATATACTCCCTCCTTGTCATCCCTAGACTTTTCTACCAACCATTTTTTCAAATTTCCAACTTGCGCTGGAATAGACTCTGCCTGTGAGTCTTTATCTGTGCTTACTCTAGCATATATTGCTACATTCCATATCTTTCTCACTCTTTAACCACCTCTTGCTTTTCTTTACAATCAGTGGATAGACTTTCGTTTACACTATTATTATACCGCGCTATTTCTCCTCTTTTTATATCTTGAGTAATTTTAATAATCTTTTGATTAATAATTTCTTCAAAAATTTCTACAATATCTTTTGTTCCATAGTAAATATTACATTTTATCTTGCCCATTGCACTCTTTCCATTTATATTGCTATAGTACAATCTATTCTGAAATTAACCCTTATATGTAAAAAAGGATTAAGCACAGAATCTTTAAAGCCATACTTAATCCAACTACTAACAATTTAACAAATTTAAATTTCTTAATTATGCATTAATAATATTAAAATCTCCACATAACCTCTATTTTATTATCTTCATATACTTTAATTTCATCAATAAATAATGCTAATAATGAATTTTTACATGTTATATATTTATCTAAATCTATTATAATATTCTCTCCTTTTTCTAATATTGAAAGTTGATAATTTATAATTTCATCTTTTAACTTAATTTGTTCTCTAAGAGATTCTCTTTTTTGCTTCAACTCTGAAATCTCTTCATTTAATACCTCTACCTCATACTCGTCGTCTTTCAAATCAAGTTGTCTTTCTCTACTAAGAATTTCTTTAGTTATAGCCTTTACCTCTAATTCTAATCTTGTTTTTTCACTGTTATGAAATGAGTTTTTATTATTAGCACCTATAATTTTTTCTAATATTTTATCTAGATTTAAGTTATTACATAAATTAATTTTATTTAACAATAACTTTTTAATTAATGTAAATAACTCATCCTCTTTAATCAAATGTGTAGTACATCCTGAAGTTCCTTTACTATTACTTAATGCACAAACATATCCTTTAGATTTCTTTTTATATACTAATGCTTGTCCACAATCACCACACCTTAATAATCCAGTAAAAGCATGCTTATCACTTAATTTAGACCTATTATTACCATTAGTTTTTAATAATAAATCTTGCACTAAATCATAAGTTTTTTCATCAACAATACTTTCAAATTTCGCTGTTGTCATCCAATCGTCTTTTTCTTTTTTAGTTATCCCACTGAATTCTCCACTATTTATAAAACTATTTTTTTCAGTTCTAAACTGACTTAAATTCCCACAATATAGTGGATTCTTTAATATTGATGAAACAGTTTGTTTACTCCATTTCATCTTTCCAGTTGGTGATACTATTCCTAATTTAGTAATCTTTTCAGCAATATCATTTAGTGTAAGTCCAGAGATATAGTCTTCAAATATTTGTTTAACTATATCAGATTTAATTGATTTTTCTACTCTTAATTTAACTATACCTCTTGAATTTCTATACTTTTCCAACCCAAATGGTGCTTTAGATCCAATATAACTGCCCTTTCTAGCCATCCCTGCTAAACCTAGTTTCGCTTTATCTGAACAACTTTCAGCATATTCTTGAGCAGCCATACTTATTTTCTCTATCTTTGAATATAGATCCATAGAATTAACTAGGGAATTACACATATCAATATATAACATCTGTGCCTCTCCTCCATTGTATAATAAATTCATATTACTAGTTGTCAACCTACCTAATCTATCTATATGTGATGTTATTATACAATTAATCTCTTTTAATTTTAAGTCTCTTTCCATATTACAATACCTGATTCTCCTCTCCCCTGCT
>OGSZ01000625.1_pt1 | contig 11742 bp, 9 predicted proteins | sample 1574331 | NCBI WGS metagenome assembly OGSZ01 (sample SAMN03295853, study PRJEB24534) | human gut metagenome | isolation source: fecal sample 3 from infant 8 | host: Homo sapiens | place: USA: Pittsburgh, PA | collected 2014-07 | reverse complement strand
TTACTTCACGCGGGATACGTATTCGCCGGAGCGGGTATCCACTTTGATCACTTCACCGATCTGTACGAACAGTGGCACTTTAACCACCGCGCCGGTAGACAGGGTGGCAGGCTTGCCGCCAGTACCTGCGGTATCACCTTTCAGACCTGGATCGGTTTCAACGATTTCCAGCTCAACGAAGTTCGGAGGCGTAACCGCGATAGGCTGACCGTTCCACAGGGTAACGATGCACTCAGCCTGATCCAGCAGCCACTTGGCGTTGTCGCCAATCGCTTTCGCGTCCGCAGACAGCTGCTCGAAGGTTTCGTTGTTCATGAAGTGCCAGAACTCACCGTCGTTGTACAGGTAAGTCAGGTTCATATCGACAACGTCCGCGCCTTCTGCCGAATCGGTAGATTTGAAGGTTTTCTCAACACGGGTGCCAGTCAGCAGGCGGCGCAGTTTAACGCGCGCAAACGCCTGGCCTTTACCTGGTTTAACGAATTCGCTGGCTTCTACCGCATAAGGTTCGCCATCTAACATGATTTTAAGACCAGCACGAAAATCGTTGCTATAGTAAGTCGCCATAAGGCCCTCTGAAATTGTTTAACTGGTAGCTAAGCCACAAAATGGCGCATATTGTAACCCTAAATACCCCATCCAGAGAAGATTGGATAACGCAACTTGCCAATGTTGTGACCAGTCCTGATGAACTGCTGCGTCTTTTAAATGTAGACGCTGATGAAAAACTGCTGGCCGGACGCGAGGCCAGACGCCTGTTCCCGCTGCGCGTCCCGCGCGCGTTTATCGCCCGCATGGAGAAAGGCAACCCTAACGATCCGCTGCTTCGTCAGGTACTTACCGCCGAGGAAGAGTTTATCGTCGCCCCCGGATACTCCACCGATCCGCTGGAAGAACAGCACAGCGTGGTGCCCGGCTTGTTGCACAAATATCACAACCGGGCACTGCTACTGGTGAAAGGCGGTTGTGCGGTAAATTGTCGTTACTGCTTCCGCCGCCACTTCCCATACGCCGAAAATCAGGGCACCAGGCGCAACTGGCAGACGGCAATGGACTACATCGCAGCGCATCCGCAGCTTGATGAAATCATCTTCTCCGGCGGCGACCCGCTGATGGCAAAGGACCATGAGCTTGACTGGCTGATGACCCAGCTGGAAGCTATTCCGCACGTTAAGCGTCTGCGTATTCACAGCCGCCTGCCAATTGTGATCCCGGCGCGCATCACCGAGACGCTGGCCAGCCGCTTCCAGCGTTCGTCGCTGCAGGTAATCCTGGTTAACCACGTCAACCACGCCAATGAAATTGACGATGAGTTCCGCGCGGCGATGGCCATGCTGCGTCAGGCGGGCGTCACGTTGCTCAACCAGAGCGTGCTGCTGCGCGGGGTGAACGACAACGCGCAAACCCTGGCCGACCTCAGCAATGCGCTGTTTGACGCCGGGGTAATGCCCTACTACCTGCACGTGCTGGATCGGGTACAAGGGGCGGCGCACTTCATGGTTAGCGATGATGAAGCCCGTGAAATCATGCGTGAACTATTGACCCTCATCTCCGGCTATATGGTGCCGAAGCTGGCGCGCGAGATCGGCGGGGAACCCAGCAAGACGCCGCTGGATTTAGGGCTGAAGCAGCGATAAACGTCAGATTCACTTGTCTGCCAGGACGGTCTGGCAGACAAACCATGTGAAGCCATTTCTTGCCAGAGGATTAGGTAACCAGCTATCAGCTATCAGCTATCGCATTACGTGATAACCCCCTATTGCGACAAGCTAACGGTGAAGCACCACCAGCACCACGATATTAATCACAATCATCACTACAATCAGCGCGATTAACCAGGTGGGCATTTTAAAAGTTACCTGTAATCGTTCCGATTGTTTTTCTGGTATCTCCACTTTATTCTCTATCAACTCATTGCCCTGAATCGCTAAGCTTTCTGTTAATGGAATAACTACGTGATCGTCAGAATGACCTTTGCTCTCGGCAGTAACGTCGGCAACCTTATTATTTTGATAATGCGTTAATGTCGCCCGATTCATATTCTCGCACTCTTCATCAGAGAGAGGGATGATCAGGGTATCTGGCGCGACACTAAACCCTTTTTGCCTGACGGTGATAATGATATCCGCCGACAGCCCCGCTTTGAGCAATGATTTTCGCAGCAAAGAGATATTTTGATAGAACGTATTTTGTGACACTACCACTCCCCGGGTTTCCCAAACAGCAGCCAGAAATTCATCCCGCGAAATCACTTTACCGCTATTCTGCAAGAGTAACAGCAAGCATCTGGCAGTGGGCGCATTGAGGCTGACACACTCTCCGTCACCTGAAAGCGGCCGCAACTCATTCATATTTGCATTAAAGATAACTTCATGATTAATCATACACCCATTAAATAACGCAGCGTTATCCATATCCCTGCCCCACAAAACACCGTTATCCATAATAAAATTAAATATAATCAGCCAATCTATATCATAAACATGTTCTTCTTCAAAAAGAGGAAAGTGCAGTTCACATTGACTGTCATCGCACAGGATACAGCACATAAAGAGACATGCGACAGTTATCTCGTTTAGCCCCTGCATTTTCAGATTAAATTCATCTAAAATAGAAGGTGCATATCCACATAATATAAAAGCATTAAATTCAGAGGTATTTCATAAAGAATTCACAAGCATTTTTTGCACCATGCTTTTAAATTACTCCCGCTTTCCCATGGTTCGCTATGGCAAGCGATATGGTAGCGTTGTTCAACAGGATGATTAGTCTCAGCACTATATAAAGGAATGCTGGCGCTTATTTTCAATATCAATGCGAATGCATACTCCATTCCCTTGATAACTGTTATCGACTCTACACAGGACTAAGTATCTATATATGGATTAATTAAATGAAAAAGACAATCGTAGCTGTAATGGTCGCTGCATCTGCAGTGCTGAGTGCTCAGGCAATGGCAACTAACACTGCTCAGGTAACTGTACTGGGTGAAGTCGCTGATGCAGCTAACTCTTGCGTCGTGACTCCGACTGGTACCCTGAACAACGGTATCGTTCAGCTGATCACTGTGACCACTGCGGAAGCAAATGCTGAAGCGGCAGGTACTCTGTTCAAAACTCAGGACTTCGGTTTTAAAGTTACTGACTGCGCACAGGGCAGCGCTAACCCGGTTACTGGCCTGACTGTAAACGTTGCCGGTATCACCTCCAGCGATAAAACCATCCTGGACAACACCGCAGCTGGCGGCGCTACCGGTATCGGTATCCAGCGTCTCAGCGATTCCCATCGCGTAGCCTTCGACGGTTCTGACACCATGACCGAAAGCTACTCTGCTACTACCGGCACTCAGCTGAAGTACACCACTGGTTATGTAAAAGTGAACTCTGCTACTCCGGTAACCGAAGGCCCGGTTAAAGGTGTTGCGACCTTTACTATCGATTACACCATCTAATTTTTCCCCAAAGGGCCCCGCTTCACGGCGGGCCCTTTTTTGCATTCAGAGAAAAAACATGTTCAGGACTTTATTAACTTTCACCGCTTCCTGTGCATTACTCCTCAGCAGTATTGCCCATGCCGGTATTGTAGTGGAATCCACCCGCTATCTGTATAAAGAAGGCGCACGTGAAATCACCGCGCAAATAGAAAATAAAGATGATATTCCCTATCTGATTAAATCCTGGGTTGAAGCGCCAGCAGGAAAAGCGCCCTCTTTTATGGCCACACCGCCGCTGTTCCGCCTTGAAGGGAAACAACAGAATACGGTTCGTCTGTTTTCTAACGGAAACGTTAATGCGCCGACTGACCGGGAATCCATGTACTATTTTAATGTCATGGCGATTCCTCCGGCAGATGATGCCAAAGCGAATAACAACACCATTCAACTGGCAGTTCGCCACCGCATGCGTCTGGTCTATCGCCCTAAAGCACTTTTCGACCTCTCCCCTAATACGGAAGCGAAAAAGCTCGAATGGCGTAAATCTGGCACCAAGCTAACGATCAAAAATCCAACGCCCTTTTTCTTCTATTTCCATAGCATCCAGATAGGCGGCAAAGAAGTGAAACCGGAAGTCAACTCGGTCGCCCCAATGACGACCAAAGAAGTGGTGTTAAAAGAAAATATCAATGCCTCCAGCATTACCTGGAAAGTCGTCAATGATTATGGCGGAGCAGGGTCGCTCTACTCCTCATCGCTGTAATAAGAAATTTATTTTATCATTATAGGGATGTGTCTATGCCAAATAAGAATAATGGATTATTCAAACTATCCACCATCTTCCTTGCAATGCTTCCGGCATTGCTTTCTGGTTTGAATAATAAAGCGCAAGCACGTGACTTTTTCGATCCCTCATTCATTAGCTCATTGAATGGTAGCGATCCATCAACCACTCCTGACTTATCCGTATTTCAGACCCAGAACGCGCAGGCGCCGGGGGATTATCGGGTCGATATCATGTTTAATGGCCGCTACCTGGATACAAGGACGATAAAGTTTGTCGCCAACAATCGCGCCAGCAGCGATAACCGCGAACCCGCTCTGGTTCCCTGCCTGAGTCTAAAAGCTCTCGCGGAATATGGCGTAAGGATAAAAGCTTTTCCCGAGTTAGCCGAGGATCAAAACGGCTGTGCAAACTTTTCTGTCATTCCGGACACCAAAGCGGACTTTGACTTCACCGCCCAGCGCTTAAATATCTCTATTCCGCAGGCGGCCTTATCCACCACCGCGCAGGGATATATCCCACCGGATCAGTTTGATGATGGCATCAACGCCCTGCTGGTGAACTACCAGTTCAGCGGCTCGAACGACATGCAGGCCAATGATGAATACTACAGCCTGAACCTGCAGTCTGGCCTCAACGTTGGCCCATGGCGTATCCGCAACCTCAGCACATGGAATAAAAACAATGGCGATGCCGGGGACTGGGATTCCGCTTATCTCTATATGCAGCGCAGTATTCGCCCGATCAACAGTAACCTGGTGATGGGCGAGAGTTCATCGCTCTCAACCATCTTCGACAGCGTGCCGTTTACCGGTATTCAGCTGGCCACCGATACCACGATGTTGCCGGAAAGTATGCGCGGCTATGCGCCGATTATTCGCGGTATCGCCAAAACCAACGCCCGCGTCGTCATTAAACAGAACGGCTACCAGGTTTACCAGACCTACGTGGCGCCCGGGGCATTTGAAATCACCGATATGTACCCGAGCGGCGGTAGCGGCGACCTTTACGTCAGCGTGGAAGAGTCCGACGGATCCAAGCAAGAATTTGTTGTGCCGTTCGCCACCCTGCCGGTCATGGTGCGTGAAAATCAACTGGAGTATGAGATTACTTCCGGTAAATATCGTCCTTACGATGGTGGAGTCGATGAAACGCCATTTACTCAGGCTACCGCGACCTACGGCGTCTCCAGCAGCCTGACAGTATATGGCGGCATGCAAGCGGCCTCGCGCTACCAGGCGCTATCGACGGGTCTCGGCTATAACCTCGGCGAGCTAGGCGCCGCCTCGGCAGACGTCACCCAAGCCTGGTCGAAAATGAAAGACGATGAAAAGACTTCCGGGCAGTCCTGGCGCGTACGTTACGGGAAAAACATCGTCGAAACCGGCACTAACGTCACCATCGCGGGCTACCGCTATTCCACCCGTGGGTTTAATACCCTCTCCGAGGTGCTGGATAGCTACTCTAATGACGGCAACTATAGCCCGCGTTCGCTGCGTAACCGTACCAACCTGACGGTTAACCAAAGCCTGGGTAAAGGCCTGGGTAGTCTGTCCGTTAGTGGATTAATTGAAGATTACTGGGATGATAAGCGCACCAACAAGTCGATCAGCGTGGGGTACAACGGCGGCTTCCGCAATGTGAACTACTATCTGGGCTATAGCTATAACCGTTACACTTGGAGCGGGGATAGCTCCGGTAAAGACGCCCAGGACGATCAGCGCATCACCCTGACGGTGACCCTGCCACTGAGCAACTGGCTGCCGGGTACCTATACCAGCTATCAGTTAACCAACAGCAATCCGGGATCAACCGATCAGTCCGTTTCCATCGGCGGCGTCGGGCTGGATAACGACAGCCTCGAGTGGAGTCTGCAGCAAGGTTACAGCAACCGGGAATACTACAGCGGCGATATGCGCGGGACCTATAACGGCGCCCGCGGCAGCGTGAATGCCGGCTACAGCTATGACAATAACAGCCAACGTATTGACTACGGCGCCAACGGCAGCATTCTTGCTCATGCCGATGGTATTACGCTTGGTCAGGATATTACCGACGCCGCCGTGCTGATTAAAGCACCAGGGCTGGATAACGTCAGACTGGCCAACGATAACACCATCTCCACCGACTATCGCGGTTACGCTATCGTCCCGTACGTTACGCCTTATCGTCGCACCGATATCACACTGGATAGCACCACCCTTGGTGAAGATATGGAACTGCCAGAAACCACGAAGAGCGTTGTTCCGACGCGTGGTGCCATCGTGCGCGCAAGTTATGACGGCAATATCGGCCAGCGGGCCTTTGTGCATCTGAAAACCGCCAATGGTCAGGACGTACCTTATGGCGCAATGGTCCTGCTCGCCGGAAATAGTAAATCGCAGCCAAGTATCGTCAGCGACGCAGGCATGGTCTATATGTCCGGGTTGCAGCAGACCGGGATCCTTAACGTCCAATGGGGCAAAAGCGCCGCGCAGCAGTGCAACGCTTCATTTACTTTACCGGCCAGGGAAGGCAAAGCGACTGGCATCAGTCAAATCGAAGCGGTTTGCCGTTAGTCATTCATAGGGGAATATATTGATGAAAAGTATAATTATACTAATAGCGTTATTAATGATTGGCGGCGAAGCTGCAGCTAAATGTACCTATGGCGGTAGTACCAAGCGTCAAAGCTTAACGCTAAACAATGTCAAAATTCCGACGGATACTTCCATTCCGGTAGGTACTGTATTGTATACCCATAAGTTTGGTACTGGTGCGTATAAAACATTTACTTGTGATAAAAGTACCGATGACCAATATATTATTGATGTCGGGGCAGCCGCTGTTTCAGGCGTTACCGGTATTCAGGGTGGTACCGTTTATGAAACGGGGATTGATGGCATTGGGTTTCAAGTCTCGGATTTATTGCGTAGTAAAAATGGCGCACTGGTCGCTGCCGAAGCAGGTTCGACCCTGGTGCCAATAACAAAATCATCCGAGAACAACTATCAATTTATTACCGTATGGCTCATCAAAACCAAAACCGTGATTGATACCAGCACCAAGTCCAGCTCAAACCCCTCCGTTTCCTTTTCAGTTGGAAATTTAAAATTCAATCCAGTCGCAGGTGATAGGCTTTTATACGAAGCAATTTCTATTGCAATTAAAAACATCACTTATCGCACTACATCTTGTAATGTCTCTACACCACGGTCGCAAGTCACACTGAATCGTATCGACAAAGGACAACTCATGTCACTGTCTCGCGGGGCAATAACGCCATCGCAGAAAACCATTCCAATGAACATTAGTTGCCCGAATGATTCTGTAGGTAACACCGTCACATATTGGTTTAATCCTATAGGTGGGATAAGTGCCTCGGGTGATGGGGTTGTGGACAATATGCTTACCGGTTCAGATGCAGCAAACAAAGTAGGGATTATTTTTAAACTTTCAGGTAGTCCTGTTGTTTTCTACGACACCGACAGTTATTATTATAAAATAAACACCAGCAATGATCTCAATAAAACCATTAATCTGACAGGCGATTATTATCGACAAAGTGATAGTAGTACCGATGTGACAATGGGGTTGGTGAAAGGAATGATGGAAATGGTAATTCAAGAAGACTAGTCCTTTTTAAAAGGAGAGCATCAATGCTCTCCTTTCTTATCATTTTAAAACAATCATTAGGAAACTGGTGATGTTATTTCATAATAGAACACTCCCACTTACTCACCACAAGAAACAAGAAAAAGACTGACATGGAGCAATCACATATATAAGTATGACAATGCTGCATCAACGCGCCGATTCAGAAGATTAACCGAACAATGTACTTACAGAGCATTTAAGCCATTTTGAGATAAAAGGTTGAGAGGCTCTTGAAAAAATGTTCAGCAAGCTCATGTAGTCTGGCTATAATAATTCCATCTAAAAATTCGTTGCCCACTCGGAAGGTGATAATGGACTCCTCACCAAAGCCATCCTTAAAACTCTATTGAAATTACATCACTACATCTTTGATACGTTTATGAATTCATCAATTATTCATATTCTATTCACGCTCAACCGAGTTGATTATGCCCAAGGACATATATATATTCCTCTCCGACCTGATAACCAGGTCATCCTGTAAAAGTTTTTATCAATATAATTTAATTTAAAGGAATAAATATGAAACAATTAACTGTATTTGAGATGGAAGAAATTTCTGGGGGTTATTCATGGGATTTTTCATCTTTAAGTAGCGCGCTCACCTCACTAGTTAGCAATGGAGCAGAATTAATTGCTTCAGCAGCTATGGCAGGAGCGGTTGGCAGCATGGTTGGTTCTATTATTGGTGGTGCTCATGGCGGCGACGGCGGCGGTCTTTTAGGCTTTGGTGCCCTTGGTCAAGGGGTTGGTATGATTTGGGGATTAGTTGTGGGAGCTATTACCTGTGGTATTGCCGGAGCTGCTGCCGGCTGGGATAATACTCTGCAATATTGCCTTGATGTTTACGGCGGAATGATTGATGGTACCTTCACTCCTTGGGGTTCATAAGAGGCGCGCCCCCTTATTATTTGACTCAAATATTTAACACTATAAGGCTTGGACAACCAAGCCTTTCTCACTTATCAATTAAAAAGCGATATACATGTCAAAAAATCTCTATCGCAAGGAAGCGATCGAATACAAAAGGCATCACTGGAAAGGGAAAGCGTTATTACTCGCTGGCTTACCTGCCTGGTTAGTTCTTTCGTTATCGGCACTATTTCTCACTGCGCTTGTTTGCGCATTGATTTTCTGCAAATTCACCCAACGAGTTGACGTAAAGGGTGAAGTCATTACCCTGCCTCACTCTATTAACGTGTTTGCTCCTCAACAAGGATTTATTGTTAAGCAATTCGTCAAAATCGGTGATGTAGTTAAAAAAAACCAACCACTCTACGAAATTGATGTTTCCCGCAGCACCACCAGTGGTAATGTCAGCGCAGCACAAATAGAAGTCATCAATGAAAAGATTGCCAACTCTGATAATATTATCAAAAAGCTGGAAGATAATAAAAATCAGACATTAAGCGCGCTAAATGCGCAGTTAAAAACCACCACCGACTCCCTGAAAGAGACCAACCGTATGCTGGTCAACACTCAGGCTGGTCTGAAAAAAATGCACGATAATCTTTCCAGTTATGATAAATACCTTAACAATGGCCTGATAACGAAAGACCAATATAACTATCAGCACTCATTGTATTTCCAGCAGCAGAGTGCCTATCAGTCATTGGTTAGCCAAAAGATGCAACTGGAATCACAAATCACTCAACTTAATAGTGATAAAATTACCAAAGCGGCTGATTTTGACAACCAAATTTCCAGTCAGTACAACCAATCCAATGATTATAAAAACCAGCTAGTGGAATCCAATGCCAACGGTAATATAATTGTCAAATCAACTAGTGATGGACGAATTGAATCCCTCTCGGCTACACAAGGGCAGACGGTTGATAATGGTAGTAGTCTGGCACAGATAAAACCGACCGGTAATGTTGAATATTATCTCGTCCTATGGTTACCCAATAATACAATACCCTATTTAAAAACAGGGGATACCATCAATATTCGCTATGATGCATTTCCTTCAGATAAGTTTGGACAATTTCCAGGGGAAATTATATCCATATCATCTATGCCTGCATCACGACAAGAAATGTCTGAATACACAAACGTCAGTAATAGTGGTAATCAGCAGCAGGAACTGGCGCTGTACAAAGCAATTGTCAAAATTAAAGATAAACAGTTCGAATATGACGGTAAAAAGTTAAGTTTGTCTAATGGGCTCAAAGCTCAGGCCGTTGTCTTCCTTGAAGAACGCCCTCTCTATATGTGGATGTTTACCCCAGTTTATAAGATTACTCAAAGCGTGAGCGGCCCGATCAATGACTAACGAACTTTTTGAAAAGATCATCGCAAAAATTAACTTTTCTCTCCTGAAGAAAACGCCTGTTATATTACAGTCGGAAGCCGCTGAGTGTGGGATCGCCTGTCTGGCCATGGTTTGCGGCCACTACGGCCTGGATATCGATCTGTTCAATTTCCGCCAGCGTTATGGCAGCCCTTCGCAGGGCGTAACGCTGATGTCCTTGAGCAAAACGGCGGAACATGCTGGTTTAAAAAGCCGGGCGCTGTCGTTGGACCTGGATGAAATCCGCCAGCTTAAACTCCCCTGTGTCCTGCATTGGGGGATGAACCACTATGTGGTGTTGACCAAAGTACGTAAATCCAGCTTTGTGGTGCACGACCCAGCGCTAGGCAAGCGCATCATTGGTAATCAGGAGATGTCCAATTATTTTACCGGCATCGCCTTAGAGCTCTGGCCCGATCAGAATTTCCAGCAGGAAAAAGCCAAGTCTCGTCTGCGCCTGTTAGATCTGATGCGCAATATTGTCGGCTTAAAATCAGTGTTGCTGAAAATATTTGCCTTCTCAGTGGTCGTTGAAGCGATTGGCTTACTGCTACCAATAGGTACCCAGTTGGTTACCGACCATGTGATTATGGCGCATGACCAAAGTCTGCTGTCAGTCATCTGTATCGGTCTGGTCTTTTTTACGCTGTTTCGCACTTTCATCAGTATGCTGCGTGCCTGGACCTCATTGACGCTGAATACGCTAACAAATATTCAGTGGAAAACCACCCTTTTCGATCATCTGACGAGTCTGCCGCTATCGTTTTTCGAAAAACGTCATCTTGGGGATATTCAATCACGTTTCTCCTCCCTGGATACGATACGCTCGACGTTTACGAATAGTATTGTCAGCGGCATTATTGACTCGATCATGACTATTGGCCTGCTGATCATGCTGACGCTGTATGGCGGCTGGCTGACCTGGGTGGTCGTTGGCTTTACCCTATGCTATGCGATTATGCGTCTGGCAACTTATCATTTCTATCGTCGCGTGGCGGAAGAGCAGGTTATTAAGGGGGCGCGGTCCAGCTCGCACTTTATGGAGTCTCTGTACGGTATCTCGACCATCAAAGCGCTAAATCTCAAAGAGCGGCGCTCCCAGCACTGGCTCAATATTAATATTGAAGCCTGCAACGCCGGTATTAAACAAACCCGTTTCGATATGATGTTTGGAGGAGTAAACACCTTTATTACCGCCATCGACCAGGTTGCGGTGCTCTGGCTGGGCGCCATCATGGTTATTGATAATAATATGACCCTCGGTATGTTCATGGCGTTTAACGCCTATCGCGGACAATTCTCACAGCGCGCCTCCAGCCTGGTCGATCTGTGTATGCAGTTGCGTATGCTTTCTTTACATAACGAACGTCTGTCAGAGATCGTCTTTAGCGAACCGGAAAAAGAGCTCCCCGCGCGAGAAGTATTTTCTCCGGATTCAGGCGCCAAACTGGAGGTCAAAAACCTCTGTTATCAATATGACCCATTTTCTCAGCCGATTTTTTCAAATTTAAATATCACGGTTGAGCCAGGAGAATCCGTGGCCCTGGTCGGTCCTTCAGGCGTTGGTAAAACCACACTGTTAAAAGTGATGTGTGG
>OGSZ01000623.1_pt1 | contig 11772 bp, 5 predicted proteins | sample 1574331 | NCBI WGS metagenome assembly OGSZ01 (sample SAMN03295853, study PRJEB24534) | human gut metagenome | isolation source: fecal sample 3 from infant 8 | host: Homo sapiens | place: USA: Pittsburgh, PA | collected 2014-07 | reverse complement strand
TGTTTAGCCGCCGTGCAGACGACGCGCGTCAATCACATCCGGCACCTGGTTCAGTTTGCCGAGTACGCGGCCCAGCACCTGAAGGTTATAGATTTCGATAGTCATATCGATGGTAGCAAGCTGCTCGCGGGTATCGCTGCGGCTGGCAACGCCCAGCACGTTGACCTTCTCGTTGGCGAGAATGGTGGTGATGTCGCGCAGCAGGCCGCTGCGGTCGTTGGCAGTGACGCGCACCACCAGCGAGTAACCCGCCGAGTAGCTCTCCCCCCAGACGGCTTCCACGATACGTTCCGGCGCATGCGATTGCAGCTCTGCAAGCTGATCGCAGTCGGAGCGGTGAATCGAGATCCCACGCCCCTGGGTGATAAAGCCGACAATATCGTCTCCCGGGATCGGCTGGCAGCAGCGGGCAATATGGTGCATGAGGTTACCCACCCCTTCAACCACCACGCGGCCATTGTCCTTGCTGCGCTGCTGCGGAGCGTAGGTTTTCTGCTGGAGCTGTTTCAGCGCCGCCGCATCCTGCTCCGCTGCGCTTGGCTTGTTGAACTGCGCTTGCAGGAAGTTCACCATCTGGTTCAGGCGGATATCGCCGCCACCAATCGCCGCTAACAGTTCGTCGAGCTCGTTGAAGTTGTAGCGCGGCAGCAGGAACTTCTCCGCCTCTTTCAGGCTTATCCCGATATGTTCCAGCTCGTCGTCCAGGATCTGACGACCGGCAAGGATGTTCTTGTCACGATCCTGCTTGCGGAACCAGGCGTGGATTTTAGAGCGCCCACGGCTGGTGGTAACGTAACCGAGGTTCGGATTCAGCCAGTCGCGGCTTGGGTTTGGCTGCTTCTGGGTGATGATTTCAATCTGATCGCCCATCTGGAGCTGGTAGGTAAACGGTACGATACGTCCGCCGATCTTCGCCCCGATGCAACGGTGCCCCACATCGCTGTGGATGTGGTAGGCAAAATCGAGCGGCGTGGAGCCTGCCGGCAAATCAACCACGTCCCCTTTCGGGGTAAAGACGTAGACGCGATCGTCGAAGACCTGACTGCGCACTTCGTCGAGCATTTCGCCGGAGTCGGCCATCTCTTCCTGCCACGCAATCAGCTTACGCAGCCAGGCGATACGGTCCTCGTGACCGGAGCGACCGCCACCGGAGGTACCCTCTTTGTATTTCCAGTGCGCCGCCACGCCCAGCTCGGCGTCTTCGTGCATCTGTTTGGTACGGATCTGAATTTCCACCGTTTTGCCGCCAGGGCCGAGCACCACGGTATGAATAGACTGATAGCCGTTTGGTTTGGGGTTGGCGACGTAGTCATCGAACTCATCCGGCAGATGGCGGAAGTGAGTATGCACTATCCCCAGCGCGGCATAGCAGTCCTGGAGACGCTCCGCCACGATACGTACGGCGCGCACGTCAAACAGCTCGTCAAAGGCGAGGTGTTTCTTTTGCATTTTGCGCCAGATGCTGTAGATGTGCTTCGGACGCCCGTAGACCTCGGCGCGCACATTCTCCTCTTTCATCGACTGGCGCAGCCCGCTGACAAATTCCTCGATATAGTGCTCGCGGTCAATGCGGCGTTCGTGCAGCAATTTTGCAATGCGTTTGTATTCCGCCGGATGCAGGTAGCGGAAGCAGTAATCTTCCAGCTCCCACTTCAGTTGCCCGATACCGAGACGGTTCGCCAGCGGCGCATAGATATTCGTACATTCTTTAGCGGCCAGGACGCGCTCGTCTTCCGGCGCATCCTTCACTTCACGCAGATGGGCAACCCGTTCGGCTAGCTTGATAACCACGCAGCGGAAATCATCTACCATCGCCAGCAGCATGCGACGGACGTTATCCACCTGCTCGGAAGAGACAGAGTCCGTTTGCGCGGCTTTAAGCTGACGAATGGCTGCCATGTCACGCACGCCGTGTATAAGCGCCACGACGGACTGGCCGACGCTTTCACGCAGGACGTCTTCCGTCACCACGTCGGCGTCCGCCAGGGGGAACAGCAGTGCGGCCTGTAGCGTTTCGATATCCATGTTCAGCATGGAGAGAATTTCAACCATCTCCACGCCGCGCCACAACAGCAGTTCAGCGTCCGGATGCCCCTGCGTTGTGCGTAAACAATAGGCCCAGGTTTCGGTTAAGCGTTCACACGACTGCTGGCTGGAAATCCCCAGACTTGCGATCCATTTTTGAGGGTCAAACTCACCAGCTTTATTTAAATGTGCACTTCTTACCGCAACCATCGTCCTCTCCTTTAGGGACAAGGGCCTGTCGAAGTCGACAAGCCAAACTCATTAGATGTGCTCGAACAACACCATCGATTCCAGATGACCAGTGTGCGGGAACATGTCCAGCATTGCCAGACGTCGAATCTGGTAACCCCCGCTCAATAATGCTTCGCTGTCACGGGCAAGCGTCGCCGGGTTACAGGAAACATAGACCACGCGTTCAGGCGCGAGTTTAATTATATGCTGCATCACGCCCGGCGCACCTGCGCGCGCCGGGTCGAGCAGGATCTTATCAAAGCCCTGCTTAGCCCACGGTTGCTGAGTAACATCATCCTCAAGATTTTGATGAAAGAATGTCACATTTTGCAAGCCGTTCTGTTGGGCGTTTTCCTGGCCTTTCACCACCAGCGCCTCAACGCCTTCCACCCCGACCACGCTTGCTGCTTTGCGGGCCAGCGGCAGGGTAAAGTTCCCCATACCGCAGAACAGATCGAGCACCCGATCGGTGGGCTGTACGTCCAGCCACGCCAGCGCGTTCGCTACCATCTGCTGGTTCACGCCGTCGTTAACCTGGATAAAATCCCGCGGGCTGAACGTTAAGCGTAGCCCGTCTGACGCATACCAGGGCGCTTCTCCGCTGACCTGCTCAAGTATCTCGCTTTGCGGCGCGAGGAAAAGCGCAAGCTCATGAGAATGCGAAAAGCGTTCCAGTTTTTCGCGATCTGCCTTTGACAGCGGCGCGGTGTGGCGCAGCACCATCAGCGGGCCACTGTTGGCCAGCACCAGTTCGACATGGCCCAGCGAACGCACGCCATCCAGCGATGCAAGACAGTGGTGCACGTCCGGGAGCAACGCCTCAAGATGGGGCACCAAAACAGGGCACTGCGTGACAGAGACGATATCGCTGGAGCCGGCTTTGCGAAAACCCATCTCCAGCCGCTCGGTTTTGGGCTGGTAGCTGAGGCTCAGGCGAGCGCGGCGACGGTAGCCCCAGGGCCGATCGGCAATGATGTCATTCACGTCGTGCCCGACCAGGCGGGCCAGCGCGCTGCTTTTACTTTTTTGCTGTAATTCTGTGCTGGCATGCTGTTGCTGGCAGCCGCCGCAGACGCCAAAATGGGGGCAGCGAGGCGTCACGCGCTCCGGGCTATCATTAAGACGGCGCTTGACCTGACCGCGCGCATACTGACGTTTGTCTTCCGTCAGCGTAATATCTGCGCGTTCTCCTGGCAGCAAACCTGTGATAAACAGTGTCTTACCCTTGTGACGCGCCACCCCCTGTCCAAAAGGATCGAGGTCCGTGGCTTCAACAGTTATGATCTGACGCGTCGTCACGCGTCGTTTTGCAGAGTAGAATTGCGCCATCGCCGAGATTGTTCTCAAATAAACATAATTAGCCTGATTGTCCCATAACGGAACTCCATGACCAACTACAGCCTGCGCGCGCGCATGATGATTTTGATCCTCGCTCCTACCGTTCTCATCGGTTTGCTGCTGAGCATTTTCTTTGTGGTGCATCGCTATAACGATTTGCAGAGACAGCTTGAAGATGCCGGGGCCAGCATTATCGAACCGCTGGCCGTCTCCAGCGAGTACGGCATGAACCTGCAAAACCGTGAATCTATTGGTCAGTTAATCAGCGTGCTGCACCGCCGTCATTCAGAGATCGTGCGCGCCATTTCCGTTTATGATGAGCATAACCGTCTGTTCGTCACCTCGAATTTCCATCTGGATCCCACGTCGCTGAAAATCCCGGAGGGTACCCCCTTCCCGCGTCACCTTACGGTGTTGCGGCGCGGCGATATCATGATCCTGCGCACGCCGATTATCTCCGAAAGCTATTCACCCGACGAATCCGCCCAGTCCGATGCGAAGTCCAGCAATAATATGCTGGGATATGTGGCGCTGGAGCTGGATCTTAAGTCGGTGCGGCTCCAGCAGTACAAAGAAATTTTCATCTCCGGCGTGATGATGCTGTTCTGTATCGGCATTGCGTTGATCTTCGGCTGGCGACTGATGCGCGACGTCACGGGGCCTATCCGCAACATGGTGAATACCGTTGACCGGATCCGCCGGGGTCAGCTCGACAGCCGCGTGGAAGGCTTTATGCTCGGCGAGCTGGATATGCTTAAAAACGGCATCAACTCAATGGCGATGTCGCTGGCGGCTTATCACGAAGAGATGCAGCACAACGTTGACCAGGCCACGTCTGACCTGCGCGAAACGCTGGAGCAGATGGAGATCCAGAACGTGGAGCTGGATCTGGCGAAAAAACGTGCGCAGGAGGCGGCACGTATTAAGTCTGAGTTCCTGGCGAACATGTCGCACGAGCTGCGCACGCCGCTGAACGGGGTGATTGGCTTCACCCGTCTGACGCTCAAAAGCGAGCTGAACCCGACCCAGCGTGACCATCTGCATACCATTGAACGCTCAGCCAACAACCTGCTGACCATTATTAACGACGTACTGGACTTCTCGAAGCTGGAAGCGGGCAAGCTGATTCTGGAGAGTATTCCCTTCCCGCTGCGCAGCACGCTGGATGACGTGGTCACGCTTCTTGCCCACTCATCGCATGATAAGGGTCTGGAACTGACGCTCAATATTAAAAATGATGTGCCGGATAACGTCATTGGCGACCCGCTGCGCCTGCAACAGGTCATTACCAATCTGGTGGGCAACGCGATTAAGTTCACCGAGAGCGGCAACATCGACATTCTGGTCGAAAAAAGGGCGCTCAGTAATAACAAAGTCCAGATTGAAGTGCAGATCCGGGATACCGGCATCGGTATTCCGGAGCGCGATCAGACGCGTCTGTTCCAGGCTTTCCGCCAGGCCGATGCGAGCATTTCCCGTCGTCACGGCGGAACGGGCCTGGGGCTGGTGATCACCCAAAAGCTGGTGAAAGAGATGGGAGGCGATATCTCCTTCCACAGCCAGCCTAACCGGGGCTCAACCTTCTGGTTCCATATCAACCTTGATCTTAACCCGAACGTGCAGACCGACGGCCCGGTCACCGGCTGCCTGAAAGGGATGCGTCTGGCCTATGTGGAACCGAACGCCGCGGCGGCGCAGTGTACGCTGGATGTATTAAGCAGCACGCCGCTGGAGGTAATCTACAGCCCGACCTTCTCCGCGCTGGCGAACGATCATTACGATATCCTGTTGTTGGGGATTCCGGTGACGTTTACCGGAGAACTGACCATGCAGCAGGAACGCCTGGCGAAGGCGGCCTCAATGACGGACTACCTGCTGCTGGCGCTGCCGTGCCACGCCCAAATCAACGCCGAAGAGCTGAAAAACGACGGAGCGGCGGCGTGTCTGCTGAAACCCCTCACCGCCACACGGCTGTTACCTGCGTTGACCGAATATTGCCGTCTGACGCATCAGTCCCTGCCGCTGGAAAACGACGAACATAAGCTGCCGATGACGGTGATGGCCGTGGACGATAACCCGGCGAACCTGAAGCTGATTGGCGTGCTGCTTGAGGATCAGGTTCAGCATGTTGAGCTGTGTACCAGCGGCGCCGAAGCCGTGGAACAAGCCAAACAGATGCAGTTCGACCTGATCCTGATGGATATTCAGATGCCGGGCATGGATGGCATCCGCGCCTGCGAGTTGATTCGCCAGCTTCCGCACCAGCAGCAGACGCCGGTGATTGCCGTGACGGCGCACGCGATGGCGGGGCAAAAGGAGAAACTGCTGGGTGCGGGCATGAACGATTATCTGGCGAAACCGATCGACGAAGAGAAGCTGCACAGCCTGCTGCTGCGCTACAAGCCGGGGCACATTGGCGGGACATACACCATTACAGCTGAATCGCCGGAGATCAGCGTTAACCAGAACGCCACGTTTGACTGGCAACTGGCGCTGCGCCAGGCGGCAGGCAAACCCGATCTGGCCCGCGATATGCTGCAAATGCTGGTGGACTTCCTGCCTGAGATCCGTAACAAGGTTGAAGAACAGCTGGTGGGTGAAAACCCCGAAGGACTGCTGGAAGCCATTCATAAACTGCATGGCAGCTGCGGCTACAGCGGCGTACCGCGGTTGAAAAATCTCTGCCAGTTGCTTGAACAGCAGCTCCGCGCCGGTACGCCAGAATCCGATCTCGAACCGGAGTTCCTGGAGCTGCTGGACGAGATGGACAACGTGACGCGGGAAGCAATGAAGGTGTTGGGGAGCTAAGACAAAAGCCCGGTGGCGCTTCGCTTACCGGGCTTACAGGAGCACGAACGTTAACGCGACATCCCCCGCCCCATCTTTATCACCGCCGCAATATTCCTTGCGGCCAACTGTACATTCTGTGGCGCATTTTCCAGCGCATCCTCCAGCGAGCAGATGGTGTAGATCACGCTGAATACGGCATCCAGTCCATGCTCATGCACCACGCCAACATCCGCCGTCAGGCTGCCGGCAATGCCGATAACCGGCTTGTTATAGCGTTTCGCGACTCTCGCCACGCCAACGGGCACTTTGCCGTGGATCGTCTGGCTGTCGATACGCCCTTCGCCCGTGATCACCAGATCGGCGTCCGCGACCTGTTCATCAAGATGCAGGGCATCGGTGACAATCTCAATCCCCTGACGGAGCTGTGCGCCGCAAAATGCATACAGCGCCGCCCCCATTCCGCCAGCCGCACCGCCGCCCGCCAGGTTTAAGACGTCAATATCCAGATCCCGGGCGATAATTTTTGCGTAATGCGCCAGCGCGTTGTCCAGCGTCCTGACCATCTCCGGCGTCGCCCCTTTCTGCGGACCAAATACCGCAGAAGCGCCAGCTTCGCCGATCAGGGGGTTGGTCACATCGCAGGCCACTTCAATTCGACAGTCTGCCAGCCGCTTATCCAGCCCGCTAAGATCGATATGCGCAAGGCTTGCCAGTTCGCCGCCGCCCGGCCCTACGGGCTGCGCTTTCGCATCCAGCAGTTTTACGCCCAGCGCCTGCACCATGCCTGCGCCACCGTCATTGGTCGCGCTGCCTCCAATGCCAATAATGATATGCTTAACGCCCGCATCCAGCGCATGACGGATCAGTTCCCCGGTTCCCCAGGAGGTGGTGATTAACGGGTTACGCTTTGCCGGAGCAACAAGCTCCAGACCGCTCGCTGCCGCCATCTCGATAAAGGCGCTTTTCCCGTCTCCGGATAACCCGAAAAACCCTTCCACGCGTTCACCCAAAGGCCCGGTAACGGGAACATGGACAAGACGCCCATGCGTGGCTGCCACCATCGCTTCCACCGTCCCTTCGCCACCATCGGCAACCGGTAATTTGACATAGTCCGCTGACGGGAAAATGTCGCGAAAACCGACCTCTATCGCTGTCGCCACCTCCAGCGCGCTCAAGCTTTCCTTATACGAGTCCGGAGCGATAACAATTTTCATAAGCCATCCTTACGCATGTTAGTTACGTTAAGCATACACCACGTAAGGGACCACTAATGGGAGCGGTCCCAATGTGCTTATCGTACCATGCACGGACGTTTATTGTCGAATGTCCACTCTGGGATCAGGTATTGCATCGCCAGCGCGTCATCACGCGCACCCAGGCCGTGTTTCTGGTACAGCTCATGTGCTTTCATGACCTGGTCCATATCCAGTTCTACGCCCAGACCCGGCGTAGCAGGAACCTGTACCATACCGCCTTTGATTTCAAACGGCTGTTTGGTCAGGCGCTGGTTGCCCTCCTGCCAGATCCAGTGGGTGTCGATGGCGGTAATGTTGCCCGGCGCGGCAGCCGCCACGTGGGTGAACATCGCCAGCGAGATGTCGAAGTGGTTGTTGGAGTGCGAGCCCCAGGTCAGGCCGAACTCATGGCACATCTGCGCCACGCGAACCGAGCCCTGCATCGTCCAGAAGTGCGGGTCTGCCAGCGGAATGTCCACCGATTGCAGCGAGAGCGTGTGCCCCATCTGACGCCAGTCGGTCGCGATCATGTTGGTGGCGGTTGGCAGCCCGGTGGCGCGACGGAACTCCGCCATCACTTCACGTCCGGAGAACCCCTGCTCTGCACCGCACGGATCTTCCGCATAGGCCAGCACGCCTTTAAGCTGCTTACCGATTTTTATCGCCTCATCAAGCGACCAGGCACCGTTCGGATCCAGCGTGACGCGCGCCTGCGGGAAGCGCTTCGCCAGCGCGGCGATCGCCTCTGCTTCTTCTTCACCCGCCAGTACACCGCCTTTCAGCTTGAAGTCATTAAAGCCATATTTTTCATACGCGGCTTCCGCCAGGCGCACTACCGCGTCCGGGGTCATCGCTTCATCGTGACGCACACGATACCAGTCGCATTTTTCGTCCGGCTGGCTCTGGTACGGCAGCGGGGTGAGTTTGCGGTTGCCGATAAAGAACAGGTAGCCGAGCATTTCCACTTCGCTGCGCTGTTGGCCGTCGCCCAGCAGGGAGGCGACATTGACGCCAAGATGCTGGCCCAGCAGATCCAGCATCGCGGCTTCAATGCCCGTGACCACATGGATAGTGGTGCGCAGATCAAACGTTTGCAGACCACGGCCACCCGCATCACGATCGGCAAAGGTCGTACGCACGCGAGTCAGCACATTTTTGTACTCGCCCAGCGTTTTACCCACCACCAGCGGAATGGCGTCCTCCAGCGTTTTACGGATCTTCTCCCCGCCCGGGATTTCACCGACACCGGTATGCCCTGAGTTGTCCTTGATCACCACAATATTACGGGTGAAGAACGGCGCATGGGCGCCGCTCAGGTTCATCAGCATGCTGTCATGTCCCGCGACAGGAATGATCTGCATGGAGGTGACTACAGGGGTAGAAAATGTGCTCATCGTTCGATCCTTTTATCAGTGACGTCCAAATACAGGGCGCTTACGGTCAAATGTCCAGCCGGGGATAAGGTACTGCATCGGGCCTGCGTCGTTGCGCGCGCCGCCCGGCAGTTTTTTATACGCTTCATGCGCCTTGTGGATCTGATCCCAGTCAAGCTCCACGCCCAGCCCCGGCGCATCCGGTACGGCAATTGTGCCGTTTTTGATTTCAAGTGGATTTTTGGTCAGGCGCGCTTCGCCTTCCTGCCAGATCCAGTGCGTATCGATGGCGGTCGGGTTGCCCGGCGCCGCCGCGCCAACGTGGGTAAACATCGCCAGCGAAATGTCGAAATGGTTATTGGAGTGGCAGCCCCAGGTGAGCCCCCAGTCATCGCACAGCTGCGCCACGCGCACCGCGCCGGAAAGGGTCCAGAAGTGCGGGTCCGCCAGCGGTATGTCCACCGCATTCAGCATCACCGCATGGCCCATTTCACGCCAGTTGGTGGCGATCATGTTGGTCGCAACCGGCAGCCCGGTAGCGCGGCGGAATTCGGCCATCACCTCGCGGCCAGAAAATCCCTGCTCGGCGCCGCACGGATCTTCCGCGTAGGTCAGCACGTCGCCCAGCCCTTTGCACAGCGTGATAGCTTCATCCAGCAGCCAGGCGCCGTTCGGATCGACGGTGATGCGTGCCTCCGGGAAGCGTTTTTTCAACGCGCGCACGCTGTCAATCTCCTGCTCGCCGGGCAGAACGCCGCCTTTCAGCTTGAAGTCTTTGAAGCCGTAGCGATCCTGCGCCGCCTCTGCAAGGCGTACCACCGCCTCGCCAGAGAGCGCCTCCTGATGACGCAGGTGATACCACTCGTGGCTGCCCGGCGAGCGTTCCAGATACGGCAGATCGGTTTTCGTCCGGTCGCCAACGTAGAACAGATAGCCCAGCACCGTTACCGCATTACGCTGTTTGCCTGGCCCCAGCAGTTCGCAGACCGGCACGTTCAGCGCCTTGCCCAGTAAATCGAGGAGGGCCGCCTCCAGCGCCGCCACCGCGTTAACGCGCAGTTCAAACGTCCAGGCGCCTTTGCCGAAGGTATCAAAATCCGCCGACTGGTTACCCTTATGCACCCGCTGAACCACCTTGTTCAGGCGGGCGACCTCCTGCCCAACCACCTGCGGGATGGCGTCGACCAGCGTCTGGTAAATCACCTCTCCGCCAGGCGCTTCCCCGACGCCGGTATTCCCTGCGCTGTCGGTCAGCACCACAATGTTGCGGGTGAACCAGGCGTTATGCGCGCCACCAATGTTGAGCAGCATGCTGTCCTGCCCCGCCACCGGAATGACCTTCATCTCCGTCACGATCGGGCTTGATTGCATTGTCATCATCCGCGCTCCCCAACAGGTTTCAGTTCGATTCGTTTGATGTCACCCACCAGCACCAGATAACTGAGTACCGCCACCAGCGCATGGACGCCTACATAAATCAGCGCGCCGTTGAAGGAGCCAGTGGTGCCGACGATGTAACCGATAGCGATTGGGGTGACAATGCCGGAAATGTTGCCAAACATGTTGAACAGACCGCCGCTCAGGCCGCTGATCTCTTTCGGCGCGGTATCTGCCATCACCGCCCAGCCCAGTGCGCCAATGCCTTTACCGAAGAAGGCCATCGCCATAAAGCCGATAATCATCCACTCCGCGCTGACGTAGTTACAGAACACCATGGTCATGGAGAGCAGCATGCCGAGTACGATTGGCGTTTTACGCGCAATATTCAGCGAACCGGTACGACGCATCAGCCAGTCGGAGATGACCCCGCCAAGCACCCCACCCACGAAGCCGCAGATGGCCGGCACGGAGGCGACAAACCCCGCCTTCAGAATCGACATCCCGCGTGCCTGCACCAGGTAAACCGGGAACCAGGTGATAAAGAAGTAGGTTAAGGCGTTAATGCAGTACTGGCCGAGATAGATACCGATCATCATTCGTGAGCCGACGAGCTGTTTGATCTGCCCCCATTTCTGGCTGAACGGAACTTTAGCTTTCTGGGTTTTCTGATCCATGTTGATCAGCGCCCCACCTTCAGCAATGTAGTCCAGCTCTTTCTTGTTCACGCCCGGATGCTGGTTTGGTTCGTGGATCACTTTCAGCCAGATGAAGCTGATGACGATCCCCAGCCCGCCCATGAAGAAGAAGACGTGCGACCAGCCCACTTCGTGCGTCAGCCAGCCCATGATTGGCGCGAAAATAACCGTCGCAAAGTATTGCGCCGAGTTAAAGATGGCTACCGCCGTTCCCCTCTCCTGCGCCGGGAACCAGGCGGCCACAATACGGCTGTTGCCAGGGAATGATGGCGCTTCCGCTAAGCCCACCAGGAAGCGGAGGGTAAAGAGCGCAATGATAATGCCGAAGCCGCTGAAGATATCCACGAAGCCCTGTAACAGGGTAAACATCGACCAGATGAAAATGGACCAGAAATAGACCCGTTTTGAACCAAAGCGGTCCAGCAGCCAGCCGCCAGGGATTTGGCCGATTACGTAGGCCCATGAAAATGCGGAGAAAACATAACCCATACCTACCGGATCAAGTCCGATGTCCTTTGCCATCTCAGAGCCGGCAATGGATAACGTGGCACGGTCGCCGTAGTTGAAAGAGGTGACGATAAACAGCATCACCACTATCCAGTAGCGGGCGTTGGTGCGCTTCTCAGCGCTGCTCGCCGCGTGGCTTAATGTACTCATTGTTGCACTCCTGAAACATAGCTTTCGCCTGGTTCATTCTGTACAGCA
>OGSZ01000614.1_pt1 | contig 11969 bp, 8 predicted proteins | sample 1574331 | NCBI WGS metagenome assembly OGSZ01 (sample SAMN03295853, study PRJEB24534) | human gut metagenome | isolation source: fecal sample 3 from infant 8 | host: Homo sapiens | place: USA: Pittsburgh, PA | collected 2014-07 | reverse complement strand
CAGCACCGCCGGGAACATCTGGAAAATCAGCATCCCTTTCAGCAGCGTCGCTTTCCCCGGGAAGCGCATACGGGCAAAAGCGTAGGCGCAGGTGGTGGAGAGGGCGACGATACCGATCGCGGTAATGCCGGCGACCTTAATCGAGTTCCACAGCCACAGCAGCACCGGGAACGGCGGCGGCGTGACACGGCCATCGGCGTGTTCGACGCTGAAGCCTAACGCCAGACGCCAGTGTTCCCAGGAGATGGTATCCGGGATCAGGCTGCCGGTGGCGAAGTTACCCTCGCGCAGCGAGATGGCGATAACCATCAGCAGCGGAAACATAATCGCCGCGATAAAAATCAGTAGCAGGAGATGCGTAGTAAATAAACGTAGCTTCTGCGATTTGGGTTGGACCATAGCCATTGTAATTTTACTCCCCTTGACTTCGCTCCAGGCTATTTTGCTTGCCATTTTGAACTCGGGCAGTGCTCAGAATCCTCACGTACTACGTGTACGCTCCGGTTCTTCCGCGCTGGCCGAGTCCAAACTGTCCGCGCCAATAACGCCTGGTAATTCCAATTAATCAAACTTCATGCGCGTGGCTTTCAGATTCACAATCGCTAACGCGCCAACCAGCAGGAAGATAAGCGTTGCGATAGCCGCCGCCAGGCCGAAGTCCTGACCGCCGCCGCCTTCAAAGGCGATGCGATAGGTGTAGCTCACCAGCAGGTCGGTATAACCGGCCGGGGTGGTGGTGCCGAGACGGTCCGGACCACCGTTGGTCAACAGCTGAATCAGCACGAAGTTGTTAAAGTTAAAGGCGAAGCTGGCGATCATCAGCGGTGTCAGCGGTTTGATCAGCAGCGGCAGCGTAATTTTAAAGAAGTTCTGGAACGGACCGGCGCCATCCATCGCCGACGCTTCGTACAGATCGTCCGGAATCGCCTTCAGCAACCCCATGCACAGGATCATCATGTACGGATAGCCCAGCCAGGTATTGACGATGATGATCATGGTGCGCGCGGTGGTCGGGTCGCTAAACCAGGCCGGCTTAATGCCGAACAGCGCGCTGAGCATCATATTGATTTCACCAAAGCTCTGGTTGAACAGCCCTTTGAAAATCAGAATCGAAATAAACGACGGTACGGCATACGGCAGAATCAACAGGACGCGGTAAATTGCTTTGCCTTTCAGTGCTTCCCACTGCACCAGACAAGCCAGCACCATTCCCACGGCCACGGTCAAAATCACCGTCAGCACCGAGAACACCACGGTCCAGACGAAAATAGCGAAGAACGGTTTCTGGATACCTTCGTCCTGGAAGACGCGGGTGAAGTTATCCCAGCCGATCGTCACGGTGTAGCCCGGGCTCAGCTTTTCAGTGCCCCAGCTGCCGTCGGCGTTAATCGCCTGGTAGAAGCCTACGTCATTGTTCGGGCGGTATTTAACGTGGGTCTGATTGTTGGTCAGCACCCCATCTTCGCTAAGCGTATACAGCGGTTGAGTGCCAGAGAACTGACGCAGCGAGCTCATGATCACTTTGCTGTCATCCGGCAGCACCGCGGTCAGTTGGTTCAGCGCGGTGCGATTCTGGGTAATGACGCGCAGGCTTACGCGCTCGCCTTCCGGCAGGGCATCTGTTTCTTTTAACGCCAGCTTCTGCTCACCGCCGAATTTAAAAGCGTCGGAAAGGTAGTTTTTACCGCTCTCGCCGTCGGTCAGGGCCAGTTTCCACTCGTCCCCCGCCGGGATCAGCGTGAAGTTATAGGCTTTGCCAGCCTGGAAAGAGCGATCCATCAGCACCTGCTGCGCACGTTCAAAGGTCAGCTGGTTGGTGCTGCTGTAGTTAGTGAAGGCGATGGCAATGGTACAGATCAGCGGAAACAGGACGAACAGACCCATGCCGGCGAGGCCGGGATAGACATAGCGCCAGGCATAAGCCTTGCGATTAGCGAAAATATACAGGCCAACTGAGCTTAAAATCAGCGTCATGATGGCGAACAGGTACTCCCCCTGGGCGTACATCAAAACAACAAGGTAACCCACCAGCAGGCACAGTAAGCCAATCACAGACCATGTGAGTTGCGGACTTTGCCACCAGTGTTTCTTTTTAACGGCATCCATGGGGATCATCCTCTACAGCGGTGAAAACTTATTTGTCAGGCGGCGCTTCGCTTACCTGACCTACGGTCCGAGCCGTAGTGGTAGGGCGGGTAAGCGCAAGCGCCACCCGCCGTTTTCTTACTTGGTGATACGGCTCTGTGCATCCTTCAGTGCAGCATCGACCGTCTGGCGACCGCTGGCGGCGTTGATTACCGCGGTACGAACGGCATACCAGAAGGCAGACATCTGCGGGATGTTAGGCATGATTTCGCCATTCTGGGCGTTCGCCATGGTGGCGGCGATGCGCGGATCTTTTTCCAGTTTCTCCTGGAAGGATTTCAGCGCGACAGCACCCAGCGGTTTGTCGTTGTTAACCGCTTCCAGACCCTGATCGGTCATCAGGTAGTTTTCGAGGAACTCTTTCGCCAGCTCTTTGTTCGGGCTGGCGGCGTTGATACCCGCGCTCAGTACGCCAACGAACGGTTTCGATGGTTTGCCTTTAAAGGTCGGCAGCAGGGTGACGCCGTAGTTAACCTTGCTCTTATCAATGTTAGACCACGCCCACGGACCGTTGATGGTCATGGCGGTTTCGCCTTTGTTGAAGGCGGCTTCCGCGATGGAGTAATCCGTGTCGGCATTCATGTGCTTGTTCTTGATCAGGTCAACCAGGAAGGTGAGACCCGCTTTCGCGCCTGCGCTGTCTACGCCGACGTTTTTCACGTCATATTTGCCGTTTTCAAACTTGAAGGCGTACCCGCCGTCGGCAGCGATCAGCGGCCAGGTGAAGTACGGTTCTTGCAGGTTGAACATCAGCGCGCTCTTACCTTTCGCTTTCAGCGCTTTATCCAGCGCCGGGATCTCTTCCCAGGTTTTCGGCGGGTTCGGCACCAGGTCCTTGTTATAAATCAGGGACAGGGCTTCAACCGCCACCGGATAGGCGATCAGTTTGCCGTTAAAGCGCACGGCATCCCAGGTGAAGGGATAGAGTTTGTCCTGGAACGCTTTGTCCGGGGTGATTTCAGCCAGCAGGCCGGACTGTGCGTAGCCGCCGAAACGGTCATGCGCCCAGAAGATGATGTCCGGGCCGTCGCCGGTCGCCGCAACCTGCGGGAACTTCTCTTCCAGCTTGTCCGGATGCTCTACGGAAACTTTAATGCCGGTGTCTTTTTCAAACTTTTTACCCACTTCAGCGAGGCCGTTATAGCCTTTGTCGCCGTTAATCCAGATAACCAGCTTACCTTCTTCAATTTTTGCGAGGGCAGAGGCGGAAAACATCATCGTGGTCAGTGCTGACAGCGCGAGGATGCGAGCGCCAGTTTTGATTTTCATATACCCGTCCTATTTGGTGATGTACTCGTGGATACACTTCGGTGGCTTAACGATGATGAGTTTCCTTTTTTAACAACCCCTTTCCATCCTCCCCAGGTCTACGCCCCACCCGCTGGTTGTGTGATCTCCATTGCAAAAACGGCCGTATTGCGTCCTGGAGCACAGAAAAAAGTGCCCAATTTTGTCGTCCCCATCACGAAATCACGCTGCGTCCGCCATCCCCCGCGGCGAGAGGCAATCTCTCATCCTCCCATCTCCTCCCCCATAAAAAAGCCGGGGGGTGGAGGATTTGCCAGCCTAAGGAATGCCGCATAGTCGACCCATCTTGAATGTGTCTTTAAGTGACAGGTTGTAACGAAGGGAGAAGGGCATGGCGAGCGTACAGCTGCGAAATGTAACGAAAGCCTGGGGCGACGTGGTGGTATCTAAAGATATCAATCTCGAGATCCAGGATGGGGAGTTCGTCGTGTTTGTTGGACCGTCGGGCTGCGGCAAATCCACCCTGCTGCGTATGATTGCCGGACTGGAAACCGTCACCAGCGGCGATCTGTTTATTGGCGATACCCGGATGAACGACGTGCCGCCAGCCGAACGTGGCATCGGCATGGTATTCCAGTCATATGCGCTTTATCCCCATCTTTCCGTTGCCGAAAATATGTCTTTCGGCCTCAAGCTGGCCGGCGCGAAAAAAGAGGTTATTAACCAGCGTGTGACTCAGGTGGCTGAGGTCTTACAGCTGGCGCATCTCCTGGAGCGTAAACCGAAAGCGCTTTCCGGTGGTCAGCGCCAGCGTGTGGCGATCGGTCGTACGCTGGTGGCAGAGCCAAGCGTCTTCCTGCTGGATGAACCGCTCTCTAACCTGGATGCCGCCCTGCGCGTCCAGATGCGTATCGAGATCTCCCGTCTGCATAAGCGACTGGCCCGCACCATGATTTATGTCACCCACGATCAGGTGGAAGCGATGACCCTCGCCGACAAGATCGTGGTTCTGGACGCCGGCCGTGTGGCGCAGGTCGGGAAACCGCTGGAGCTCTATCACTATCCGGCTGACCGCTTCGTTGCTGGCTTTATCGGTTCGCCGAAGATGAACTTCCTGCCGGTCAAAGTCACGGCGACGGCTATCGATCAGGTGCAGGTAGAACTGCCGAACCGTCAGCAAGTCTGGCTGCCGGTGGACAGCGCCAACGTTCAGGTGGGCGCCAACATGTCCTTAGGTATCCGCCCGGAGCATTTACTGCCCAGCGATATCGCCGATGTGACCCTCGAAGGCGAGGTTCAGGTCGTCGAACAGCTCGGTCATGAAACGCAAATTCATATCCAGATCCCCGCCATCCGTCAGAACCTGGTTTACCGCCAGAACGACGTGGTGTTGGTAGAAGAGGGAGCCACATTCGCCATCGGTTTGCCGCCAGAACGTTGCCACTTATTCCGTGAGGATGGCACCGCTTGTCGTCGGCTGCATAAAGAGCCGGGCGTGTAAGGCTTCCCATTAAAAAAAGGCGCGAACCCGGCAGGCGGTACACCGGCGAAGCGTTCAAAGAAAAGCAATGATCTCAGGAGATAGAATGATGATTACTCTGCGCAAACTTCCTCTGGCGGTCGCCGTCGCAGCAGGCGTAATGTCTGCTCAGGCGCTGGCTGTCGATTTCCATGGCTACGCGCGTTCCGGCATTGGCTGGACCGGCAGCGGCGGCGAGCAACAGTGCTTCAAAGCGACCGGTGCTCAAAGTAAATACCGTCTTGGTAACGAATGTGAAACCTATGCGGAACTGAAGCTGGGCCAGGAACTGTGGAAAGAAGGGGATAAGAGTTTTTATTTCGATACTAACGTTGCCTATTCCGTGAATCAGGAAGATGACTGGGAAAGCACCTCTCCGGCGTTCCGTGAAGCCAACATCCAGGGTAAAAACCTGATCGACTGGCTGCCGGGCTCCACGCTGTGGGCGGGTAAACGCTTCTATCAGCGTCATGACGTTCACATGATCGACTTCTACTACTGGGATATCTCCGGCCCGGGTGCAGGTCTGGAAAACGTTGACCTTGGCTTCGGTAAGCTCTCTCTGGCCGCTACCCGTAACTCAGAAAGCGGCGGTTCTTATACCTTCTCCAGCGATGACACCAAAAAATATGCAGCGAAAACGGCCAACGACGTCTTTGACATCCGTCTGGCGGGCCTGGAAACCAACCCGGGCGGCGTGCTGGAGTTAGGCGTCGATTACGGCCGTGCGAACCCGCAGGATGACTACCGCCTGGAAGACGGCGCGTCGAAAGACGGCTGGATGTGGACCGGTGAACATACTCAGTCCATCTGGGGCGGCTTCAACAAGTTTGTCGTTCAGTACGCGACCGACGCAATGACCTCCTGGAACAGCGGCCACTCTCAAGGGACCAGCATCGATAACAACGGCAGCATGATCCGCGTTCTGGATCACGGTGCGATGGACTTCAACGATGACTGGGGCCTGATGTACGTGGCGATGTACCAGGACGTGGACCTGGACAGCAAAAACGGTTCGACCTGGTACACCGTGGGTGTCCGTCCGATGTACAAATGGACGCCGATCATGAGCACCCAGCTGGAAATCGGTTACGACAACGTGAAATCCCAGCGTACCAGCGAAAACAACAACCAGTACAAAATTACTCTGGCTCAACAGTGGCAGGCAGGCAACAGCGTCTGGTCTCGTCCGGCTATCCGTATTTTCGCAACCTACGCGAAGTGGGATGAAAACTGGGGTTACAGCAACGCCTCCGGTCTGCAGACCAAAGACAGCAGCGGAAGCGGCATGTACACCTCCAGCCGCGGTGACGACAGCGAAGTTACCTTCGGTGCCCAGATGGAAGTGTGGTGGTAATACCGTCCGCAGGACGGGTGTAACCTGGGAGGGGCGTCAGCCCCTCCTGACTATTCAGGGTTAGCGCGCTATTGCCTGGCTACCGCTAAACCGATGCTATCCAAGGTGAGAAGAATGAAAATGAAGAAAACTCTCGTCGCTCTGTGTTTATCCGCAGGGATGTTGGCATGCGTGCCGGGGATGAGCCTTGCCGATGTTAACTTTGTACCGCAGAACACCAGCGCCGCGCCGTCTATTCCAGCCAGCGCGCTGCAGCAGCTGATCTGGACGCCTGCCGATCAATCAAAGACGCAGAGCGTTGATTTAACCACCGGCGGTCAACGCCTGGATGTCCCGGGGATCGTCGGACCGGTCGCCGCCTGGAGCGTACCGGCCAATATCGGTGAGCTGACCCTGACGCTCGACAGCGAACTGAACAAACATAAGCAGATTTTTGCGCCGAACGTGCTGATTCTGGATCAGAACATGACGCCAGCGGCGTTCTTCCCCAGCAACTACTTTACCTATCAGCAGCCGGGCGTCATGACCGCTGACCGCCTGGGCGGCGTGATGCGCCTGACCCCGGCGCTGGGCCAGCAAAAACTCTATGTGCTGGTGTTTACCACTGAAAAAGATCTCCAGCAGACCACGACCCTGCTGGATCCGGCGAAAGCCTATGCCAAAGGCGCCGGCAATGCGGCCCCGGATATCCCGGATCCGATCGCTAAACATACCACCGATGGCGTGCTGAAGCTGAAAGTGAAAACCAATAGCACCTCCAGCGTGCTGGTGGGCCCGCTGTTCGGCTCCGCCGGCCCGGGTCCGGTCACCGTCGGCAATACCGCCGCGCCGGTGGCCGCGCCAGCCGCCGCTGCTGCTGCTGCTGCGCCGGCAGCCAAAAGCGAACCGATGCTCAGCGATACCGAAACCTACTTCAACAACGGTATTAAGCAGGCGGTGAAACAAGGTGACATCGACAAAGCCCTGAAATTGATGAACGAAGCTGAGCGCCTCGGCTCGAAATCCGCTCGTTCCACCTTTATCAGCAGTGTAAAAGGCAAGGGGTAATCGTCTCCCCACAATGCTGATGTTTAGGCACAGCCTTTAGGTGCATCCTTCGGGATGCACCTTTTTTTGCACGCGCGGCAGCCTGTTGCATGGCTGTTGCGTGAATGATCGTATATTGACGTTTGCCCGCCACCAACCGCCTATTCTGCGATACAATGCTTTCACGTTATGTACCGGAGAATCAGGCATGTCCCATCCTGCGCTTACGCGACTGCGTGCGCTGCGCTATTTTGCCGTTATGCCATCCCTGGCGCCGCCCCTGAGTGACTGGCTGCTGCTGGAGGACTCAATGACCCAGCGCTTTGAGCAACAAGGAAAGCAGGTCACCGTGACCCTGATTAACGAAGGGTATATTGAGCGTGAGGCGCTGACTGACGAAGCGGCGCTGCTACCTGACGAGCCGCGCTACTGGCTGCGGGAGATTATACTCAATGCCGATGGCGAACCCTGGCTGGCCGGGCGCACGGTGGTGCCGGAGTCGACACTGTGTGGTCCGGAGCTGGCGCTACAGCAGCTCGGGCAGATCCCGCTGGGCCGATACCTGTTCACGTCGTCGACATTAAGCCGCGATTTTATTGAAATTGGTCGCGATGCAGCGCTGTGGGGGCGTCGTTCCCGCCTGCGGCTGAGCGGCAAACCCCTGCTGCTGACCGAGCTGTTTTTGCCTGCGTCGCCGTTGTACTAAGAGGAAGAAAAAATGGAGTGGAGTCTGTCGCAGAATAAGCTGTTGGCGTTTCATCGCCTGATGCGCACTGACAAACCGATCGGCGCTTTGCTGCTGCTGTGGCCGACGCTGTGGGCGCTGTGGGTGGCCTCGCCGGGCGTCCCGCCGCTGTGGATCCTGGCGGTATTCGTCGCCGGCGTCTGGCTGATGCGCGCCGCCGGCTGCGTGGTGAATGACTATGCCGATCGAAAATTTGATGGTCACGTAAAGCGTACCGCCCGTCGTCCGCTACCGAGCGGCGACGTTACCGAGAAAGAGGCGCGAACGCTGTTTATCGTTCTGGTGTTGCTCTCCTTCCTGCTGGTGCTCACCCTCAACACCATGACCATTCTGCTGTCGGTCGCGGCGCTGGCCCTGGCATGGGTCTACCCGTTTATGAAGCGCTACACTCATCTGCCGCAGGTGGTGCTGGGGGCCGCCTTTGGCTGGTCGATCCCGATGGCCTTCTCGGCCGTTAGCGAATCGCTGCCGCTGAGCTGCTGGCTGATGTTCCTCGCCAACATTCTGTGGGCGGTGGCCTACGATACCCAGTATGCGATGGTGGATCGCGATGACGACGTGAAGATCGGCATCAAGTCCACGGCGATCCTGTTCGGCGAAAACGATCGTCTGATTATCGGTATCCTGCAGGTGGCCGTGCTGGCGCTGATGGGCGCGGTGGGCTGGCTGAATGGGCTGGGCTGGGAATACTACTGGTCGTTGTTTGTCGCGGCAGGTCTGTTTGGCTGGCAGCAGAAGCTTATCTTCAATCGCGAGCGCGATAACTGCTTCAAAGCGTTTATGAACAATAACTACGTCGGGCTGGTGCTATTCCTGGGCCTGGCGATGAGCTACCTGTAATCCCCTGTCAGCTTCCCCCCGGTGTATCGGGGGGAAGCGAGGGCAGAAAACACCGCGTTACGCGTCATCCTGCGTGACGCTTTCAATCGTCAGCCGCACATCCGACGTAATCAAGTCCGCCAGCATCCGATAAACCTTCAGGGTCTCTTCCGGCTCGGCATCGCCGGTGTCGCTAATGTAGCCTTCATCGCGCAGGGTCAGCACCAGGGTGCTGAACACCGCTTTGTCGAAGAACTCCGGCGCGTTAATGCCATGCAGCACCGACAGGCGCTGGGCCACGGTACGACTCTCTTTTTCCAGCGAACTGCGGTTGATTGACGGGTTGGCGCTCAGCAGCCAGAAGGTGATGGCATAGCGCTGCAGAGTCTCGCGCGCGCCCGCGGCCAGCAGTTGCAGGGAGCGAGAGTGCGACGGATTGAGGCTCATCACCTCGCCATCGACGACGATCAGCTCCTGACGCAGCATCTCGGCAATCAACGCATCCACCACCCCGGCCAGCTCTGCTTTCTCCCAGCGCAGGAACAGCTCGGCCTTGAGGAACGGATACAGCGTTTCGACATGACGCAGCACTTCGGTGCGGCTGAGCTGACGATGCTGAGTCACCAGGGCGGCTAACAGCGACGGTATCACCAGCATATGGGCGATGTTGTTGCGATAGTAGGTCATCAGCACCGCCTGCTCGCGCGGCAGGATGATGATATCGCCGATGGTGTCCTTCTCCACTTCGAACTTGTTCATTTGCAGCGCGTGGTCGATAAGCTCGCTGGCCGAAGCGGAAGGTGTCGTCGCATCTGGCGAATAGGGCACATTGCGCAGCAGCGCGAGGTAGCACTCCAGCTGTTGGGTGAGCTGCTCCCGGGTCAGTGAACGCTGACGCGAGGCCAGCAGCGCCGTGCAGCACAGGTTCATGGCGTTGGCCGCGCCGGCGTTGTTGATGCGCACCATCAGGTCAGCGGCGATGTTGTTCACCGTTGGCGTCAGCCAGGAAGGGCGGATGGCTTCGATCGGGTCGATGGCTTCCCGCCACTCCGGCACATGGTGGTTAAGGTAGGTCATCAGCGGCAGTGGTTCGCCGAAGTTGACATAGCCCTGGCCAAGGTTGCGCAGCTTGCTCAAGCCACGCACCATCTGCGGCAGGCTCTCTTTCTCTTTGGTGGCGCCGCGCAGCTCTTTAGCGTAGGTGCCTACTTCCATCACGTGTTCATAGCCGATGTAGATAGGCACCAGAGTGATCGGCCGGGTGCCGCCGCGCAGCATCGCCTGGATGGTCATCGACAGCGTACCGGTCTTCGGATCGAGCAGACGGCCGGTACGGGAGCGGCCGCCTTCGACGAAATACTCGACGGAATAGCCGCGGCTGAACAGCTCGCCAAGATATTCGCGGAACACCGTGGAGTAGAGCTTGTTGCCCTTAAAGGTGCGGCGGATGAAGAACGCGCCCAGGCGGCGGAAGATCGGCCCGGCTGGCCAGAAGTTAAGGTTGATGCCCGCCGCGATATGCGGTGGCACCAGGCCCTGATGATACAGGACGTAGGAGAGCAGCAGATAGTCCATGTGGCTGCGGTGGCAGGGGACATAGACAATCTCATGGCCGTCGTGAGCCAGCTGGCGCACGCGCTCGGCGTTATGCACGTTGATCCCCTGGTACAGGCGGTTCCAGGTGAAGCCGAGAATGCGGTCGGTCAGGCGGATCATCTCATACGAGAAGTTCGCGGCAATCTCTTCCATCAGCGCGATAGCGTTCTGCTGAGCCTTCTCATGCGAAATTTTCTTGCTGCGCGCTTCGTCTTCCACCGCGCGGGCAATCGCTTTCGAGGCCAGCAGTTTATTAAACAGATCCTGGCGGGCCGGCAGACGCGGGCCGACGGCGGCCAGGCGCTGGCGGGCAAAGTGCATCCGGGCGACGCGAGCCAGCTTCTGGGCGATGATCTTATCGGTACCGTGCTCATCCGCCATGCGGCGCAGCGACACGGAAGGCGAGAAACGCACGAAACTGTCGCGGCCGAGCCAGGAGACGGCGAAAAATTTCTGGATACCGTTCAGCATCCGCAGCGGCGGATTGACTTCCCCTTTCTCACGACCCGGCGAGCGGCCGAACATCACCGAGACCGGCACCATTTGCACATCGAGGTCCGGATGGTTGCGGTGCAGATCGAGGTAGTCGTGGAACAGCTTGATGGACTCTTCTTTTGGCGTGTAATAGGTAAATACGCGCGGCCCACCGTGGATGAATACGTAACGCGGCAGCAGCGCGCCGTCGATCTCCAGCGGTTCAAGCGGATCGGGTAAATCATGCGCCAGGCATTGGGCGCGCAGCGTCAGCAGGTCCGCCTTGGAATTATAGGGCAGGACGTACATGACCGGACGCGAGGTATCGAGTCCTAATTCCTGGGCAGGCTCTGCCGGAATAGACTTGCTTTTTACCAGCACCCGTAATGGTAAATTCAGTAATTTATAGTAAATTCGTTGCCAGCCGGACATAAACGATGTGAAGCCTCTGGTTAATCATGCAAATGCGCGGCAAGAATAACAGAAAGTGGGCAAAATTTCCGTTACCACGCGGCAAACGCGTACACTCATCGACGTCATTTACGTAAAAAGGTTTTGTGATGGCCAATAATACCACCGGGTTAACCCGAATCATTAAGGCGGCAGGTTACTCCTGGAAAGGATTTCGCGCAGCGTGGATCAACGAGGCCGCGTTTCGTCAGGAAGGTATCGCCGCCATCGTGGCCGTCGCGATAGCCTGCTGGCTGGACGTCGACGCCATCACCCGCGTATTGCTGATTGGGTCGGTCCTGCTAGTGATGATAGTCGAAATTCTCAACAGCGCGATTGAGGCGGTCGTGGACCGTATAGGCTCGGAATATCATGAGCTTTCAGGGCGCGCCAAAGACATGGGATCGGCGGCGGTCCTGCTGGCGATTATCATCGCACTGATCACCTGGGGAACGCTGCTGTGGAGCCATTATCATTAACGTTCTTCGCTAAGCCTCGCAAAATATAAACAATCTGCCGATTTTTGTGTGCCATGTGGTTCCAAAATCACCGGTAGCTGTATATACTCACAGCATAACTGTATATACACC
>OGSZ01000611.1_pt1 | contig 12039 bp, 10 predicted proteins | sample 1574331 | NCBI WGS metagenome assembly OGSZ01 (sample SAMN03295853, study PRJEB24534) | human gut metagenome | isolation source: fecal sample 3 from infant 8 | host: Homo sapiens | place: USA: Pittsburgh, PA | collected 2014-07 | reverse complement strand
ATAGTCGCGATGCGAATAGAGCACGGTCACGGTGGCATCATCGCCGAACCAGGTCAAAGACGGGGCGATAAAGGTGCTGCGTTCGGTGCCGAAATTACGCCAGTAATCCTCGTCCTGATACTCCCCCGTCAGGCGATAGGCCAGACGCGTACCTTCAATTGGACCGGTGACGTCAAACTGTCCGCTACCGCCGCCATAGCTGGTTGATGTGGCAGAAATCGAGCCGCCGAAGGTTTTCTCCGGGCGTTTGGTCACCACGTTAATCAGGCCGCCGGGGTCGAGAATACCGTAAAGGGTCGAGGCCGGGCCTTTTAGCACCTCCACGCGCTCGGTTGCGGCATTGAAGCTGCGCGGCAGCACGGTGCGCAGGCCGTTGGTCATGATCGAGCCATCGCGGTTTGCGCCGAAGCCACGGCGCACGAAGGCATCCTGCGTGCCGCCCAGGGTGTTGGTCTGCACCACGTTGCTGACGTTATACAGCGCCTCGTCTAGCGTGGTCGCGTTTTGGTCTTCCAGCACTTTATCGCTGACGGTATTGACCACCTGCGGGATGTCCAGCATCGGCATGTTGGTCAGCGTGGCGGTGGAGGTGTTCAGGGGCTGATAGCCGCTGGTGGCGTCGGTGGAAGCGTAAGGATCGGCAGTGACGGTAAGCGTCTCACCGTCTTTTGCTGCTGCGTGCACCAGAGGCGCCATGAACAGGAGTGAAAAGAGCGCGCGCCCTTTTACCCCGGCGAATGAAGGTGTGAACTTAGCCATTACATCTGTTTTCCCAAAATATCCTGCGATGAAATGCTCGCGGAAGAATGTGTGAGTCATTGCCCTTACGGTCTGTCCGTTAGCCTCTACGGCATCGGACTTGTAATTGAGAATCATTCAAGCATGGGGGCATGTAGTAGTAAATGGAATAAATAAAAATTTCGCTACAGAGGTTTCTCTCTGGCTAACACGCTTCGATTTCTTGTTTAAGCTATTGAAAATAATTAATAAAAATGAATTTTAATTTGTGCGGTGATGCTCAATTATCCCTGGGGTTTACAGGGTATATCTTCGCTTGACTACTACATGGAGCGGCGGCAAACTCACAAAAGAGAATGAGTTTTATTTTTATTTGTTGGTTTTTTTTCTTACGTTGGCGTTCACGTGGCTCACTACATCAAAAAGCCGGGACTGGTTCTTGAGAACCTCTCCGCGGGTTACCAGAAAAAAATCATCGTTGATGATATCTCCCTTGCGATCCCCCAGCAAAAAATGACTGTTCTGGTGGGCGCAAACGGCTGCGGAAAATCGACGCTGTTAAGTACCCTCGCACGGCTGCTTCAGCCGCTCGGCGGCAGCGCGTTGCTGGACGGCAAAGCCATCCACTCGCAGCCAACCAAAGCGGTCGCCCGCCAGCTCGGGATCCTGCCGCAGTCTCCGCTGCTTCCAGAAGGGTTAACCGTATTTGAGCTGGTCTCGCGCGGACGTTTCCCCTGGCAGAACGTGATGCGCCAGTGGAGCGAGGAAGACGAGCGGGCCGTGGAAGAGGCGTTACGCCTGACCGGAACGGCAGAGTTTGCCCATCATCTGGTTGAAAGCCTGTCCGGCGGCCAGCGCCAGCGCTGCTGGATCGCTATGGTGCTGGCGCAGCAAACGCCCTATATCCTGCTGGATGAACCCACGACGTACCTCGATCTTCGCTACCAGGTGGAGATCCTCGAACTGCTGCACACGCTGACGCGCCGGCACGGGCGCACCGTGGTGGTGGTTCTGCACGATCTCAACTTCGCCGTGAATTACGGTGATTCGCTGGTCTTTTTACGTCAGGGAAAGGTTGAGGGGGTACTGCATGAGGGCGACGCCTGCACGCCGGAGCTGATCAAAGCGGTGTTTGACGTCGACGTGCATATGTCGGTTAACCCGCTGACCGGCAAGCCGTTCTTTATGCCGTTCCGTCAGGCTGACGACAAACCATGATGCGCACATCTGTGGCCTTTATTCTCTTTACGCTGCTGCTTCTGGCAGGCGCGATTGCGCACCTGAGCATCGGGGCGCGCGTTATCGCCCCCCGGACGGTAGTAGACGCATTTTTCCACTTCGACCCGCGCAATTTTGAGCATAGCGTGATCGTCAGGCTGCGCTTGATGCGGCTGTGCGCCGCCCTGGTGGCGGGCGCGGCGCTCGGCGTCGCGGGCGTGCTGCTGCAATCAGTGATCCGCAATCCGCTCGGCGAGCCGCATATCCTGGGGCTGAATGCAGGGGCGGCGCTGGCGGTGGTGCTGACGAGTGCCCTCGGGCTGTCGCTGCCGTTTGGCCGCCCTCTGATAGCCGCAGCTGGCGCCGCCGCGCTCTTTTTGCTGGTGCTAACGTTCTCCTCATCCGGGCGTACCGGTCTCACGCCGATGAAGGTCACGCTGTGCGGCGTGGCAATGTCGGCATTTGCCTCATCGATAACCGCCACGGTGTTGATTCTGGATGAACAGACGCTGCTGGCCATGCGGACCTGGCTTGCGGGGGATGTGGCGGGAGTCACCGGCGAGACGATCGCTAGCGCCGCGGGGGCCGCTGCCGTGGGTTTTGCGCTGGCACTCTGGCTGTCGCCGTCGCTGAACATGCTGGCGCTGGGCGAGAGAATGGCGCAGGGGCTTGGCGTGTCGCTGCTGAAAACGCGCCTGCTCGCGCTGCTGGCCATCGCCCTGCTGTGCGGCGCGGCGGTTTCAGTTGCCGGACCGATCGGGTTTATCGGACTCGTGGTGCCGCAGCTGATTCGCCGTCTGGTATCGGTGGACCTGCGCGTGATGGTGCCGCTTTCAGCCCTCTGCGGGGCGCTGGTTCTGCTGATGGCGGATATCGCCGCCCGTACGCTGTTTACGCCGTATGAGCTGGCAACCGGCGTGATGACTGCGCTGGTCGGCGCGCCGGTCTTTATCCTTATGGCGTCAAGGATGTTCAAATGAACCGGGCTGGATTGAGGGCAGTACGATTTTTCTCCTTCTCGGCGCTGGTTCGCCCGAGGGCGCTGCTGTATCTGGCCGTATTATCGCTTGCCGCTCTCCTGCTGCTAAGTTTTGGCCTGACGCACGGTTCGCTGCCCATTCCTGCTTCCGCCATCGGACGTGCGCTGTTTTATCCTGAACGTCTGACGGCGGATGCGCATTACATTGTGATGGATATCCGCCTGCCGCGCCTGCTGATGGCGGTGCTGTGCGGCGCGATGCTCGGCATGGCGGGGGCGGCCATGCAGTCCATTACCCGCAACGGCCTTGCTGACCCCGGTCTTATCGGCGTGAAAGAGGGCTGTAGCGCGGCGGTGCTGCTGCTGATTTTTCAGTTTCCGGGATTGGGGCCGTACTGGCGTCCACTTATCGGCATGGCCGGTGGGCTGCTGACCGCGCTGCTGGTAGTGGCGCTGGCGCGTGATATCTCGCGCCCGCGATTCATCCTGATCGGCATCGGCGTGTCATGGGCGTTTGCCGCCGCGATGGGGGTCTTTATGACGACCGCCGACGTGCGCGACGTCCAGACGGCGATGCTGTGGCTGGCGGGGAGCCTGCATGCGGCAAGCTGGACGCTGGTCAGCATCGCTGCTGCCTGGACGGTGCCGGCGTTTGCGCTGCTGCTCTTTACCGCACGCGCCGCAGACGTAGCCTTGCTCGGCAACCACACTGCGACGGGGCTGGGCGTGCGGACTTCACGCCTCGCTCTGCTGCGCGTGTTTGCCCCCGTGGTGCTCACCGCGGCCTGCGTCTCCTGCGTGGGGAGTATCGGCTTTGTCGGGCTGATTGCTCCGCACATGGCGCGCCTGCTGCTGCGCGGAGGGCAAACGGCACTGCTGACGGGAAGTGCCGTACTGGGCGCGCTGCTGGTGCTGCTGGCGGATAACGTCGGGCGGCTGGCATTTCTCCCGTTGCAGCTGCCGGCGGGAATTGTCATTTCATTGATTGGCGGACCGTTTTTCCTGCTGCTGCTCTGGCAGCGTCGGGATCGATTTTAGGGGATAAAAATGCGCGTATTTTTTGCAATGCTGGTGCTGGTGGGTTTTGCTGTAGGAGCCGCAGAGCCAACGCAGACGTTTACTGACGACCTGAACCGCAACGTGGTGGTGCCGGTTAACCCGAAGCGGATTGTGTCCCTGCACGACCTGGATATCACCATTCCGCTGATCGAGCTTGGCGTACCGCCGGTTGCCAGCCATGGCCGCACCCGACCGGACGGCAGCCATTTTCTGCGTTCCAGCGGTATGCTGACGGGCATCGATTTTGATAATTCCAACATCACATTCATCGGCACCGCAGATATCGATATTGAAGCCATCGCCGCGGCGAAGCCGGATCTTATCATCACCGAGCCGACCCGCAACACGCCGGTCGAACAGCTGGAAAAAATTGCCCCGACGGTGAGTATCGATCACCTCGACGGCGGCGCGCCGGAGATCTACCGCAAGCTGGCGCAGCTTACCGGGACAGAGGCGCGGCTGAAGATTCTGGAGCGTCGCTATCAGGAGCAGATCGAGGCGCTAAAGGCGACCATCGATACGAGCAAACTGACCGTCTCGGTGATTCAGGCCAATCAGGGCAAAATCAACGCCATGCACAGCTACCACTCGCTTGGGCGCGTGCTGCGCGACGCAGGGTTCAGATTCCCGCCGCTGATTGAGAGCATCCCGGAGGGCGGGCGCATCGACGTCAGCGCCGAGCGCCTGCCGGAGCTGGATGCTGATTTTGTCTTTGCCACCTGGCGCGGGGACACCGGCGGAAAACCGCAGGACGAGCTGGCGGCGATGGATGCGGTGATGCCGGGCTGGTGTCAGTTTCTCAACGCCTGCCGAACCGGGCATTACGTGCTCATCTCCCGCGAGGAAGCGATCTCAAATTCATTTGCCTCGCTGGGGCTGATGGCCGCGCAGGTGCAGTCGCAGATAGCGGGCCGTCCGCTGCCGGAGGCCGCACGATGATCCGAAAAATTGATGTCTACGGCGACCGCCTCCGCTCGCGGGCGCACCAGCTGACGCCGCGTCTGCTGCAGGTGGCGAGCTATATCAATGAAAATCGTGAAGCGGTTATGGAGCAGACGGCAATGGAGATTGCCGCTGTGCTACACACCTCGGACGCCACCGTGGTGCGTGCCATTCAGGCGCTTGGGTTTGGCGGGCTGCGGGATCTCAAGCAGACCCTGGAGCAGTGGTTTGGCCCGGTGGTCACCTCCAGCGAGAAGATGTCCACCACGGTAAACACGCTTACCAGCGACGTCGACGCGAGCATCGATTTTGTGCTGGAAGGCCATCAGCACACCTGCGCGGTGTTGTCCGAACCGGGCAACCGCTACGCGATGGCGCAGGCCGTGTCGCTGCTGGCGCAGGCGAGACAGGTCGCTATTTTTGGCATTGGCGCATCCGGCATTCTGGCTGAGTACACCTCGCGACTGTTTAGCCGTATAGGCCTGCCTGCGATCCCGCTCAACCGCACCGGTATTGGCCTCGCCGAACAGCTGATTGCCCTACAGCGCGGTGACGTGCTGGTAATGATGGCGCAAAAATCCGCGCACCGGGAGGGGCAGACCACGCTGCGCGAAGCGAAGCGCCTGGGTATTCCCACCATTTTGCTGACCAACGCCACGGACTCGCGCTTTAGCAAAGAGGCAAGCGTAGTGATCCACGTCCCGCGCGGCGGCGAGAAGGGCAAAATCCCGCTGCACGGCACGGTGCTGTTGTGCCTGGAGATGATTATTCTGTCCGTCGCCTCCACCGAGCCGCAGCGCACCATCAAGTCGATGAAGCGCATCAACGAGTTACACCGCGGATTAAAGCCGGGGAAGAAGAGCGGTTGATCTTCCCCCTCTCCCCGTGGGAGAGGGCGGGGGTGAGGGCGTCAAACCGCACGATGGTTCTTCCTGTACTGCAACGGCGTCTCGCCAATCCCCTTTTTAAATGCGCTGATAAACCACGTCACGTCGGAAAATCCCGCCTGTGCGGCAATGTCACGCACGCTCGAATCCGTGTGGAGTAAACACTCGCACGCCTTACGCAACCTTAGCGTGTTCAGGTAGTCGTGAATTTTTTCGCCCGTTTCCGCATGGAATCTTCGCGATACGTAACTGCGTGATTTACCCAGCTCTTCGGCCAGCGCATCCAGACGAAATTTCTCCTGATAATGCTCGTCGAGCCAGAACATTACCTGGCTGGCGATCCCCTGGCTGTTGCCCGGCTCACCGTCGCGATCGTCGGGGAGCATCGCGAACAGGCCGATCAGCAGGCTGGCGATGCTCTCGCCGTGCATCGGCGGTTTATAGCAGCTAAACAGATGGTGGATATGGTGGTGACAGTGGGCTAAATCGGCGACCCACGCTTCGCCGCCACGGCGTGACAGCCGCTCCAGGCGCTGCCGGGTCTGGGGAAAATCTCGCAGGATCTTCAGCACCGCGTGCTGGTCGAGATGAATAATGGTGCGGCGGTAAATTGCCTCCGCCTGTTCGTCCACCATGACCTTGTGCAGCGTAAAAGGCGGGAAGAAAAACAGTCGTCCGGGGCGCATGGTGTAGTGACGATTATCGACAATCGCCACGCCAAAGCCCTCTTCCACATAGAGGATCTCCAGACACTGATGCCAGTGATGGTAGCGCACCGTATTGGCAAACAGGCGGCTGAACGAGGCCACGGTATCGTTCAGGGCGATCAGTTCCAGAAGGTCGGATGTCGGCGTGTCGCGCATAGTGCAATAAAACTCAACTTTTTCCCGTCTGATCGTCTTTATAAACCACCTTTTTAAATTTTCTCAACTGGAGGTTTATTCATCGTTCATGCCTGTGACATGGCTAACATTTCTGCCCCTTGCGGATTCACTATGCTTTGCCGCAGTTGATTACGAGGGCGAACCGATGTGGGCGGCAAACAAAGAAAAATCAAATCCGTTGTCTTCACGCCAGGAGGTAGTGGCGTCGTTGAATGCACTTTTACAGGCGCTGGACACGCAATTTCCGGCGAACCGTTCACGATTCCCGCTGGGCGACACCTGCGCCCATTACACAGCGGATATTGCGCAGATGGAGGGACTTTCTCGCGCGCTCTGGGGGCTGTTTCCGCTGATGGCATCTGGCGAAAGCACGCCGTTCAGCGAGAAGTACCTTACTGCCATTAAGCTTGGTACCGACCCGCAAAGCAGCGGCTACTGGGGTGAAACCGGCCCGTACGATCAGCGTCTGGTGGAGATGGCGGCCTACGGTCTGGGGCTCGCTCTGCTGGGGGATAAACTCACCGCGCACTTTACCGGGCGCGAGGTGATGAACCTGCACGCGTGGCTCAACCAAATCACCGATGCGCAGATGCCGGACAGCAACTGGAACTATTTTGCCATTATGGTCCAGCTCGGCTTTAAGCGCGCCGGCCTGCCGTACGATCGGGCCGCCATTGACCACCGCTTTGCGCTGATGGACGCCTACTACCTCGGCGACGGCTGGTATTCCGACGGTCCCGGCCGCCCGAAAGATTACTACATCTCCATGGCTTTCCATTTCTACGGCCTGATTTACGCCACCTTGAGTGAAGACGAGGCGAGGGCGAAGGTGCTGCGCGAGCGCTCGCGTCTGTTCGCGGAAGACTTTATCTACTGGTCCGCCGCCGATGGCGCCTCGGTGCCGTTTGGCCGCAGCCTGACCTACCGCTTTGCCATGGTTGCCTTCTGGAGCGCGGTGGCCTTTTCTCAACTGGACGTCTTCACCCCGGGCATCGTGAAGGGCATTGTGCTGCGGCATCTGCGCTGGTGGCAGCAGCAGTCGATTGTCGATCGCGACGGTATTCTTACCCTGGGGTTTGCGTATCCGAACCTGGCGATGTGCGAGGATTACAACTCCCCCGGTTCACCGTACTGGGCGCTGAAAACCTATCTGATCCTGGCGCTGCCGGAAGCACACCCGTTCTGGCAGGCGGAAGAACAACCGCTGCCCACGCTTGCTGAAAAACATGTGATTCCGCATGCGCAGCAGATCCTGATGCATTCGAAAGATTCTCAGCACGTCGTCATGCTCACCGCCGGTCAGCTGGAGCTGAACAACTACGTCAACACCGAAGCGAAATACACCAAATTTGCCTACTCCAGCCGCTTCGGATTCACCCTTGAGCGCGGGCGTTTTGGCCTGAAGCATGCCGCCTGCGATTCCATGCTGCTGCTGGCGGACGGAGATGACTATTTCCGCGGTCGTCGCGAGTGCGAAGAGGTTCGGGTGGATGAAAATTACATTTTCTCGCGCTGGTCGCCGTGGCGCGACGTGCAGATTGCGACCTGGCAGATCCCGTTCGGGGAGTGGCACCTGCGCCTGCACCGTATCAACAGCGCGCGCACTCTGCAAACCGTCGAGGGCGGCTTTGCGGTGATGAAAACCGCCCACCAGGTGCGCGAACGCGGTTGTTATCTGTTGGCTGAAAACGGCAGCAGCGTCATTGTCGATCTTTCGCCGATCATTCAGCGCCAGCAAGACAGCATCGTCACGCCGCCGAACAGCAGCATTATGTTTGCGGAGTGCGCCTCCATTCCGCTGTTGAAAGCTGACCTCCCGCAAGGGGAAAGCTGGCTCTGTTGCGCCGTTCTGGCTGGCGGAAAACAGCCCGCTGCGGCGACGCCGCAGCTGAATATAACCCATAACCAGGTCGTGATTAGCGAACCCGGAAGCGAACGTAAGCTGGCGTTCACATTATAAAAATCTGGCCCTACACCCCGGCGAGGATGATATGAAAAGCACATCGACAACCAACAGAACTGAATATTACAAAATCAGCAGCTTTATCTTTCTCTATTTCTTTACCTGGTCTGCCAGTATTGGTCTACTGGCGATCTGGCTCGGTCAGAAAGCCAACCTGAGCGGATCGGTGATTGGAACCGTCTTTGCGGTGAACGGGATATTCTCCGTTATTCTCAAGCCGATCTACGGCTATATTCTCGATAAGATCGGCATGAGCAAATATCTGCTCTATTTTGTGGTGATCATGTCGGCCCTGATGGCGCCATTCTTTATTTATGTTTACCAGCCGCTGTTAATGTCTAATACCCTGCTGGGGATTATTATCGGCGCGCTCTATTTAAGCTTTGCCTGGTACGCGGGCGTGGCGGCGTGTGAATCTTATTCCGACCGCTTTAGCCGTTTGAATGGCATGGAGTTCGGGCAGATCCGTATGTGGGGATCGCTCGGCTGGGCGGTGGCGTCATCTTTCTCCGGCCTGCTGTTCAACCTCTCACCGGCGTATAACTTTATTCTCGGCAGCGTGGCGTCGGTGGTGATGCTGATTGTCCTTCTGAGCCTGAAAGTGAACACTAACTCCGCTCACGCAGGCGAGGTGCTGACGAAAGAGAAAATTGCCCCGTCCGACGTTTACGCCCTGCTGCGTAACCGCAAATTCTGGGCCTTCTGCCTGTACGTGGCGGGCGTGGCATGGATGATGTTTATCGCCGAGCAGCAATTCTCGCGCTATTTCGTCACCTTCTTCGATGATATTCATGAGGGCAACGCCGTATTCGGCTATCTCGGGACCGTACAGTCGGGCATGGAATTTGTCATGTATATGGTGGTCCCGTTGTTGGTGAACTTTATTGGCGCCAAACGCGGGCTGTTAATTGTCGGGCTGGTGGTTGGGGCGCGTCTGATTATTTCCGGCATGTGTGATTCACACCTGTTAATTTCAGTACTTAAGCCGCTGTACGGTCTGGAAATTTGTCTCCTGCTGGTGTCGGTATTTAAATATATCGCCGAGCATTTCGACAAGCGTGTCAATGCCACCATGTATTTACTCGGCTATCAGGCGATGCTCTACGTTGGCAACGTGGTGGTCTCTTCCCCTGCCGGCTATATGTATGACCGTATTGGCTTTGAGCACACCTATATCATCATGGGCGCAACGGCGCTGACCTTTACCCTTATTTCTGCTTTTACGTTATCCGCCTGTCAGAGCAAATGGCGCGGGGCTCGTGCGCTGAACGTAGCAGAAACGTCAACACGATAAATTACGCCGTCAAAGAAGGAACCGAAATATGTTAAGTCGTATCAAAGAAGAACGTCTGCCTGTTATCGCTGCGCCCGTTGACTCCCGCGCATTCAGCGATGAACTGAATTCGGCGCGCAGACACGTTCTTGACCTGATTAGCCGTCATTTAACGGAGTTCGGCGACAAATTCCCGGCGGAAACCTGCCAGAACGGTTTTTATCCGCTGACTGACAACGTGGAGTGGACCACCAGCTTCTGGACCGGGCAGCTGTGGCTGGCATGGGAGATGAGCGGCGAGGAAAAATTCCGCGCGATGGCGGAAAAACACGTGCGCTCGTTTGGCCTGCGCATCGCCGGGCGCAACGACACCAACACCCACGATTTAGGCTTCCTCTACACGCTCTCCTGCGTAGCCGCGTGGCGGCTGACCGGAAACCGCGAGGCGCGCGGCTTCTCGCTACTGGCGGCGGAAGCCCTGCTGGAACGCTTCCACGAGAAGGCGAAAATCATCCAGGCGTGGGGCGATCTCTCCGATCCGGAGCAGGCCGGGCGGATGATCATCGACTGCAACATGAACCTGCCGCTGCTCTACTGGGCAACGGAGCAGACGGGCGATCCGCGCTTTGCCGACGCCGCAAAAGCGCACGTCATGCAGGCCGCGACATACCTCATTCGTGACGATGCCTCCACCTTCCACACCTACTATATGGATGTGGCAACCGGCGCACCGCGCTACGGCAACACCCAGCAGGGCTACGCCGACGACTCCTGCTGGTCGCGCGGGCAGGCTTGGGGCATTTACGGTTTCCTGCTGAGCTATATCTATACCGGCGACGAAACGATGATCGCCCTGTCAAAACGGCTGGCGAACTACTTCCTCAATCGCCTGCCGGAAGACTACGTCTGCCACTGGGATCTGGCGCTGGTGGGCACCGACGCACTGCGTGATTCTTCCTCGGCGGCAATTGCGGTGTGTGGACTGCTGGAGCTGGTGAAACATCTGCCGGTTACAGATCCGGATCGCGAACGTTACCTCGAATGGGCGAAAGGGATTATGTCCTCGCTGACAAAGCACTATCTGATGGGCAAAGAAGAGAAGGGCAACGGGCTGCTTAAGCACTCGGTGTATCACCTGGCGAGCAATAAAGGCGTGGATGAGTGCGCGAGCTGGGGCGATTACTTCTACGTTGAGGCACTGGTGCGTTTTACGCAGAGCTGGAAACTGTACTGGTAAAAACAGTCGGGGGGTAACCCCCGACTTATCGATCACGCTTTCGGAATACGCAGCGTCTGACCGGGATAGATCTTATCCGGGCTGGAGAGCATTGGGCGGTTAGCCTCAAAAATCTTATTGTACTGGTTGGCATCGCCGTACACGGTTTTAGAGATTGCGCTCAGGGTATCGCCGGATTTCACCGTATAGTAGGTGGCTTCATCTTTGGCATCTGTTGCGGTGATATTGTTCTCCACTTCGCTGACGCCCGCGATGTTGCCGACGGCGACCTGGATTTTTTCTTTCTGCTCCTGCGTCAGCCCGTCGCCCGTCACGCTGGCCTTGCCGTCAGTGACGTTAACCTGAACCTTATCGGAACCGGGAATGTTGAGTTTCTTGAGGTGCTCGGTGATTTTGTCGCCCTGACCTTTATGATCGGTCAGGTTATCCCACAGCTTTTCGCCTGCTTCTTTTACGAAGTTAAAAAGTCCCATTCCATCCTCCTGTTAAACATGAAGTCAGAATAAGCATAGCAGTTGAATGTTAAGGTGATAAAAAAAGCCCGGCGGCGTTAACGCTTACCGGGCCTGGGAGGGAAGTTGAAGGCCGGGTAAACGCAGTGCCACCCGGCAAATTTCACGGAACTTAAACCCCTTGCTCCAGAATACGGATGTGGGTTTCCAGAACGTCCCCTTTCACCGCGTCGCTCCACGCTTTCATATGCGCGGTCTGCAAATGCGCTTCAAGGTGCGCGACGGTTTCCCACTGCTCAACCATGATGATTGAGTCTGGCGCGGTCGCCTGGAAGCTTGCGCTGGTGGCGGCGTCCACCATCGGCGCGTAGCCGTGGCAGCCTTCTTCTTTCAGTACGGTCGGGATG
>OGSZ01000602.1_pt1 | contig 12170 bp, 9 predicted proteins | sample 1574331 | NCBI WGS metagenome assembly OGSZ01 (sample SAMN03295853, study PRJEB24534) | human gut metagenome | isolation source: fecal sample 3 from infant 8 | host: Homo sapiens | place: USA: Pittsburgh, PA | collected 2014-07 | reverse complement strand
TTCCTCTTCACTGCAAGCCTCTCAGGATGAATTTGAAAATATGGTACGTAATCTCGACGTTAAGTCGCGTATTATGGATCAGTATGCTGACTGGAAAGGCGTGCGTTACCGTCTGGGCGGCAGCACCAAGAAAGGCATCGATTGTTCCGCTTTCGTACAGCGTACGTTCCGTGAGCAGTTTGGGTTAGACCTTCCGCGTTCTACTTATGAACAGCAGGAAATGGGCAAATCCATTTCGCGCACTAAACTGCGCACGGGCGATTTAGTCCTGTTCAGAGCGGGTTCAACCGGTCGACACGTTGGCATCTATATCGGTAACGATCAGTTTGTCCATGCTTCCACCAGCAGTGGTGTGACGATTTCCAGCATGAACGAACCTTACTGGAAGAAGCGCTACAACGAAGCTCGCCGCGTTCTGAGCCGTAGTTAATATTGCTGTCGTATCGTTGGTTATCCCTTGGCTGGCGATACGATAAAAAAAGCACTGCTCCGGCAGTGTTTTTTTTTGCCCGTTACACTGATAACTATCCAGCGGCATTTCAGGAATCACGACATCTATGTTTACCCGCTACTTCTCCAGCAACCGCAAGATTCTGTTTCTCAGTTTCCTTACGGGGTTATTCACTGCCCTGCTCCTGGGAGCATTACAGTTTTACTGGAGTTATCACAAGCGAGACGTCAGATTCGATACCCTTATTACCGATTTAAGCGTCTACATGGAGAGCTATTTCGATGAGCTCAAAATGTCGATTGATACGCTCCAGCCACTCACGCTGAACAGCTGCGAGGAAGTGAGTGCCGCCCTGACCTCCCGGGCGGCCTTTAGCATCAACGTGCGCGCCTTTTTGCTGGTCAGGGATAAAAACGCCTACTGCTCTTCCGCCACCGGCCCGATGAATGTCCCTCTGGAAGCGCTTATTCCTGAACTGCACATCAATAAACAGGTTGATATGGCGCTCCTGCCGGGCACCCCCATGATGCCGGACAAGCCCGCGATTGCCATCTGGTATCGCAACCCACTGGTGAAGGACGGCGGTGTATTTACCTCCGTTAATCTTAACCTGACTCCTTATCTCCTCTACACCTCAAGACAGGATGAGTTTGCCGGTATTTCCATCATTATTGGCGATTATGCGTTATCAACCCATTCCGGAACGCTGGTCTCTGCGCGTGATTTGCCTGATATCCCGGTCCGTACCGCCACGCTGAAAAATGTGCCTCTGACCATCCATGTTTATGCGGAAGCCTGGACGACCGATGAAGTGCTGTACGCCCTGTTTTTCGGCCTGGTCTGCGGTATCGCGGCGGGCCTGTTGAATTTCTATATTCTTACTATCCGTCTTAATCCGGGGAAAGAGATCCTAACGGCCATCAAACGCGACCAGTTTTACGTGGTCTATCAACCCGTCGTGGATGCGCAGTCGCTCAAAATGACCGGGCTGGAAGTCCTGATGCGCTGGAAGCATCCGGTGATGGGAGAAATTCCACCGGATGCCTTTATTAATTTCGCTGAAGCGCAGAAGCTGATTGTCCCACTGACGCTGCATCTTTTTGACCTGATTATCCGCGATGCCCCTGTCCTGCAAACGGTGCTCCCGCCTGGGGCCAAGTTTGGGATCAACATCGCGCCCGGGCATCTGCATGCGGAAAGCTTTAAAGAGGATATGCGCGCGTTTGCCGCCGCCCTTCCACCCGATCACTTCCAGATTGTGCTGGAAATAACCGAGCGCGATATGATCAACCACCGCGAGGCTAATCAGCTGTTCGAATGGCTGCACGAAGAAGGTTTTGAAATTGCCATCGATGATTTTGGCACCGGCCACAGCGCGCTGATCTATCTGGAACGCTTTACGATGGATTACCTGAAAATTGACCGTGGCTTCGTGAATGCCATCGGGACTGAAACCGTCACCTCGCCAGTGCTTGACGCGGTGCTGACGCTGGCAGAACGCCTGAATATGTTAACCGTTGCCGAGGGTGTTGAAACGCCGGAGCAGGCGGCGTGGCTGCGCGAGCATGGCGTGAACTATCTTCAGGGCTACTGGATCGGCCGCCCGATGCCGCTGGAGCAGTTCAGGACGTGGCAACCCGACATCACGCTCGGGGAATAATTTCACAATCACGGCGCTGTCCCTTATTATTCTGTTCAACCGAGCCTGCCTGTGAACAAAGGGATCCGCCGCACTATGATTATGCGCGTTGTGTTGACGCTATTGGCGCTGGTGAGCCTGTCGAGCCAGGCGCAGACCATCAAAGAGAGCACGGCCTTTGCCGTCATTGGCGAGCCGAAGTACGCGGTTAACTTTAACCACTACGATTACGTTAACCCCGCCGCCCCGAAAGGCGGAAACGTGACGCTTTCCGCCACGGGAACGTTTGACAACTTTAACCGCTTTGCCCTGCGCGGCGTGGCGGCAGCGCGTACCGAATCCCTCTATGACACGCTGTTCGTCACCTCCGACGACGAGCCCGGCAGCTATTATCCCCTGGTTGCTGAGAACGTGCGTTACGCCGATGATTTCAGCTGGGCAGAAATCGCGATTAATCCGCGGGCGCGTTTTCACGACGGTACGCCGGTTAGCGCCCGTGACGTGGCATTCACCTTTCATAAATTTATGACCGAAGGCGTGCCGCAGTTTCGTCTGGTGTACAAGGGCACCACGGTGAAAGCCATCGCCCCGCTGACCGTGCGAATCGAACTCCCTGAGCCGAACAAAGAGAATATGCTGAGCCTGTTCTCCCTGCCCGTCATGCCCGAATCCTTCTGGAAAAATCATAAGCTGAGCGATCCCCTCTCTACCCCGCCGCTGGCCGGAGGGCCGTATCGCATTACCGACTGGCGAATGGGCCAGTACGTGATCTATTCCCGGGTGAAAGATTACTGGGCAGCCACGCTGCCGGTAAACCGGGGCCGCTGGAACTTCGATACAATCCGCTACGACTACTACCTGGATGATAACGTGGCCTTCGAGGCATTTAAGGCGGGCGCGTTTGATTTACGTGTCGAGAACAGCGCCAAAAATTGGGCGACCCGCTATATCGGAAAAAATTTCGCGAAAGGCTATATCGTTAAAGACGAACACAAAAACGAATCCGCGCAGGACACGCGCTGGCTGGCGTTTAATATTCAGCGCCCGGTTTTTTCCGATCGTCGGGTGCGTGAAGCCATTACCCTGGCGTTTGATTTCGAATGGATGAACAAAGCGCTGTTTTACGGAGCCTACAGCCGGGCGAACAGCTATTTCCAGAATACTGAATATGCCGCCCGTGATTATCCCCACGCGGACGAGCTGGTTTTGCTGGCGCCAATGAAAGCGGAGCTCCCGCCGGAGGTGTTCACCCGCGTATTTGAACCGCCCAAATCCGACGGAAACGGGTTCGACCGGGACAACCTGCTGAAAGCCAGCAACCTGCTGGATGATGCTGGCTGGGTGCTGAAAAATCGGCAACGGGTTAATGTGCAAACCGGTAAACCGCTCAGCTTCGAACTGCTGATTGCCTCCGGCGCAAACGATCAGTGGGTGCTGCCATTTAAGAAGAACCTTGCCCGGCTTGGCGTCACCATGAATATCCGCCAGGTCGATATGGCCCAGTTAACCAACCGCAAGCGCAGTCGCGATTACGACATGATGCAGACCCTGTGGGCCGCGCAGCCGTGGCCGAGTTCAGATCTGCAAATCTCCTGGGCATCGGGTTATATCGACTCCTCCTACAACGCCCCGGGCGTAAAGAGCCCGGTGATAGATGCGCTGATTGCAAAAATTGTCGCCGCTCAGGGCGATAAGAACAAGCTTCTGCCGCTTGGCCGCGCGCTCGATCGGGTCTTAACCTGGAACTATTACATGCTGCCGATGTGGTATATGGGCGAAGATCGCGTGGCCCGCTGGGATAAATTCTCCCTGCCTGCCGTTCGCCCGGTCTACACCCTCGGCTTTGACACCTGGTGGTATGACGTGAATAAAGCCGCAAAACTGCCCGCAGAGCGGCGTTAAGGAGTGACGATGGGCGCTTATCTTATCCGCCGGCTGCTGTTAGTGATCCCGACGCTGTGGGCCATCATTACCATTAACTTTTTTATCGTCCAGATCGCCCCCGGCGGTCCGGTGGACCAGGCAATTGCGGCAATAGAATTTGGTCACGCTGGCGGCATGCCGGGCGGCGGCGGTGAAGGAATGGGGGCCAGCCATGCCCGGACGGGCGTGGGCAACATCAGCGAAAGCCACTACCGGGGCGGTCGCGGACTGGATCCGGAGGTGATCGCCGAGATCACCCATCGCTATGGTTTTGACAAGCCGCTGCACGAGCGTTATTTCAGGATGCTCTGGGATTATGTCCGTTTCGATTTTGGCGACAGCCTGTTTCGCAGCGCCTCGGTATTGACCCTGATCAAACAAAGCCTGCCGGTTTCCATCACGCTCGGACTGTGGGGGACGCTGATTATTTATCTGGTCTCCATTCCGTTGGGGATCCGAAAAGCGGTCTACAACGGTAGCCGTTTCGATATCTGGAGCAGCACATTCATTATCATCGGCTACGCTATCCCGGCGTTTCTGTTTGCCGTGCTGCTGATTGTCTTTTTCGCCGGCGGCAGTTATTTCGACCTCTTCCCGCTGCGCGGGCTGGTCTCTGCGGATTTCAGCACCCTGCCGTGGTATCAGAAAATCACCGATTACTTCTGGCACATCACGCTTCCGGTGCTGGCGACGGTCATCGGCGGTTTTGCGGCGCTTACGATGCTGACCAAAAACGCCTTTCTTGATGAGATCCGCAAACAGTACGTCGTCACCGCGCGCGCCAAAGGCGTCGGTGAAAAGCAGATCATGTGGAAGCACGTTTTTCGTAACGCCATGCTGCTGGTGATTGCCGGTTTCCCCGCCACGTTCATCAGTATGTTTTTTACCGGCTCGCTGCTGATAGAGGTGATGTTCTCGCTCAACGGATTAGGGCTGCTGGGCTATGAGGCCACCGTCTCCCGTGATTATCCGGTGATGTTTGGCACACTCTACATTTTCACCCTGATCGGCCTGCTGCTGAACATCATCAGCGATATCAGCTATACGCTGGTCGATCCCCGTATCGATTTTGAGGGTCGCTGATGTCGCGTTTAAGCCCCGTCAATCAGGCCCGCTGGGCGCGCTTTCGCCACAACCGTCGCGGCTACTGGTCGCTGTGGATCTTCGCCGTCCTGTTCGCCTTAAGTATGTGTTCGGAACTGATTGCCAACGATAAGCCCCTGCTGGTGCATTTCAAAGACCGCTGGTATGTGCCGGTGCTGGCCACCTACAGCGAAAGCGATTTTGGCGGCCCGTTTGCGACGCCAGCCGAGTACCAGGATCCCTGGTTACGTGAACAGATAGCGCAGCACGGCTGGGCTATCTGGGCGCCGATTCGTTTTGGCGCGAACAGTATTAACTTCGCCACGTCCACCCCCTTCCCTTCGCCGCCTTCCGCGCAAAACTGGCTGGGAACGGACGCCAACGGCGGCGATGTGCTGGCGCGCATTCTCTATGGCACCCGCATCTCGCTCCTGTTTGGGCTGCTGCTGACGCTCTTTAGCAGCGTAATGGGCGTTGTGGCGGGCGCCGTGCAGGGCTATTACGGGGGTAAAATAGATTTATGGGGACAGCGCGTGATTGAAGTCTGGTCCGGTATGCCGACGCTGTTTCTGATTATCCTGCTGTCCAGCGTGGTACAGCCTGGCTTCTGGTGGCTGCTCGGGATCACCGTCCTGTTCGGCTGGATGGCGCTGGTCGGCGTGGTGCGCGCGGAGTTTCTGCGTACGCGGAATTACGACTATATTCGCGCTGCGCAGGCGTTAGGCGTGAGCGATGGCGCAATCATCTTCCGCCACATGCTTCCCAATGCGGTGGTGGCGACCCTCACCTTCCTGCCGTTTATTTTGTGCAGCTCCATTACCACCCTGACGTCGCTTGATTTTCTTGGTTTCGGTTTGCCGCTGGGCTCACCGTCCCTTGGCGAACTGCTGTTGCAGGGCAAAAACAATCTCCAGGCCCCCTGGCTGGGCATCGCCGCATTCCACTCCGTGGCGGTGCTCCTTTCCCTGCTGATTTTTATTGGCGAAGCCGTGCGCGATGCCTTCGATCCCAACAAGGCGGTATGACATGACCCGGCCTCTTCTGAGCATAGAGAACCTGTCGATTGCGTTTTCAAAACAGGGCGAATCACGCACGGTGGTGACGGATTTATCGTTGCAGATCCAGCGCGGAGAGACGCTGGCGCTGGTCGGGGAATCCGGCTCCGGTAAGAGCGTTTCGGCGCTGTCGGTGCTGCGCCTGCTCCCTCCCCCGCCGGTCAGCTATCCGCAGGGGGATATTCTGTTCCATGGACAATCGCTGCTGAACGCTGACGAGCAAACCCTGCGCGGCATTCGTGGCAACAACATCGCCATGATTTTTCAGGAGCCGATGGTGTCGCTCAACCCACTGCATACCCTGGAAAAACAGCTCTATGAAGTGCTGTCACTTCATCGGGGAATGCGTAAAGAGGCAGCGCGGGGTGAAATTCTGGACTGCCTTGAACGCACCGGTATCCGTAATGCGGCGAAACGGCTGAACGATTTCCCGCACCAGCTTTCCGGCGGCGAGCGCCAGCGCGTGATGATTGCAATGGCCCTGCTCACGCGCCCCGAACTGCTGATTGCCGATGAACCTACTACCGCGCTGGACGTCACGGTACAGGCACAAATTCTGCAACTGCTGCGCGAACTGCGCGACGAGCTGAACATGAGCCTGCTGTTTATTACGCACAACCTGAGCATCGTGAAAAAGCTCGCTGACACGGTGGCCGTGATGCAAAACGGCCGCTGCGTGGAACAGAACCGGGCATCCGCCCTGCTGAGCGCGCCTCAGCACCCGTATACACAGCGCCTGCTCGATAGCGAACCCGCTGGCGACCCGGTTCCGCTTAACGCTGACAGCGCGCCGTTGCTGAGGGTTGAGGGGCTGTCGGTGTCATTCCCGATCCGCAAAGGCATTTTGCGTCGCGTGGTCGATCACAATCATGTTCTGAAAGACATGAGCTTCGCTCTGCGTCCGGGCGAATCGCTTGGGCTTGTGGGCGAGTCCGGTTCAGGCAAAAGCACCACCGGCCTGGCGCTGCTGCGCCTGATCGCCTCTCAGGGAAGCATTGTTTTTGACGGCATGCCGCTGCAAAACCTGAATCGCCGGATGATGCTTCCCGTGCGTCCGCGGATGCAGGTGGTATTTCAGGATCCAAACTCTTCGCTTAACCCGCGCCTGAGCGTATTACAGATTATTGAGGAGGGCCTGCGCGTCCACCAGCCGACAATGACGGCGCAACAGCGTGAAATCGACGTGATGCGGGTGATGGCGGAAGTGGGTTTAGATCCCGAGACCCGGCACCGGTATCCGGCTGAGTTTTCCGGCGGACAGCGCCAGCGTATAGCGATTGCCCGCGCGCTGATCCTGAAACCGGAGCTGATCGTGCTGGACGAGCCAACCTCTTCCCTGGACCGCACCGTGCAGGCGCAAATTCTGGCGCTGCTGAAGGGGCTACAGGAAAAGCATCGGCTGGCCTATATCTTTATCAGCCACGATTTACAGGTGGTGCGTGCGCTTTGCCATCAGGTGGTGGTATTGCGGCAGGGAGAAGTCGTTGAGCAGGGAGAGTGCCAGCGCGTATTCACCGCGCCGACGCAGGATTACACGCGCCAGCTATTGTCCGCTGACTAACACTCAGAAAGGATATTGACCAGAGAACGGCTCGGCAATGGCCACGCCGAAGTTTTTCAGCCGACAGGTGGCGGCAAACTCATCCTGGCTGTTAACAAACAGGCACGGCTCACCTTCGCATTCCAGCACGGAGCTGTCCACTTCGATGTCCGTCAGCGCCTGGCTGAGACGTTCCATGACCGGCCACGCATTTTCATCGCTCGGGCTGAGCAGCTTAAGCGCCACCAGACAATTATCCTCCCCGGTAACGCTTTGCGGAATCGGTTCAACTTTCGAACCTGCAAAACCCGTCGACCAGCGATAGCTCTGGGGCAAGCGATGGACAATGGAGAGTTGTAATGTATTCACGTTCAGATCCCCGGAAGCAAATTTACTTCACAATTTATTTACATTTATAGTAACACATCATCGCCAACCTGCACTGTTTAGCGGATTTTATAGGCGTTGCAGGCTCGCGTCGGCGCTATATGTACCCGTTTCTGCGATCTAACTCAACCTTTTTAAATACAATGATGTGACTTTTTACATAAATAGATTTTACATAAAAGAAACAAACACAGGGTAAACGAACGGAGGGTTGGTTGATATGGGTCAACAAAAAGGCCCGTCACGGGCCTTAAGTGGTCATTTATGCGCCGTCTTTCGCGGCCGGCTGGCGTAAAGATAGAAGAGAATGGAGCAGGTCGCGCAGAGGGCAATCGCCCACAGCATCGGCCAGGCGGTATTAAACGTCGCCGTCGAGAGCAGCGCCCCGACTATCGCGCCAATTCCGAAACGGAACGTTCCTGCCAGCGACGAGGCGGTGCCCGCCATATGCGGAAATTCGTCGAGGATCACCGCCATCGCGTTGGATGAAACCATCGACACGCAGCCGACAAACGCCGCCACGCCCACCACCAGCGCCCAGAAACCGACGCCCAGCAACGCGCTCAATACCAGCCAGATAGCCATTACGAACTGGATCCACAGCCCGGCGCGGAACATATTCAGCGCCCCAACCCGCCGGACAAAGCGGCTGTTGATAATGGTCATCACAAACAGGAACACAATATTCAGCGCGAAGTAGTAACCAAAATGCTGGGGTGAAACATGGTTCAGTTCGATGTACACAAACGGCCCCGCGCTCAGGAACGAAAACATTCCGGCAAAGCTGAAGCCGCTGGCCAGCATATAGCTGAGCACACGCTTATGGCGAAACAGCGAGGCAAAGTTGCCAAGCGTGGTGCGAATGTGGAACTTCTGACGTCGCTCGACCGGCAGTGTTTCATCGATAAAGACGAAGATCATCACCGAGGCCAGCAGCGCGGCAATCGCCAGGATCCAGAAAATCGCATGCCAGCTGAACCACACCAGGACCGCCCCGCCCACCATGGGGGCGACCAGCGGCGCAATTGTCGTGACCAGCATGACGAACGACATCATGCGTGAGAACTCTTCCTTCGGGTAGACGTCGCGCATCAGCGCGTTAATCACCACGCTTGCCGCAGCAGCCGCCAGGCCATGGAAGAAGCGCATCACAATCAGCTGATCGATACTCTGCGCCAGCGCGCAGGCCACCGCCGCCGCGGCAAATATCAATGTCCCGCCCAGGATAACCGGTTTACGCCCCAGGCTGTCGGCCATTGGGCCATAAAAGAGCTGACCGAGGGCAAAACCAAGAATGTAGGTGCTGAGCGTCATCTGCGCGCTGCCTGCCGGTACGCCAAACTGAGCGGAAATCACCGGCAGCGCGGGCAGATACATATCGATAGACAGCGGCATCAGCATGGCCAGCAGGCCAAGGATAAATACAATTTTAAACGACGAGTGTGGCCTGGTGGTCACAGGGTTCTCCTGAATTTAGCGTGAAGGCAGCCCGACGCTGGCAATCTCTTCTTCCGTCAGCGGGCGATATTCCCCTGGGGCCAGGTCTGGATCGAGTTCAATCGCGCCGATACGTTCACGATGCAGCCCCACAACGTGGTTGCCCACGGCGGCAAACATCCGCTTTACCTGATGGTAGCGGCCTTCACTGATGGTCAGACGGACGTCCGTGGGGGTGAGGATTTCCAGCACCGCCGGTTTGGTCAGATCCTTCTCATTATGCAGCTGAACGCCTTTCGCGAATTGCTCTGCCGTGTCATCCGAGACCGGAGACTCAAGCATCACCCGATAGGTTTTCTCACAGTGATGGCGCGGGGAGGTGATGCGATGCGACCACTGGCCGTTATCGGTCATCAGCACCAGGCCGGTAGTATCGATATCCAGTCGCCCTGCCGCATGCAGCTTGTGCGCCACAGGTTCGTCGAGGAAATAGAGCACCGTCGGGTGATCCGGATCGTCCGTTGAACAGACGTAACCTTCCGGTTTGTTGAGCATGAAGTAGCGCGGGCCATTCTGCTGGGTCAGCGGGTTGCCGTCATACTCCACCTGGTGCTCAGGCTGGAGTTTAAAAGCGCTGTCTTTCACAATGTCGCCGTCCACGGTTACGCGGCTGGCGCGAATTTCACGCCCGGCAATAGCGCGGCTTACGCCGAGTTGCTGAGCGATAAACTTATCCAGTATAATGGTCTGGTTGCGCCACTCAAGGGAAAAAGTTTCGTGGCATACTATATGCGAGTTAACTGAATAGAGAAGCCATGACGTTCACATTACGCCCCTATCAGCAGGAAGCCGTTGATGCCACCCTCGCCTGGTTTCGCAAGCATCGGGAGCCCGCCGCCATCGTTCTCCCGACCGGAGCCGGTAAAAGCCTGGTGATTGCCGAACTGGCGCGCCTGGCCCGCGGACGCGTGCTGGTGCTGGCGCACGTCAAAGAGCTGGTGGCGCAAAACCACGCCAAATATTGCGCGCTCGGCCTGGAGGCCGACATTTTTGCCGCCGGACTGAAGCGCAAAGAGAGCCACGGAAAAGTGGTGTTTGGCAGCGTACAATCCGTTGCGCGCAACCTGGAACTGTTTCGCAGCGAGTTTTCCCTGCTGATTGTCGATGAGTGTCACCGCATCAGCGATGACGACGACAGCCAGTATCAGCAAATCCTCACTCATCTGAAAAAGGTGAATCCTCACCTCCGTCTGCTTGGCCTCACCGCCACGCCGTTTCGTCTGGGCAAGGGCTGGATTTATCAGTTTCATTATCACGGCATGGTGCGTGGCGATGAAAAGGCCCTGTTCCGCGACTGTATCTATGAGCTTCCGCTGCGCTACATGATCAAGCACGGCTACCTGACGCCGCCGGAGCGGCTGGATATGCCCGTCGTGCAGTACGATTTCAGCCGTTTACAGGCGCAGAGCAACGGGCTGTTCAGCGAGGCAGATCTTAACCATGAGCTGAAAAAACAGAAGCGGATCACGCCGCATATCATCAGCCAGATTGAAGAGTTCGCGCAAACGCGCAAAGGGGTGATGATTTTTGCTGCCACTGTCGAACACGCGCGCGAAATTACGGGGCTGCTGCCCGCCGACGACGCGGCGTTAATTACCGGTGAAACCCCCGGCCTGGAGCGCGACAGCCTGATTGAGGACTTCAAAGCTCAGCGGTTCCGCTATCTGGTGAATGTCTCCGTACTAACCACCGGCTTTGACGCCCCGCACGTCGACCTGATTGCGATTCTTCGCCCGACGGAATCCGTCAGCCTGTATCAGCAGATTGTTGGCCGCGGGCTGCGTCTGGCGCCGGGCAAAACCGACTGTCTGATCCTTGATTACGCCGGTAACCCGCACGATCTCTATTCGCCGGAAGTCGGCACGCCAAAAGGCAAGAGCGACAACGTGCCCGTTCAGGTTTTTTGCCCTGCCTGCGGGTTTGCCAACACCTTCTGGGGGAAAACCACCGCCGACGGCACGCTGATCGAACATTTTGGCCGCCGCTGTCAGGGCTGGTTTGAAGACGATGAAGGCCATCGCGAACAGTGTGATTTCCGCTTCCGCTTCAAAAACTGCCCGCAGTGCAATGCCGAAAACGACATTGCCGCCCGCCGCTGTCGGGAGTGCGACACGGTCCTGGTCGACCCGGACGACATGCTGAAAGCGGCGCTGAAGCTGAAAGATGCGCTGGTGCTGCGCTGTTCCGGCATGGCCTTACAGCCCGGCGCGGATGAAAAAGGCGAGTGGCTAAAAATTACCTACTACGACGAGGATGGCGCAGACGTCAGCGAGCGGTTCCGGGTCCAGACGCCCGCCCAGCGCACCGCGTTTGAGCAGCTCTTTATCCGCCCGCATACCCGCACGCCTGGCGTGCCGCTGCGCTGGCTAACCGTGGCCGATATCGTGCGCCAGCAGGCGTTACTGCGCCATCCTGATTTTGTTGTCGCCCGTAAAAAAGGGCAGTTCTGGCAGGTGCGTGAGAAGGTCTTTGACTATGAAGGACGCTTTCGCCGGGCAAACGAATTGCGCGGTTAACGGGACTTTTCGTTGATGCGCGAGCCATTTGAGTATAAAATGCCGCCCGCTTCACATCCGTGAGGCAGAACACTCACCT
>OGSZ01000581.1_pt1 | contig 12528 bp, 7 predicted proteins | sample 1574331 | NCBI WGS metagenome assembly OGSZ01 (sample SAMN03295853, study PRJEB24534) | human gut metagenome | isolation source: fecal sample 3 from infant 8 | host: Homo sapiens | place: USA: Pittsburgh, PA | collected 2014-07 | reverse complement strand
AGCAGGGGATTGAAAATCCCCGTGTCCTTGGTTCGATTCCGAGTCCGGGCACCAAATTTATATTAACGGACCTCCACGGAGGTCCGTTTTTGCATTATGAACCCGCCAGAATCGACACTTCTGCATTCCCTTAATGACATCCCGACCACTGCGTCAGCAGCGCATGCAGTTTAGCCGGCTCCAGAGGCTTGCGGAGCACCAGGTACCCCTCCTGCTCCGCCTCCAGCAGAACCGGAGAATTAAATTCGCCGCTGACTATCGCGCCGCTCATATCCGGCAGACGTTCAAAAAGCGCTTTCAGGATATCGAAGCCGCTTTCGCCCGATCGCAGACGCTGGTCGCACAGCACGGCGAACGGCGTAAAGCCGTCGTCGATTATGGCAAACGCTTCTTCAGCCGAGGCCGCACAGCGTACGTCGATTCCCCAGACGCTCATCAGGCTCTCCCAGGCAGACGTCACCAGCGGGTCGTCATCAACGACCAGGCAGGAACCGTGCAGCGGCGCATAGCGTACCGGCGTGGCGGTGTTGTCAGCGGCGGGCGGGGTGTCCAGCACGCTATCTTCGCCAGCATATTGGATAAAGCGCATCCAGAAGCGTGAGCCTTTACCTTCAATGGATTGCATTCCGTATTTCACCTTCATCAGCTTGGCACAACGGGCAACGACGGCCAGTCCCAGCCCGTGCCCGGCGCTGTCGATCTTCCATGCCAGCTCGGGGCGGTAGTAAGGTGAGAAGATTTTGCCCTTCTCTTCATCGGCGATACCGACTCCCGTGTCCCACACCTCCACCATACACTCGTCACCGCGCGGTCGGATGGCGACCAGCACCCCGCCCTGGAGCGTGTAGCGAAGGGCGTTTTGAATCAGGTTAATCAGGGACTGTCGCACCAGCAGCGGATCGCCCATCACGTCGATACGGCGTTTAGGCCGCCGGATACACAGCCTAAGCGCGCGGCTGTTGGCCTCTTCACGAAACAGCGTGATGACCGAGTCGAGCAGAGCACCGATATCCACTTTGGTCGGGGCAGAGAGGGCATTCCCGGATTCTATTTTGCTCAGATCGAGCAGAGAATTGAGCATTAAATGCACCGAGCGAACGCTCTGCTGAAGGTCAAGGAGTTGCGGCGTCAGGCTGTCGTCCCGGTTTCGGTGGAGGATGGCTTCGATCAGAAAGCCCATTGCGTGTACGGGCTGGCGCAGATCGTGACTGGCGGTGGTCAGAAACTGATTTTTATCCAGCAGTGCCTGCTCCGCGTCCTCTTTGGCCTGACGAAACTGTTCCGCAAGGCGTGAGCTTTTTTCCTCAAGCAGCGCTTGCTGAATAAAGAACGCATGGGAAGTTAACGCATGGCGGTAAATCGCGAAGCCGTAAAGCAGATTCAGCATGAGCACGATGAACATCAACTCATCCAGCCGCCAGATAATACCGAGGTTCAGCACCCCCCAGGAGGCGAAGAAAAAACGCGTAAAGGTACTGATGACAGGCGTCAGATGCGTCGCATTGGCGGCGACGATGGCGGCAATGCTGATATTAAGTAACAGGAAAAAGTCAAAATTCTGCGTCTGTGGCGTAATTAAATAGAGTGATGAAATTCCCAGCCCGTGAATAAAGGCAATATTATTAATACGCGGAAGCCAGCGTCGCAGAACGTCCCTTTCACCGTTTTCTTTCGCTTCACGCTGATAGCGTCGGTGCAATATTCGTATCGCCACGGCACATAGCAGATAAATAATTATCCAGATAATCGTTGGGCCGAGGTCGTCCCCAAGCATATAAATCCAGATGGCGAAAGGAATACCAACAAAGGGCACTGCACTAAAGCTAAATACCAGCCGCAGAAAGGTGTTGTTTAGCAAACGGATCTGCGCCGGAGGAGAGATACCATCATTTTGTAAGCTCTGAAAAAACCTCATTCCGACGGTTCCTGCTTGCCATGCAGAAGCGTGATGGCTTCGACCCGGCTGTTAACGCCTATCTTTTTCAATATATTGCTGATGTGTTCTTTGACCGTGGGCTCAGAAATTGAAAGCTGGGCGGCGATGCGTTTATTTGGCAGGCCGCGCATAATCATATTTAACACGTCTATTTGTCGCGGCGTTAAGTTAAATTTACTTAACTTCTCATTATTCGTCTTAACGGAAATTTCGTTTCCCTCAGGAAACCATGTCTGATTATCAGTGAGTGCGAAAACGGCCCGCGAGAACATCTCAGGTGGCTCGCTTTTCAATACAAAACCGTGTCCCCCGGCGGCATTAACTTTGCGCCAGATATCATTATTGTCATCCCCGCTGACCACCAGGAGTCGTACCTGTGGGTAAAGTTGCTTTACTTCTTTGAGTAATTTCAGGGCCGTTCCGGAAGAGAGCCAAAAATCGATTACCAGCAAACGTGGCGGGCCATGATCCCTAATTTGGCGGTAGCAATCATCCTCATTCGTCACCACACACGCCTGCTTAAAATGGCAATGTGTAATCAGAAAATTGGCGATGCCGCTTGCTACCAATGGATGGTCATCAACGACTAACGCATAATTCTGTCCCAAAGGAGCCTCCTTTTACCTTCGCATATCTTAGAGTACAGATGAATTATTATCTACCCACCCTACTTTAGGAGGGTTTTTTCGATTAGGAAAGAGAAATATATTATTCGCTGATTTGGGTAAAAGAAAACATAAATACAATCAGTGAAATTAACTGGTTGGATATCAAGGATAATTTATGAAAAAACCACTCATCGTTTTAACCGTTACGTTGATGCTAGCCGGTTGTTCCACGTTGAAAACCGATCAGGCTATTCCACTCCTACAGGCGGAGACCGCTAAAATGCTGGGACTGGGCTCATCGGATGAAATAACCGTATCCAACGTTAATGGCGCCCAGCCGGACGCACTGGGAGGACAAAAACTCTCTTATCGCGCCACGACAGAAAAAGGGCGTATTTTCGATTGTTCATCGATGATGATGCCGGGAATTTTAGGATCTGCACCGACGCTGAGCGCGCCAACCTGTACACCAGTTGTCACACATAAATAATTAGCACCGCATTAAAAGGCGTACTGAAATAACGCCTTTTACGTTATCTGACGTATCTGAGTTTTCATATAAAAACGATGTTCCTGACATCATGCTAATGAGTACGGAGATAGCCCGTGAATAACTCTACATCACATTCTTTAGCGGTTAAGACACCGCTTTCCAGACTTTACCTCGCTCTATTTTCCGCGCCGCTGTTACTTTTTTTACCTGCCGATGTCGCGCGTGCAGCCGATGCCTTTTTTGATGGCGAGTCGCGTATTACCGAAACGCTGGGTTACACCGGAGATGTTTATGTTGGACGTAACCAACGCGGAAACCTGCTGATCGATAATGGCAAAATCACCGCCTATAACATCAATATCGGTCGGCTGTTCGACGGCAAAATTTATGAAAGCGTGGTCACGGTCCGTGGGCCAGACGCTGAGCTTAACGCGGTGAACGATCGGTACGTCCTTCGCGGCGACCTGAATCTTGGCCTCGGCACCCTGCGAGTCGAAGAGGGCGCGCTGGCGAGCGCAAAGGAGATCGTTGTCGGCACCACCCGCGGCTACGACAGCCACCTAATCGCCACGGGTGCCGGCTCTCGTGTGACCAGTAATTTTCTCAGTGTAGGCACCGATCTGGGCGCACGCTCCACGCTTGCGATTGAAGACGGCGCGTCGCTCAGCACCGCTTACGATGCGCGCATCGGCAACGGTACCGGGCCGGGTGAAACCGACACGCTGAGCCCGAAAGCCACCGTCACGGGGAGCGGGTCACAGTGGAACGTTGGCCGTACGTTGACGCTATATGGCGACCTGGATGTGCTGAACGGCGGAACGGTTAACGTTGGCGGCGTGCAGGTGGCGGGCGTCTCCGGCGCAGGGAAAACTGCCGAACTGGTTATTGCAGGCAAGGACTCGCGCTTTACCAGCGGCAGCAGCGTGAGCGTGGGCGATTACGGCAATGGCGTGCTGTCTGTGATTGACGGCGGTTCATTTTCCGCTGGCAGCAATGCGCTGATCGTGGGGACATCGGGTTCCGGCTCGAACCGGGGTGCGCTCATCATCGGCAGCCGCGGCAATATGGACACCGGCACGGGTTTAACTGAGCCAACGCTTGGCACGGCGGGCGGCGCAGGTACCCTCGATGCGAAGACGGCAATCAGCCTTCGTGGCGGACTGTTCGGCAGCTATGTCTACTTCAACCATACCGACGGAAATTACCTCTTCAGCAACACGATGAGCGGTGAAGGTGATGTGATCAACACCTCCGGGCAGACGACGCTGAACGGCGATCTTTCGGCACTCAAGGCGAACGTAACCGCGCGGGGCGGTAAAGTCATCCTTGCCAGCAATATTAATACCCAGCCAGAAGACGATATCTTTGACGTCCAGACCCTTAGCGCGGAGAACGGCGGCACGTTGATCCTCAATGCGACGGCGGGTTCAGACGTCAGCAACGGGGTGGGTTACAGCAGCGCCGCGTCAATCAAGTCCGGCGGAACGCTGGGCGGCAACGGGACGCTGGGCCAGACCGAGATCCTGTCCGGCGGACATATCTCGCCCGGCGACGGCAATATCGGTACGTTGACGCTGAAACGCTATCTGAACTTTATCGGCGAATCCTTCTATGACGTCGATATCGCAGGAGATGGCCGCAGCGACCAGCTACTGGTATCGGGCAAAACCACCATCAGCAATCAGGCTAAGGTACAGGTCACCGCGCTGGATCCGCAAACCAGCTATAAAACGGGCCAAAGCTACCGCATTTTGACCTCCGACGGGGGAATCGACGGTGAGTTCGCCGGAGCGATCTCCAAATCCGCATTCCTCGACGTGGCGCTTAAGCAAAGCACCAATGCCGTCGATCTGACCATCGCGCAGAAAGAGACCGGTGGCGAGAATCCTGGAGGAGAAAACCCCGGAGGCGAAAACCCTGGCGGTGAGAATCCTGGCGGTGAAAACCCCGGAGGCGAAAATCCTGGTGGTGAAAACCCGGGCGGTGAGAATCCTGGCGGTGAAAACCCGGGCAGCGGCAAGCCGGGCATTTTCCAGACCGTGGCCCAAAGCAGCAACCAGTGGAATACCGCTGGCGCGCTCTCCACGCTGACGCAAAGCGGCCCGTCGCTGGCGCTGTATAACTCGCTGCTTCTGCTAAGCGCACCGGAAGCGCGCGAGGCGTTCAACCAGCTTTCTGGTGAAGTTTATCCGTCAATGCAGTCCAACCTGATCGCTGGCAGCACGCAGGTGTTTAACGTGTTAAACCAGCGGATGCAGCGCGCGTTTGATAACGACAGCCTGCCGATACCACCGTTAGCCATGTCGCTGGTGCAGCAGCCGGAGCCGCAAAACAATGGCGTCTGGGGCCAGACCTTCAGCTCCTGGAGCCGAAACAGCGGCGACGGTAACGTGGGCAAGCTGGACGGCAACACCACCGGCTTCCTGCTGGGGGCAGATCGCAAACTGGCGGACCATAACGTGCGTGTCGGCGGCTACTTCGGCTACAGCCGGGGTGATTATGACGTCGACAGCCGTCGCTCCTCAACGGATACCGACAACTATCACCTTGGTCTGTATGCGGCGGGTCAACAGGATGCGTTCTCCCTTCGCGGCGCGCTGGGTTACACCTGGCACAAGATCGAAGGCGAGCGCAATGTTGATTTCAGCGGCTTCTCGGATCGGCTGAAGTCAGATTACGACGCGAACTCCCTGCTGGCGTTCACCGAAGCGGGCTACCGTTTCGGCCAGCCAGACAGGAATATTGAGCCGTTCGTCAATTTATCGTACATCCGGCTGCATACCGACAGCTTCAGGGAAGACGGCGGTGCCGCTGCGCTGAGCGTCCGTAACGAAACGATGAACACCTTCTATACGACACTCGGGTTGCGCGGTGTGACCGAGTTGCCGAAGCACGTTAACCTCTACGGTTCGTTGGGCTGGCAGCACGCCTATGGCGATAAGAATACCTCTTCGCGCATGGCGTTTGCGGGCAGCGACGCGTTCATTACTCAGGGACAGGCCGTGGATGAGGATGTGATGGTCGGTGATATCGGCGTGAGCGTACAGCTGTCGCGTGCTGCGACGCTGGATGTGGGTTACCAGGGACAATATGGTGCGGATACCCGCGTCAACTCTGTTAACGCCAATCTGCGCTGGTCGTTCTGAATTATTTCCATTAAAAGAACCCGCCCTCGTGGCGGGTTTCTGCTTTTGGCTTCTGACGAAGCTAGGGATCGTTCCCAACCACGTCCAGCAGTTTGTTTTTAAAGATAAACAAACACGCCTCGTTGAAGTTACCTGCTCCTAACCGCTCCGACAGCACCGTTCGCTTGCGATAGAGGCTTTTAACCGACATATTCAGCTTATCTGCAATCTCTTCCATTGACCTCCCTGCCTTCAGCAACCTGATCATTATCGCTTCGTGTCGACTCAGCCGTAAGTTAAGCAGCCATTTGGTTGTCAGACGCCTGCCTTTCATATCAAGCACCAGATTGAATAACGACGCCATATCCGGAGCCGTAAGCGACGTGTTCATAAACAGCTTCATACTGAGAAGATCCTCCTCTCGAGGACGCATATCCAGCATAACGCAGCAGATCGTTTTTCTCGTTCTGGCCGGATGGCGTATCAGGTAATCATATAAACGGAGCGGCGTACGGCTATCAATCAGTACAGTATATTCATTTGCGTCGGTATCAAATATGTTTCTGTCTATCGAACTGAGGCAAATTATATCCGGGAAAAATAGCCGCATCCCCCTGACAAGGAAACAATCCTGAGTCACTAACACTATTGAAGTCGCCACTAACCATCCCTTTTAGATTAAAGCAAGCCCGCCTCTTAAGAAACAAGAACGCTTTCGTTTATAGCGTTTTACATTAACGGCAAATGTTTTCTGGCTTTGATCATCCCTCAATATGACATTGGTGAGCTAGACTTTTTGTAGACTATCACTCAATGCCTGGCGTTAATTATAAATAAAAAAGAATTTCAGAAAAGTCACTTCTCTGAACATTAAGAATTTTTGTCATGAAACTTCCCAAACATGCACCAGAAAGTACTTTAATTAACTCAGCAGAACTTCATTTCTAATATAAAAAAACAGGAAGCAGCAAAAGAAAAAACATTTAACATCAATCAGTTAAAAAGAACAATCCTGCACTGAATTATCTAAAAAACTTACTTCTTCCAGAATTATCTCAAAACCTCCCAGCCGCTTTTCAACTTATTTATCCCCCAACATATCGGGTGTACATTAAGCCCAATCAGACCACTGAGATGAGGGCTCATAATTACCTTTAAGTAAGTACCCCATAACGTAGCATCATTCAGATTTAATGTTCTCCTTTATGCCCTTTAACACAGAGTTAAAAGGCGGCCGTGTTATGCAATGGATTCACGATAAACAAATGGCAAATAGATATGGAAAGATCGCTTAGCTTCACTACGTTATTCTTTTATCGCACCACAATATTATTGCTCCTGCTTTTACTCTTTCCTGTTCTGGTTCAGGCTGATGAATCCGTTTATGAGCATCAGATACAACAGGCACGTAACGGTAATTACGCTCTGTTTCTTGATTACCTACAGCGCTATGAGCAACAGCATGCTTTAACACCCGGACAGGTTGCGGACTGGTTACAGGTAGCCTCCTGGGCAGGACGCGATGATGAGGTTATCCGGGTCTGGCAGCGTTATGGTATTTATATGCCGCTGCCCGCTCGCGCCATCGCTGCTGTCGCCCAGTCCAGAAGAAACCAAAAAGCCTGGCCATCCGCCTTATCGCTGTGGAAAGAGGCGCTCAGCCTTGCGCCAGATAACGACGATTACCGCATCGGCTATGTTAAGACCCTGGCCGATGCCCGCAGAGATCGCCTCGCGCTTTCGGAAGCCCGGCAGCTGGTTAAGGACGATCCTTCTCCCGCGCACCTTGAGACGCTCTCCTATGTCTGGATGCGCCAGGGAAAAAACGGGGACCGGCTGCTGGCGGACATGCGTGCACTGAACGCCGCTCCCGAGAATAATGCCCTTCTTCGCGAGACGATCGATGCGTTAACGGAAAACCGGGTAAGCACGCCTGCACTCTGGCTGTCGCAAAGCGCGGCGATGTCTCCCGCGGAGCGCCGCCGCCTTGAGCGTAACGCCGCGGCTGAAAGGGTACGCCTGGCGGATGTGCCTGGCAGAACGGAGAAAGAGCGCCTGCGGCTGGCACAAAACGCGTTAGATCGCTATCACACCCTGCTTTCCCGCTGGCAAAACGAACCGCAGGCGGCTGAAGACGTCGTCCTTGCCCGTATCGATCGGCTTGGCGCCCTGTATGCGCAGGGTAATTACCGGCAGGTCATTAGCGAATATGAGGCGTTGACGGCCGCACAGCATCCGGTACCGGACTGGGCCATCGGCTGGGTGATCTCGGCATATTTGCAGGAGAAAAACACCGTCGCCGCCTTCTCGCTTGTGCAACGCTATCCACACTACGCCTCCGATCCGCAGGATGAGGAGCATGCGCTTTTCTACGCCTGGCTGGATACGGGGCAGTATCAGACCGCCCGCCGCTACGTTGAGCGCGAGACCCGCAGCGTTCCCTGGACCCGCTACGATTTCGGATCCCCGACCGCTCAGCCGAACGATCGGTGGCTCACCGGACAGTCTCTCAAACTTAACTATTTGCTGGCGACCAACGCCCTGCCGGAGGCCGAAAAGCTGTCGTATCGTCTGGCATCAACGGCGCCGGGAAATCAGGGGTTACAGATTGATTATGCCGCCCTGCTTCAGGCCAGAGGCCTGCCGCGCGCGGCCGAGCAAAAGCTTAAACGAGCAGAGGCGCTTGAACCCGCGAATCTGGAGCTTGAAAAACAGCAGGCTTACGTCGCAATGGACCTTCAGGAGTGGCGTCAGATGGATTTACTGGCTGATGACGTGATTGCTCGCGCCCCCGCCGATCGCAGCGCCCGTCGCCTGGACAGGCTCAGAGCGGTCCACCACATGTCTGAGCTGCGTCTGAACGCGGGTAAAGGATTGCACTCAGATAACCCCGTCAGCGGTAGCCACGACATGAGCTGGGACGCCACGCTCTATGGCCCGCCCGTGGCGGATAACTGGCGGCTGTTTGCCGGCGCCCGCTATGCCCAGGGGAATTTCGACGAAGGTAAAGGCATCAGCCGCCACCTGTTGGGCGGCGTTGAGTGGCGCCCACGTGACCTCACGCTCGAAGCCGAGCTCTCCAGCAACCGCTATCACGGCACAAACAGGCCGGGCGCACGGCTCTCAACAACCTACAGCCTGAGTGATAACTGGCAGGTCAGCGGTAACCTCGAACACTTGTCACGTGCGACACCCTTACGGGCATTACGCAATGGGATCAGCGCCAACCGGGGTGAAGGTGGGGTGCGCTGGTATCAAAACGAGCGACGTGAATACCAGTTCAACGCCGCCGTCAGCCGCTTCTCGGACCACAACCGCCGTCAGGAATACACCCTCTCTGGGAAAGAGCGTCTCTGGCAGACCCCGACCCTGACGCTGGATCTCGAACCGGGGATCGCCGCCAGTAAAAACAGCCTGCGGAATACGCTCTATTACAACCCGGCACGGGATCTGTCCGTGACGGCTGCCCTGTCCGTTGACCATGAGATGTACCGCCACTACGACACCCTCTGGAGCCAGCAGTTCGTGGCAGGAGGGGGCAGCTACTGGCAGAAAAATCAGTCCGCGAGTGCCGTTACCCTGCTGGGTTACGGGCAACGCATCCAGTGGAACAACGTTGTCGATACTGGCGTGATGCTGAACTGGGATAAGCGCCCTTACGACGGCAAACGCGAGAGCAATCTCTCCGTCACGTTAGATGCGACTTTACGCTTTTAAGGATGAATATGCTGAACACACGTTTTTCTATAAGCCTGATCGTCATCGGCTGGCTCTGCCTCAGCGCGAGCCTCTGCGCGCAGCCGCTCTCCTTTATGGCCCCTGAAAAGAGGCCGCAGCTGGAGGCCAGCAAACCCTGGCCGGAGAATCAGTTTCTGGTCCTGGCCTACCACGACGTTGAAGATGATGCCGCCGATCAGCGCTACCTCTCCGTTCGCACCAGCGCGTTAAACGAGCAGATAAGCTGGCTTTTGCACAACGGCTATCACGCCATCAGCGTGCAGGACATTCTGGATGCGCATGAAGGGAAAAAAGCGCTGCCGCCGAAAGCCGTTTTGCTCAGCTTTGACGACGGCTACAGCAGCTTTTACACCCGGGTCTGGCCTCTGCTTCAGGCCTGGAACGTTCCTGCGCTGTGGGCGCCGGTGGGCAGTTGGGTGGATACGCCGGCAAATCAAAAAGTTAACTTCGGCGGTCTGATGACGCCCCGCGATCGCTTTGCCACCTGGGATATGGTTCGCGAGCTCAGCCAGTCCCCGCTGATTGAGATTGGCTCGCATACCTGGGCCTCGCATTACGGCATTCCGGCCAACCCGCAGGGAAGCCGTGAACCCGCCATCGCCAGCCGTTTTTTCGATAACGCGACGGGGCATTACGAAACCGATGAACACTTCAACCAGCGGATCGCCGCAGACGTACGCAAAGTCACCGATAAAATCACCCAGGTGACGGGAAAAGCGCCGCGTGCCTGGGTGTGGCCCTATGGGGCTGCCAACGGTACGTCGCTCGCTATCGCCCAGAAACAGGGCTATCAGTTGGCCTTTACCCTGGAAGACGGGCTGGGAAACGTGCGCGACCTCGGCAACATCCCGCGCCTGCTGATCGCTGGAAATCCGTCGATAAAAACCTTTTCCAACACGGTTAGCCGCGTTCAGGAGTTTGACCCGGTGCGCGTCATGCATGTCGATCTCGATTACGTCTACGATCCCGATCCGGCCCAGCAGACGAAAAACATCAACAAACTCGTCCAGCGGGTCTACGACATGAAAATCAGCCATGTGTTTCTCCAGGCGTTTTCGGATCCGCGGGGCGACGGCAGGATCGATGCGCTCTATTTCCCCAACCGTCGGCTCCCGGTCCGGGCCGATCTCTTTAATTTTGTCGCCTGGCAGCTACAAACCCGCGCGGGAGTGAAAGTCTTCGCGTGGATGCCGGTTCTCTCTTTCGATCTCAGTCCAGCCTTGCCGCGCGTGCAGCGCCGGGATCGTCAAACGGGAGCGTTGACCGTGGCCGCCGAGCCCTATATCAGGCTCTCCCCGTGGAGTCCGCAGGTTCGCCAGCAGGTGACGGAGATCTATGAAGATCTGGCCCGCTATGCCAGCTTCAATGGGATCTTATTTCATGACGATGCGGTGCTGACGGACGTTGACGATGCCGGGCAGGACACGACCCGACAGAAGAGTCAGCGGCTTATCGGCTTTACCCGCACCCTGAGCCAGGCGGTGAAAAACATCCGTGGCCCGCAGATCAAAACCGCGCGGAACATGTTCGCGTTGCCCATTCTCGAGCCGGAAAGCGAGGCATGGTTTGCGCAAAATCTCGATGATTTTCTGGCGGCCTACGACTGGACGGTGCCGATGGCAATGCCGCTGATGGAGTCCGTCCCGGCAGAAGAGAGCAATGCCTGGCTGACGCGTTTAGTCAAAGCCGTCGCCGCACGCCCCGGCGCGCTGAATAAAACGATTTTTGAGCTACAGGCCAGGAACTGGGCACAGAAACCGCAGCGTGCCGTAGCCGATGAACGTCTGGTGGAGTGGATGCGGGTGCTCCAGCTGAACGGCATCAAAAATTACGGTTATTACCCCGACGACTTCCTCAACAACCAACCTGATATTTCACGTATCAGACCTGAATTTTCTTCGTACTGGTATCCTGACAATGACTGATCGCATTATCGCCTTCTCTATTTTGTGTCTGGTATTCGGGTTGCCGTTAGGCGTAGCCGCGCTGTTTACCGGCGAACTGATTCTGGACTTTGTCTTTTTCTGGCCGCTTTTTATGTCCGTGCTCTGGGTAACCGGCGGCCTCTATTTCTGGTTTCAGCTTGAACGGCACTGGTCGTGGGATAACGCAACACCCGCCCCCGCCTTAGCCGGTGAGCCGTTAATCTCGATTCTTATTCCCTGCTTCAATGAGGAACGCAACGCACGGGAGACCATTAGCGCCGCGCTGGGTCAGCGGTACTGGAATGTGGAAGTTATCGCCATCAACGACGGTTCTTCTGATAACACGGCGGAGGTACTGCAACAGCTGGCGCGAGAGCAACCGCGCCTGCGGGTGATTAATCTCGCGGAGAACCAGGGGAAAGCCGTGGCGCTCAAGGCCGGCGCTGCGGCGGCCCGGGGCGATTTGCTGGTCTGCATTGACGGCGACGCCCTGCTCGACCGCGACACCGCGGCGTATCTGGTGGCACCGCTGATTCAGTATCCCCACGTTGGGGCCGTCACCGGGAATCCGCGTATTCGCACGCGCTCAACGCTGATTGGCCGCATTCAGGTGGGCGAGTTTTCTTCCATTATTGGCCTTATCAAGCGAACGCAGCGGATCTATGGCCGGGTCTTTACCGTCTCCGGCGTCATCGCCGCCTTT
>OGSZ01000574.1_pt1 | contig 12700 bp, 9 predicted proteins | sample 1574331 | NCBI WGS metagenome assembly OGSZ01 (sample SAMN03295853, study PRJEB24534) | human gut metagenome | isolation source: fecal sample 3 from infant 8 | host: Homo sapiens | place: USA: Pittsburgh, PA | collected 2014-07 | reverse complement strand
GAATAATAATTATGCATTAAACTATGAGTTAAGAAAAGAATGGAGAATTGCAGGGAGAAATGTTGAGTTGAAATGTTCTTAATGTGGACTTAAAGTTGTCTTAAAGATTAATGATCCAAGAAAGAAGGTCCCACATTTTGCTCATAAGATAAGTGATATTAAATGTAATTATAATAATGAAGATTCGAGAGAATCTGAGGAGCATAAAAAAGGTAAGATGATTCTATTATAGAATTTAAAAGTGGTGAGAAATTTGCAATAGAATATCAAAGATTAGGATTGGATATTATTCCATGGAAGAAAAGACAAGAAGAATATGATAAGCTTGGAGTTAAAGTTATGTGGATACTTCAAGAGAATGAAGAATGTTTAAAAAAAGCAATTTGAAAAAAGTTAAAAAATACAAATTCTAATTGTATATTATATGTTTTTATGTAAAAAAATGATATAATATATATTGCTTAAATATATTAATTTAAAAAAGAATTTATTCTACTAGAATATTAATTATAGTTATATAAAAAGGCATAATATTACAGTAAGGTATAATATTTAATAAAAATAGCATTTCCATGAAAAAATAAAAAAGAAATAATTATAATTATTCCAGTAAATACATATTTTGATACAATAGTTGATAGTGATATTAAAATAGATAATTCTCTTGTATTATCTAATACTATACATGTGAAATTGGTAATAGATATACAAATTTAAGTATAAAGTTCAGTTAAATAGATAATGTAATTAAAATTTTTTTGTTAGCACTGTCTGATTTTAATTCAAATAATAATGTACGGTGTGAAAAAGATGAATTAATAGAATGTATTAATTCATTAATTAGCTTTTATAATGAAAAAGGACAAGGTTTTAAAATATTTTTACCATTTATGGAACAAATTTATAAAGAGTTAGAATATACCAAGAAGATGCATTAAATAAAATAACATCAGTATTTAATCTTTATAATGATAGGATTCATGAGAAAGTTAATATTATTGTATATAAGAATGATAAAGATAAAGTATCTATATTAAATATATAACAAGAAGGAGAGATAATATTATGGCATATAGAAATGGAAATTATTCTGCATTTTATGTATCAGAACCTTTTAGTGAAAGTTCATTAGGAGCAAATGCAACTAAGGATTTTATATATTATAACTTGTTACGAGCATGGAAAGGAGCAGATTCATCATTCCCATTTATTGATTCACATCAAAAAAATTATAATGTAAGAGATGGAAGCGATTGGGAGAAGACTCTTAAACCACGTTTACATGATAGATTAAATAATTCTAAAAATATTATACTTTTTTTGAGTTCTATTACAAATAATAGTCGTGCTTTAAGAGAAGAAGTTGATTATGGTATTAATATAAATGGATTACCTATAATTGTAGTATATTCCGAATGTTCTGAAAAAAGTGATATAATAGATAGTAATTCAGATTCGATTAAGAAAGAAATAAAAGATTTATGGGATAAATTGCCTAAATTTAGAGATTCAATGAAAAATGTACCTACTATTCATATACCTAATAATAAGTCTTTAATAAAAAAGGCGTTAGAAGATACTGACTTTATGGTTGCTTCAAAATGTGATCCTGGAATTTATTATTATTAATTTAATATATAATTAAAAACTATCAAAAGGGGAGAATTATTAGTATGCATTATAGAACTAAAACATATATAGCAGCAGATTGGACTGGAGATAAAGATGCAGTTGAGCAATTGTATAAATGGAATAATAGTAATTATTGGGGATTGTCTTTTCATGATGCTCATGAAATAACACAGTCTAACGATAGTAGCAAAAATTGTAGTATTAAAGCATCACTTAGATCAAGACTTGATATATCTAAAAAGTTTGTCATTATAGTAGGGAAAGGTACAAAGTCACGTAGAGCTGGAGAATGTAATTATTGTTTTAACTATAATAAATGTGGTAGTTCGAGTAACAAAAGTTTCATTGAGTATGAATGTGATAAAGCTATACGTGATGGGTTGGAAATTGTTGTATTGTATAATGCAGCAACAGTTGATAAAACCAAATGCCCAGATATTATTAAAAATGTAGGTACACATGTAGCTATGTGTTATAGATCAGAAGGAAAACTTTACTGGGATTATCAAGCTGTAAAAAATGCTATAGGTTAACTTAATTTTTATAGTTACTTGTTAATGGCTTCTCACTTTTGAGGAGTCCTTTTGTTTATAATAATTTGTAAGAATAGAATTAAGAACATTAATGAATGTATTTTATTAAATTTAACATTTTAATTAATATATCGTATAATTTATTTAATAAAATTATATAGAAAGGAGAAAAATTGAATGAAGGTAAAGGTTAAGATTCTTGATACAAAAATTATTAAAAGCTTTTTAACTATAATGGGTATATTAGGAGGAATTTATACTTATGTTACAATTTTTTTTGAAGTTCCAGATAAGTTCAAGAATAAAATTAATATTGTTATTTTTGTAACATTAATTTTAGGAGGTATATATTTATTTTTGTGGTTAAAAGCAAATAAGTTAAGTAAGGTTTCATTAAATATAAATGGTTCAGATTTAGATGTTAAGGTAGGAGATATATTTGAAGAAGATGGGTTTAAAGTAATTGCATTTAATGAGTATTTTGATACGCAAGTTGATGATATTATAATTGCTGAAAGTACATTGAATGGTATATTTATAAAGAAAAAGCTAGGAGTAACTTTAAGTGAATTTGATGATTATATAGAAAAAGAATTAGATAGTTTAGATTTAGTACTGGAAGTGAATGAAAATAGAAAAATGGGAAAAAAGAAAAAGTATCCATTAGGTACAATTTGTAAGTATAATGAATATTTTTTAACGGCTTTAACGAAGTTTGATGATAAAAATAAAGCAGAGATATTGTTAAAAGATTATGTTAATTTTCTTATGAATTTTTGGAATGAAGTTGATAGACTATATGCTGGTAAGTCAGTTGCGGTTCCATTGTTAGGAAGTGGACAAACTAGAATAAAAGATAAGATAGACATATCAGATCAAGAGCTATTAGAAATATTAATATGGTCATTTAAAATTAGTAGAATTAAGTTTAATTATCCAGCAAAGGTATCTATAATTATACATTCAAGCAAAAAAGATAAAATTAATTTTTTCAAATTAAAGGAATTAGTATAAGTATCTAATAGAAATAGAGTTTGTGTTGAATTTAATGCGTGTAAAACAATAAACTTTACTGAATCTGATACTACAAAGATAATATTATTATCAAGATTAAATGATAGAACGGTTAATTAAAAAAATAATAGTGAAAGTAATTAGAAATTTTGGAGTTGGTTAGACTAAAGATAAATGTAATAATGTATATATTTACAGTGAGATTTGGAATTAATAAACTTTATGTGTAGTTATAGAATTTAAATTTTACATTCAGACATAGTATAGGCTACTATGTCTGAATTTTTATTACCTTCATTGACAATAAAAGAATTAATATTGTTATATAATATGGATATTTTTACAGTTTTATTGACTAGATGGTTTTAAAAAATTATACTATTTATGTATAAAAATGATATAATTTGTTTAAAAGGAGAAAAAATGGTAGTTAATAAGTCGTTAGTTAATAATATTGATGAGGCTAATTTAAAAAGATTTTTATTAGAAAAAATAGAAAATCAATCTGAATATGATGGAATGGATTTAGATGTTATGGCTTCTAATATTATAGATAATGGAGAATTATCAGTTGATGAATTAAATGAATATTTATTCAATGAATTATTTTATGGTATGCATAGAAATATAAATGTTTATAAAATAAAAAGTTCTAGAAAGGCAAAGTATGTTAAGGATTGGATTAATGGTATTTTAAAAGACTATAATATAGAATCTATTAATTATAATAAGCTTATTCAAACATATACTACTGGGAAACAAGAGAAAATATCTGCAATAAAGATGCAGTATGATGAAAAGAATATAGTGCAAAATATTAAAATTATCTTTATTAGAGAAATAAAGTTATCTATAAGTGGAAATATTGTTACAGCATATAGTTATATTCCAGTAGAAGTTGATTTTGAAAGGAAAATAATTATTATAAAGGGTAGGTCAAGGAATAAAGTTGTTGATGAAACTGATAAATGCAAACATATAATGGAAGAAATCTTCTCTAAAATAACATTAGGAATGCAAATAAGTATTGAGCCTTTTGAAGAGCGTAATGAGGTAGCTTTGTATAATATGAGTAAATGTTTGCTTGAAGAATTATTAAGTAAAGTAAAAGCATTTTCAAGCATAGGATTAATTAGTGAGTCAACAGAGGAGTACATGAAAAAAATTTTGAATATACTTCCTTTAGAAAATATAGAAGAAAGTAAGCTTAATCCTAATATTATGGACTTACAGAAAGAGTTTAATAATATAATAGAAGAATTAATACTAGCAGATTATTTTTTTGGAAGAGATGCCGAAAATATATTAAACTTAGGAATTTCAGCTATGTTGACTGAAATAAGATTTAGTGATAATAAGAATGTTATTGCAAGATTATCGGGTGAGAATAGAAGAAATAGCATATTTAATTCTAAGTCATTTTTGGGACTAAGAAATTCACTTGAAAGTGTAAAAGCGGTAGATGCCTTAAGTATTGCTTATAAAAATAACAATAGAACTATTCATGTTAAATATTATGCAAATAATAATAATTACTTAGGAATTTTATTTAAAGATTCTAGAGCGTATAGAGAGGAAGATTTTAATAAGACATGGGAGAGGTATTTGGAGAGTGAATCAATTATTAATACAAAAGATGAAAGATTATGTGAAATATGCATCGGTTAGTCAGTTGAAAAATATAAAGCCTAGAGAGCTTTTAAATATATTACATGTTGATAAGAAAACTTTTAATGAGTTTATAGAAAGTTTAAATGATGAGAGATTATTAACTTATAAATATAATGTTGAATGTGATTGTGGTGAAGTCAATACAGTGTATGAATCACAAAAAAATGATAATATTATTTGCCATTCTTGTGGAGAAAATGTACATATAAATGAGAATAATAAGGTTTTATATTGTATAGATGATAAAAAAGAATTTTTAGAATTTGATGAATTTGAGATTGATTTTGCTTTTTCAACTGTAAGAAGTGAAAAAAAATTGTTAAAGGAAAATAAAGATAGTACTAAGGTGATAAAGTTACATGAAGGGAGAGAAAATATGAAAATTTTTATAGGTAGCTCATTAGAGGCAAAAGAAGATATGAAAAAGATAGCAAGAATTTTAGAGTCTGAAGATAATGAACCTATTACTTGGATAGATAATGAAGTTTTTGTGGCAGGACAATACACTTTTGAAAGTTTAATAAAAACAGCTGAAAAAGTAGATGCAGCTATATTTATTTTTAAAGCAGATGATAAAACTTGGTATAGAGAAAAAGAAATAAAATCAGTTAGAGATAATGTTTTATTGGAGTATGGTTTGTTTTCAGGTAAATTAGGTCCTAAAAAAGTAATCTTCATATGTTCTGGTAATCCTGAAATTGCGACTGATTTAAAAGGAATAACATCTTTAAATTTGGATACAAAATACTATACACTATGTAATCAGATTAATATTTGGTTAGAAACAATTAAATAGGTAATTTTATATTAAATTTATAATGTGTTTTGATAATGTTAAAATATGTAATGAATATATGTTTTATATAGAACTCATTATTAAACATTTAAGATATTTAATAATGAGTTCTAATTTATTATTAGTAATTTAAATTAATATAAATACATTCATATTCAGTAATTCTATTTTTCAAGTATATAATCAGAAACAATTAAATGAGCCATAAATATTTTTATATATTTTTCAAAGTGAGGATTATTACTAGTTGATAAGTCAAATACTATGTGACAAGTTTCTTTTGGGTACATTAATAGATAAGCTAGTTCATGAGCACAAACTAACTTTTGGATTTCTTCTGAATAGTTTGAATTTATGTGTATAGACATTTCTCTTTTGTACGTGCTTGAGTAGCCATATAGGTTTCCTAAGTTCTCTTTACATATGCGTATTCCTTTGGCTTTTGCTAAGATGAATGGATCTCTTGTTTCATACTTTTTTATTAATTCATTTACTAAGTTTTTTATTTTCATACTGATTGTTTGAGCTTAACGTTTTTCACATTAAGAAATCAAACTTCCTCCCTTCAAATAATAAATTACTAATTACTTGAAGGATAATAGTGTTGTGTGTTAGTGTTTATTTTAATAATTTATAATTTTTAGATAAATTTTAGATTAGTCTTAAGAAAATCTTGATTAATAAATATAATTAATTCTTAGATAAACTATAGGCCAATTTAAACTTATCTAAAAATTAATACTAGCAAGTTTTAGCTCCTTTTAGGATTGAATTTGCTTTTAGCAAGAGCTTTTGCTACCTGCATTGAATGTTCTAAGCTATTTCTTAATAAGGTTCTAGTCTCTAAATCCAAAATAGTATCATCAATAAATAAATCATGTTCTAAGTTGTTAAGATTATCAAGTGCTAATTCTAAGTCTTTCCCAATATTTTTTAATTCCTTATTAGATAGAGTTGAAGTATCATAGGAGTAGGATATTTCTTTTTCAACAATTTTTTTATTAGATAAATCTTCAATCTTATTATCTGATAGTTCTTCAACTTCTTCTTCAATTAATTTATTTAATGGCTTTAGATAGTACGAATCTTCTAATAGCGCATCATCAAAGAATGACTTCATATCTAACTTTAAAGCATTAGCAAGCGATTCAATAGTATCTAAGCTAGGATTATACCTGTTATGTTCTACATCTGCAAGATATGATCGTGATATACCAGCCTTTTCTGCAAGAATTTTTTGAGTTATTTTTCTTTTTTTTCTTAATTTTTGTAACCTATGACCAATAAGCATAATAGTCCCCCTCTATGGATAATTTAATAAACTTGAATTAATCAAATTTATAGTATTTTAAGAATGATTATATAAGTTATATTCTTTAAAGTTTATTACTTAGAATGATTACTGATATTATTTTAGGTTTTGAAATTTAAATATATTTTAATTAACTTATCTTTTTAAATATTATCTCAGTATATTTTTAGTTAATATATTAAATTTAAACAGTTATATTAAAAAATAGATAGATCATAATTCTCTTAAAATACTATAAATGTAAATTTGTTACAAGTTAATTGTATCAGTAAGACACGTATAAATCAATAAAAAATTTCGTGAAATACAAGTATAATTAGAATATGTAAGAAAATGAGATAAAAATAGAGAATATAAAGAATAATTGAATATATTGGTAAAATATTAAATTTTGTAAATGGTAAAAAAAGGTATATAATTCAATTGGAAATAGTTATAAGTGAAATGCAAGACAAAAATATAAATATATAACTTGTATTACACTTATTAATCGAAAGAAGGATATTAGTGTAAAAATATAGTGTGTGTTTTGTTAATCAAAAGAATTGAGCTAAACTGACAAGGAAGAATCTTTTTATATAAACTAAAGAATTTAAATTAAGAATACTTAAGCTTATTTTGATTATTTACTATGGATAATGCGGAGAGAAACTTATTTTTAAGGATTTAAAAGTTAAGGGTCATAGGATAAAAATCCAATGGATATTTTTAAAATATTCTTATAAAAGGTTTAAAGGGTAATAGTCAGAGGATAAAAATCTTAAGTGAAATAATTGAAATTTTTTATATAAGGAGAGAAAAGTTATGGAAAATTACAAGGCTGTTTTTACTATTAGTGAGGTTATGAAGTATTTAAACATTCATGATAAGAAGGTTGTGGCCTTTGATATTGAATGTGCACCAAAGAATGAGTGGTTTAGATTAAATGAGAAGAAGGCTGCTTTAGATCCAAATAAGGGACACATTGTGGGTATTTCCCTTTCTGTTAAGGAGGGTACTGGTATTTACATCCCTTTAAGGCATAGAAACGGGAAAAATGTTGAGGATGTTCATAGAATGATAGCTTGGCTTAAGGGCTTTGTCTTTCACAATGAGAGTCTTATAAAGGTTGCTCACAATATAGCCTTTGAATCCTCCTTCCTTTATGAGTACGGAATTGTTATTAAAGAACCTGTTTTTGATACTATGCTAGGTAGTATGCTTACCTTTAAGAGTTTTAGAGAGTTTAGAACTTTAAGGGATAGTGGTCTTAAACTTCTTGCAAAGGAGATATTTAATGAGGATTTGCCTAGCTTTTCCCATGTGGTTAATGGAACACACTTTGATAATTTGCATTCTGAGCATAAGGAAACTGTAAGGTATGCCTGTGCAGATAGTGATTATGCCTTAAGGATTTATAACTGGTGTATGGAGTGGTTTGAGACTTATATACCAGAGCATAGGCTTGTGTGTGAAAGGGTTGAAAGTCCAGCAGCTGTTTATACTGGTATTATGAAAAAGAATGGTATTACCCTTAATAAGGAGCTTTTACAGGAGTTTAACAGGAGAGCAGAGGAGGAGCTTGAATTTTGTAAGAGGGAGATTTTATCCTTTGCAAATAGGGATGTTAACCTTGGGAGCAATCTTCAAACTCAGGATTTTAAGGATTTTCTCTTTAAGGATTTGAGGCTACCAGTTCTTAAGATATGTGAAAAAGGTGAGCCTTCCTTAGATGATGAGAGCTTGATTCTCCTTGAGGAGTGGTGTCTTAGAAATTTTAAGAAGGGGACTTATCTTATAGAATGCATAAAGAGGCATAAGAGGGTTAGTAAGCTTAAATCTACTTATATAGAGTCTTTGGGGAAACTTTTAAACTCAGAAACTGGGAAGATTCATACAGATTTTTTCTCCATGGGAACTGAAACTGGGAGATTTTCTAGCAGGAATCCAAATCTTCAAAACCTTCCTAGAAAGGATAATGACCATTTAGGCATTAGAAAACTTTTTATTCCTTCACCTAACCATGTGTTTTTGGATTTTGACTTTTCTCAGATTGAGCTTAGGGTTGGAGCTTATTATTGCAGAGATAGAAAGATGATTAATGCTTTTATGAAGGATTTTGATATTCATGGAATAACAACTTCTATTATATACAATATTCCCTTAGAGGAGGCTACAGACAGGAATCATGAGGATTTTAAGAAGAGAAGAACCATAGCTAAAAACTGTAACTTTGGTGTTTTCTTTGGACTATTTCCTAAGGGACTTCAAAAAACACTTATGTATAAGGGTGGAATTAATATAAGTGAAAAGGACTGTGAAAGGATTATAAGAAATATAAAGGACGGATATCCAAGGCTTTCAACTTGGCAAAAAGATACTGTGAAGGTTGCAGCGTATAGGGGATATACAAGGAGTAGAACTGGGAGAAGACGTTATTTAAAGGATATAAAATCTAAGGACTGGAATAAGAGGACTGTATCTGAAAGGTGTGCCTTAAACACTCCAATACAGGGAACAGCAGCAGACATAATAAAAATAGCCATGGCAAGGATACTAAGGGAATTACCAGAAAGAGAGTATATAAAACCCTTGCTTCAAATACATGATGAACTTTTGTTTGAAGTTAGGGAAGACAAGGTTAATGAGGCCATAGTCTTCATAAAGGAGTGCATGGAGAGAACTCCCTTTAAGGACTTTAATATACCCCTAAAGGTGGAATATTCTGTGGGATATAACTTTGATGAGGTTTAGTAAAGAGTTTACAGTTGTTTAAGCTTTGGACAAGCTATAAAGTAATAAGAGGTTATTATAAGTTAGGTTAAAAGTTTATCTACGTAAAAGAATCTAAAAAAGAGAGATGAAAGGGTGTTTGAAAATTGAATAAAGAGGAATTTGGAAAGTGCAATTTAAGTGAGGCAAGAAGGTTTTTAGAATGTTTTTGCAAGGGCGAAGGCTCTGAAAATTCTTGTGGAAGGATTAATATTAGGATTTTTTCTGATAAAAAGGGGACAGGCTTTAAGGGGAAGAACCTAAGCTTTAATATAAAGGATTTTCAGTCTAAAAGCAAGGTTTTAATGGCTCATAATGAGGCTAATAGAGGCATATTCTTTGTGGTAAACTCTGGAGGGAACAGTGATAGGAAGATAAATAAAATTAATGCTCAGTTTTTTGAGTGTGATACTCTTTCCTTAGAGGAACAGCTAGAGAATATAAGTAAGTTTCCACTAGAGCCTAGTATTATAGTACAAACTAAGAAGTCTCTACATGTATATTTTCTAATAAAGAATGGAAAAGTTGAGAAGTTTAGGGATATACAGAAGAAACTAGCCAAGCATTTTAATGGGGATGGAAGCTGTATAAATGAGAGCAGAGTCATGAGAGTTCCAGGTTTCTATCATTGTAAGGAAGAGCCAGTAAGGGTAAAATGCATAAAGTTTAATCCAAACTTATTTTATACCCAAGAGGATTTGGAGAGAGAACTTAGTTATAGCGAAAGTGAGTTCATCGTAAATGATGATAATTATATAAGATTAGAGAGTTACATTTCAAATTATCATAGCGATTTACAAGAGAGTACCTTATTAAATAAAGAAAACATTTCAGAGGATTATAGAAAAAGCATTTCAGAAAAGAAAAGTGAAGGTAGAAACAACAAATCTAAAGAGCAAGTTTTATATGAGAGTGAAGAAAACTTGCATATCAGGTCAGAAGATAATATTTCAAAGAATAATCAACTTAACATAGAAAATACTGCGGATGAAGAAGTAAAGAGTGAAAATGGATTAGAGGTTGTGTGTTTTAAGTGTGATTTTATAAAGCACTGCAAGAAGAACTCAAAAACTCTTTCTGAGCCTTTATGGCATGGAATGATTACTAACCTTGCTCTTTTTAAGGGCGGAACTTATAGGATTCATGAACTTAGTAAGGGGTATAAGACCTATAGTGAGAAGGAAACTGAGGAGAAGATTAGTAATTTTCTAAAGTCAGGTGCAGGTCCTATGACTTGTGAAACCCTTAGAGATAGAGGGTACACTTGTCTAAGATACGGTAAGACTTGTTATGGCAAAAGTCCAGCCTCTTTAGCTTTTAAGCCTTTAACTGTTAAGGATATTAGAGAGTGCATAAAAACTTTGAAGGTTAGTGAAGTTTCTAATGCCATAAATGTAGATACTGCCCTTAGGTTCATAGAGAATTATATGTATAACATTGGAGTAGCTTTAGGTAAGAGTCTTATTGAGGAGGATTTAGCTAATCATTTAAAGATTAAGAATTCAAAGGATCTTATTTCATTTTATAGGGAGGTTGTTAGGAATTTTAAGAAGGAAAGAGGGAATAAGGCTAAGAGTAAAAATAAGAGTAAACCTAAGAATTCAGGGAATCTTCCATGGTATGAGGAGCAGGAAAAGGGACTTAAGTTCTTGCCCTTTGTTTTGGCAAAGCATTTAAGTGAGACTAGAGATGTTTACTATGGTGGGGAATCCTTTTTGATATATGAAAATGGAGTTTATAACATTAGTGGAGAGAAGGAGGCTGGAAGAATCATCATGGATTATATGCTACCTAATTATTGCATTATGGCATCTATTAGGGATTGTAGAGAGCAGTGGGACATACTTGTTTCTAAGGATTTTGATGATTTTAATAGAAATCCTTATTTGGTTAATGTAAGAAATGGACTTTTAGATATTAGGGATATGAGCTTTAAGGAGCATACCCCTAGTTACTTAAGTACAGTTCAGCTTAATGTAGAGTATAATCCGCAAATTGATTGTCCACAATTTAAAAAATTCTTAAATGAAGTGCTTGATTGTAAGCTAATTCCCTTAGTTCAGGAGATAGTAGGGTATTTACTTACCACAAATACTGCCTCTCAAAAGGCCTTTGTATTCTGGGGACCAGCTAGAACAGGAAAAAGTACACTTTTATGGGTGGTGGAATACTTACTTCTTGGGAAGAAAAATGTAAGTAATATACCCTGGCAAGAAATTGGAGATAAGTTTAAAACAGCAGAGCTTTTAGGGAAATTAGCAAATGTATTTTCAGATCTTCCAAGTAAATCAATAGATGATACAGGCATATTCAAGGTGGTAACAGGGGAGGATTATTTAATGGCAGAAAAGAAAAATAAGAATCCATTTAAATTTAAGCCCTTTGCAAGGCTTGTCTTTAGTTGTAATGAATTACCTAGAAACTATGTGGACAGAACAGAAGGCTTTTATAGAAGACTTATAATTGTGCCATTTAGTAGGCAAATAGAGAAAAGTAAGATAGATAAGTCCTTAAAGTACAAGTTTCAAAGGGAAAAGGAAGGCATATTAAATTGGGCCTTAGAAGGATTAAAAAGGCTTTATGAAAATAACTTTGAGTTTAGTGAAAATGAGCTGACTGATGGTGTTAAGAAAGAATATAAGCGTGAGAATAATAATGTTATTTCCTTTGTAGAGGAGTGCTGTGAAATTGATAGTTTATTTTCATGTAGTAGGATAGAGATTTATGAAGCTTATAAGGAGTTTTGCGTGGAAGCAGGTTTAAAAACACTTTCTCAAATAAAGTTTAATAAGGAGCTAGAAGGTAATTTTAATATAACTAGATCTAGAAGTGGAAAGTTAAGATCATGGAATGGAGTAAGAATTAAGTTAGATGATTTAATAATTAGGTAGTATGACGGAGTTGTGACGGACTTGTGACGGACTTTGAGCCAGAGCTTTCTTAGTGATACCAAGGGTTTTGACGGAAGTGACGGACTTTTTTTACTCCTAT
>OGSZ01000563.1_pt1 | contig 12969 bp, 10 predicted proteins | sample 1574331 | NCBI WGS metagenome assembly OGSZ01 (sample SAMN03295853, study PRJEB24534) | human gut metagenome | isolation source: fecal sample 3 from infant 8 | host: Homo sapiens | place: USA: Pittsburgh, PA | collected 2014-07 | reverse complement strand
TGAAAACCGGCGACCCGAAAGGGTTCCAGAGTTCGAATCTCTGCGCTTCCGCCATATAAAAGAAGGGGTTACCGAAAGGTAACCCCTTCTTGCTTTTACCTGTAGCCGTCCTGACTGCACTTCACCTTCACCTCCCGACTCCGCAAACCCGCCATGTCTGTAGCGTTATCGCTGGCGAAAAGGTGACGATCAATCCATTGCAAATGGTTGTTATTTTAATTATTCAGCCTCTCGTTATAAACGGCAATGGTGCTGAGGAATAAAAACCATTCGGCAAAATATCTTCGTCTATACTTGGAAAAATGATGATTTACCTGCCATGGTTTTTACGCAGATACAGAGACCAGAGAGGTCAGCATGCCTGACATTAACCCGCAAAATATCAAAGAATTACGGGCGTTGGTTGAACAGCAATTACAGTACACATTGTGTGTTAGCTTAAATAAAGCTACGCATGGCGATATTTTTAACGCGGTGGCGCTGGCCATTCGTCATTTTCAACAGGACCATTTTTTGTTGAGCCAGACGCGGCAACGTGAAGAACGTAAAAAGCGCGTTTACTATCTGTCGATGGAGTTTTTACTGGGACAGTCGCTGCGTAATAACCTTTTGAATATGAATTTACTGGCGGAGATGCACCAGGTGGTGAATGACCTGGGGTTTGATCTTGACCACCTTCTTGACGAAGAGCCCGACGCCGCGCTGGGTAACGGAGGGTTAGGGCGCTTAGCCGCCTGTTTTATCGATTCGATGGCCACCCTTGATATTGCCGCATCCGGGCATGGCATCAAATACGAATATGGTCTTTTTCGCCAATCCTTTCAAAATGACCAGCAGATCGAGCATCCGGATGACTGGCATTCCATGCACTCCCCGTGGCTGGTCGAACACCATGCTCAGCAAATCCTGATCCCGCTGGGGGGCTATATTGAACACAGCGAAGATATTGATGGCAATTACAATCCAATGTGGCTGGGTTGGAAAACCATCGTCGGTATACCCCATGACTATTTTGTTTCCGGTTACCGGGATACGACGACCAACAAGCTGCGGCTTTATAGCGCGGTGGCCTCTGACTCCTTTAATATCCATATTTTCAATCGCGGTGATTATATCAAGGCGGTGAGTGATAAAATCGCGTCGGAGAATATTTCAAAAATACTCTATCCATCCGATGAGGTGCTGACCGGAAAAGAGCTGCGGCTGACGCAAGAGTATTTTCTGGTGGCCTGTACGCTGCGGGATATATTTCGCGACTATGCCGAGGTTAATGACGATATTACTTTCCTGCCGCAGCATGTGGCGATTCAGCTGAATGACACCCATCCGGCATTAGCGGTGGTGGAGCTGATGCGTATCCTCGTCGATGAATACCGGCTGCCCTGGGAGCAGGCGTGGGAGATAACGCAAAACACCTGTGCCTACACGAATCATACGTTGATGCCGGAAGCGCTGGAGACCTGGCCGGTGACGCTGTTTGAAAAACTGCTGCCGCGTCATTTGCAAATTATATTTGAGATCAACCATCGCTTCCTTGAAGAGGTAGCCCGGCGCTGGCCGGATAAAAATCATCTGTTATCTTCGCTGTCTTTAATTGACGAACATCACGATAAGCAAATCCGCATGGCCAATCTGGCGATTGTCGGTAGCCATCGCGTGAACGGGGTAGCATGGCTGCATTCGGAACTGGTCAAGAAACAACTGGTGCCGGACTTCTATTTTATGACCCCGGAGAAATTCATTAATCAGACCAACGGCGTCACGCCGCGACGCTGGGTGCAGCAGGCTAACCCCGGCCTGGCAGCATTTTTGCACCAACAGCTGGGGGAAGGGTGGCCAACCGATTTACCCTTGCTGTCCAGTCTGGAAAGCCTGGCCGATGATACTGCTGTTATTGATAATATCCGGGCCATTAAATTTGCCAACAAAACCGCGCTCAGCCAGCTGGTCGCTCAACGCTATGGCATCGCCCTCGATCCGCTGGCGATGTTTGATTGTCAGGTCAAACGTATTCATGAATATAAGCGTCAGTTGCTCAATATTCTTCACGTGATCGCGCTTTATCTGGATATCAAAGAGACAGGGAAAACTATCGCGCCTAAGGTGCATTTGTTTGCGGGTAAAGCGGCGCCGGGCTATCGGATGGCGAAGCTGATTATTCAGTTGATTAATACCGTCGCCCGAAAAATTAACCGCGACCCGCAGGTTGCCGGGCAGCTTAAAGTAGTTTTCCTCGAAGATTATAAAGTTTCGCTGGCGGAAAAAATCATTCCGGCCACAGATCTCTCCGAGCAAATTTCCACCGCCGGGACCGAGGCGTCCGGCACCAGCAATATGAAGTTTGCCATGAACGGCGCGTTAACCATCGGCACCTATGATGGGGCGAATATCGAAATCCGCGAGGCCGTGGGGATCGATAATTTTTATCTGTTTGGCGCCGTGGCGGAAGAGATTGAAGAGAGCCGGCGCCTTGGGCATCACCATGATTTCTATCATCAGAACCCGGCTATGGCGCGTGTTGTCGATACCCTCGTGTCTGGGTTGTTCACCAGCGATCGTGAGCTGTTTGCACCACTTCACCACATGTTGACTGAGGGCGATCATTACTGTCATTTACTGGATTTCGACAGTTATTGTCAGGTCCAGCGGCAGGCGATGGCCGATTTTGAACTGCCGGAACAATGGCACCGTCGGGCCTTACTCAATATTTGTCGGATGGGAGAATTTTCCAGCGACAGAACTATACGTGGCTACGCCCGGGATATTTGGGGTATCACCTGCTAAAGAGAGAACACGCCGAGCGGAAAAGGGACTCGTCGACGGATATCAGTCACTATTGAGGATGAGCATGAACGTTGAATTACATACCGAGCAGGGCGTAAAAATTATTGTACCTCTTGTGCGCCGACTGGATGCTTCCGTCGTGCAGTCGTTTAAGCAGCAGGTTCTGGAGGCTATCGACCCGGATACCAAAAACGTGCTGCTGGATCTGAGCCACGTCGATTTCATCGACAGTAGCTGCCTTGGCGCGCTGGTTTCCATTCTGAAAAGCGTCAACGGTCAGGGCGAGTTGGCGCTGTGTTCACTCAATGACACGATTAAAAATCTGTTTAAGCTCACCCGCATGGATCGCATCTTTTCCATTAAGGAGACCCGACAGGATGCGCTGAATTCGTTGACTCAGTGATGAGGTTGGTGCAGGCCCGCGGGTTATGGAGCGCCCGCTCATTCTTCGACAATCCGCGCCTTCGGTTTGCTCAGCAGGAGCATCACCAGCGCGACGTAGGGCATCGGCTTCCAGAAATAGTAGCCCTGCAGCAGATGAATATTCTGGCGATTGAGATACTCCAGCTGGACCTGGGTTTCGACACCCTCGGCAATGATGCGCAGTGACAGCGTCCGGGCCATCTCTATCACGCAGTCCAGCAGCTTGCTTGACGGCGCCTCCCCGGTTACCCGGCCGACAAAACTCTGATCGATTTTGATATAGTCGAAAATCAGCTCGTGGAGACAGGAAAGCCCGGAATAGCCGGTGCCAAAGTCGTCCAGCGCGATGGAAAACCCGCGGGAGTGTAACGTATTGAGCTTGTCCACGACCGCGTCGTTGAGCAACAGCGGCTCCTGCTCCGTGATCTCCAGCATCAGCTTCACCGCTTTCCCCTCAAAGCCGCGCTGATAGTGCAGGCAGTCATCGATAAACGACGGGGCGTTAATGTGTGACACGCTGATATTCAGGCCAATATGAAACCCATCCGGCAGCTTACTGAAGATGGGATTCATCTGGGCGGCGACCTGCGCCATCAGGCTGCGGGTCAGCGGGATAATTAAGCCGGTACGTTCGGCCAGTGGAATAAATTCCGCGGGCGAACGCCGCTGCGTGGTAGCATTTTTCCAGCGGGCGAGAATTTCCACACCGTATATCTCCCCCGTTTTCCCATTCACGACGGGCTGGTAGAAGGGAACGATATACCCCTGGGCGATGGCGTAGCGCAGGTTTTCTTCTTCAGAGGTATAGACATTCAGGTATTTGCGCAGCAGGAAATAAAATAATAGCGAGACAGAGAAAATGAAAATCAGCAGACCGAAGCCATTTTGAAATAAGCGACTGGGGCTAAAAAAAGGCGACTCGGGATAGATAATGCGAAACGGGTAGTCCGGTGAGCTAAATATATCCTGATGCGGGCTGGCTTTCAGCGGCCCCACATCGCCATATCTGGCGATCATCTGATGGTTGACCGAGAGCGCCAGTCCGGCGTTATCCTCATCGCTATACAAGGCATCGCGCAAATGTATGTCGCTGATACTGACAATGACTCTCACCTGCGCTGAACGCGTATGATAGATCAGCACCGGCCGCTTGTTAACCATCATCCTGGCGGGCAGCAGCTGCAGCTTCTCATCAGGCAAGGATTCCGGATGGAGCGTCAGGACTCGGTTGCCGGGGAGTGATGAGCACCACACCTGGCCATCTTTTATCAGCAGAATAGTGCGCAGATGCGGCTGCAGGGCGGCCTCCGTTCCGAGCTGAAATTGACCCTGACCAGAGCAACCGCTGCGGCTAACGTTCAGCGCCGTGGCCGTCGCCGCATGGGCCTCATCCAGAATGGCTGCGATCTTTTTCGCCGCCTGACGGGCGGCCGCGACATGAGTCGCCTGGTCCGAATGCCACAGTTGCCAGTTAATGACGAACACGCCAGCAAGAAACACCACCAGCGCCAGGGAAAAGGCAATCCATGCGTTTCGCCGCTTTATCTCTTTCATTTATCGTGCGTGCCAGGGTGAGTGTGCATAAAGTTAATCATCCCTCTGACGGTAAAGGCTTTTTAATGATCGTAGAAGGGGGATATCTTTCGTGATGACGGCGCATATTAAAAACATGATCAGTATCACAATACCCGCCAGCAAAGACCGCAGATAACGTGCAGAGGCGGCTGTTCTGTCACGAAGGTAATAAAAAAATCGCAGCTTAATGTTTTCTTAATCTAAATTTCGGGAGTGGATGGTTTTAAGCATTTTCTAATCCCTAATAACCGACCGGCGCTATTTTTTGCTTTTTTAAGTTTATGATAATTGTTTTCATTATCATTCTTTTTTTGCTGTGATTTAATCCTCTCCGCTCAGGCTATTTACCGTTTATTGCCCTATTTCATTAAGGATGCGTTCATGAAATTTCGCTTATCGCCCCTCCGTACGGCAGCGCTGGTTGCCGCTTCTCTGTTTCTGGCGCCGCAGGGGATGGCGGCTGACGCTCAGAACGGGATTGTGGTTTACAACGCCCAGCACGAAAATCTGGTGAAGTCGTGGGTGGATGGATTCACCAAAGAGACCGGTATTAAGGTCACGCTGCGCAATGGCGATGACAGTGAGCTGGGTAATCAGCTGGTTCAGGAAGGCTCCGTGTCGCCGGCCGATGTGTTTCTGACCGAGAACTCGCCGTCGATGGTGCTGGTCGATAATGCCAAACTTTTCGCCCCGCTGGATGCCGCCACCCTGCAGCAGGTTCCGGCGCAGTACCGTCCGCAGCATGGGCGCTGGATCGGCATTGCCGCGCGCAGCACCGTTTTTGTCTACAACCCGGCGAAAATCAGCGAGGCGCAGCTGCCGCATTCCCTGATGGATCTGGCAAAACCGGAGTGGAAAGGGCGCTGGGCGGCTTCGCCATCGGGGGCTGATTTCCAGGCTATCGTCAGCGCGATGCTGGCGCTGAAGGGTGAGCAGGCGACTCTCGACTGGCTGAAGGCGATGAAAACCAACTTTGTCGCCTATAAAGGCAACAGCACGGTGATGAAAGCGGTCAACGCCGGACAGATCGACGGCGGGGTGATCTACCACTACTATCGCTTCGTCGATCAGTCCAAAACCGGCGAGAACAGCAAAAACACCCAACTGTATTACTTCAAACACCAGGATCCGGGCGCCTTCGTCAGCATTTCTGGTGGCGGTGTGCTGGCCTCCAGCAAACATAAAGCGCAGGCGCAGGCCTTTATTAAATGGATCACCGGCAAGCAGGGGCAGGATGCACTGCGCACCAATAACGCCTTCGAGTATGCCGTGGGGGTAGATGCGGCCTCTAACCCGAAACTGACCCCGCTGAAAGATCTGGATGCACCGAAGGTAGAACCTTCCTCGCTGAACAGTAAAAAGGTCATTGAGCTGATGACGCAGGCTGGCCTGCTCTGATCCTGAGGAAGTGATGTTGCTATGTCTGTTCTGAGTTTGTCGCTCGGAAAGAAAACAGGACGCCTGCCCGAGCGCAGGCGTCCTGCATTTCCGATGGTGGCGTTAGCGCTGCTGTTTTCATTGCTGGCGCTGTTGCCGTTAGGGTTTGTGGTGGCGGTTGGGTTCGACACCGGCTGGCCGACCATTAAAGCGCTGTTCTTTCGTCCGCGGGTAGGGGAGCTGCTCAGCAATACCCTGTGGCTGACGGTGCTGGCGGTCCCCATCAGCATTGTGCTCGGCGTGACGCTGGCCTGGCTGACGGAACGTACTGCCCTTGCCGGTCGGCAGCTGTGGTCGGCGCTGGCGGTAGCCCCGCTGGCGATCCCGGCCTTTGTCCAGAGCTACGCCTGGGTCAGTGCCGTGCCTTCGCTGCATGGCCTCTCCGCCGGGGTGTTTCTCTCGGTGCTCGCCTACTATCCGTTTATTTATATGCCGGTGGCGGCCGTGCTGCGCCGCCTCGATCCCACCCTTGAAGATGTCGCCGCGTCGCTGGGCACGCCGCCGTGGAAAGTGTTCTTCCGGGTGGTGCTCCCGCAGCTGCGTCTGGCAATCTGCGGCGGTGCGCTGCTGGTGGCCCTGCATCTGCTGGCGGAATATGGCCTGTATGTGATGATCCGCTTCGATACCTTCACGACCGCTATTTACGATCAGTTCCAGTCGACCTTCAGCGGTCCGGCCGCCAATATGCTGGCAGGCGTGCTGGCCTTGTGCTGCCTGGCGATCCTGCTGCTTGAGAGCGCCTCACGCGGTAAAGCGCGTTACGCGCGTATCGGCGCCGGGGCGGCCCGCGAGCAGAAGCGGCTTGTGCTGGGTAAAGGGGCCGCTTTTGGCGCGCAGCTACTGCTTCTGCTGCTGGTGATGCTGGCGATGGGGGTTCCCTTACTGGTCCTGTGCCGCTGGCTATGGCTGGGCGGCATCGACAACTGGCTGCATGCCGATCTCTGGCATTCTCTGCGCCAGACCCTGCTCCTGGGGGCGGGCGGGGCGCTGCTGACAACGGTTTGCGCGATCCCCATTGCGTGGCTCGGCGTGCGCTATCCGCGCCCGCTGTTCCGCCTGCTGGAGGGGTGTAATTACATCACCAGCTCGCTGCCCGGCATCGTCACCGCGCTGGCGCTGGTGACGGTCACCATCCACTACGCCCGTCCGGTGTACCAGACCGAAGTGACGCTGTTTCTGGCCTATCTGTTGATGTTTATGCCGCGTGCGCTGATTAACCTGCGCGCCGGTATCGCGCAGGCGCCGGTGGAGCTGGAAAACGTTGCCCGTAGTCTCGGACGCAGTCCGGCCCGCGCCCTGTGGAGTATCACTATGCGGCTTGCCGCGCCGGGCGCGGCCGCAGGTGCCGCGCTGGTGTTCCTTGGCGTCAGCAATGAGCTCACCGCCACGCTACTGCTTTCGCCGTTAGGCACCCGCACCTTGTCGACCGGTTTCTGGGCGTTAACCAGTGAGATCGACTACGTAGCGGCGGCACCGTACGCGCTGTTGATGATCGTCATTTCGCTGCCGCTGACCGCGGTTCTTTATATGCAGTCGAAAAAAATGGCAGGGTTGTAACATGCTGGAATTGTCTTCTATTTCGAAATCCTTCGCTGATGCGCTGGTCCTCGATAATCTCAATCTGACCGTAGCGCCGGGGAGCCGGACGGCCATTGTTGGTCCGTCCGGCTCGGGGAAGACCACGTTGCTGCGCATTCTCGCCGGTTTTGAAACGCCCGATCGCGGGCGGATCGTCATGCACGGTAAGTCTCTGTTTGCCGACGGTGTGTTTGTCCCCGCCCACCAGCGACGGATCGGCTATGTTCCGCAGGAAGGGGCGCTGTTTCCTCATCTTAATGTTGCGGACAATATCGCCTGGGGGCTCGACGCCAGCCGTGAGGAGAAGCGTCGCCGCGTGGGGGCGCTAATGGAGATGGTCGCCCTCGACCCTGGTCTGGCGAGTCACTGGCCACACGAAATTTCCGGTGGCCAGCAGCAGCGTGTTGCCCTGGCCCGCGCGCTGGCTCAGCAGCCGGCGCTGATGCTGCTGGATGAGCCGTTTTCTGCACTGGATACCGGGCTGCGCGCCAGCACACGCAAAGCGACGGCGGATCTGCTGGCCGAGACGGGGATCGCCTCGATTCTGGTGACTCATGACCAGAACGAGGCGCTGTCGTTCGCTACGCAGGTGGCGGTAATGCGTCAGGGGCGCTTCGCCCAGGTTGGAACCCCGCTGACGGTTTACTCGCAGCCGGTGGATGAAGAGACGGCGTTATTTCTTGGCGATGCCCTGATCCTCCCCGCACGCCTGAGCCCCGGCCGGGCAAGCTGCGCGCTGGGGGACCTGGCGACGGACGCACTGCATCCTGCTGGCGAAGGTAGGGTGATGCTGCGTCCGGAACAGCTGAGCGTCAGTGTGAGCGGGCCGCAGGAAAGTACCGCCATTATCCGCGATGTCGATTTCTCAGGCCAGCTTTCCACGTTGACGCTGTCGATGGCTGGGCACGAGCGGCCGATTGTCCTGCGGACCGTGAGCCAGCCGGCGTGGCAGCCCGGCGCGATGGTGCGACTGACGGTCAGCGGCAAGGCGCGAGTGTTTAGCGGCTGATCCCTGAGCAGGCGGCGCCGGCAATCGACGGCGCCGCACGGAAAGCTAATTAGATGGCGGATGAAGCCGCTAGTATCCGCGCCACTGACCTCGTCGCCATGGAGTGGTAGTACGTTGGAACAATTCCGCGGGGTCAGTCCAGTTCCCGCCATTTTACCGAACCGTCGCTTTTTCATTCGTCCCGCTACGCTTAACTGTTATCCTGTCTCGCGATCGGCCCTGTTGTTACCATGAGACACCGCTATGCCTGAACTCCATACTCCTGCGAATCGCCCCGGCCCGGCCGCTGTGGCCCGGGTGACGCTCCTGCCTGCGCTGCTGGTTATCGTCGCTGTTGCTGTCGGCTGCGCCCTGGTGTCGCCTCCGGTCGGTACACGACACGAGATCCTGACTAACCCCGGCCTCTATATCGATCTGCTGGCGTTGTTGTTTCTGGTGTTTATGCTGTGGAGCTCGGCGAAGGTGCGGATGAGCCACATTGCCGTCAACTGGGTACGCTATGGGCTGCTGTTGTGGATTGCCGGCGGCACCTTTGACGTGATGGATGAGATCGTGGTTCAGCCGCGCTGGATGGGCTACTACTGCGAAGATCTGCTGCGCCTCTCCGGGATGCTGCTGACCGTGGTGGGGGTCTACAAAATTATTGAGCGAATCAATTTGCTGTACGTCGATGCGCGCTCGCAATCCCTGAAGGATGAACTGACCCAGTTACCCAACCGGCGTTTTTTCATTGATACCATTCGCGAGAAGTCCGGGCATGCGCTGGGACTCATGATTCTGGATATCGATTTTTTTAAGAAAATCAATGATAGCTGGGGCCACCTGGTGGGGGATGAAGTGTTATTTTCGCTGGGGAAACAGCTGGCGAAACTAACCAGCGAGCAGGTCCAGCCGGCGCGGATCGGTGGGGAAGAGTTCGCCATTATCGTCGATGGCCTGTCGGAGCCCGAGCTGCACGCTCTGGCGCAGTCGATCCTTGCTAACGCCCGCACCATCCTGATCAATCATCAGACGCCGCTGTCGATCAGCATTGGCGTCGGAACCTGGCGGCCAGGCGAAGCGCAGGAGACGTTTATCCGTAAAGTCGACGAGGCGCTGTACAAGGCCAAGCATAACGGCCGCGGCCGCGTGGAGTGGGCGCCATCTGCCGGTGCGGCAGGTTAGGCCTGCTGCGCGCTACGGCAGTGTCGCCGATACTCCGATGGCGAGCGTTCTGTGTAGCGTTTAAAAACCCGGCAAAAATAGTTGCTGTCGACAAAGCCGCAATTGTGCGCAATCTCTTTCACCTTCAGGTCATAGCCGCGCAATAGCTGCTTCGCCTTTTCCAGGCGAACCCGGGTCAGATACTCATTAAATCCCACCGAGCCTGATTTCTGAAAAATATGCGATAGATAGTTGGGCGTGATGTGAAAACGTTTGGCTACCGATTCCCGCGTCAGCGGTAGACTGAGATTTTCCTCGAGGTAGTCCTGGACGGCGAGAAACAGATCCCGGCTGCGGCTGACGCGCATCTCCAGCCCGACCAGCTGTTCACGACAATGACTCAGCAGCGCGGCGACCACCAGCCGTGCGGTCAGCGGGTCGGGCTGCAGGCTGACTTCATTCAGGCTCAGCAACAGGTAAGAGCCCACGCGCGGCCCAAGCCGGGAAACGCTCTGCTTTTCCGTATGCAGGCATTTCCCGTCCCAGCGCTGAATACTGAATCCCAGTTTCTGCCGACCAAACAGAATGCTCAGGGTAGTGGCCGGACCGGTCCACTGCGGCAGCGTCCACTTCCCCGCCTGCACGTACAGTACCTGCAGCGTGGTTAACGTCGAGGCGGCCAGCGGCAGTCCCTGTTCATTCAGTTGGCCCTCCAGCACAATTTCCAGACGCGGAAACGGCACGTTGAAGGCGAGGGCAGGCACGGAGATATCCGGCTCAGGAAATCTCACCTGTAGGTGATCTTTTTGACCGATTAACCGATGCAGTATATCCGGCAGATCTTCAATCATTCTTTGCCCTCAGCATGCGCATTATCCTGTTGATGGTAATCTATTTTTTCCTTCCCGGCAGCGTTAGTTTAGCCATTTTGCGCAGCGGATTGCCGGCCAGCTGTAGCGCATGCATCGCCGGAAAAGAGATTATTGATGTCCATCACACTTTGTGGGCTCGCGTACGTATGTCCAGTTTTTTGTAGCGCTCGCCTCGTGTCATGCCGCGGAGGGACCAGTAGAGTTTGTTTGTGTTATCGGAACGTTAAAAAGGAACGTAAAATGAACTCATCATCGGCTAACTTTCTCGATGCGTTAGGCGCCAGCCAGACGCTCAGCGCGCAAATGAAACACGAGCTCGACACCCTCGGCTACACCGTCGTGCATAACGTCGTTGACGCCCAGTGGCTGAGCGAAATGCGCCTGCTCATTGACACCCTGGTTGAACGCGAAGGCGATAATCTGGCGATGGAGCACCATCAGGAGGCGACGGCGACGCGGATCGCTAACCTGATTAATAAGGGGGTTATCTGGGAGAAAGTCTGGTCACACCCGCTGATCCTCTCCGCTTGTCGCTATATCTTCAACGGGGATTTTAAAGTCTCCAGCCTGAACGCCCGCGAGGCGCTGTATAACGGCGGCCACCAGCCGCTGCACGCCGACTGGAAAAAGCCGCGCCCGGATTTTCCCAAAGTCCACCTGGTGAATACCATCTGGGCGATAGACGATTTGAGCGCCGCCAACGGCGCGCCGCGGATCATTCCTGGTACCCACCTCCGCCCCGAGTTACCAGAGGAGGTGCTGGCCGACCCGGAACAGGCCCATCCCGATGAGATTGTGTTTGCCGCGCCGGCTGGCAGCGTGATGATCTACAACGCCCACGCCTGGCACGGCGGCACCCGTAATCGTGAAGGCAGCAGACGACGCGTACTGCATGGGTTATATATCGATCGTGCGGATACGCCGCAGCAGGACCAGCGGCGCTGGCTCACGCCGGAGACGGCAAGCCGCCTGACGCCGGCGCAAAAATGGCTGCTGGATGTAGAATAAGGCCTGTCGCCGGTCAGGGAAGTTCTACATAGACGACCGGCTTTTTCATGATGCTTTTCACGGCCTCGACGATCTGCTGCGGCTGCAGCAGGAAGCTCTTGATGCTGGTTTTAATCGTCCGCAGGCCGTGAAAGCGCTGGGGGTCGTCGATTTCGATATCCGTCACCAGCAGCACCACTTCGGCGCGGGCGATATCTTCCGCGGTGATCCGATTTTCTACGCCGAGCGCCCCCTGGGTTTCCACCTTCAGGTGCCATTTTTCATGATGACCGACCTTTTCCAGTCGTTCGGCGGCCATGTAGGTATGCGCCACCCCGCTGACGCAGGCGGTGACGGCGACAATATTGAAGTCCATAACATCCTCCTGGCGTTAACCGCCGATAGTGACGTGGAAACCGGCCGCTTCGGCCATCACCCGATATGGTTGAATTTCCGCTTCGTCAGGCGCTTTCACGCTGGCCAGCGTCCAGGGTTTGCCCAGCAGACGGTATTTGGGCTCGCCATATTGATGAAACGGCAACAGGTGCATTTCTTTTAGCGCGAAAGGGGCGAGGAACGCCAGAATTTGGCGAAAATTATCGGTATTCAGTGTGTAGCCCGGGATCAGCGGCACCCGCGGGATCAGGTTGATTTTTCTCGCCGCCAGCTGGCGAAAATTGTCCAGCACCCGTGGCTGATTCATTCGCAGCAGCGACCGCGCCCGCTCAGGTTCCATGATTTTAAAATCAAACAGCACTTCATTGCAGGCTTCGGCCACCGGCAGGAAGCGGTCAAAAGCGCCGTCGCCCGCGGTTTCGATGGCGGTGCGGATCCCCCACTGGCGCAGGCGCTGGAGAAAGCGGGCGGCAAACCCGGCCTGCATGAGCACTTCGCCCCCGGAGAGGGTGACGCCGCCGCCGGAGGCGCGAAAGAAGACCTCATCCTTTAGCACCTCCTGCAACAGGTTATCCAGCGTCACATCGCGGCCAATCTGTTCCCACGCTCCGGACGGACATTCGGCGACGTCCTGCTGGCAGCGGGTGCAGCGCAGGCATTTACTCTCCCGGCGCAGGGTCTGAATCCTGGGTGAAATTGATTCGGGATTGGCGCACCACGGGCAGGTATGAGGGCAGCCTTTAAAAAAGACCACCGTGCGGATCC
>OGSZ01000552.1_pt1 | contig 13172 bp, 10 predicted proteins | sample 1574331 | NCBI WGS metagenome assembly OGSZ01 (sample SAMN03295853, study PRJEB24534) | human gut metagenome | isolation source: fecal sample 3 from infant 8 | host: Homo sapiens | place: USA: Pittsburgh, PA | collected 2014-07 | reverse complement strand
TTGAGTGTAGCACAAATGACTTTTTTATTTGTCTAGCTTAATTTTACAATCGGCGAAATTAAAGATAGGTGAAAATATGATAGAATCAAAAAAATACCCAATAGTTACACCAATTATGGCATGTATTTTTATAATTGTTCAACGTGTATTATTTTCGGGTACAGCGATTCCACAATATGACCAAAATGGTACGCGTTTTTATCTTTATTCAGTAGCATTAGGATTAGTTGCAGTTGGTGGGAATTTATTGGCTTTATATATGGGGTACCACGGAAAAAAAGCAGTAGGAACCAAGCCGCTAGCTAAATTTGCAAATTTTTATTTATTATATGTTTTTGGAACACTCGTTTTAAATTTGTCTTTGGCTTCTTTTTCATTAAATATACGTGATTATTGGACGATACTCTTTCCAATTAGTCAAAATATTTTTCCATTTGCTACGGCTTACTTGCTTTTGTTTTTATTAAGCCCTTATTTATACGAGTATTTAGATCGGTTAAAGAACGAACAAATCAAATGGACCATGTCACTACTAACATTCTTTTTAATCGCTTTACCAACTTTTTTTGGAAAAGATATTTGGGGAATGGCTAGCGGTAATAGCATTTTACTTTTAATTTATTTTTACTTAGTTGGCTACGCCATTTATCGGTTTAATTTTCTTCCTCGTTATCATTTGAAATTTATTCAGGTGACTTTTGGAATAGTAATATTAGCAAGTTTAGTCTTATTAATGACACATATCTCTCTATTTTTAAACAAAGGAACAAGTACTGCTACTCGATTCAATGTTCCTTGGTCTCTTTTTTCCGTGTACTATTCGATTTCTTTATTTATATTTTTAGAAAATGTAAATAAACGATTTTCCTTATTGCGTTTAAATTTTAATGTGTTATCTACAAGTTTATTGGTTGTACAAATCTTAGTGAACTGGCCAATTGTTACACGTCTAGTTTCTGAGAAATTTGTTCAAACGGAGGTGAAATCTGGTACTGTTTGGGCAAAACAAATTATCTATTTAACTATTGCTTATTTGATAGTAGCACTTCTTTCTAGCTGTGTTGTATTACTTTTACAAAAAATTCCGCTATATCGTAAAATTGAGCAGAATTTAAGAGTAGAAAATTTTTCACAACTAAAATTGAAATTAAGTAAGCTATGGAACTGGGTCTGCGCTTACCGCAGATTATTTTATAGTGCGCTATTTTTCTACTTATTCACGATTATGCAATTGTTATTAATTGCAGATTACGGATCGAAGGATATAGCACTTCGTTCTATTTTTACTATTTTTATCTATAGACAAGCACAAGTTTTCTTAAACGTAATCGTAATCATGGCATTCTTAATGTTAGTTATTTTATTGATTAATAGATTTTGGTATGCGTTTGCGTTTACCTTAGTGATAAATCTTGTTTTAACTATCGCGACAGTTTTGAAAATTAAATATAGACTTGAACCAATTTTACCGGCGGATTTAGCTTTTTTAAACAGTATTAGTGAAATTTTAGATATGCTAAATCCTGTCATTCTTATTATTAGCGTCATTGGTTTAGTTTTAGTAGGAATTTATTCTTGGATTCTACAAAAACGTTTGGAAAGAACCTATCATCTAAAAATAAACATAAAAAAACGAGTATTAGGAATTGTCTCAATTTTAGTGTTTTTTTCAGGGGTCTTTTTCGTTAACCATCAGAACTCGCTGCCTAATTTGGTGTTTAAGCTTTTTCGTATTGATAGTCAATTTTATAATCAAAGACGTGGGACACAGATTAATGGTCCAGTCATCCAATTTTTAAGTAATATTGATGTGAAAATTATGGAGGAACCCTCTGGATACTCACAAGAGAACATTAAAAAAATTATGGCAAAGTATGATGCAGAGGCTAAAAAAATAAATTCAGAGCGTCAGGATTGGCAAAAAGAGCAAACGGTTATTTTTACTCTTAGCGAAAGCTTCAGTGATCCGTCTCGATTGAAGGATATAACTTTGAACAATAATCCATTTCCGTTTATTACACAGTTATCTAAAGAAACAACATCGGGTTTAATGCTTTCCTCAGGTTATGGTGGAGGTACAGCAAACATGGAGTGGCAATCGTTGACAGGGATGGATTTAAGTAACTTGGGGGCTACCTTGCCTGTGCCTTACACTCAGTTAGTGAACAAGCAAAAAAAGACGCCTACTTTTTTAAATTTATTTGATGAAGCTGTGGCAATTCATCCATTTTCTGCAAATACTTATAGTCGTTTAAATGTATTTGAAAAGTTTGGATTTGATAAGTTTCATTATATTGGAAGTCCAGATGGATTGAATTATACACAAAAGATTGAAGCGAATCCGTATATTTCAGATGAAGCAGCCTATCAAGAAACAGTTGATGCGATAAATGCAACGGAAGGTAAGACTCAGTTTATCCAACTATCTACAATGCAAAATCATATGCCATATAACAATTACTACAAAGAAGACACATTTGATTTCGAGGGGGCTGGTGTCTCAGAAAGCAATAGAAATCAAATGAAGACCTATCTTCAAGGTTTAAATTATACAGATCAAGCAACGCAGAAATTTATTGAAGAAATTGATAAAATTGAAAAACCAATTACAATTGTTTGGTATGGAGATCATTTACCAGGTATCTATAAGGAACAAGATTTAGCGAAGTATCCTTTGTTGTATCGAGAAACAGATTATTTCGTATATAACAATAAATATGCACAACAACAAAGAAAACTGCCAAATTATTCATTAGTATCTCCGTATATGTTTTCTTCATTGGCGCTCGAGCAAGCTAATATTAAAGTGACACCATTTTATGCCTTGTTAACAGCAGTGACAAATAATTTACCAGCTACAACAATTGACCCTAATTCTGGTAGTCAAAACGTTCAGAATGGTAAAAAAGTATTTGCTAGTGATCAAAATAAAACGACAGAAGAAAAAGATCTTACTAAGGAGCAAAAAGAGTTGCTTCATGATTATGAATTGATTCAGTATGACCTAGTCGCAGGAAAACAATATTCAGCAGATTGGGCGGAAAAAAAAGTGAATTGATTGGCAATAAAAATGTTATATAAAGAAAGTAGGGCATAAGTCGAAACGACTTATGCCCTACTAGCTATATCTTAAAATAATTAGCTGAACAAAAGCAACTTCTTCAGAAATAAGCCGAATTCTCCAAAAAATGGTATCATTAAGTAATGAAACATAGCCATAAAAAATAACGAATATCGGAGGCAGAAAATGAGTAGTGTGGTTTGTCAAAGTTGTGGGGCGAATGCGTTTAGATGGTACGATACCGCTGATCAAGTGGTGGAATGTAAGTATTGTCATTCCAAGCAAGCTTTTATAAAAGGTATGGGCGTCGAGTCAGCCATAAAAGTTGTTGGGGGAAAAGAAGAAGCGGAGACGGATTCTGAATACCAAGAACGGATTATTCATCAATTTGGCTTGAAAGATCAAGTGATTGAAGTGAAGAATTATTCATTAATCGATATTCCGTTAACATTTATTGTTTGGTTGTATTTGGATATTTTATTAGGAGCATTGTTTATCTGTGGTGGTTTTCTTTCTAAAAACTATCGAGCTTGGTACGCCAATTTACTTCGTTGGCACTTTTATGGTTGGCGTTATACAAAGTCAGCGACTGAAAAAGAGAAGGCAAGTCAACGGATTAGAGGCAGTCTGTTGATTAAATGGCTACTTCAAGAGGACCCCGACAAAACGAAAAAATTAATAATGGTTGGCGTGTCCATCCTGTTCACTGTCCTGTTCGTTTACACTACAGGAAATGGCGCTGCCTAAACGAAATATTTATTGAAACACTTTCTGTTGATAGAAAGTGTTTTTTTGTCTCGATGCATAATTGAAATTGATTAATTTAATCATTCGTATGTCATCAAAATAAGCATTGACCTGTGCTTTTACTTATGTCTATAAAATATTATAGAAGGATAGTTCAAAACATAAAATCATGTGTTTAGCCTAAATAAAATCATAATAAAAAATTACTAATGGGAATGATAGGGGAGTCGTGTTGAGCGGTATATTGAGTAGTTATATGAACAAGAAGAGTCAAGCGAAAAAACTAAAAAAATCTGGCAAAATACTTTGTCCGAGGCTAGAGATATGGAAATAAAGATTTCGTTATCTGAACAAAGAAATACTTTAGCATAGGAGGGAGCGATTGAAATGATTATCCAAAATCAGCCAATTCAACTATATGAAGGAAAATGACAAAAATCGAAAAAAACTAAATGAACTGATTTGTCAACTGAAAAAACAATTGCTAACCAAATAGCGACAAATCAAGAATTAGATCAATTAGCACGGCAAGCACAAAGAAATGCTAAAAAAGCAGAAGTTGAGGGAGGTCTAGAGACTATCAACTGTTTATCGAGTGCTTGAGCAAGCGAAAAATGATGGACAACAAGCCATCCGTCGATCGTTGTTCCAACAGGAAGAAAAGTTAGAAGAGAACAGACAAGTGTATAGAAAGAAAATGAATACATATGAAGAAGAGTGGCAGGGGTTACGACGAAAGGAGAATCAGTAAATGTTTGATGAGGTTATGGAAGATGTAGCAGAAATACTCGCACGTTTACAGGAATAACTTTTACAAATTGAAAAAAACTATCAAAAAATCAACATTAGTAACTATGTAGCAAATAGAGGCCTGCGCCGATCAAAGAAACAGTAAGAAAAAATTAAAAAGAAAGAACAAGCAAAAGTAACAGCTTTAAAATCACAAAGTCAAAAGCTGTGCGCAAGAAGAGTTGAAAAATGCGGTGACGGAGTCGGAAAGTGTATAGCATGAAAAATCGGTATTTTATATCTTTGTTTTATTTACAAAACATTTAATAACTTTAGTCGTGATTGTGTTTTAATTCACAACTTTAAGTGTTATAATTTAAATGTTATAAAATATATTTATATGAAAGGGTTATTTTATGAGAAAGAATAAAAAAATATGGGCGTTTTTAGGGATTTTATTAGTTGTTATGAGCTTTTCTTTTAAATCAGGGGTAGTAAATGCAGAAGATAAAGTAATAGGTGATGATTATCCTGCTAAATGGAAAAATCTGCCTTTAGGTGCAACTACTGATGATTGGGGTATGGCTACAAGATACTGTACTTCCTTTGTGGCAAATCGATTGAGTGTGGAAAATAAGTTTGATATTAGACGTGATGGTTTAGACTGGAATGCTAACCAATGGGGAAATAATGCTAGAAGGCAAGGCTATAAGGTAGATATGATACCCAGAAGAGGATCAGTAGCCTATTGGAACAGTATGTATCATGTAGCTTGGGTAGCGGCAGTTGATGGGGATAGAGTTTTGATTGAAGAATATAATTATGGATATACAGGAAGATATAATTCTAGATGGATTAGTAAAAACTCTGTTGATGGGTATATACATTTTAAAGATATATCCTCTTCTCCTGAAAAACAAGCTATTAATAAATATATTACTATAACTAAAGATGGACAAGATTTTTTTGAAAATATTGAGTGTACTACCAAAAAAGCAAAAACAGTTAGAGGAAGAATTTATTATGTAAAGATAGCGTACAAATTGTCTAACGGACAATTATTGTACTCTGTATATGAAGATGAAAAAGGAACAGCCTGGATTGGATATTTAAGACAAGGATCTTCAGAATTTACACAGTTAGAAACTTTTAACAGAAAAAAAGTTTCTTTAACGAATAATGCGACAACACTTTGGAAAGATTTAAATTATCAAGGGAAATTAGGGATGTCAGTAGCTGGGAATGCATACACGGTAAACCGAGTATTTTATAACTCTACCAATAATGCATCTTATTATGAATTGTATCGAGGAAACACATTCTATGGGTATGTGAATAGCGGGGCAGTAAAAGATATAGTTAGTGAATCTATTAAAAAATATGTGACGGTGACAGAAGATAACCAAGAGATTTTTGGTAATTATGAACAAACAAATATCAGAGGAAAGACAGAGCGGGGAAGAATTTATTATTCTAATGTTTCTTACGATCTAGGAAATGGAACAATCTTACATTCATTGTATAGAGACGAGACAATGTCGGAATGGGTAGGTTATGTAAAAGAGAATGTGTTTGAATATACACCAATAGAAACGTTTGATAAAAAACAAGTAATTTTAACAAACAGTACGACAACACTTTGGAAAGATTTAAATTATCAAGGGAAATTAGGGATGTCAGTAGCTGGGAATGCATACACGGTAAACCGAGTATTTTATAACTCTACCAATAATGCATCTTATCATGAATTGTATCAAGGAAACACATTCTGTGGGTATGTGAATAGTGGGGCAGTAAAAGATATAGTTAGTGAATCAAAATTTAAGGAAAATCCTGATATGAATCAAACAGACGTACTGAAAACACAAGACAGTATGGATGAATTTATAGATTTTGATAATGATGGAAAAGAAAATAAGGAAAGTTTAAAAGAAGATATTACTGAAAAAAATCTGAGTTCTAAAGAAGAGAGTAACAAGGAGCAGACTGAAATATCTTACTAAACAAAAAACTAAAAAAAGCCACTTTCCTCTGGAAAGTGGCTTTTCCCATCCCCTCTCACCGAGAAGACAAAATTTCATAAATCACATAGAGTTCCCAGTTGGAAATCTCTATTCGATAAAACTGTTCTAGGGTATAGAAAATGTTTTTAGCATTTTGGAAAAATGGTTTTTGGTTAATGGTTAGTTCCTCGAGGTTAGCAGGGATTTCATAGTCTTCAACGCCGAGCATGGTCCGCTCTACCATGAGTGCGTTGTGCATCATTAAGTTAAATTTCATTTTGCCGCTGAGTGTGAGGTCGAAGCGTTTTTCAATGTTTTTTGTAACGTTTTCGACTTGTTTAATAATGACGTCAGGATTTAGAAATTCTAGTTTTTCTGACAAGCCTTCTTTCGAGAAGAAGTGAACAAATTCGTTAATCATGCTATCGATGTTATTGGATGCATCAAGTTTTGGAAAGGTTCCATCAACTGGGTTCCTGCATCTTCGTCTAACATGTCTAAGAGGTTCACGCTAGCAACATTCGTATGATTGTCTAAGTAGGACGTCGTCAAAATGAGCGAGGTTTCTTTTAAATAATTTTCTTCGGCGTTGGCAATGTCTAACGTGTTCACCAAATCTTTGTATTTTAGGGTAATGACTTTAATATCAGTATACAAGTATTTTTGACAGATTTGTTTGATTTGCTTGGCAATATCCAGACCTGAAATACTAGAGACAATGATATTTTTTTCCACTGAAAAGCCTTCAAAGTACTGTACATCGGTTTTAAATTTTTTTTCAGCGGTTTTAGCAATACCATAGAAAAGTTGTTCGTTCATTAATTGATGACCAATTTCCAACGCATAGGCAGTGGTCAGGTTGTTGATCACCAAAAGTTCTCCAAGAATTTGCGGTTTCAAACTTTTATAAAGTTGTGTCAGGGAACCCATATCGACGAGCATAATGACGCCTTGTGATGTGTCCCGCTGAGAAAGCCACTCTTTAACTTCGGCGACGATATCTCTGACCGAAGAGGTTAAGGGCATGTTAATCGCATCAAAAATATAGGTACCACATAATTTGTTGGCAACGGCTTGAATACTTGTGGCAGTCGATTCACCATGCGCCACGAGGAGCGCTTGGTAAGGAATCGTTTCAGAAATTTCTCCGCTAAGTAATACAGATAAGAGTACCTCTGTCAAGAAACGGTATTCTTCTGGCAGCGGACTGACTAAGTTTTTCACGAGGGAAACCGTTCGCGGATAGTGTTCTTTTAACTGTGCTTGGACTGGAAGGAGCATTGTTTCGTTAAATGTTGGCGGTAAAATTTTCAGCAATTTGGCAACATCTTTCATCGGTTTTTCAGTTTGTTCAGGTTGGTTAATAATTAGTTTGTTTTTGGTTTGGACTTCCGTGACTAGGTTTTGTAAAAAATAATCATTTTCTAAGGTTATTTCATCGTCTAAACAATATTTAATGAATTGTGTCAGTTCAGTTTTTAAGTGGGCCAGTGTTTTTTCTTTTGTAAATAAGGCTTCAAATGTTGCGAAAATATCGGAAGAAAGTGTGTCTTCTTCTAACACTTCTTTGTCTAAAGGAATCGTAATCATTGGTTGAGTCGCATCGCCAATGACGACGGGTTGATTGGGCAAAGTTTTTCGTAATTGCGACGCGCAAAGGAGCTGCACTTTGTTGGATAAACTTCCCACGTTGCCAGGTTCGTCATTTTCTAATAATGCCGTAAAGATTTCTTCGTCCACGTTGATGTCTTTGGTCATTCGTTTCGCTTCTCGGTGAAATAAGTTTTTCAAAATCGCAATCCGTTCTCGAATGGGGCGCTCTTTGAAGTTCGGAAGTGAGACGATTACGGAAATTCGGCGATAAAAGGTTGGTAATAAGACTTTTTTCGGGTTTTCGGTGGTTGCAAATAGTAGCCGGACCTTGGAATGGACCATTTTTCCTTCTTCACCAATAGGGCGGAAGGTCCCTGTATCCATAAACTGAAAGAGTTTTTCTTGGTTTTCGTTGGATAATCGATGTACTTCATCTAAAAAGAGTACGGAATTATTAGCTTGGGCCAAGAGTCCTTGCTTTTCTGATTCAGCTCCAGTAAATGCGCCTTTGGTATGGCCGAAGAGAATGGATGATAGCAATTCGGGATTGTTGGCATAATCGGCACAGTTAAAGGTGTAGAATTTTTCCAGGCCAATGATTTGTTCATTTTTCAGATACTCATAAATCAGCTTTGCCAAAAAGCTTTTGCCGACACCACTGGCTCCATGGATTAATAAAGGCATACCCAATGGGGGATACAACATAGCGGCTTTGCATTGTTCGATGGCTTTTTTGGCGCTGCCTTGGCTACCGATGTATTGTCGAAACACATCGGTCGTGGGGGTTGTTGCACGGGTTAATTGCCAATAAACGGGTTTTTTTCCCGTTTGTTGGACTTCACCTTTTTCCAATAATTTATTTAAGTATAAGCTGGTTACCGAGCGGCTTAATTGAATTTTTGTGGCAATTTCTTGTGTGCTCATCGGGGTGTTGCTGGTTTCTAAAATATCAACTAAGTGTTGGTAGGTCTCCAAGCGCATGATTCATCGTCCTTCCAAAAGAGAGGTCGGGACAGGGGTTGCTTCTGTTCCCGCCGTTTATCAGCTTTTAAGCCTGAGATAAAAATCACTTTGGATTTTTGTCTCAGGCTCTAAGTGTTTAATAATTAAATGTTTATTGTTTCAATTTTAACAGATGCCTAGTAATCCTAGCAAGATGCCTAAGAACATGATACCAAACATCACCACGTTAACATTGACTTTTTTGCGTAATAGCCAGAAAGCAAGTAATGTCACGGCTAATGGTACGATACCGACGAATAGTTGATCCAAATAGTCTTGGATTTTAACTACGTCTTTGCTTCCTTTAACGGAAACTTCAAGAATCGTTTTGAATTTTACATTTGAAGCAGTCATACTGCCCATCATCATTAAGCCTAGCATACTTGATACTTTTGTGAGTATCTTCATTCCGCCTGATTCGTACATTTTTTGGATAAAACTTTCACCGATTGAATAGCCGCTATACAACGCATAATAGTGAATTAAGAACGCAGGAACGTTGTATAAAAGTAAGAAGACAATCGCCCCTAATGGCGAACCAGTGCTGGCTAATGAAATCCCAATCCCAGCAGCAATAACACGTAAGATGCCCCAGAAGAAGGAATCACCGATGCCTGAAAGTGGCCCCATTAATGAGGCTTTAACTGCTGTAATAGAGCTAGCATCAAAATTTTCGTCTTCACTGTTTTGTTTTTCCATCGAAGCAACGAGCCCCATAATGAAGTTATTGATATGCATGGTTGCGTTGAACCAAGTGGTGTGACGCACCAATGCCTCGGCCCGTTCTTCCTTGGTTTTATAAAAACGATTGATAACTGGGAGTAAAGTGTACATGACACCCACTGCGTGGTATTGTGTAGCTCCTGTCCGGCTAGCGTTCATCGTCCAAGAACGCCAGAAAACAGAGCGCATCATTTTTTTCTCTTCTTTAGATAAATTCTCTTTTAACTTCATGCGAAAAAGTCCTCCTCTTCGATTTCTTTCGCGCTGCCTTCAACCGCAGAAGACGCCGCAGGTTTTCTTTTTAGAATGTCGCGAAATTCTACATCCCGTTGGGCACTCACGACACAAATTACTGTCCCGATGACCGCTACCGCAACGGCTGGTAATTGTAGGTACGCGGTTAAAACAAAGCCTAAAATGTAAAAGACGGCTAATTTATTATCCCATAACAGTTTCATTAACATAGCAAACCCAACGGCAGGTAAAAGTCCGCCAGCTGCGCTTAAGCCGTTCATCAAATTTTGTGGAATACTTTCAACAAACAGATTTACTGGCCCGCTTCCTGCTAAAATTCCGATAAATGAAATCGAAGCGATGATTAAATAATAAATAATCCACGTTCCGTAATGCAGTGTCACAACCATTTTTTGGTTGCCTTCACGTGCTGCTTTGTCAAGAGAAGGAGCAAAGATATTCATAAAGACATTTTTTAAAAACATCACCACGAAAGCGGCTAACATCCCAATTGGTACGGCTAACGTCATGGCGGCTTTTTGTTCGACATTTGAAATAATTGCAAACGTTGTGGCTAAAGTAGTCGCAGTTACAGGTTCCGCTGCGATAACACCACCGATATTAACATTTCCTAAGAAAATTGCTTCTAAAGAGGCCCCCATTAAGACCCCTGTTTTCATGTCGCCCATTAAAATTCCTGTGACTAATCCAACGACTAAGGGACGTTCCATCATACTTTGACCAGTTAAATAATTCCCAGCAAAACAGATAAATACAGCTAAGGCTGCCATTGTTGCATGCATAAGCATTGTTCATTTCCTCCTTTTAATTGACGGCTTGTTTTAGACTTAATTTTGAGTTGGTTGGCAGTACTTGGTTATAGCTTTCCACGTGAGTCAAACTGGCTAATTCTTTGGCAGCTTCTAACTCTTCAGGGTTTAATTGGACACTTGGGAAAACCATTGTTTTGGTGGCTGGATCTGATTTATCAAAGCGGCCAGCGTTGGCAACATTCACACTTTCAATATCTGTCACGTTTTTCGCAATTTTAGTAGCATCCGCTACACTGTTCACAATTACAAAAATTCGTTTGTCTTTGCCACGAGGATCATTGAAGACATCAATCGCATCATCAACTGAGCGAATTAATAGTTTCATGCCATTAGGGACAGCCATTTTTAACGTCATTTGCATTACTTCGTTTTTGGCTGCTTCATCATTCGCTACAACTAATAAGGGGGCATTCAATTCTTTGGTCCAAACTACGGCTACTTGGCCGTGAATTAATCTGTCGTCTACTCGTACTTGTGTAATCATTTTAATTTCCTCCTAAAAAAAGTTTTCTTCTTCATTTGATGGGTTTAATTCAACGAATTGAATTTGTGCTTCAGCAATTGCTGCTTGAATATCTTCTTTGGTTAGCTTTTCGCCTTCTTTTAAGAAAATCAGCGACAAGGCAATGGCTAAGTTGGCATTGGAAATGATAAAAACATTGTCTGGTTTTGTCGTCATGACTTCTTGAACAATTTTTTGATTGACACTACCACCATATAAATCTGTTAAAATAATAGCTTGTTCTTCTGCGCCAAGGGACTGAAGAAACGTTTGAATAATTGGCGTGTAGTCCTCAGGAGTCACATAGGCATTGATGACCGCCAGCTCTTTTCCTTTGTCTGCGAGAATATCCAAGGAACTTTGGAAGCCTTTCGCTAAGTTTCCGTGACTAGCAATTAAAAATTTTCTTTTCATTCTTTTCACCTCACTTTTATATAAAGCAAGTTCTGTGCCAAAAAAAGAGAACTCTAAATCCTTGATTTGAAAGGGTTTTAACGCTCTCGAAACTGTTTAAACAGTTTCAAGTCAAAATAAACACGTTAATCGTTGGCTAGTTTGTTGTTGAAAAATAGCTAAGCAAAACTGTGAAATTTAATCAAAATAACCCCCGTTTTTATCGAGAAGTGTTACAATAATATTCATGAATATTTATACATTAAGGAGAGTTACGAATGACTGATGCTCTTGTGATACAAGATTTACGCAAAGTGTACGCTTCAGGTGTTGAAGCGTTGCGGGGGATTGATTTAACAGTCGAAGAAGGCGATTTTTATGCTCTTTTGGGACCGAATGGCGCAGGAAAATCAACGACGATTGGGATTGTGACCTCGTTAGTTAATAAGACTTCGGGGAAAGTCAAAATTTTTGGGTATGATTTAGATACGGAAATGGTGCGGGCGAAGCAACAGATTGGGTTAGTGCCGCAGGAGTTTAACTTCAATCCGTTTGAAACGGTCCAACAGATTGTGGTCAATCAAGCGGGCTATTATGGGGTGTCTCGTAAAGAAGCCATGAAACGGAGTGAAAAGTATTTAAAACAATCCAATTTATGGGAAAAACGGAACGAACGGGCTCGGATGCTTTCTGGCGGAATGAAACGTCGCTTGATGATTGCTCGCGCGCTGATGCATGAGCCGAAGTTATTGATTTTAGATGAACCAACTGCAGGTGTCGATATTGAATTACGCCGTGAAATGTGGGCCTTTTTACAAGAGTTAAATGCGCAGGGAACCACGATTATTTTGACGACCCATTACTTAGAAGAAGCTGAGATGTTGTGTCGCAACATTGGGATTATTCAGTCTGGTGAATTGATTGAAAACACCAGCATGAAGCACTTGTTAGCCAAATTACAATTTGAAACGTTTATTTTTGATTTAGCACCTTATACGCAGGCACCAGTTATTGAAGGCTATCAAAGCGTATTTGAGGACGAGTTAACGTTAGCGGTGGAAGTAGAACGAAACCAAGGAGTCAATCACTTGTTTGAACAGCTAAGTCAACAAGGAATCAAAGTATTGTCAATGCGGAATAAGTCCAACCGTTTGGAAGAGCTCTTCTTGAAGATTACCGAGGATACGTACCAAAGGGAGGATCAACATGTTTAGTCTGTATTTTACTGCTTTAAAAAGTTTAGCTGTGAAGGAAACCAACCGTTATTTACGGATTTGGGTCCAAACACTGGTACCGCCAGTAATTACGACGTCCTTATATTTTGTGATTTTTGGGAAAATGATTGGCGGGAG